>Ga0182736_1002475_pt1 | contig 14072 bp, 11 predicted proteins | sample eDN5th30CKraftBY_FD_128882 | JGI IMG/M metagenome (GOLD analysis project Ga0182736, IMG submission 128882) | Enriched backyard soil microbial communities from Emeryville, California, USA - eDNA 5th pass 30_C Kraft BY (version 2) (version 2) | ecosystem: Environmental > Terrestrial > Soil >...
CGGCGATCGGCGCGCTGACCGCCGCCTCCCCGTTGGGAACCGTGTGCACCAGCACCCGCACGGGCAGGCTGGCGCGGAAGGGGCGGGTCTCGACAGTGGCCGTGGCGAAGTCCACCCGCCACTGCTGCTCCTTGTAGAAGGCGATCCGGCCCGGCGCTTCCTCCGCCGGCGGCTGGGCGGCGTCCGCCGCCTTGCGGTTCGGATAGACCACATGCTCCCCCAGATCGTGCACGTCGGCCCGTCCCTGTCGTCGCAGTTCGACCAGCACGCGCCGGCGCCCGGCCGTGCGGGGGCTGGCTTCCGGCTTGAAGATGCCGGGGCTTGCCGAGGGGGCGGCGGAGAAGCGCTCCTCGCCGTTTGGACCGACGAGGCGGACGATGACTTCCCCGTCCGTCACCGGCTTGGCCGCTGCGAGATCGGTGAAGTGGGCGGCGAACATGGACGGGTCGCCCACGGCCAGGGCCGGGAACTCGACGAACAGTTCGGTGGCGGGGGTGAAGTGGGTGACGACCACCGGTTCCGCTTCGGCCGCCTCTTCGGGCGCGCCGGACCGGCCGCAGGCGGCGAGGGATAGCATCAGGGCGAGGGCCAGCAGCGGCCGGGCGCCCGGCGGCGAGAGCATCATGGCGCGATCTTCCCGGTCAGTTCGTCGAGGCTGATGCGCGCGAGCGCGGCCTCCTGTTCAAGTTCGATCCTGGCGAGGGCGGCGTCGGCGGCGGCGCGGTGGGTCGCCAGCAGATCCGTCAGCTCGATTTCCCCCGCCTCGTAGCCGGCTTCGGCGGCCTCGATCATGGCGCGGGGGGGAGGGGGCGCGGCGTTCGCCGCCGCGTCCAGTCGCTGGGCGAGGGCGTAGGCCGCCAGCACCGCGTTGCGCCGGGTCGCATCGGCGAGGCGCTGCTCGGCCCTCAGGCCCTGCGCATCGGCCGCCCGGGCGGCGGCCTCCGCCCGCGGTCCGCCACTGAAGGGCAGGGCGACGGTCATGCCGACGATCAGGCCGGTGGTCCGGCCCATGGGATTGTCCAGGCTGCGGACCCCGCCGATCAGGGCGGTGTTGGGCGTGCGGGCGCGGCGACCCAGCGCCTCGCTTTCGAGTTCGGCGGCCCTGGCCCGCGCGGTCAGGCGGCGCGCGTCCGGTCCCGACGCTTCTTGCGCGAGATAGGCGTCCAGCGGCGGCAAGGCCGCCGGTTGCGGGGCGTCGGAAGGCGGGGCGTAGGTTCCCGCCGCTGGGCCCAGATAGGCCTGCAACTCGGCCCATCTGGAGGCGGCCTCGGCGCCGTAGCGCGCCGCCACCGTGCGCGCAGCGGCGGCTTCGGCGTCGACCCAGCTGAATTCGAGCTGGGATGCATCGCCCTCTTTCAATCGCAGCCCGACCACGGTTCGGGCGGCCTCCAGTCTGGCGGCGGCGAGGTCCCGCGCGTTGGCGCGGCGGCGCAGGCCGACGACTTCCTGGAACAGCCGGCGGGCCTGCATGGCCCGGTCCAGGGCCGACTTGTCGAGTTCCGCAAGGTCGGCGTCGCGGCGGGCGAGGCCGGCGCGTTTTTCCGTGGCGCGCACGCCCCCGAAGTCGAGCGAATACCGGGCTTGCGCCGTGTCCTGTGTCCCGTCGCCCCCGAATCCATCGGCGCCTTCGTGAAGCAGTTCGACTTCCGTGTTCGGCCGGGCGCCCGCAGCCTTGGCCCGGGCGTCGGCGGCCCGTCGCCGGGCGCTTTCCACCGCCTGCCAATCCGGATGCGCCACCACCAGCCGGACCAGCTCGCTCTCGGTCAGCGGTCCGGCGCCGACCTGCGCCGCCAGCGGCGTCGAGGCCAGCCCCGCAAGCGCCAGTCCAATCAGCGCGATCTTGGCAATCTGCATCCGCACCCCGTCCGGGCCCGTCGGCCCCTATCCGGTGTTACGTCGGATTTGCGCAACCGCCCTCGTTTCGTCCTGCGCCCTTTTTGCGAGAGGGCGGCGAGGCGTTTGCTTCGTAGTAGAAGGGACAGCATTGCGGGAGGCCATGATGAAAGACCTGGACCCTTGGCTCGCCGCCCTCGGCGACGGCGCCGATTATTCGGCGGACGCGGCGGACAGGCTGGCCGCGCGGCTCGCCGCCGAGCCGTCTCCGTGCACCATCGCCCGCCGTCGTGGTTGGGCGGCCTCCGCCGCCTGCATGGCGCTCGCCTGTCTGTCCGGGGTCGGGGTCGGCGCCTATCTGGAGGCGCAGGACGCCCCGCCCACGCTCGCCTCTCTGCTGCCCGCCGCTGCGGTGGCCACGCCGACCGCCCTGCTGTTCGGCGAGGAGGGCTGACGGTGCGCATCGCCCTTGTGCCTCTGCTGATCGCGGCCGTCGTCGGCGGCGCCCTGGGCGCGGCGGGGGGGAGTTGGGGGATGCGCCACGCCCACCCCCGCCACGAGAACCTGCACGATCTGGTGCACCAGCGCTTCGACCTCAGCCCCCTCGAGCACAAGCGCCTCGACGCCGCCGAAGCGGCCTACGCCGCCCGGCGCGCCGCCATCGAGGGGCGCATCCGCGCGGCCAACACCCGTCTGGCCCAGGCCATCGCGGCCAATCCCGAACTCAGCGGCGATGTGGTGGAGGCGTCCGCCGGGGTGGAAACCGCCGCCAGCGAGCTGCAGCAGGCCACCTTGCAGCACATCTTCGAGATGCGCCGCGCCCTGGAGCCGGACCATCGCGCCGCTTACGACCACGTCCTGGTGACGGCGCTGACGCGCGACGGCAGTGGTCGCTGACTCCGCCGCTGATGCGATCCTGGTCGAACGGGCGCTGTCGGGCGATCACTTGGCGTTCGCCCAGCTCGCCCGTCGGCACGGGCCCCGGCTTGCCAGGACCATCCGGGCGTTGGGGATCGACGCCTCCGCGGTGGAGGATGTCACGCAGCTTGCCCTCGTGGCCGCGTGGCGCGCCCTTGCCGAGTACGACCCGTCTCGATCCTTCGCGGCCTGGGTGTCGGTGATCGGCGCCAACAAGGCGCGCGATTGGCGTCGGCGCCAGCTATCCCGGGGGCGGCCGGCGATCCATCAGACCCTCGACGCCGTGGACGTCAGCACCGTGCGAGATCCCAGGGCGGGCGCGGACGCGATGGACAATCACGTTGAACTGCACCGTGTGGCGCGAGCCCTGGACCGCCTGCCCGAACACCTAAAGGTCCCGATGATCATGGCGTCCGCAGGGGGGCTCACCCAGCCGGAAATCGCCATCGCCCTGGGGCTCAGCGCCAAGACCATAGAGTCTCGCATAGCGCGCGCCCGTGCGAGGCTGGTGAAGCTGTTGAATCGATAGGCGCGATCGACTGCGCTGGCGCTGGCAAGCAGTATTAGCCCCCATGGAACCTGGCGGACCTGTGGCGCACCTAACCCCAGCGACATGCTTGCCTGGCCCGGTGTGGACAGTTTAACGGCATGAAGTCGCCATTATCCGGCGGGCTCGGCCTGCGGAGGTGGATTTGGTTCAGCCATGCCAAGCGAGGGTGCTGTTGGACTAAGGTCGAAAAGTCTCCGTTTGACAGAGGTGGGGCGGGGGGCTCGGCGCCTCAGGCCAGCCACCGATGACAGAGTCACCCGTCACGGAGCGGCAAGTTTGCTCTCACGCACTGGGTTTGGATAATGAAACGGCGCCACAACATGTTGTGGCCAGAACTTGGGGCGCACTGGCTCCAGTTCATCCGGGCCGGTCGGGTCGGTCGGGAACGTTTTGCTGTAGACGGCGGCGTCGCGGGCTGCAGTATCAAGCTGCGACCACCCGTCGGCGAAGGTCGCCTCCCAGATCAGCATGTAGTTGAACAGCTTCACCCGCCAGACGCCGCCAATCTTTTCATACTGGTTCTCATAGATCCCGCTTTGCCACGTCTGGACGCCGGCGTTGGCGAGATCGTTGCGGCTGACGTGCACGCCGGCCTGCATGAAGCAGCGGAAGCGCGCCTTGGCGGTGCGGCCGTCGGGGGCCACGTCGACGATGTCCTGCATCATCAGGTGGTCGTGCAGCCGCCCGGCGCGGTTGCGATCCGCGCCCAGTCGCTGGACGTACAGCCGGCGGGCTCCGGCCTTGCCGCGATAGACGCCGCCCAGGAAGTGGATTTCGCAGTCGTCGGCGAACAGTTCGACGATGTCCTCGAAGGCCGAGGCGTCCATGTAGTAGCCGTACTTGAAGTGCAGGGCGCGGACCGCGTCTGCGTCTTCGATGCGCGCCACGCGGGCGGCGAGATCGAGCGGTGATGTCTTGTCCGGCACTGCAGCCTCCGTTCGCGATGCGCCAAGCGCGGCGGCGGCGCCCAGCACCGCCCTTCGATCCATTTCCATGACAGCCTTTCAACATCCCCGTCGATCGTTTATGAAAACGAACATCATATTTGGAGCCGCGCAACATCAAACTTCGGGCTTGATGGCATGGTCGAGAACGCCAAGTTGAGCACCGGGCCGTATTTGGTTCGCCGAAGTGGGGGCAGATGAGCGTCAGGTCCAGGAGCCCGGGCAATTCCGCCGGCATCATCGATGTGGCGCGGGCCGCCCGGGTATCGCCCGCCACTGTCTCCCGTGTGCTGAATTCTCCGGATCTGGTCTCGGAGAAAACGATCGAACGGGTAAAGGCGGCGATCGCCGACCTTGGCTATGTGCCGAATTTCCTGGCCGGCGGGCTGGCGACCAGCCGGCGCAAGGGCCTCGCCTTCCTTCTGCCGACAACCGGCATGACCATGTTCAACGATACGGTGGTCACCCTCACAAACGAGGTGGCGCGCGAGGGGCTGCAGGTCCAGCTCGTGCTGATCGGCAATGGCGAGGACGACTACGACAACGCTTTGGTCCAGGCGCTGAGCTGGCGCCCGGCGGGGGTGGTCTCCATCGGCCCGATTGGCAGCGTTAGTCGGACGCGCCTGGAAAAAGCCGGCATACCTATCGTGCAAACCTGGGACGTTCCGCACGATCCCATTGATATGGCTGTCGGATTCTCGAACGAGGCGATCGGCGCAGAGACGGGGCGCTTGCTGATCCAGAAAGGGTATCGTCGCCCCTACATCGTCTCGTCGGGCGGCAGTCAGGGGCTTTCGCGCCGTTACGGCCTGTCGCGGGTCGTTGTCGAAGCGGGGCTGGACGAGCCCGAGTTCACGGTCATCCGCTTTCCTTCCACCTACCGTGACGGCAGGGGGGCGATCGCCGCGCATCTGGATGCGGGCGGGCGTCCGGACGTGGTGGTGTGCAGCTCCGACTGGGCGGCCCACGGGGTGATGGTGGAGGCGCGCGCCCGCGGTCTCCGCGTGCCGGAGGATCTCGCCCTTGTGGGGCTGGGAGACATGGATTTCGCGGTCGATCTCGACCTGACCACCGTCAGGATCGATGGCGTGGACATCGGACGCAGGGCCGCCCGCTTCCTGCTGGATCGTCTCCAGGGGAAGGATGTGGCCGAACGTTCAATCGATGTCGGATTCGAGGTCGTCGTGCGGGGTTCCATCTAGCCACGGTTGCAAAGCGCCTTCGCCGGGGCGGTGTGGGAATGAAAACGTTTGTCATTTGGCGGGGCTTGGCGTTATTCGTCCAATTACGGGAGTCGCTGGCCGCTGGGGTGGCCGCGGGCAACGTTTTCGTCTGCCGAGATCAGGCGGCGGGAGGGGCAATATTTTGAGAAAGCAAAGATTCTTCTTCTGACCTTCATCTAATCCCTCGTTGGGGGCGGCGGCATGTTCAGGCTGCGCTGTTCCTGAGAGTGGGCTGAGGCGAGGTGTTCGGGATGGAAATTTGCGACGTGCGGCATCAATGAATGACGTACGATTTCATAATTGGGTAGGGGAGAAGATGGCTTTGAGGCGGCGCGGAGCGATTGCGGGGGGCGTTGTGGCGGTCGTGCTGGCTGTCGCCCAGGGGGCGGCTGCGCAGTCAGGCGTGCAGCGCGGATGCGACCGCGACTGCCTCACCGATGTGATGAGCCAATATATCGACGCCATGGTGGTGCAGCGCGATCCGAAGGCGCTGCCCCTGTCCCCATCCCTCAAGTCCACCGAGAACGGCCTGCCGGCCCCCTTGGGCGAGGGGCTGTGGCGGCGCGCCAAGGCGATCCGCTACCGCCAGATCTTCGCCGATCCCGCGGCGGGTCAGGTCGGCCTGTACGGGGTGGCCGAGCGCGGCGGATCGCTGGAGGTTTTCTACGTCCGCCTGAAGGTGGCCGGGGGCAAGATCACCGAGGCCGAGACGGTGGGCGCCGGGCCGGGGGAGGCCTCCCTGTTCGCGCCCGAGGCGATGACGACGCCCGATCCCATCTATGACGAGACCGTGCCGCCGGCCAAGCGGACGCCCCGCGCCCAGATGATCGCTGCAGCGCAGGCCTATTACGACGGCATCGAGCAGGGGGACGGGTCCAAGGTGCCCGCGGCCGCTGGGTGCTACAGGGTGGAGAACGGGGTCCAGACCCAGAAGCTGCCCCAGTATGTGGTCGCCGGCCACTGCAACGCCGGCCTGTCCGGCTTCACCTACATCAACCCCGTGCGGGCGCGGCGCTATCCCATCGTGGACCTGGAGCGGGGTCTCGTCTGGGCGATCGTGATCATGGACATCAAGGGCGGCCCCTATACGGCGACCGTCGATGGCAAGCCGGTTGAGCGTGTCCGCCCGGCCAGCAGCATCCTTGTGGCCGAGCTGTTCAAGGTGGTCGCCGGCCGCACCCGCCGCATGGAAGTGGTGATGCGGAACATCCCCTACGGCGGCCCCTCCGGCTGGCCCGACGATCCGGCGGGGCGTTGATCCGTGCGCCGCGATCCTTCCCGTAAGCCCCAGGTCCGCCGCATCGCCGGCGTCCTTGGCCTCGCCCTCCTGGCGGCGGCCGGAAGCGCGGCGTTGAACGCATCCGCGCCGGCGGCCGTGGCCGCCATTCCCGGCGCGACGGCCTGGACGGTGGAGCAGGGGGCCTCGCGCCTCGTCTTCCGCAGCACCGCGTCCGGCGCGCCCTTCGAGGGGGTGTTCCGCCGCTGGGAGGCGGACATCCGGTTCGACCCCAAGGACCTGGCCGGCTCCCGCGCTGTGGTGACCATCGACATGGCTTCCGCCGTCACCGGCGACGAGATGCGCGACGAGGCCATCCCCGATCCGGAGTGGTTCGACGTCGCCCGCTTCGCGCGGGCCACCTTCACCGCCGAGCGTTTCCGCCCCCTCGGCGGCGATCGCTACGAGGCGGCCGGCGAGCTGGAGATCCGCGGCGTGCGCCGTCCGGCCATCCTCCCGTTCACCGTCGTCATCGCAGGCGATCAGGCGCGGATGCAGGGGGAGCTGGTGCTCGACCGCACCACCTTCGGCGTCGGCCAGGGCCAGTGGCGGTCAAAGGAGATCGTGCCCTTCGAGGTGACCGTCGCGGTGACGGTGACGGCGCACCGGGCCGGCACGACGCCGCCGGCGACCGCGTCCGCCCCCGCAGCGCCCGCGGTCCCCGGCCCCAAGGTCTGCAGCTACGGCCCTTACGCTGCCGACACCTATCGGCCGGCGCCCGCCTTCCCCGGCCAGACCCGCGCGCCGGCCCCCAGGCCCAGCCCGCCGTTCAAGGTGGAGACGGTGGCGGACGGCTTCGAGCATCCCTGGGCGGTGGCCTTCCTGCCGGACGGCCGCATGCTGGTGACCGAGCGCCCCGGCCGGCTGCGGATGGTGGCGCGCGACGGCCGGGTGTCGGAGCCCCTGGCCGGCCTGCCGCCGCTGAAGTCGATCGGCAACGCCGGGCTGTTCGATCTGGTGCTGGACCCGCAGTTCGCGAAGAACCGCACCCTCTATTTCGGCTACTTCGCGCCGGCCCCGGGGGAGACCGCTGCGCCTGAGGCGCGCACCCGCTGGACCGCTTGGCTGCGCCTGCCGCATGAGGAGCGGGAGAAGCATCGCATCGGCATCCAGAAGGTGGCCCGCGCCCGCCTGTCGGCGGACGGCCATCGTCTGGAGGACGTGCAGGTCCTCGCCGAAAGCGGGCTCGACGGGCGCATTGTCGTGGCGCCGGACGGAAACCTGCTGATCACCTCCGGCACGGTGGCCAGCGGCGACCTGCCGGTGGACGACCTGCCGCAGCGGCTGGACCTCAACTACGGCAAGGTCCTGCGGATCGCCAGGACCGGCGCCGTCCCGAAGGACAATCCCTTCGTCGGACGCCCAGGCGTTCGGCCGGAAATCTTCGCCTATGGCCTGCGCGACCCGCAAAGCGCCGCCATCAATCCCCGGACCGGCGAGCTGTGGACCGCGGAGAACGGCCCCCGCGGCGGGGACGAGCTGAACATCGTCCGCGCCGGGCGCAACTACGGCTTCCCCACCATCGGCTACGGCCGGGAGTATTCGGGGGACCTGATCAACGGCGGCCTGACCGCCAAGGCGGGGCTGGAGCAGCCGGTCTACTTCTGGACCCCCTCGATCGCGCCGTCGGGTCTGATGTTCTACACCGGCCGGCTCTTCCCCCAGTGGCGCGGCGACCTCTTCATGGGGGCGCAGGCGGGCAAGCGACTGGTGCGGATGGTGCTGAAGGGCGACCGGGTCGTCGCCGAAGAGCCGCTGCTGGTCGACCTGTGCGAGCGCATCCGCGACGTGCGGCAGGGCCCTGACGGGGCGATCTACGTCCTCACCGAATCCGCCTCCGCCAAGCTGCTGCGGCTGACCCCCGCGATCCAACGCAAGGAGGTCCGGCGATGAGGCGGATTCTGCCCGTCGGGATGAACCCGGCCGCCTATACCCGCGCCCTGAACGCCTTCGCGGGCGTCGTCGGCAAGCCATGGCTGTTCAACACCGACGAGGACCGCGAGACCTACCTCGACATCTACGCCCCGGGGGACGAGGAGCGTCACGCGCCGTCCGCCGCCGTGGCCCCCGCCACCACCGAGGAGATCCAGGCCCTCCTTCGCATCGCCAACGAGTTCAAGCTGCCCCTGTGGCCGATCAGCCGCGGCAAGAACATGGGCTATGGCGGCGCGGCGCCGGTGATGGCGGGCGCGGTGGTGCTGGACCTCAGCCGGATGACCCGCATCCTCGATGTGGATCCTAAGCTGGGCTACTGCGAGCTGGAGCCGGGGGTCGGCTTCTTCCAGCTCCACGAATATCTGACGGCCAACAAGATCCCCTTGTGGTTGTCGATCCCGGGCAACGCCTGGGGCAGCGTGATCGGCAACGCCCTCGAACGCGGGTTCGCCGCGTCGCCCTATGGGGAGCATTCCTCAAACCTGTGCGGGTTGGAGGTGGTCCTGCCTACCGGGGATCTGGTTCGCACCGGCATGGGGGCGATGAAGGGCGCCAAGGCCGGGCCGCTGTTCAAATTCGGCTTCGGCCCGTCGTGGGACCAGCTGTTCGTCCAGTCCAACTTCGGCGTGGTGACGCGGGCCGGCGTCTGGCTGATGCCCGAACCGGAGGCGACCGCCACCCTCAGCATGGGCCTGCCCAATCCGGAGGACCTCGGCTGGGCCATCGATGTGCTGACGCCGCTCCGGCTCAATCGGACCATCGAGCAGAGCGTCGGCATCGCCAGCTACATGGGCACGGCCACGGTCTCGAGCCAGCGCAGCGAATGGTACGACGGCCCCGGCGCGATGCCGGACAGCGTCGTCCAGGCCATCCTCAAGAAGTACGACATCGGCTGGTGGAACTTCAGCGTGCGCCTGTATGGCGGCGAGGGGGCCGTGGCGGCCAACCGCCGCACGGTGGAGGACGCCTTCGCCAAACATACCCGGCGGGAGTTCCGCGCCTCCACCTGGACCAAGGGCCAGCCCTCCACCCCCAGGGGCGGCGCGCCCAGCCCCGGCGTATTCCCGCTGCAGGTGGTCAATTGGCACGGCGGTCGCGGCGGCCATATCGGCTTCTCGCCGGCCATGCCCGCCGACGGCAAGTTGGTGATGGAGCAGTTCGCCCGCACCCGTAAGCGCTACGCCGAGTTCGGCCAGGACTATTCGGCGACCTTCTACCAGAACACCCGCCACGTCACGAACGTGAACCTGATCATCTACAACCGGGACGACGAGGGTCAGACCGGGCGGGTGCGCGGCCTGTTCGACGCCCTGGTCGGCGACGCCCACGCCAACGGCTACGGCGAGTACCGCACCCACATCTCCTACATGGACAAGGTGGCGGCCACCTTCGACTTCAACGGCCACGCGCTTGGCCGGCTGAACGAGAAGCTGAAGGACGCCCTCGATCCCAACGGGGTGCTGGCGCCGGGCAAGTCCGGCATCTGGGGCAGCGCGCGCCGCCCCCGGCCGCCCGCGAAGGGGAGGGGCAAGTGATGCACCCGTTCCTCATCGCCATCGCCATCGCCGCGCTCGCGGCGGCCGGTCCCGCCTTCGCCGCCGAACCGCCGGGGCAGGAGATATTCCAGCGTCAGTGCGGCATGTGCCACGCGGAGGGCGGGACCGGCACCTTCATGCTGGGCCGCCGGCTGGGGCCGGACAACGCCCTCCTGGCCGAGCGGCGCAACCTCATCGAACCCTATGTGAAGCGGGTCGTCCGCTACGGCCTCAACAGCATGCCCCGGTTCACGCGGGCCGAGTTGCCCGACGCCAGCCTGGACGCCATCGCCGCCTACCTCGTGCGCGCCAAACCCGGCGCCGGCGACGGTCCCACCATCGAAAAATAACGACGTAAGAGCGTTCAACTTTCTGAAAATGCAGGGGAAAATAATGAAGATCATCAGGGAAAACCGCCGGACGTCTCCGCAGGCGAAGACGCTCCTGAAAACCAGCGCCGCGGTGCTGGCCCTGTCCGCCTGGGGCGTGGACGCCATGGCCCAGGACCAGGCCGCGGATCAGGTCGAGGAAATCGTGATCACCGGCAGCCGGGTGGCCCGGACGGGCTTCACCGCCCCCACGCCGGTCACCGTGCTGGGCGCCGAGCAGATCCAGCGGCTCGGCGACACCAATGTCGGTCAGGCGCTCAACCGGCTGCCGGCCTTCCGGGCCCAGACCTCCTTGACCACCGGGGGCCTCAGCGCGGCCCAGGCGGGCGCCATCATCCTCGACCTTCGCGGCCTCGGGGCGCAGCGGACCCTGGTGCTGGTGGACGGCCGCCGCTTCGTGCCCAGCACCACCCAGGGCACCTTCGACATCAGCCTGATCCCCAGCTCCCTGCTGGAGCGGACCGAAGTTGTCACCGGCGGCGCCTCGGCGGCCTACGGGTCCGACGCGGTCGCGGGGGTGGTGAACCTGATCCTCAACAAGAACCTCAACGGCATCCGCGCCCAGATGCAGTACGGCCAGACCAGCCGGGGGGACGGCCAGGAATACCAGGCCTCCGTCGCCGCCGGATCGTCGGTGTTCGAGGGGCGTGGCCACATCGTGGTGGGCCTCGAATATGTGAAGAGCCGGCGGATCGGCGACTGCTTCACCCGCAGCTGGTGCTCCACCGACGGGCGCAGCGACTATTATACCATCGGCAATCCGGCCGCGGCGGGGTCCAACGGCTACCCGGCGACCGTGATCGCCCCCGTGGTGTCCTCCCTGTTGGCCGAGGGCGGGGTGATCACCAGCGGCCCGCTGCGGGGAACCCAGTTCGTGGGCAGCGGCGTTCCCGCCCCCTGGACCTTCGGCGCGCTGCAGGGCTCGTTCTTCATGATCGGCGGCGAGCAGACCGCCCGCAACTGGAACCACGTGGGCCTGCTGATCCAGCCCGCGTTCGAGCGCCACACCTTCTACACCCACCTCGACTACGACATCACCGACAAGCTGAAGAGCTTCGTGGATGTTTCCTACGGGGCGGTCGATGGGCGGGGGCTCAGCGCCACGCCGCGGGATACGGCGATCACCATCCGGCGGGACAATCCCTTCATCCCCGCCGCCACCCAGGCGGCGATGGACGCCGCGGGCGTGACCTCCTTCACCATGGGCCGGATCACCAATGAGACGGGCATCCCGCCCCAAATCTCCAACCGCTCGGCCTTCCGCACCGCGGCGGGGCTTAGTGGGGATCTTTTCGCCGGGCTGAAGTGGGACGCCTATTATCAATACGGGCGCACCAACTACACGATGGACGCCACTGGCATCCGCATCAATTCCAACTTCACCCGGGCCGTCGATGCGGTGCGCAACGCCCAGGGACAGATCGTCTGCCGGTCGACCTTGACCGACCCGACCAACGGCTGCGCGCCGATGAACCTGTTCGGGACCAACAACATCTCGCAGGCGGCCCTGGCCTACGCCTTCGGCAACCCCCACCAGAACACCCGCTTCACCCAGCATGTGCTGGCGGGCAACGTCACGGGGGAGCCCTTCAGCACTTGGGCCGGGCCTGTCTCCATCGCCGTGGGCGGGGAGTACCGCTATGACCGCGCGGCCGGGGAGACGGACTCCATCTCGGCGGTCAACGGCTTCTATGTGGCCAACGGCGCGGCGATCAACGGCAAGATCCGCGTGATCGAGGGCTATGCCGAGACGGTCGTGCCCCTGGCGGCCGACATGGCCTTCGCCAAGAAGATCGAGTTCAACGGTGCGGTCCGTCGCACCCACTACAGCACCAGCGGCAGCGTCACGACCTGGAAGGCCGGCCTGGTGTGGGAGCCGAACGACCTGATCCGCTTCCGCGCCACCCGTTCGCGCGACATCCGCGCGCCCAACATGGTCGAGCTGTACGGATCGCTCACCGCGGGCATCCAGTTCATCACCGACCCGACCAACAATGTGCAGGTCAACACCCGCACCCTCACCGGCGGCAATCCGCAGCTGAAGCCGGAGATCGGCGACACCATCTCCGCCGGCTTCGTGCTGCAGCCCAAGGGCGAATGGCTGGGAGGCCTGCGGGCGTCGGTCGACTACTACGACATCGAGATCAAGGGGGCGGTGGCCTCCCTCGGCGCGCAGTTGATCCTCAACCGCTGCTTCGCCACCAACTCGAACGACTTCTGCCAGTTCGTCGCGCGCAACGGGGACGGCTCGCTCAACACCGTCACCAACGCCCAGCTCAACCTGAACAAGCTGATCACCCGGGGGATCGACTTCGAGGTCGGTTACAACCTGCCGCTCTCCAAGGTCTCAGGAGGCCTGAACGGCGACCTCGACCTGCGGATCCTGGCCACCTACGTCAGCGACCTGACCACGGTGGACGGCACGGGCCTGGTGACGAACCGGGCGGGGCAGGCGGGGGCGCCGGTTTCGGCCCTCTCGGGCATGCCGAACTGGATGGTCAACAGCGCCATCAGCTACCGCAACGGGCCGCTCAGCCTCAGCCTGATGACCCGCTACATCCAGGGGGGCAAATATGACGTCACCCTGGTGGGGCCGGACGACCCTGGCTACAGCATCAACCTGCGCAACAGCATCAGCACCAACCGGGTGAGCGGGCGCTACTACTTCAACCTGTCCGGCCAGTACGACGTGATCGACAAGGGCGACAGCAAGGTGGAGCTGTACGGCGCCATCGACAACCTGTTCGACCGGTCGCCGCCGGTCGCCCCCTCGTCGCAGGGGCCGTACAACAACGTTCTGTTCGACCCGATCGGCCGTACCTTCCGCGTGGGGGTGCGCTTGCAGCACTGACGACTCTCGCCGCCAAGGCCCCGCTGCGCGAATGTGCGGCGGGGTCGCCTTGCAAGGGCGGCCGCCGCCGAGGCAAACTAACGGGGCGACATCCGTTCGGCGGCGCGGCCCCCGAAGCGGAGCGCCGACGGGGGCGACGTGCAGGCGGACATCGGGTCCTTGAACCACCGGCCGACGGCCGCGGGGGGCGACGGCGCGGACGATCGGTTCGGATGGTCGCCGCGCAACATCCTGGCGCTGGGCCTGCTGACGCTGGCAGGGATGTACAGCCACCTTGACCGGGTGTTGCTGGGCTTTGTCCTACCCATGATCAAGGCGGAGATGCGTCTGTCCGACACCATGCTCGGGCTGATGTCGGGGGTGGCCTTCACCCTGTTCTATTCCATCCTGACCGTGCCGGCCGCCTGGCTGGCCGACCAGACCAACCGCAAGCGGGTGATCGCGGCCGGGTTCGCCTTCTGGAGCGCGATGACCGTCTGCACGGGATTCGTCGCCAGCGCGCCCCAACTGTTCCTCTGCCGCATGTTGCTGGGGGCGGGGGAGGCGACCAACCTCGGCCCGACCAAGTCCATCACCGCGGACATGTTCCGCCGCGCGGACCGGCCGACGGCCATGGCC
>Ga0182736_1002476_pt1 | contig 14070 bp, 13 predicted proteins | sample eDN5th30CKraftBY_FD_128882 | JGI IMG/M metagenome (GOLD analysis project Ga0182736, IMG submission 128882) | Enriched backyard soil microbial communities from Emeryville, California, USA - eDNA 5th pass 30_C Kraft BY (version 2) (version 2) | ecosystem: Environmental > Terrestrial > Soil >...
ACCCGCCGGATCGTGCCGTCGCGCACCACCGACGAGGTCGGCGCGGTCATCCGCTCCAGCGCCGAAACCGCGCTCGCCGCCCGCGCCTCCTGCACGAAGCCGAGGACGGCGTTCAGCACGAGGATCGCCGCGATCACCACCGCGTCGACGGGCCACCCTCGTGCGCCCTGGGCGAGCCACGCCGCGATCGAGACGACGACCGCGACGAGCAGCAGATAGATCAACGGATCCTGGAAGCCGGAGAGGAACCGTCTCCACGCCGGGACGGGAGGGGCTTCGCGCAGCGCGTTCGGTCCGTCGCGCGCGAGGCGCCTCCGTGCCTCGTCGGAGGAGAGGCCATCGGCGAGGTCCGCGTGGAGGCGGGCGGCGATCGCCTCGGCGTCTTCCTGAGACGGATCGATCGTCCCTCGCATCCGCCCCACGTCCTCACGCACCGCGGCCTGGAGCCGCACACCTCCGGCGGCGCCCACGGAGCCCAAGTGTAGCCGGCGTCGTCAGCGACCGATCTCGAGAACGACCTTGCCCCGGCCATGGCCGGAGTCGAGGCGGCGGTGGGCGTCGGCGACCTTGGCGAGGGGAAGCACCTCGTCCACGAGGGGCTTGAACTTCCCCTGCTCGATCGCGGCGGACATTTCCTCCAGGCGGCGCCGCTCGCGGGTGAGGAACACGCCGTGCAACTCGAGGTTGCGGCGATAGGCCTCGGTGAGATCGCCCTTTGGTCCCAGGATGAAGGCGATCCGCCCGAACGGCCGCACGGCCGGGAGGCTCTTGGGCGTGATCTCGCCACCGACGAGATCGAACATCGCGTCGACGCCCCTGCCGCCGGTCTCGCGAAGCGCCACCTCCGCGGGATCCTCCTTGGCGTAGTCGACGGCGACGTGGGCGCCGAGCTGCCGCAGCGTCTCCTGGTGCTTCGCGGAGGCGGTGGCGATCACCCTCGCGCCGCACGCCGCGGCCATCTGCACCGCGAACGATCCCACGCCGCCGGAGCCGCCGTGGATGAGCACGGTCTGTCCCAGCTGCACGCGCAGGCGCCGCACGATCGCCTCCCACGCGGTGCCGCCCGCCAGCGGGACGGCGGCGGCCTCCACGAAGGAGAGCGACGGAGGCTTGGGCGCGACGATGTCGGCCTTCACCACCGCGTACTCCGCGTAGGTGCCGTGCGGGTTTGCCGTGAGCTCCCCGGTGAAATACACCTCGTCGCCTTCGCGAAATCCGGTGGCCCCCGGCCCCTGCATCTCCACCACGCCCGCGGCGTCGGAGCCCAGGATCACCGGCAGCGGGAGCTGCGCCCAGTAGCCGGACGCCCGGATCTTCGCATCCACCGGGTTCACCCCCGCGGCCATCAGGCGCACGAGCAGCTCGCCGGGCCCCGGCTTCGGCCGCTCCACCTCGCGCAGGTGGAACTCCTCCGGCGGACCGAACCGGTCGATCACCATCGCGCGCATCGCTCGCCTCCATTTGGACGACGAAGGATCGACGCCGCTGGTGCCCGAGCCAACCGCGAATCTGCGTGAACCGTCCGCCCCGTGACGAGAGCCGCGGTCAGGGCTCGCAGTGGTGGTTCACGGGGCCGGCGCCGCCGCCGAGGCCCGGCGCGGTCTCGATCGCCCGCCCGATCCACCGCTTGGCCCGGCCGATCGCGTCGTGCAGCGGGACACCGGCGGCGAGGCCCGCGGTGATCGCCGCCGAGAAGGTGCAGCCGGTGCCGTGGGTGTTGCGCGTCTCGTGGCGTGGACCCGAGAAGCGACGGATCTCGGCGCCGTCGAAGAGGACGTCCACCGACTCGCCGCCGCCGAGGCTCCCGCCCTTGATCAGCACGGCCTTCGGTCCGCGCGCCGCGATCGCCCGAGCCGCCTCCGCCATGTCGCCCTCGCTTGCGAGCGTTCCGCCCACCAGCGCCGCCGCCTCGTGGAGGTTGGGCGTGACCAGGGCCGCGAGCGGCAGCAGCCGCGCAGCGAGGGCCTCGACGACGTCGGGGCCGGCGAGGGCGTCGCCGTGCTTGGAGACGAGCACGGGATCGACCACGAGGGGCCGAAAGCCGTGCCTTCCGATCGCGTCCGCCACCGCCTCCACGATGGCGGGCGTGCCGAGGGCGCCCGTCTTCACCGCGTGCGGGCGAAGGTCCGCCGCGACGGAGTCGATCTGGGACGCGATCACCTCCACCGGGAGCGGGTGGACGCCTTGGACACCCATCGTGTTCTGGGCGGTGACCAGCGTCAGCGCGCTCGTGCCGAAGACGCCGAAGCGGTGGAAGGTCTTGAGGTCCGCCTGGATCCCGGCGCCGCCGCCGGAGTCGGAGCCCGCGATGGTGAGGGCGATTCGCATGGGCCCAGGCAGATAGCGCCGGTGCCTCCGCCGGGCAAGCCGGCCGCCGCCGGCTGGTACGGGATGCGGCCCAGGATCATATTTTCGACTCCGCTCCTCAATTTTCTTGATCTCCATCTTGACAATATTTCCTCGTGCCGACACCATCTTCCCATGTCGCGCCTGCCCGTCACCTGCCCCGCCTGCGAAAGCCTCCTCGAGGCGACGCGCCTCGCCTGCTCGAGCTGCGACATGCAGCTCGAAGGTCGGTTCGAGTTCCCCGAGCTCCTTCGCCTCGGACGCGACGATCTGGACTTCGTCCTCGCCTTCGTCCGGTCGTCGGGGAGCCTGAAGGAGATGGGGAAGCTCCTGGGGCAGAGCTACCCCACCGTGCGCAACAGGCTGGACGAGATCATCGAGAAGCTCACCGTCCCGGCCCGAGACCCGGACGGCGAGCGCCGCAAGGTCCTGGACGCGATCGCGTCGGGAAAGATGAGCGTCAAGGAGGGCGCCAAGCGCCTGAAGGAGATCGGATCGTGAACGAGGCCCGCAACCACATCCTGGAGATGCTCTCCTCCGGCCGGATCAGCTCGGACGAGGCCGACCGGCTCCTGCGCGCCCTCGCCCGGCGGCACTCGCTGTGGGCATGGCTCTTCCGCCCCCTCGAGCAGCTCGAGACGCGCTTCGCCGTCCTCGCAGCATTCGTCACCGCGCTGCTCCAGCTCGCGGTGGCGCTCCTCCTCCACGTCCGCTTCGACGGCGCCCTCGACTCGCACGTGACCGGCGCCCGGGTGGCCTTCACCCCCGCGATCCTGGATCTCGCCGTCGCGTGGCCCCTCACGGCGTTGGTGTTCTTCGCGGTGTCCCGGCTCTTCGCGCGCCAGGGCCGGTTCGTCGATCTCCTCGCGGGCGTCGGGATCGCCAGGCTCCCGTTGGTCGCCGCCGGCGTGATCACCGGCTCCTTCCGCGGCGTCTTCCTCGATGCGGCGTCCGGCACGGTGGGTCCCGCCCTCGTCGCCGTGAGCCTCGCCCTCGTCCCGCTGGTGGTGTGGTTCGTCGCGCTCCTCGTCATGGGCCTGCGCGCCGCCTCCGGTCTGCGCGCAGGCAAGCTCGCTCTCGCGTCGGTGACCGCGATCGTCGTCGCCGAGGTGATATCCAAGGTCCTCCTCGGCCTGGGGAGCTGACGGCAGCCGGATCCTTGGTGGCCCCCGGACCGCGCTGTAGGCTCGGGGGCATGCGACACACGCCTGCGCTCCTCCCCTTCGTCATCTGCGCGTTCCTGGCCGGTTGCTCCAGCGGCGACGACTCCTCGCCGGGAGGCGACGGCGGCGGAGCGGGAATGGCGGGCGCTGGGGGAAGCGGCGGCACCGCTGGCGAACCGGGCACGGGAGGCACGGGCGGCACAGGAGGCGCGGGCGGCACGGCGGGAACCGGCGGCGATGGTGGCTCGATCACGCCGGATGCGGGTCGATTCCCGGCGACGGCGCCATTCTACGCCGACGTCTCGGACGCTTCCCTCGCCGCGGACTCGGCGTCGATCATCGCGGGCGTGCAGAGCCGCGGCGGCTGGGGCCTGGGCCGCTTCCAGATCGACTTCTCGATGGAGGTCCTCGTCGCCGACGCCGGCACGGCGCGCCGCTCGTTCGTCCCCGACGAGGAATCCTTCTGGTCGCCCGACTGCGACACCGCCCCCGTTCCCCTCCCGGCTGGCGGCCGCATCGAGGGCGAGAGCGGCTATGCGTGCGAAGGTGGAGGCGACTGCCACCTCCTCGTCCATCAGGGCAACCGCCTCTACGAGATGGGGCGGGCGAACCTCGTGGGCACGAACTTCGTCGGCGGCTGCCTGGTCGTCTGGGATCTCGGTAGGGACTACTGGGCGCCGGCGTCGCCGCCGTCGTTCGGCCGCGGCGACGGCTGCACCAGCGCAGACGCCGCGGGCCTCCCGATCGCGCCGCTCCTCTTCACCGCCGACGAAGTGGCCGCAGGCGAGATCGCCCACGCGATCCGCTTCATCCTCCCCAACGATCGCATCCGCCACCGCACCTACGTCCACCCGGGGACCCACGCGACGCCCACCGCGTCCGGCGGCACCGACACGCCGCCGTACGGCTCCCGCTGGCGCCTGAAGGCGGACTTCGACGAGAGCAGGCTCCCGACGGAAGGGGCGAAGGTGGTCGCCCGCGCGCTCAAGCGCTACGGGATGATCCTCTCCGACGGCGGCAAGGTCGCCCTCACCGCGCAGGCGGACACGTCCTCGACGGCGAAGTGGGACGGCCTCCTCGGCTCCCGCGATCTGGAGGCGATCGCCGTCACCGACTTCGAGGTGGTGGACGGCGGCGCGGCCTACGCCTGGGGCGTCGGCGACACGGAGTGCAACCGCGATCCCGTCGGCGACTAACTCGTCACGCTTCGGAGCACGCTCCGCAGCGCCGCTGCGTCGAAGGGCTTCTCGACCTTCGGGTTCTCGATCCCCTCGAGGAACCCTGCCCCGCCGGGAAGGAACGAGCCGTCGGTCATGAAGATCACCCGCCGCGCGAGATCCGCCGAGATGGCCGCGAACTCCGCGAGCAGGTCCATGCCCGTGAGCTCGGGCATCACGAAGTCGCAGAGCACCGCGTCGAACGCCTCGCCGGCCTGGGCGCGCTCCACCGCCTCCCGGACGCTGGAGATCCCAATTACGTCGTGGTCGGGCGCGAGCATCCGCCGCACCGCCGAGCGGATCACGGGCTCATCGTCGACGACGAGGATCCGCCCCCTCGTGCCGCCGGCATCCGGCGATGGCGGAGGCTCGGCGGAGCGGTTCGCTCGGGCGCTCGGGAGCTCGAGCCGGATGGTGGTGCCGGCGCCCAGCTCGCTCCTCGCGTCGAGGGAGCCCTCGAGATCCGCGACGATCTGCCGGCAGATGGAGAGACCGAGCCCCGTCCCGTGGCCCTCCGGCCTCGTGGTGTAGAAGGGGTCGAAGATCCTCCCGAGGGAGGCGGGCGGGATCCCCTCGCCGGTGTCGTGGACCTCGACGATCACGCGGCCGCCCTCCGATCGGCCCACGATGCGGATCTCGTTCGCGTTCGCCCTCCCCATCGGAAGGGACTGCGCCGCGTTGAGGATCAGGTTGAGGAAGACCTGACCGAGACGACCCTCGCTTCCCCGCACGGGCGGGAGCCCCTCCTCGAGATCGATCACCCACCTGGCGCGGCACCGCAGGTCCGTTCCTGCCAGCCGCAGCGACGACTCGATCACGGGACGTAGGTCCACCGCCTCGGACCGTACCTCTTCCGACTGCGCGAAGAGCTCGAGGTCCCGGGCGATCTCCCGCACCCGTCCGCTGGCCTCGCGCGCGTCCTGGAGGGCCAAGTCGACGCGCTCCAGGTGACCGGCGAGCGTCCCGTCACCGACCACGCCTCGCAGCGCCGCGAGCTCTTCGGTCGCGAACGCGAGGTTCGCCAGGAGCGCCGCGAGCGGGTTGTCGATCTCGTGGGCGATGCTCGACGTGAGGCTCCCGACCGTCGCCATCCGATCCGAGACGAGGAGCTGCTCCTCCATCTTCGCCTTCTCGGCGCGGAGGGCCGCCGCCCGCAGACCTCGGTTCACCGCGTTGTTCAGGCGCGCGAGCTTGCCCTTGGCGATGAAGTCGTGGGCCCCCGCGTGCAGGGCCTCCACCGCGAGCTCCTCGCTCACCGTCCCCGACACGATGATGAACGGCAGCTTCAGCCCGCGCTTCTTCACGACGGCGAGGGCCATCGGGGCGCTGAACCGCGGCATCGACCAGTCGGAGATCACGATGTCGAACGTCCGCAGGTCGAGGGCGGAGTCCATCGCCTCGGCCGTGTCCACCCGCTCGTAGGAGACGTCGAACCCGCCGTGCTTCAGCTCGCGCGCGATGAGGACCGCGTCGTGCTCCACGTCCTCGACGAACAACACGCGCAGCGGCCTCAACGCTGGCCTCCCGCGAGCTTCGGCGCGGACTCGTTGAGCACGAGCCAGTAGAGTCCGAGCTGCCGCACGGCCTCGATGAACTGCGTGAAGTCCACCGGCTTGCGGACGTAGCTGTTCGCCCCCAGCCCGTAGCCGCGGAGGCGGTCCTGATCCTCGACCGACGACGTGAGGATCACGACGGGGAGCAGGCGCGTGCGCTCGTCGGCGCGGATCTGCTCGAGGACCTCCAGGCCGTCCATCTTCGGGAGCTTGAGGTCGAGCAGGATCAGCTGCGGCATCACGCTGGGATCACGCCCGGCGTGAGCGCCCCTGGCAAAGAGGAAGTCCAGCGCCTCGACCCCGTCCCGCGCGACGACGATCGGGTTCAGGATCTTGCTCTTCTTGAACGCCCGCAGCGTCAGCTCCTCGTCCTGCGGGTTGTCCTCCACCAAAAGGATCACGGAGTCGCTGGTCGTCATGGATGGGGCTCCTGGCTGCCGAGGGTGAAGTAGAAGGTGGCGCCGCGATCGACCTCTGCCTGCGCCCAGACCCGGCCGCCGTGACGGCGGACGATGCGCTGGACCGTGGCGAGTCCGACGCCGGTGCCTTCGAAGTCGGACGACGGGTGAAAGCGCTGGAACGCGCCGAAGAGCTTGCCCGCGAACGCCATGTCGAAGCCGGCGCCGTCGTCCCTCACGAAGAAGGCGGGGCCGTCGCCGGTCCGGGTGGTCCCCACCTCGATCCGGGCGCGTGCGCGCTTGCCGGTGAACTTCCAGGCGTTGTCGACGAGGGCATCGAGGACGATCGCCAGCAGCCTCGAATCGCCCACGGCCGTGAGCCCCTCCTCGACCGAGACCTCGACACGACGCTGCGGGTGCGCAGCGCGGAGGCGCTGGACGGCGGCGAGGGCGACCGCGGTGAGATCGACGCGGGCGGGCGCGAGATCCGCCGTGGAGATCCGGGACAGCGAGAGGAGCTCGTCGATGAGGAGCGCCATCCGCTGCGCCGAGGTGCGGATGTAGCCGAGGTAGCGACGCCCTTCGTCGTCCAGGACGTCGGCGTAGTCCTCCGCGAGAGCCAGGCCAAAGCCGTCGATGGCCCGCAGCGGCGCCCGCAGGTCGTGCGACACCGCGTAGCAGAGCGACTCGAGCTCTCGTTTGGCCTCCGCGGCCTCCCGCTCGGCGCGGGCGAGCGCCTCCTCGGACCGTTCGTCCCTCGACGCTTCTCGCCCCACGACCCTCCCCTCCTGCAAGGAGCCTCCCACTCGAATGGATAGAACTCAAAATCCTATCGGGTCCCCGCCGCGGGCTGCAACCCGTTGTGGAATGGAATGGCGCATCGAGGCGAGCCCTTGCGCGATGGCCGCCGATTCGACACCGTGGGGCCCATGCGAATCATCCTCGTCGCGGCGGCAGGTCTCTCGATCCTCGTCGCCGCCTGCCGCACACAGGACCACACGCCGCCGCCGACGACGGCGGGAAAGGAAGAACCGGTGGTGATCGATCACGTCATCCAGAGCCTCGAGGGGACGCCCGTGGATCTCGCGTCCTACCGCGGGAAGGCGCTCCTCCTCGTGAACGTGGCCTCCGAGTGCGGGTACACGCCGCAGTACGAGGATCTCGAGAAGCTCTACCGCCAGTTCAAGGATCGCGGCCTCGTCGTGATGGGCATCCCGTCGAACGACTTCGGCGGGCAGGAGCCCGGCTCCGCCGAGGAGATCCGCGCCTTCTGCGACTCGAACTTCGGCATCACCTTCCCGATGATGGCCAAGGTCCACGCCAAGGGGCCGGACATCGCCCCGCTGTACGCGACGCTCACACAGAAGACGCCCGAGAGCCTGCGCGGCGAGGTGCGCTGGAACTTCACCAAGTTCCTCGTCGACACCAAGGGCGTCCCGGTGGCGCGCTTCGACTCCAAGGTGAAGCCGCTCTCCGACGAGCTGGTGCAGGCGATCGAGGCGGTGCTCCCCGCGCCGTGAATCGCCCGCTGGTCCTCGACGAGTTCCTCCCCTATCGCCTCTCGGTGGCGGCGAACGCCGTCAGCCAGGTGATCGCGCGCTCGTACGAGGACGCGGGGCTGAAGACGAACGAGTGGCGGGTGATGGCGGTACTGGCGCAGGACGGTCCGTCCAGCCAGCAGCGCCTCGCCGGCCGCACCCAGATGGACAAGGTGACGGTGAGCCGCGCCGCGACGGCGCTGGCGGAGCGCGAGCTCGTGCGGCGCACGCCGGATCCCGCAGACGCGCGCTCGCTGATCCTCTCCCTCACCGCCGAAGGACGCGCGCTGCACCGCAAGCTCGCGCCCAAGGCGCTGGCGCTGGAAGACGCGCTGGCGAGAGGACTCGACGCCGGCGAGCTCACCGCCCTCGAGTCGCTGCTGCGGCGCCTCGAGGAGGCGGCCGCCCGCATGCTCGAGGATTAGGCGCGGCGGTACGCGCGCAGGAAGGTGCGCACGGCCCGATCCACCTCGCCCTCGACCAGCTCGTCGGTGAGGTTCGGGACGATCCCCAGGTGCAGCATCGACCGCGCGTTGTCGACGCACAGCGAGGAGAAGTCGATCGCCGCCGCCTCCGGATCCGGGACGTCCAGCAGCCCGAGCCGCGCCGCCTCGCCGAAGAAGCGCGCCAGGTTCCTCCGGGCCACGAGGATGCCGCACTCGTACAAGGAGCGGCACGCCTCGGGGAAACGGCCCGCCTCCGCGGTGACGATCCGGTAGCGCAGGATGCTCGCGGGCGATCCCGCCAGCCGCAGGAGCTGCGCACCGATCATCCGCAGGTCGGCCTCGACGTCCCCCGTCGGCGACTCGAGCAGCGACACGAATTTTTCGCGCACCGCCTGGTTCTCCCGGTCGACCGTGGCGAGGAAGAGCGCCTCCTTGTCCCGGAAGTGGTTGTAGATGGTGGCCTTGGAGACCCCGGCGCGGGAGGCGATCGCGTCCACGCTGGCGCGTTGGTAGCCCAGCTCGCGGAACACCGAGATGGCTCCTCCCAGGATCTGTTCGCGCTTCGCCGGGGAGAGCTCCGGTCCGCTCATCAGCCGCCGCCTTTGTGAAGATAGGTAAACTAGACGGTTCAGTCTTGACCGTCAATCTCCGATTCGGTAGCAAGGGCGCCTCGCGGATCCCTGCGATCCGCGCCAGGGAGATTCGGTGAAACCATTGCAGTTTCCGCGGGTTGCCGCGGCACTATTGCTGATCCCGACGCTCGGCGTCGCCCCCGGATGCAAGCAGGCTCCGGCCGCCGCACCGGCGATGGGACCGGTGGAGGTGGGGGTGGTCACGCTGGCGCCAGAGCCGGTCACGCGCCTGCGTGAGCTGCCCGGCCGGACCTCGCCCTTCCGCGTCGCGGAGGTCCGCGCCCGGGTGAACGGCATCGTCCTGGAGCGCCTGTTCGAGGAGGGCAGCGACGTGAAGCAGGGGCAGCCCCTCTTCCGGATCGATCCCCTCCCGTACCAGGCCGCGCTGGACAGCGCGGAGGCCACCCTCGCCCGGGCCCTCGCCACCGAGCAGTCGCGCAGGCTCCTCGCCGGCCGCTACACCGAGCTCCTCGAGACGAAAGCAGTGAGCCAGCAGGAGTTCGACGACGCCGCCGCGGCGTTCAAGGCCGCCACCGCCGACGTGGCTGCGGGCAAGGCCGCCGTGCAGGCCGCCCGGATCAACCTCGGCTACACCCGCATGACGTCGCCGATCGCCGGCCGCATCGGCCGGTCCGAGGTGACGGAGGGCGCGTACGTGCAGCAGGGCCAGGCCACGCTGATGGCCACGGTCCAGCAGCTCGATCCCATCTACGTGGACCTCACCCAGTCGAGCGCCGAGGCGCTGAAGCTGCAGCGCCAGCTCGAGAGCGGCGCGCTCGTGCGTTCCGGCGAAGGCGCGAAGGTGCGCCTCGTGCTGGAGGACGGCACGGTCTACGCCGAGGACGGGACGCTGCAGTTCTCCGGCGTCACCGTGAACCCCGGCACCGGATCGATCACGCTGCGGGCGCTCTTCCCCAACCCGAAGAAGGAGCTGCTCCCCGGCATGTTCGTGCGGGCGCGCCTCGAGGAGGGCACGACGCCCGAGGCGCTGCTGGTGCCGCAGGGCGCGGTGCGCCGCGACTCCCAGGGCAACGCCAGCGTGATGGTGGTGGGCGATGGGAACCAAGTCGAGGTGCGGCAGGTGGAGGCGCCCCACGCCATCGGCAACCGGTGGCAGGTGACCCGCGGACTCTCCGCCGGCGATCGCGTGATCGTCGAGGGCCTGCAGAAGATCCGCCCCGGCAGCCCCGTGGTCCCGGTCCCCGCCAGCGCCGCCGATCACGCTTCCTGAAGAGGTCGATAGAACGTGCCCAGATTCTTCATCGACCGCCCCATCTTCGCCTGGGTGATCGCCATCCTGGTGATGCTCGCGGGTGGCCTGGCCATCGTGAAGCTGCCGGTGGCGCAGTACCCCGCGATCGCGCCGCCCGAGATCGGCATCCGCGCCGCGTACCCCGGCGCCGACGCGCAGACCCTCGAGAACACCGTCACCCAGGTGATCGAGCAGAAGCTCAACGGCATCGACGGCCTGCGCTACTTCAAGTCCGAGAGCCTGAGCTCGGGCATGGTGAACATCAGCGTCACCTTCGAGCCGTGGGTCGATCCCGACATCGCCCAGGTGCAGGTGCAGAACAAGGTCTCGAGCGCCGAGCCGCTCCTGCCCGAGGAGGTGAAGCGCCAGGGCGTCACGGTCTTCAAGACCTCCCGCAACTTCCTCCAGATCTTCACGTTCATCTCCCGCGACGGGAGCATGCAGCGCAACGACATCGCCGACTACATCGCGTCGAACATCCTCGACCAGGTGGCCCGGGTGCCGGGCGTGGGCGAGACGCAGCTCTTCGGCGCGCCGTACGCGATGCGGATCTGGCTGAACCCCGACAAGCTCACCGCCTTCGGGCTGACGCCCGACGACGTGGCGGGCGCGATCCGCGCGCAGAACGCGCAGCTCTCCGCGGGGCAGCTCGGCGGCATGCCGTCGCTGCCGGGCACCGCCTTCAATGCGACGATCACGGCGCAGAGCCGCCTCTCCACCCCGGACGAGTTCCGCGACATACTGCTGCGCGTGCAGCGCGACGGCGCGCAGGTGCGGCTGGGCGACGTGGCCCGCGTGGAGCTCTCCGGCGAGAACGCCGAGACCGACTCCTTCTTCAACAACATGCCCGCCGCGTCGCTGGGCGTGAAGCTCGCCACCGGCGCGAACGCCCTCGACACCGCCGAGGCGGTGCGCGCGAAGCTGGACGAGCTGTCGGCCTACTTCCCGCCCGGCCTCGTCCACGACATCACCGTCGACACGACGCCCTTCGTGCGGCTGTCCATCGAGAGCGTGGTCCACACGCTGATCGAGGCGATCGTCCTCGTCTTCCTGGTGATGTTCCTCTTCCTGCAGAACTTCCGGGCGACGCTGGTGCCGACCATCGCCGCGCCGGTGGTGCTGCTCGGCGTCTTCGCCGTGCTCTCGGCGGCGGGCTTCACCATCAACACGCTCACCATGTTCGGCATGGTGCTGGCGATCGGCCTCCTCGTCGACGACGCCATCGTGGTGGTGGAGAACGTCGAGCGGGTGATGACGGAGGAGAAGCTCTCCCCGAAGGAGGCCACGAAGAAGTCGATGGGCCAGATCACCTCGGCCCTCTTCGGCGTGACCACCGTGCTCTCCGCCGTGTTCGTGCCCATGGCCTTCTTCGGCGGCTCGGTGGGCGCGATCTACCGGCAATTCTCGATCACGATCGTGTCGTCGATGGCCCTCTCGCTCCTGGTGGCGATGACCTTCACGCCCGCCCTCTGCGCCACCATGCTGAAGGCCTCTCACCACGGGCCGCGCAAGGGCTTCTTCGGCTGGTTCAACCGCGGCTACGACCGAGGCCAGCAGCAGTACGAGGGCGTCGTCGGGAAGCTGCTCGGCATGCGCGGCCGCGCGATGATCGCCTACGCCTTGATCGTGGCGGCGATGGGCTTCCTGCTCGCGAAGCTCCCCACCGCGTTCCTCCCCGACGAGGATCAGGGCACCTTCAACGCCATGGTGACGCTGCCCCCGGGCTCGACCATGGAGCAGACGAAGGCGACGCTGCACAAGGTGGCGAACTACCTCCTCGAGGACGAGAAGGACGCCGTCGAGTCCGTGCTCACCATCGCGGGCTTCAACTTCGGCGGCCGCGGCCAGAACAACGGCATCGCCTTCGTCCGCCTGAAGGACTGGTCGGTCCGAAAGGATCCGCGCCTCAAGGCGCAGGCGGTGGCCGAGCGCACCGGCGCGAAGCTCTCCACGTTCAAGGAGGCGATGGCCTTCGCGTTCGCGCCTCCCGCCGTGTCGGACCTGGGCACGGGCACTGGCTTCGAGCTCCAGCTCCAGGATCGCGCCGGGCAGGGACGCCAGGCGCTCCTCGCCGCCCGCAACCAGCTCTTGGACGCGGCGCGCGGCAACCCCGCCGTCACCCGCGTGCGCCCGTCCGGCCAGGAGGACTCGACCCAGTACAAGATCGACGTCGACCAGGAGAAGGCGGCGGCGCTGGGCCTCTCCCTCGCCACGGTGAACCAGACCCTCGCAACCGCGTGGGGCGGCACCTACGTCAACGACTTCGTCGACCGCGGCCGCGTGAAGAAGGTGTACCTCCAGGGCGACGCGCCGTTCCGCATGCAGCCGGAGGATCTGGACCGCTGGTTCGCGCGCAACGACGCGGGGCAGATGGTGCCGTTCTCCGCCTTCGCCAGCGGCCGGTGGACCTGGGGCTCGCCGCGCCTGGAGCGCTTCAACGGCCTGCCCACGGTGCAGATCCAGGGAGACACCCCGCAGGGCCGCAGCTCCGGCGAGTCGATGGCGGCGATGGAGGAGCTCGCGTCGAAGCTCCCGCCCGGCTACGCGCTGCAGTGGTCTGGCCTCTCGTACGAGGAGAGGCTCTCCGGATCCCAGGCGCCCGTGCTCTACGCGATCTCGCTCCTGGTGATCTTCCTCTGCCTCGCCGCCCTCTACGAGAGCTGGTCGGTGCCGTTCTCCGTGATGCTCGTGGTTCCCCTGGGCGTCATCGGCGCGCTCGCCGCGGCCTTCCTCTTCGGCCTGCGCAACGACGTCTACTTCCAGGTGGGCCTGCTCACCACCATCGGCCTCTCGGCGAAGAACGCCATCCTCATCGTGGAGTTCGCCCGGGACCTCGTGGCGCAAGGCCGCGGCCTGGTGGAGGCGACCATCGAGGCGGCGCGGCTGCGGCTGCGGCCCATCCTGATGACGTCGCTGGCGTTCATCCTCGGCGTGACGCCGCTGGCCACGTCCCGCAGCGCCGGCGCCGGCGCGCAGAACGCCATCGGCATCGGCGTCATCGGCGGCATGGTCTCGGGCACCTTCCTCGCCGTCCTGTTCGTGCCCGTGCTCTTCGTGGTGATCACCCGCGTGTTCGGAAAGAAGAAGGAAGCCGACGTCCCGCCGGCGCCCGCGCTGCAGGAGCGGCTCCATGGCTGATCGAAGGATTCTCCACCGGGCGGTGGGAGCGCTCGCAGCCCTCGCCACCGGCTGCACCATGGCGCCCGACTACGTCCGCCCCGACGCGCCGGTCTCGGAGGCGTACCCCTCCGAGACCGGCGAGGGCGACGCCGCCTCCCTGGGCTGGCGGGACGTCTTCGGCGACGCGCGGCTCCAGGCCCTCATCGAGCTGGCCCTCGAGAACAACCGGGATCTCCGCGTCGCGACGCTGAACGTGGAGCGCTTCCGCGCCCTCTACCGGATCGAGCGGTCGCCGCTGCTGCCCTCGGTGAACGCCACCGGGTCGGCCACGATCCAGAAGCTCCCCGTCGCCATGCCCGGCCGCGAGGAGCAGTTCTCCGCCACCGCGAACGTCACCGCGTGGGA
>Ga0182736_1002477_pt1 | contig 14065 bp, 11 predicted proteins | sample eDN5th30CKraftBY_FD_128882 | JGI IMG/M metagenome (GOLD analysis project Ga0182736, IMG submission 128882) | Enriched backyard soil microbial communities from Emeryville, California, USA - eDNA 5th pass 30_C Kraft BY (version 2) (version 2) | ecosystem: Environmental > Terrestrial > Soil >...
AGTGGCGCTGGATGAAGCGCATCGCCTCTTCGCGGGTGGCCACGTTGGTGCGGAACAGGCCCCGGACCGCCGAGGTCACGGTGGTGGACCCGGCCTGCTTCACGCCCCGCATGGACATGCACAGGTGCTCGGCCTCGATCACCACCATCACGCCCTTGGGGTCGAGGCTGTTCTGCATGGCGTCGGCGATCTGGCTGGTGAGCCGCTCCTGGACCTGCAGCCGCCGGGCGTAGCCGTCGACGAGCCGGGCGAACTTGGACAGGCCGATGACCCGCCCGTCGGTGCCCGGGATGTAGGCCACGTGGGCCTTGCCGATGAACGGGGCCAGGTGGTGCTCGCACAGCGAGTACAGCGGGATGTCCCGCACCATGACCATCTCGTCGTGCTCGGCCTCGAACGTGGTCTGCAGGTGCTCGTCGGGGTTCTGGTGGAGCCCGGCGCAGATCTCGGCGTACATGCGGGCGACGCGCCCGGGCGTGGCGAGCAGCCCGTCGCGCTCGGGGTCCTCGCCGATGGCCGCGAGGATCTCGCGGACGGCGGCCTCGATGCGGGGCTGGTCGACCGGGTTGTCGGTCTCGCTCACTGGATCTTGTCCAGGCCGGACGCCGCGAGCAGCTGCAGGGCGGCGAGGTCGACGGGCTCGAGCTCGCCCTCGGCGCGGCTCGACAGCGTCAGCAGGTAGGGGCCGGACTTCACCTGGAGCAGCGACGTCTCGTCGGACTCCGAGGAGAAGGCGCCGTCGCCGAGGCCCTCGACGTCGGTGGCGCCGAGCGTCCCCTCCTTCAGCGCGGCGTACTGGGACAGGAGCCCGGCCGCGTCGTCGCCGAAGTCGCGGACCTCGATGCGGAGGCTGGCGGCGTCGCCGTTGGGCTCGGTCCGCTCCCAGGCGCACGACTCGCCGTGGACCTTGTCCTTCTCGGTGCCGATCGCGGCCGGCGGGAGGCGCTTGAACGTCTCCTCGCCGCCGATCAGCTCCTTGATCTGGTCCGTGTTGTAGGCGTAGCAGAGGCCCAGGTCCATCGACCCCTCGGGCGGGTCGGCGAAGGAGATGGGAGCGCGATCGCTCTTCTTGGCCGAGTCGTCGCTCTTGCTGCAGGCAGCAGCGCCGAACAGCACCGCCGTGGCCAGCACGCCCAGGCCCAGGGTCCGCATCCGTGACATGGGGGGCGACGCTAGTGCTGCGGGCCGCGGCTTCCCACGTCGGCGCGGTCGTGACCGCTGCGGGCGGCGGGTCACTCCTGGTACGAGGCGACGTACGGGAGGTTGCGGTAGCGGTCGCCCACGTCGAGCCCGTAGCCCACGACGAAGTCCGGCGGGATCCGGAAGCCGACGTACTTGAGGTCGGGGTCCTTCTTCTGCAGGCCCTCGCGCACGAGGAGCGCGCACACCTCGACGCTGGCGGGGTGGCGGGCCAGGAGGTTCTTGCGCAGGTAGGCGAGCGTGAGGCCGCTGTCGATGATGTCCTCGACGATGATGACGTGGCGTCCGCTCAGGTCGAGGTCCAGGTCCTTGACGATGCGCACCACGCCGCTCGACTTGGTGGCGTTCCCGTAGGACGACACGGCCATGAAGTCGAACTCGACGGGGAGGGCGATCTCGCGGGCCAGGTCGGCCATGAACATGATGGCGCCCTTCAGGACACCGACCAGGAGCGGCGCCCGGCCCTGGTAGTCGGCGGTGATCTGGGCACCGAGCTCGGCTGTGCGGCGCTGGAGCTCCTCGGTGCTCACGACCACCTTGCCGATGTGGGGATCGCCCTCGTAGGGCCCGGAGGGGGCGTCAGTCATGGGCGGCATCCTGCCATGGCGCAGGGCACGCGGCCGACAGCCGGCCGCGCGACCGGGCGACCCGCCAGCCGCCCACGACCTCGGTGGCGACGTGCTCGCCGCGTGCGACCGCCAGCACCCGGGCGACCGCGGCGGCGTCGACCCCGTAGCCGTCGCCGACCCCGGCCTCGACCAGCCAGGCGCGCACCGCGGCACCGGCGACCGCCGTCGGTGCCGCCGCGAGCGCGGCGGCGTCGGTGGGGTCGAGCTGGGCGGCGGCGAGGCCGAGCGCGACGTCGACCTCCGCGAACAGGTCGGCCTGGCGGACCAGGACCGGGACCGGGTCGCGGTCGCCGATGTCGGCGAGCAGGGGGAGCAGCTCGTGGCGGACCCGGTTGCGGCGGAACCGGGGATCGTCGTTCGAGGGGTCGTGGAGCGGATCGAGGCCGAGCGCGGCGCAGAGCGCCTCGGTCTCGGATCGGCGCAGGTCGAGCAGCGGGCGAGATGCCGAGCGGGCGATCCCGATCGCACCGGTCGGGCCTGCGCCCCGGAGCAGGTGGAGCAGCACCGTCTCGGCCCGGTCGTCGGCCGTGTGACCGGTGAGGACGCCCTCGGGCAGCGCGGCGTAGCGGGCCGCACGGGCCCGGGCCTCGAGGTTCGGGCCGTCGCCGACCTCGACGCCGCGGGTCTCGAACGCAGCGCCCAGGCGCTGCGCGGCATCGGCCACCCGGGCGGCCTCGCCGGCGGAACCGGGGCGCAGGCCGTGGTCGACGTGCACGGCGCGCACGCGCCCGCCGGCGGCGACGGCCAGCGCGAGCAGCGCCAGCGAGTCGGCGCCGCCGGAGACGGCGCAGGTCACGTCGGTGCCGGCGTCGGGGAACGACGCGCGGGCCAGCAGCTCGCCCACCAGCGGGTGGGCGAGGTCGACCGGGTCGTTCAGGCCGCGACCGTGGGCACGACGCGGGCGATCCACGCCTGCGGGTCCCGGATCTCTTCGATGCTCGGCAGGTTGGCCGGGTCGACCCAGGCGACGTCGAGGAGCTCGGTGCCGCCCTCCTTCTCGACCGCCTCGATGAACCGCTCGCCCTGCTCGTACTGCTTCATCTTGGCGTCGAGCCCGATGAACTTCTGCAGGAACTTGGCGAAGGGGTTGGCCTGCGCCCGGCGGGCCCGGAGCACCGCACCGAAGCGCTCGGCGCTGGGGATCTGGTCGGCCCCGGCGCGGTCCATGGTGACGTCGCCGTGGCCCTCGAGCAGGCTCATCAGCCCGGCCACCTGGTCGAGCACGAGGCGCTGGTCGGGCGAGGCGAGGATGGCCATCACGCCGCCGTCGTCGAGCGGGTTGCGGCCCTTGCGGGCGTCGGCCGCGACCCGGGCCAGCGCGTCGAGGAAGCGCTTGGGATCGGGGTCGACCGCATCGACGGTCTGGCCGACGAGGCCGAGGAAGTGCTCGCGCATCCACGGGATGCCGGTGAACTGCGCCCGGTGCGTGACCTCGTGGAGGGCCAGCCAGTGGCGGAACTCGCGGGGCGGGAAGGCGAAGCGCTTCTCGAGCCCGATGATGTTCGGGCCCACGTAGTACACGATGTCCTGGTCCTCGGGGTTCTCGTCCTCGACGACCAGCAGGTCGTACTGGCCGAGCACCCGGGACGACATCCAGCCCAGGACCATGCCCATCTCCGCCGCCGCCACCCGACTGGCGACGGGGGCGAACGGGTTGTGCGACAGGTTCTCCTCGAGCCGGTTGGTGATCGGCCGCAGGAGGCGCTGGAACGAGGCGATGTTGGCCCGCACCCAGCCCTCGCGGTCGGTGACCCGGGCGCGGGCGAGCCCCGAGGCGCTGCGGAGCCCGGTGGCGTCGGCGACCTGCTGCTCGGCGAGCGCGGTCAGCTCCTCGAAGTCCGAGGTCAGCGACGGGTAGTGGTACGACTCGGCGAACGGCTCGCGGCCGGCGGCCCTGACCGCGACCTTCTCGGCCAGCGCCCAGTCGACCGCAGCAGCCACGCTCAGCCCTGGCCGCGCGGCGGGTACTTCGGCTTCACGACCTTGTTGAGGTAGCCGACGATGATGGCGACCCCGAAGAGCACGGCCCCCAGCGTGAGCGGCACGGCGATCCAGAAGTGCCAGACGTTCGCGAACAGCATGGGGAGGATCCTACGGTCGGACGGGGCGGGCGCGGAAAGCGGGCACGGTCAGCCCGGCTGCTGCTCGCGCTCGAGGGCCTTGGCGATGCGGGCGCGGAGGGCCTCGGGCACCTCTTCGAAGCACCGGCTCTTCACGACGATCCGCAGCTCGGCCTCGAAGTCGTACGCCTCCAGGCACGGCGAGCAGTCGTCGAGGTGCTGCTGGATGTGCACCCGGTCCTCCTCGGTGAGCTGACCGTCGAGGAAGAGGTACAACTCCCGGAGGGTTTCGTTGCAGTCGCTCATCGGAAGATCCTGGTCAGTGGTCCGTGCCGGGGGCACTCGGGACAGGGGTGGGTTCGGGGTCGCCGTCGGGCCGTTCGGCCAACCCGTGCGTGACGGCGTAGTCGTACAACGCCTTCTGGAGCGCCTTTCTTCCCCGATGCAGCCGGCTCATCACCGTGCCGATCGGGATGTCGAGGATCTCGGCGATCTCCTTGTACGAGAAGCCCTCGACGTCGGCGAGGAGGACCGCCATGCGGAAGTTCTCCGGCAGGTCCTCGATGGCGCTCTTCACCTCGGCCTCGCTGAAGGTGTCCATCAGCTCGTCCTCGGCGCTGCGCCCCGAGCGGGCGGCCTCCAGCCCACCGAGGCGGCGGTACAGGTACAGGTCCTCGACCTCGTCGAGGTTGGTCTCGTCGGGACGGCGCTGCTTGGCCCGGTACGAGTTGATGTACGTGTTGGTGAGGATGCGGTACATCCACGCCTTGAGGTTGGTGCCCTCCTGGAAGCCGCCGAAGCCGCGGTACGCGCGCAGGTAGGTCTCCTGGACGAGGTCGTCGGCGTCGGCGGGGTTGCGCGTCATGCGCAGGGCGCCGGAGTAGAGCGAGCTCATGAGCGGCATCGCCTGCTCTGCGAACGTCGCCTGGTCAGCCATGGCCCAAACCTAGCGCCCGGCGGCCCGACCGCCCCCGGGAACCGGCGGCTGCGACCCGGGCCGCGGCAGATCCCTGGACGTTCGTCTCAGGAGACGGCGGAGGGTGGCCGATGGCACACTGTGCGAGGCGACCCCGGAGGGAGGTGAGGGTGGAGGAAGCCAGCGAGCGCAACGATCCGAGCGCTTCGGAACGGTGGTTCCGCAGCCTGCTGACGAACATCAGCGACACCGTGTCGATCACGGACGCGGAGGGCCGGCTGCTGTTCACGTCGGGAGCGCCCAACAACCTCCTCGGCTACGACGCGGGGTTCTGGGCCGGGCGCGAGCCGATGACGCTCGTGCACCCCGACGACCTCGACCGGGCACTGGCCGGATGGCACCGCTCGCTCGCCGAGCCGGGGATCGAGATCTCCGAGGAGGTCCGGATGCGCTCGGCGAACGGCGCCTGGCAGGACATCTCGGTCACCGGCGTCAACCTGCTGCACGATCCCGACGTCCGCGGCGTGGTGGTCACCTCGCGGAACATCACCGATCTGCGCCGGGCGCAGCGGCTCGCGTCGAGCCAGGCGGGCGTGCTCGAGCTGATCGCCCGCAGCGAACCGCTGCCGGTCGTGGCCGAGGCGTGCCTCGAGCTGCTCGCCGAGAACGGCGTGAGCGGCCGCTCCTCGATCTACCTCGTGGACGAGGACCGGCTCGAGCTGAGCGCCGGCGCCGCGCCCGCCTCGCTCGTCGAGTGGATGCGCGAGGCGCCGCCGGCGCGGAACCGGAGCCTCTGCGACGAGGCGATCGCCACCGAACGGCCGGTCGTCGCGCCCGACGTGACCCAGGCCGACCTGTCCGACGGCCTGGCGTACATCGCGGCGAACGAGGACATCCGGGCGGCCTGGTCCCAGCCGATCCTCGCCATCAGCACGGGCCGGCCCGTCGGGTCGCTGTCGACGCTCTACGACGAGGTGCACGACCCGTCGCCCCACGAGCGCCAGGTGGCCGACGTCAGCTGCAGCCTCATGGCCATCGCCCTGGAACGGGCCGAGACCGAGACGCGCCTCGCCCACCAGGCCCTGCACGACGGACTGACCGGCCTGCCGAACCGCACCCTGCTCCTCGACCGGCTGGACCACGCGCTGGCCCGCCGCGAGTCGAACGGCGCCGACATCGCCCTGCTGTTCTGCGACATCGACCGGTTCAAGGTCGTGAACGACAGCCTCGGCCACAACGTCGGCGACCAGCTCCTGGTGGCGTTCGCGCAGCGCTTCCGCTCCGTGGTGGCGCCCGGCGACACGGTCGCCCGCTTCGGCGGCGACGAGTTCGTGGTCCTGCTCGAGGACATCACCTCGCCGACCCATGCCAGCCAGGTGGCCCAGGAGCTGGCGGAGTCGCTGAGCCAGCCGTTCCTCCTCCCGGCCGGCCACGAGGTGTTCCTGACCGTCAGCATCGGCCTGGCCGGGGCCACCGACCACCGCACCGGCCACGCCTGGCTCCGCGACGCGGACGCGGCGATGTACCGGGCGAAGGAGGCGGGCCGGAACCGGCTGGCCGAGTTCGACACCGAGATGCGCGACGCGGCGGTGGTGCGCCTCCAGATCGAGAGCGACCTCCGGCGGGCGGTCGACCGCGGCGAGCTGGTGGTCCACTACCAGCCGGTGGTCGACCTCCGCAGCGGGCGCATCTGCGGGGCCGAGGCGCTGGTCCGCTGGCAGCACCCCGAGCGCGGCCTGCTGGGACCGGCCGACTTCATCGCGGTGGCCGAAGACATCGGGACGATCCACGAGCTGGGCCGGCACGTGCTCGAGGTGGCGGTGACGGCGATGGCCGACCTCCACCCGATGCGGCTGGGCCGCCCGTTCCAGCTCGGGGTCAACATCTCGGCCCGCCAGCTGACCACGGAGGACCTCGACCGCATCGTGCACTCGGTGCTCGAGCGCACCGGCTGGCCCGGCGAGGCGCTGCTCCTCGAGATCACCGAGAGCGCGCTGCTCCACGGCCTCGACGGACCGGTCGACGTGATGACCCGCCTGCACGAGCTCGGCGTCTCGCTCGCCATCGACGACTTCGGGACGGGGTACTCGTCGCTCGCCCGCCTCGGCCACCTCCCGGTGGACCAGGTGAAGATCGACCAGTCGTTCGTCGGGGCGATCGACCGCGACGACGACCGGCTCAGCCGCATCGTCGATGCCGTGCTCGCGATCGCTGACGCCCTCGGCCACCAGACCACCGCCGAGGGCGTGGAGACCACCGCCCAGCTCGACTACCTCCGTCGGGGCCACTGCGACTTCGGCCAGGGCTACCTGTTCTCCAAGCCGCTCCCGTTCGACGAGTTCGCCCGGCTCGTCGAGTCCGACCCCCGCTGGTAGCGCGGCTCCGGAGCCGCCGGCCCGCCCTCCGGCCGTGACCGCCCGCGACGTCCTCCCCCGAACGGGTGGAGCATCGACGGTGACGGGCGATCCTCCTGCGTACGCTGGGGCGGTGGCAGGGCCGGAAGGGGCGCCCGGCATGGAGCAAGCGGACGGTGCGGAGGGGTCGCACCGACAGACGGCGATCGTGGCAGCACTCGCGTTCGTCGCGTACCTGGCCACGGCCGTGTGGGCGCGCGAGATCAGCCTCGAGGGCCCGGCGCTCATCTGGTTCCCGCCGGCCGCCGTCGCCATCGCCGTCTGCTACTTCCGACCCCGCCTCGTCTGGGTGATCGCCGTCGCCGAGCTGGTGAGCACGCCGATCGTGATGGGCCTCGGCGACGAGTACGGACCGGTCCTGCTCGTGGCGAACTCGCTGGGGCTGGCAGCCTCGTACGCCTTCGGTGCCTGGGTCCTGCGGCGGCTGGCGCTCGACCCCCGGCTGCGCGACCCCGAGGACCTGGCGGTGCTGGCGCTCGGCATCGGCGCCGGCGCGGCGGCCGCCACGGTGATCGGCGTGCTGGTGCAGTGGGCCGGGGACCTGCTCGCGCCCGACGACCTGGCCCGGGCCGCCGCCCTGTTCTGGGTGGGCGACATCGTGGGCGCCGCCTGCCTGCTGCCCGCCCTGCTCATCGGCGGCGACGACCTCATCCGGCATCGACGGCTGCGCCTGGCCGACGACGAGGACGCCCTCCCCCGCTGGCAGCTGCACGCCGAGCTGCTCGCACCGGCGGTGGCCGGGCTGGCGCTGATGGAGGCCGGCGAGGCGCCGATGCGGTTCGTCTACCTCGCGTTCCTGCCCGTCGTCATCGTCGCGGTGCGCCACGGCGTCGCCGCGGCCGCGGTGTCGTCCGCCGCGCTCGCTGCGGTGATGACCGCGGGTGCCCACCTGCAGCTCGGCGACGCGCTCGACCGCTCGGACTTCCAGCTGCTCCTGCTCGTGCTCGTGGCCACGGGGGTCACCACCGGGTCGGTCGTGAGCTCGCGGCGCGACGTGAGCGCCGCCAAGGCGCGGGTGAGCGAGATCATCGAGGCGACGCCGGACCTCGTGGCGTCGGCGTCCCGCGACGGTGCCATCCGGTACCTGAACCCGGTGGGCCGCCAGCTGCTCGGCTTCTCCCCCGATGCCAGTCCGGCCAGCCGAGCCTTCGACTTCTTCCCCGACGAGCTCGCGCGGGACCTGGTCCGCGAGGGCATGCGCACCGCCGAGCGGGCCGGCACGTGGACCGGCGAGAACCGCCTCCGCCGCCCCGACGGCCACGAGATCCCGATCTCCCAGGTGCTCGTCGCCCACCCCGACCTCGATGAGGACGGCCAGCGGATCTACAGCACGATCTGCCGGGACATGACCAGCCAGCACGCGCTGGAGGACCAGCTGCGGCGGGCCGCCCTCTACGACGAGTCGACCGGCCTGCCCAACCGCGTGCTCCTGGTCGAGCAGCTGGCCCGCGCCGTGCAGGCGGTGGACCGGGAACGGCGGGTCGCCGTGCTGTTCGCCGACCTCGACCACCTCCAGCGGGTCAACGAGACGTTCGGCTTCGCCGCCGGCGACCACGTCGTGACCACCATCGCCCACCGCCTCGCGGACGTGGTGCGCGCCCAGGACCTCGTCGCCCGGCACGGCGGGTCGCAGTTCGTGATCGTGCTGGCCGACGTGCCCGACGAGTTCGAGGCGATCCTCCTCGCCGACCGCCTGCTCGGCTGCTTCTCGGAGCCGGTCGTCACCGAGGGCCGCGAGCTGATGGTGAGCGGGAGCGTCGGCATCACGCTGGTCGAGGCCGGCCAGGACCACCTGGAGGCGCTGCGGAGCGCGGAGATCGCGCTGCACCGGGCGAAGGAGGCGGGCGGCGGGCGCTACGCCCTCTTCGACGACGACCTCCAGCGCCGCTCGCTCAGCCGCCTCGAGCGGGAGGCCGACCTGCACGACGTGCTCACCAAGCAGACGTGGACGCTGGCGTACCAGCCGATCTTCGACTCGCGGGAGCGGCACGTCGTGGGGGTCGAGGCGCTGCTGCGGTGGACCCACCCGACCCGGGGCCCGGTGCCGCCGTTCGAGCTGATCCGGCTCGCCGAGCACACCGGCGCGATCGTCTCGCTCGGCCGGGAGATCTTCCGGCGGGCCTGCCACGAGGCGACGCAGTGGCACGCGATGGGGTTCACCGTCCCGGTGAGCATCAACGTGAGCGCCCGGCAGCTGCGCGAGCCCAGCTTCCTCGCCGACGTCGAGTCGGTCCTGCACGAGACCGGCATCGCGACCGACCAGGTCGTCGTCGAGCTCACCGAGACGGTGCTGACCACTCGCGAGCACGGCGAGATCGAGACGCTCCACAAGCTCCGCGAGCTGGGCTGCCGCGTCGCGCTCGACGACTTCGGCACCGGCTACTCGTCGCTGAGCGAGCTGCGCGACCTGCCGATCGACGTGTTGAAGGTCGACCAGTCGTTCATCACGGACCTGACGACGTCCCCGCGCGCCGCTGCGCTCGTCGACGCGGTGGTCCGCCTGTCCGCCGCACTGGACCTGACGGTCGTGGCCGAGGGGGTCGAGCACGACGACCAGATCGACGCGCTCGCCGCGCTCGGCTGCCACCGGATCCAGGGCTATGCCCTCTCGCGCCCCGTGGAACCGGCCATCATCACGGGGATGCTGCGAGACGCCCGGCGATGACGGCGACCGGCTTGGAGGCCGCCCGGAGCACCCCGCTCTGGTCGCAGCCCAAGCGGCTCCGCCTGTACTCCTCGACCCGGAGCGGACCTCGGGCGCGGCGGGCCACCGACGTCCTGCTGATCATCCTCGCCAGCGGCGGGATCGCCGGGCTCGTCACCGCGGCCGAGCCGCCGAGCGCCTTCGAGCAGGCGCTCGTGGACCTGGCCCACAGCCTCCCGAGCTTCCTCGACGTGGTGTGGGAGGTCCTCGCCGGGCTCCTCCTCGCGTGGGCGCTGTTCCTCGTGGTCCTCTCGGTGCTGCGGCTGCGCCTGGACCTCGCCCGGGACCTGCTGCTGTCGTCGGTGGGCGCGACGCTCCTCGCCACCGGCGTCGACGACGCCTTCCTCGGCGGCCGCAGCTCGAGCACCTGGGATGCCCTGCTGGCCACCGGCCCGCCGGCCGAGTCGGTGTCGGTCCGGCTCGCTGCGGTCGTCGCCGCCACCGTCGTGGCGTCGCCGCACATCACCCGTCCGTTCCGGGCCATCAGTCGCTGGCTGGTCGTGGCCGGGGCGCTCGGCCTGGTCGTGCTCGGGGCCACCACCCCGAACGGCGCGCTGCTCGGCGTGCTGTGCGGCTCGGTCGCCGCCGCCGCGATCCACCTGCTGCTCGGCTCGGCGGCCGGCCGGCCGTCGCTCGCCGAGGTGGCCGACGCCCTGGGCGAGCTCGCCGTCGAGACGGGCGAGCTCTCGGAGGCCCACCGCCAGACCGCCGGTGTGTTCCTCGTGGACACCGTCGACGCCGACGGCCACTCGCTCCTGGTCAAGGTGTACGGCCGCGACGCGTGGGACTCCCAGCTCCTCGCCAAGGCCTGGCGCGCCCTCTGGTACCGCGACACCGACGCGCTCACGCTGACGCGGCTCCAGCAGGCCGAGCACGAGGCGTTCGTGACGCTGCTGGCCGAACGAGCCGGCGTCCCCGTCGACCACGTCGTGAAGGCCGGCCGCAGCGCCAACAACGACGCGCTGATCGTGCTCCAGGACCCGGGCAGCGCCATGCCGGTCCTCGACGGCCACCCCGACCGCCAGCCGCTCCTCGAACAGGTCTGGGACGCGATCCTCGCCCTCCAGGCGGCGGGCATCGTGCACCGGGACCTGGCACCGCAGCGGTTCCGGCTCGACGGCGACACGGTGCGCGTCGCCGGGTTCGAGGGGGCCACGGTCTCGCCCACCGGCGACCAGCTGCACAGCGACCTCGCCCAGCTCCTCGTTACCTCCGCGCTCCTCGGCGGCACCGAGGAGACGCTCGAGATCGCCGCCGACCGCCTGGGGGCCGACGGCCTCGCCGCAGTGATCCCCTACCTCCAGATCGCTGCGCTCGGCCCCACGCTGCGCACCGAGGTCCGCACCGCCGACCTCGACCTCGACGACCTCCGCGCCGCCACCGCGTCCGTCGCGGGAGCGGACGAGCCGGCGATGGCCAACCTCCGCCGGGTCTCACGCTCGACGCTGCTCCAGGCCGCCCTGCTCTCCGCCGCTGCGTACATCCTGATCAGCTCCCTCTCGGGCATCGACTTCGCCGAGGTCTGGGACCAGCTCCAGGACGCCACCTGGGGGATCTTGATCATCGCCCTGTTCCTCGGCCAGACGCCCCGGTTCTCGCAGGCCGAGTCCACCCGCGGCGCCTGCCCACGGCCGGTGGCGTACGGGCCGCTCGTGCTGCTCCAGTTCAGCATCAGCTTCATCAACCTCGTCCTGCCCTCGACGGCGGCGCGCGTCGCCGTGAACATCCGCTTCTTCCAGCGCCAGGGGATCCCGCCGGCGTCCGCGGTCTCCATCGGCGTGATCGACAGCGTCGGCGGGTTCGCCGTCCAGCTCCTCATCCTCGCCACCGTCTTGCTGTTCGGTTGGGGCGACGTCGACCTCCACATGCCCGAGGACAGCACCATCGGCCACGGCAACATCCTCACGGTGCTCGTGGCCGCGGTGGGCGTCGTCGTCCTCGCCGTGCTCGTCGGCCTGGCCTTCCCGAGCGTGCGCCGCCGCATCCGCGAGAAGGTCACGCCGTGGATCCACGAGGTGCGCGAGACGGTCGGCAGCATGCGGTCGCCCACCAAGGTCCTCCAGGTCCTCGGCGGCAACCTGGGCGCCGAGATCCTCTTCGCCCTCACCCTCGCCCTGGTCCTCAACGCGTTCCACTCGCCGGTGCCGCTGGGGACGCTGCTCGTCATCAACGTGTGCGTGTCGCTGTTCGCCGGGCTCATGCCGGTTCCCGGCGGCATCGGCGTCACCGAGGGCGCGCTGATCACCGGCCTGAGCGCGGCAGGCGTCGACCAGGCCACGGCCTTCGCCGCCACGATCTGCTACCGGATGATCACCTTCTACCTGCCCCCCATCTGGGGCGCGGCGTGCTTCCACCGCCTGGAGCGCGCCGGCATGCTCTGACGCCGCCGGGCGCCGACCTGCTCAGGTGGCCACGGAGTCCGGGGCACCGGGGGCCGGGGGCGGGGCGAGCGGCCCGCCCTCGTCGTCCACCGTGCCCTCCTCGACCGGGGCCCGGCTCGCGAGCTGGGCCACGAGCACCTCCCAGCCGGCCACCACGAGGGCGATGAGGAAGAACCGCACCCAGGTGAGGTCGAAGAACCAGAGGGCGAGGGCGCCGACGACGAAGCCGCCGATCCGCAGGGCGTCCACGTTCCGGGCCACCCAGAGGCGCGTCTCGTCGTCCTGCGCCCGGTCGCTGACCACCGTGCTGGCCGACCGGAAGAGGCTGGCGACCCGGGAGCGCAGCGAGACCACCCAGCCGTAGGGCCCGGTGATGATCGCGATGAAGGCCACGATGGCGATGATCCACAGCGCCGTCGCCGCGCCGTCGGTGAGCGGGTGCACGAAGGTGCGGACGATCACGTTGGCCGCCGGCCGGTTGACCTCCACCTTGATGAGCCCGTCGACCTGGTCCTGGAGGATGAAGCAGATCCGCCGGATCAGGATCGCCCCCACCGCGGCCACCCCGAGCAGCTGGAGCAGCGTGCGACGGCGGCGGACCGAGACGGCCAGCGCGCCGACGAACGAGAGGATCGCCACGAACGTGGTCAGCGGCACGACCGCATCGAAGATCCGCACCGCCTCCTGAGCCGTGCTCAGCTTGCCCCCGTCGTAGACGGTGAAGGTGCCGAAGTCCGACCCGAGGTCGACGCCCAGGGCATCGCCGAGCTTCTCGCGGGCCTCGGCCGGGATGTCCTCGACGGTGACCTTCGGGAGCTTCACGTCGCTGCCCACCAGGCCCGGAGCCTCCTTCAGGATCTCGGCCAGGACGGCGTTGATCAGCGGCAGGAAGTTGATCGTGACCTTGTCGCCGTCGGCCGTGACCGCTGGCGCGTCGCCGCGCAGGGTGCGGATCGCGGCGTCGTGGGCCCGGGTGGCGGCCACCTCCCAGATCTTCTCGAACGCGTCCGATTGGTAGAACTCGAGCACCTTGTCGGACACGAAGCCCTCGACCGCGCTCGTGAGCGGGACGGCCAGGATCTGGGCCCGCTGGGGCAGCGCCTCCTTGAACAGCGCCTCCGGGTCGACCACCTTCATCAGCTCCGACGTGGTCCACGCCGCCAGGGCCTTCTGGACCTCCGGGTCCTGGCCCAGGGGCACCACCCGCTCGTTCCAGACATCGTCGTTGAGCGTGTTGCGGTGCAGCCAGATGCCCACGCCCGACGCCACGAACGACAGGGCGAACACGACCACAAGGAACACCGCGACCACCTTGCGCACGCGGTGGCGGCTCACCCGTTGGCTGGAGAGGTGGTCGACCTGCTGCTGCAGCGCGTCGACCTCGGCCTTGAGGGCATCGACGTCGGGTTCGCCATCGACCGGTCCCGGCGCAGGGGTGGGATCAGGTGCGTCCATGGGGTGCCGTCCTGGTGAGGTGGTCTGGGGTCCCGCCGACGCCCGTGTATCCGCGCGGCGACACCGCGAACCGTAGCCCTCACCTGGGCATCACCTCGTCCGAACGGCACCGCCCGGCCGCCCGACCCGGCGCCGGTTCGGGCGCGTCAGGGGTGCGACGGCGCCGGCGGGGCGCCGTGGACCTCGAACATCAGCTCGTCGGGGTAGCACCACCACCAGTCCTCGCCCGGTTCGAAGGACCGCACGATCGGGTGGCCGGCGTCGCGCCAGTGCGCGGTGGCGTGGCGGTTCGGCGAGCTGTCGCAG
>Ga0182736_1002479_pt1 | contig 14040 bp, 10 predicted proteins | sample eDN5th30CKraftBY_FD_128882 | JGI IMG/M metagenome (GOLD analysis project Ga0182736, IMG submission 128882) | Enriched backyard soil microbial communities from Emeryville, California, USA - eDNA 5th pass 30_C Kraft BY (version 2) (version 2) | ecosystem: Environmental > Terrestrial > Soil >...
CGCGAAGGGCCGCGTCCGCCTCGCGGTAGGCATTCTGCCGCTGGTCGACATCGCGTTCCGACAGGGCCGAGGTGCCAAGCAGTTTGCGGCCTCGCTGCACCTCGGTCTCGGTGAACTCCCTACGAGCCTGGGCCGATGCCACCTGTGCTTCGAGACGATCGACTTCCGCCTGGTAGGGCGCAGGATCGATCGTCACCAGTCGCGCGCCCTTCGCGACGAGGGCGCCCTCGCGAAAGTGAACCTGCTGCACCGCGCCCGCGACGCGTGAACGGATTTCGACGCGATCGACGGCCTCGAGGCGGCCGGAGAACTCGTCCCACACGACAGCCTCGCGTGGCTCGACGATCGCAACCGAAACGGCGGGCGGCGGAGGCGCGCTGGCATCGGGCGCGCTGCCTTGTGTTTGGGCGGGCACCGTGTGCAACGCCGCGGCCGTAGCGGCGGTCACCGCGATTGCGATGGCCGACATCCACACCCAACGCCGCTTCGTCCTAGCTGCTGGCGCAGCGGGGGCTTCTTTGCTCAAGATCATCTCGGCTTCCAACATTTGCGCACCTTCAGACGTGCCGCCGTTGCTCAGTCGGCGGCCGCCACATGAATTTCTTGATGGTCCGGGCGTGTCCTACTCGACTACGCACGGCATCCGGATAGTCTCCAGATGCGACTCGCGTACGATGTCGGATGTTCTGGATGATGGCGGCGACGCGTCATGATCAATCCCTCGTCTTCGAGTGGATGGCTTGCTCATCTCGGGTCTTATTGGGAAGTAGCGCTTCTGCCACATCCTCCGTCCTCATGCATCTTCCGTTGGCTCAGCCCGATGCTCAATTACCTGCGAGGTCATCACCGTCCCCCATGCCACCGAGCGCATAACAATGACGATCGAGGGCGACAGATTCCGACAGGCCGATGCGTTCCGAAGTTGCGCCGTATCGCGATGGGCGTTGCGCACTTTTATGTACCGATCGGTAGCTAATAGTTGCCGGTTGCGGTGTCAATGGCTATTTGTACCACTTAGTACGGATATCGCGAGCTGATCGCAGAGATGTGAAGGAGGAGACCTCGTGGCGAAGGGACGCCCTCGGGAATTCGACACCGATGAAGCGCTGGACAAGGCGATGATCGTCTTCTGGCAGCGCGGTTTCGAGGGTACTTCCGTTTCCGATCTGACTCAGGCCATGGGCATCAACCGGCCGAGCCTCTATGCCGCCTTCGGGAACAAGGAAACGCTGTTTCGGCTGGCTCTCGATCGCTATGCGGAGAAGGGTCCTGGCGCGGTTCAGCGGCTTGCGCTGGAGGAACCGACGGCTCGCCGTGTCGTCGAGATGCTGCTTCGTGGCGCCGCGGTCGCCCTGACCGATCCGTGCCATCCGGCAGGCTGCCTCGCGGTTCAAGGCGCTCTGTCATGCGGCGAGGAGTCAGAAGCCATCAAGAGCGAGCTGATCGCACGTCGCTGTGCCGGAGAGGCCGAGCTGCGGCAACGGCTGGAGCGCGCCAAAGCGGAAGGCGATCTGCCTGCCGCCAGCAATCCGTTTGCTCTGGCGCAGTACATTTCCACCTTGCTGCAGGGCATGTCGGTGCAGGCGGCCGGCGGGGCCTCTCAGTCGGAGCTGCTCGATGTCGCGGAGCTGGCACTGAACTCCTGGCCGAGCTAGCGCGCCTCGCTAGCGTCGGCACACCGTGCGCCAAACGGCGCGAGACGTGTGCATGACCGTTTTTCTCCTGCGCGCACTATGGACTTGGGCCTGTCTGAATGGTAGATGAATAATTGTTCATCGACTATATCGGGAGGAGCAAATGTCAGCGGGTGCACAGCTCATCACGGTCGAGAAATTGATCGATGGCTTCCTCACGAACATCACCGACCTCAAGTCGCAAGCGGCGGACCATCAGCAGCGCGGACTGGATGTGACGGGGTTGCACACGCTCGTGAGCGATGCCGAGCAGACGCTCCAGTATCTCAACGAGGTACTCGAGGCGTTGCAATTTGCGGTCGGTGGCAACACACACCAAGCCTAGTCCAGTCGCCGCTGAGACACGTCATGCGTCCGGCATTGGACCGGAACGCAGCCGGCCGCGGACGGAACGCGAAGACGGCGCAACATCGGCCGAGCCACAACACGCCATCGCAAGCATTCAGCCGCAAGCCTTCCGCGCCGAGCTTCGGCCATAAGCCGCCAGCGCGACGGCAGCGCCAAGTGGACGCCGCCAACTCGAAGCCCCCTCACACATGCAATCGCGACGCCATGCCCGGCGGCGGACGCCGCCTCTTGCGTGCTCGCAATGCCGGTCGGGACATCCGTCCTCGTCCGGGCAACGCGCGCGGTGGGATGGCTGACGAATAAGAGTTTCCGCGAGGCACCTTCTGGGCGTAGCCTTTCCAAAAGAGTGCTCACAGGAGGAACGCATGTGGCTTGATCGAATGGCAAGTGCACGCTTGCCGGCTGCGGTGTTGGGCGCGCTGATGGCCCTGGGGCTCGGCACCGCCGAAGCGCAGAAGCAGGGTGGTACGCTCAGGCTCTATAATACCACTCAACCACCGAGCGCATCGATCCACGAGGAATCGACGATCGCGACGAACATGCCGTTCATGGCGGTCTTCAACAACCTCGTGCGCTTTGATCCCATGAAGCCGCTGAACACGTTCGACACGATCGTTCCCGAGCTGGCGACAAGCTGGGCCTGGGACGAAACGGGGACGAAACTCACCTTCAAGCTCCGCGACGGCGTTACTTTCCATGACGGTAAACCGTTCACGGCCAACGATGTCCGCTGCACCTATCACCGGGCGAGCGGTCTCGACCCGCAAAGCGGGTTCCGGCGCAGCCCACGCAAAATCTGGTACGAGAACCTCAAGGAGGTCGTCGTGGACGACGACCTTACGGCGACATTTCACTTGACGAAGAAGCAGCCGTCCTTCGTGGCGATGCTCGCGTCCGGCCTGGCGCCAGTTTATCCGTGCCACGTCTCGGCGCGGGATATGCGCACGAAGCCGGTCGGCACCGGACCGTTCAAATTCGTCGAGTTCAGGAGCAACGAGTCGATCAAGCTCGCGAAGAATCCCAACTATTGGGATAAGGGCAAGCCGTACCTCGACGGCATCGACTGGAAGATCGTGCACAACCGATCCACCCGAATTCTCGCGTTCGTCGCCGGCGAGTTCGACGTGACATTCGTGGCCGATGTCACCGTGCCCCTGATGAAGGATGTGACGTCGCAGAGGCCGGATGCCGTGTGCAGGCTCGCGCCGACGAACGTACCGATCAACATTCTCGTCAACGCCGAGCAGCCACCTTTCGACAAGCCCGAGATTCGACGCGCCATGGCGCTGGCGCTCGACCGTCAGGCATACATCGACATCATATCAGGCGGTAAGGCATCCATCGCGATCAACATGATGCCCGGCCCCGAAGGCCAATGGGGGATGCCGCCGGAGATGCGCTCGAAGTTGCTGGGTTATGGCGACGTGGCGCAGCAGCAGGCGGAAGCTCGCAAGATCATGGAAGGCTTGGGCTACGGTCCGAGCAATCGCCTGCCGGTGAAAGTGGCGACGCGCGACTTCGCCACCTACAAGGACCCGGCGGTCATCCTCGTCGATCAGCTCAACAAAATTCACTTCGATGCGTCGATGGAGCTGGTCGAGTCTTCCATCTGGCACAGCCGCCTGACGAAGAAGAACTATGCCGTCGGACTGAATACGTCCGGGGTCGGCATCGACGATCCGGACGCCGTTCTGAAGGGCGCCTACTCGTGCAAATCCGAAGCCAACTACACGGGCTATTGCACGCCTCACGTCGAGAAACTGCTCGACGAGCAGTCGCAGGAAACGGACATCGAGAAACGCAAGAAGATCGTTTGGGAAATCGAGCGCGTCCTGACCGAGGAGGTGGCGCGGCCTATTCTCTATCATAATCGCTCTGGCACCTGCTGGCAGCCCCATGTCAAAGGCTTCGTGCTGGGCGAGAACAGCATCTACAATAACTGGCGCTTCGATCAGGTCTGGATCGAGAAGTGACGACAGCCGGCCGGGCGAGCCCAGAGCCGCCCGGCCGCCGCCCATATCGAGCTCGCGCGGCCGCACTCCCTTGCACGACCGGAGCGTTCGCGCTCTCGCGTGCCCGTGCGCCTCCCACGACGTGCCGTCGGCAATGAGCTAAGGTAACCCGTGCGGTTCAATGAGGCGGTGTCGCTGAGGCCGCAACGTGCCGCCGCCATCGCGCGTCACGTGACGACGGGCGACGATGTAATCTCTTGTCGAGGAGATCGCGCGCTTTATCGCTGTCGCCGCCCCGCATGAAAGCAACGAGAAGCGTGTCCTCGATGATCTCGCGTTGCGCGCCGCTTCCGCCGATGCGCACCACGTCCCGGCTCATCGGCTCGAGAATGCGCGCGCAGGCTGCATAATCGCCATCGGCGAATGCCAGCGCCGCACGACAGATCGCGGGCACCACGGGACCAGCGGCGAGCGCTCCCTGCTCCAGCAATCCTTGCAACGCATCGATGCGGGCGTTGGCCGCGCTCCTGTCACCGGTTGCCGCCGACAGCAGCCCCATGTGTGCATCGACGAACGCAAAGCCGGCTCTTCGATACTTCGTCTCCGAGTATTCCTTTATGGCGTGCCACAGCTTGGCCGGCACCTCGTAGCCGTAGATCTGGAGCCGCCAGAGCAGCGAGACGGCATCCGACATCACATTGATCGGCAGACCGAGAGAGGCCGAGGGTTGCACATGGCGCTCGTACGTCACGAGCGCTGTGCTCGGATCGCCGCGCTCCAGCGCACACAGCGCCGCGTGCCACGCAATGTGGCCATGAAGCGTGCCGCTTCGGTGATAGCTCGGCAACCAGTTCACGATCAGCGTCTCGGCGTCCTGACCGGCCCCGCCCTCGAACATGGCGTGCGACAGGGCATGGGCCGCATTGGCGTTCGCCGGACGCAGGTCGAAGCTACGCTGCACCAGGTCGCGGCCGCGCCCGACGTCTCCGTTCTCCGCGAGCGACCAGCCGCGATAGGCCAGAAACCACCAGTCGTCCGCATCGAACTGTGCGGCGTGCCGCTCGCACAGTTCGACGCGCGCCTGATCATGATCCGCCATGCCCGAGAATGCGAAAAGACCGAAGGCGCCGAGGGGCAAAGACAGGATGAGAACGTCCCGGGGCCAATTCTCCAGATGCGAAAGCGCGCTGTCGATTGCCTTTCCGGACTGTCCCGCAATCGCAAAGGCGAGCGTGGCGACGTGGCTTTGCTCGCGCGCGGTGCCGTTTCGGGCGGCAATCCGCCCTGCCGCATCGATGCGGGCCTTCGCCTCGTCCGGCTCCGCACGAATGGCATGCAGGCGAGCCAGCGCTGCATGACCGAGAGCAAATTCGCCGTCGACCTCGACGGCTCGTTGCAACGATTCCGCGGCGCCGGGCCATGCCGACAGCAACAGATCGACACCCTCGCGGTAATGCCGGGCGGCTTCCGGACTCGACGTCGAAAGGGGCAGGCCTCGGCTGTCGGTGCAGGCCATAGCAGGCTCCAATGGTGATCAAGTACAAACGCAGTCGATAGCATCCGCGAATATAGGATGCCGATCGAGACGTTTTTCGATGCGCCAACGAAGCCGTGTCAAGCGGACGACGTGCGTCCCATGAGAGCCGGCACGTGAGAGGAGGCCCATGAGAGCCGACGCGAGGCTTGAACCCGCATTGGCCTCGCGCCGGCGTATCTGCCCGCGATGCGAACGCATAATTCCGTGGGATTGCCGGTAAGCGGCATGAGCCGGGGCCGTTCGTGAGCCCCATTCATAAACGCACGCGAGGCGACGCGCAGATTGCATCAAGGCCGAAGCGGCCGCGTTGCAACCTCGATCGGTTGAGCGCGTCGCTTCGGCGTCAGTTCTGTCTCGGGTTCTCTGAACCCAACGAGCGGCTATTTCAGACCGAAGGTCGTCGGGTCGAGCTTTGAGTAAATTTCATTGTACATCATCTCGGACAGTTTCGCCTCGTCGGTGGCGATCGGCTGCACGAGCTTCTCGTACTTGTCGTAAAGCCTGCGATAGTCGGCGACGAATTGCTCGGCGTCCGAGAGACCGAGCGTCTCCTTGGCATTCTTGATCGTCAGCTTGAGATCGCTCTCGACGAACTCGGCGCGCCGCTTCACCAAATCGGGATGCGGCTCGACCACCGGGATCTTTTTCTGCTTGGCCACTGCCAAGCCTTCTTCTTCGCCTTTCACGTACGTGATTGCACCGTGAATTGCGGCCTTCGGCAAAGCCCGCAAAAAGGCCTTGCGCTCGTCAACCGACAATTCGGCCCACGTCGTCTTGTTCATGGAGAACACAGAACCAGCGCGGAACGACCCGGCATTGAGCAGGATCACCTGCTTCGCGACGTCGCCGAGACCGTGCGTCTTGAGGCCGCCCACGGCATAGAGAGCTCCATCGAGCGTGCCGCGTGAAATGGCCTCGTACATTCCGGACGTCGGCATGTTCACGCCGATGGCGCCGATGGACTTGGCGAAGCGATCCCACAGGGACCCGCCGGCCCTCAGCTTCTTGAGCTTCATCTTCTCCAGTGAATTGAAATCACCGTTGGCGACGACGACGTAGGGCGGTGTCGAAATCGCGGCCATGGGAAGCTGGTTCTGCTTGCCAAGCTCTTCCAGGCAAGCCGAGCAACCCGTCAGATACAGCTCCGTCAGAGCGATCATGGCGGCGGTGTCGTCCGTTCCGACCATGGCCATGTCGTTGATGAGGATGCCGTGCGGATAATAGGCCGGCGTGTACGTATAGATCATCTGGCCAACGTCGGCGATCTGATCGCGGACGCCGTCGGAGATGGCCTTTGCGGCGAGAAGTGACTCACCGCCGAACAGACGGATCGTGAGGGCGCCTTTGGATTCCGCTTTCACTTCATCCGCGAGTTTCTGGTACGCCAATCCGATCGGATGTTTCGGCGACACATAATACGCTCCCTTGAGCGTCTTGGCGTCGGCGGCTCCCGATACGCAGGCCGCAATCAACGATGCAGCCCCTATTGTTCTTGCCAGTGTTCGCATGTCGTCTCCAGTGAGCTAGAACGTGACCTACCCGCGAGGATCAGTAGCAATTGATCCCATTTCTACTTGATCAAACTCGGCAGATACAGGGTGATTGCCGGGAAGGCGATCAGAAGAACAACGCAGATAATATCGGCGACCAAAAACCACAGAATGCCCTTGAAGATGGCTTCCGTCGTCATGAGCTTGCCGACAATGCCTTTGATGACGAACACGTTCAGCCCTACGGGCGGGGTAATGAGCCCGATTTCCAGAAGTTTGGTCATCAGTACGCCGTACCAGATGAGATCCACGCCGAGCTTGTCCATCGCCGGCAGAAAGATCGGCAAGGTGAGCAGCATGATGCCGATGGGATCGAGAAAACAGCCCAGAAAGAAGAGGACGCACATCGAGCCGATAAGCAGTTCGAGCTGACCCGTCTCGCGATCGACGACCAAATCCGAAATGAAATCCGTGAACCCCGACAGCGCCAGGAATTTCGTCAGCAGGATGGCGCCAATCGCAATCACGAAGATTGCCGATGTCGTCACGAGCGTCTCGACGATGGCTTCGCGGACCTTGTCGAGGGGAAGCGTGCGTCGCGCGAAGCCAATCAGGAAGGCCATCAAGGCCCCTGTCGCTCCTGCCTCGGTCGGGGTGAAGATGCCCGAGAAGAGGCCGCCGAAGACGCCGATGATCAGGGCCAGAACCGGCCAGGCAGAGAATACGGCTTCGAACCGGTCGCCCCACGTGACCTGCTCGGTAGAGGATGGCGCCAGCTCAGGTTTGAGAAGAACGCGCACGACGATCATCGTCGCATAGAGAGCGGCCGTGAGGAGCCCGGGCAGAAGACCCGCAATGAAAAGCTGGCTGACCGGGAGCTCGGCGTAAATGCCGTAGATGAGCAGCAGAATGGACGGCGGAATCATGGAACCGATGGTTCCGGCTGCCGCGACCGTGCCGGCGGAAAGCCCTTTGTCATAGTTCGCGCGCAGCATCTCGGGCACCGCAATCCGCCCCATTGCGGCTGCACACGCGACGGAGGATCCGGTTACCGCGGAGAAGCCCGCTGCGGCACCGACAGAGGCGACGGCGAGCCCGCCCGGCATCCACGACAGCCAGACCCGCGCGATCCGGAAGAGGCCGTCGGTGAGCTGGGAGTGGTAGCAAATGTATCCCATCAGCAAGAACATCGGCACGGAACTTAGATTCCACGACGCAACGAAGTCGTAGGGCGCCGTCGCAAGGATTCCCCATGCTGACTTGACGCCGACGATAGCCCAGATGCCGATCAGCGAGACGCTTCCGAGCGCCACACCGACCGGCACCCGGAGCAGAAGAAGCGTGACAAGGGCGGCAAGCACCGCCCAACTGATGGTCAGATCATCCATGATGGTTCTCGGAACTTCCAGATGCGATGCCGAACGGCGCTACGCGTGAGGCTCAGTCGGCCAACGTCTTGCTGTCGCCTGGACTTTCCAAGACGGAATTGTCACCAACGATGAGGCGCCAGGACTTGTAGAGCAGCATAAGCACCAGCAGGCCGCAGCCGATGGGGAGATAAAACCGCGTCGGCCATACGGTGATCTGCGAATTGCCGAGAGCCAGCTCGCCGACCGAAAACTTCTGCATCGCATCTTCCCACGACCGCAGCGCGAACGCCGAGAAGTAGACGGCCGACACCAGCCCGACGATGCTGATCAGAATTTCGGCCGCGCGTTTCGGGAGATGCTGGGACAGGATCTCGACGACGATGTGAGCGTTCAGAATTTCCACAAGCGCGAGGGGCAGAAAGACGACGGCGACGATGTAGTACGTGGAGACGATCTCCAACGTGTTCGGGAGTGGCGCCGAAAACAAATAACGCAAGGCCACATCCAGATTGATGTGAAGCATCATCAAGATGAGCGCAACGCCAGCCACCACCGCAGCCAGATTGCTCACCCCCTCCAACAGGCGCTTGAGCATGCCTCTCCCCGTTCCTTCTTTTGGTCTACTCGATCTCGCGAGCACGTCGCGGATCGATGTATCGTGGTGTGTTCCGCCGAACACTGTCAGCGCATCGGGGGGGAGTCAACTTGTGCGTCGAACCGGAGCAGGCGTTGCGGCCGACCCGTCGAGCCGCTTCCTTCGATCGCCCGGCTGCCTGAGCCAGTCGAATCCGCCGTGCACGCCGCACGGCGGCTTCCCGCAGGAGAACGGGCTCAAGCCGGACGCCCGACCACAACCGTGAATAGCGGTCACGTCGGCCAACGTCATGCAGGCGCGACAGATCGGATCAGGTCACGCTCGTCCGGGCGTTCATCCAGAACTGGACCCAGGCCTCGTCTCCCTCGACCTTGTTGCCTTTCTTCGCCTCAGCAGCGACGTGCTCCTTGAACGCGGCTTCGGTCTTCGACCAGGCAGCGATCAGCTTGTTCTGCCGGTCCAGACGCTGTGTCTGCCACTTGTCGGCCTCGTCGGTCCACCAGCCCTTTTCCTTCATGTAGCGGATCGTTCCATCGTGCCACGGCCCATCGGCGCGCGGCAATCCCGAGTGTCTCGGATCCCATTGCTCGCCGGTCCCGGTCGCCGCCTTGATGGCTGGCATATTCTCCTCAATGCTCTTGCAAATCGCGTACACCTCATCCGCGCTGGTGCTGGCGTACGTCGTGATCATCGGATAGCGCAGGCCGATCAACTCGACGCCGCCGGCGGGCACCGCAGCTCCGAGCGTTTCTCTGCGCGGCTCGAGGAAATCCAATATCTTCTGTGCTCGCGCCCAGGCTTCCTTGTCGGCGGCGGGATATGGCAGCCAGGTCAACCCGCGCGGGCTCGCTTCGATCTCACGCATATTCGCCGACGTGGTGACCGTGCTGAAACCATCGAGCTGGTTATTGATGACCGCGGTCTTCATGGCATTGTAACTGCCAAACCATACCTGCTCGATGTCCTTCTCGGTGAGGCCGGCGAATGCGAGATACGCTTCGTTCTTCACGTTGACGGACGGGTTTCCTTTGACGTAGCCGATCCTCTTGCCCTTCATATCCTGGATCGTCTTGGCGCCGGTGTCTTTCGCCATGCAGAGGCCATTCGTCGTGGGTCGCGCCAGAACAACGCGGACGTCCTGCGGACCCCACGTCGGGGCGGCGAAGTCGTAAAGGCCTTCCGACGCGAAGTAGAGTTCGTTGGCGAGAAAGCCGTAGTTCGCCCGTCCCTGCTTCAGCGGAAGCAGGCGCCCGATCGATGTACCGGACGGCACGATACGAACCCGGATCGCGCCCGTTTTCATAAGGGCTTCGGCAATCGCAGAAGCTTCCACATATCCCGACGAGCCGAGATCATAAGCGGTCCAGACCGAGCTGGATGGCAGCTTTTGCGCAAGGGCCGGTGTCGCGATTGCACTGGCAAGCGTACCCAGGACCGTTCGTCTGCTGAGATTCATGATGTGACCCTCCCGGATTTGCCGCTCTTAAAGACCGCGGCTTGATTGACCCTGCGGATGATGGCAATTGAATCCCTGTTGGTCAAACAATCCAAATTCGGCGAACGCCGGAGCCTGACAAGCAAACGATAAAGACCAAACGGGGAGGTAAAATGTCAGCGAAAACAGAAATCGCGCCGAATCCAACGTTCGAACTGGCGCCCGAGGACGGCGGACGCGACCGCCTCAACGGGCCTGCTTATTGGATCGCTCTCGCACTCGGCACGATCGGCATTCTGCTGACGATAAACCAGACGTTCAATCTGAATATATTTGGCGCACCGATTATCGACACCGCTTTCTACTACATGCTTCTCGGACTTTTCATGTCCCTCGCCTATCTCGCCTATCCTGCCCACAAGGGCGCCCGCGACCGCATCCCGATCTACGATTGGGGATTGTTCGCCTTGACCCTGGGCTGCACGGGCTACCTGTCTTGGAACGGAGGCAGGATCATCGCCGAGGGGTGGGACATCCTTGCTCCGGAAACGGCGACTGTCGTTGCGGGCGTGATCTGCGCTCTTGCGCTCGAAGCGCTGCGTCGCGCCGGCGGACCGGTGCTGTTCACCCTTTGCCTGGCCTTTGCAGTCTACCCGTTGTTTTCGGAGCAAATGCCCGGCTTTCTTTGGGGGCCCAGCATGGGCCTTTCGGAAACAGTACGCGCGCATGCAATGGGCGTGGAAAGTATCATCGGCGTGCCGATGCGTACCATTGCCTCCTTGCTGATCGGATTTCTGATCTTCGGCTCGGCATTGGTGGTGACCGGAGGTGGCGGGTTCTTCATGGCGCTGGCGACCGCCCTCATGGGGCGCAGTCGCGGGGGGCCGGCCAAAGTCGCAATTCTGTCCAGCGGGTTCTTTGGTTCACTTTCAGGAAGCGTGATTTCCAACGTCGTGACGACCGGTCAGATCACCATTCCGACCATGAAGCGGACGGGCTATCCGGCGCACTATGCCGGGGCGGTGGAGGCTTGCGCATCGACGGGTGGCGCCTTGATGCCGCCGGTGATGGGCGCGGTTGCGTTCATCATGGCCGAATTTCTCAATGTCCCCTACAGCACCGTCATGCTGGCCGCCGTCGTCCCGGCGCTCCTGTACTATGGCGCACTGCTTCTGCAAGCGGATAACTATGCGGCGAAGAATGGCCTGCGGGGACAGCCTGCGGACGAAATCCCGGCGCTCGGACCGGTCCTGCGTCAAGGCTGGCATTTCCTCTTCAGCCTGGTGCTGCTGACCTATCTTCTGCTCGTCATGAAACGTGAGGCCCTGGCTCCCTATATCGCGACCGCAGCCCTTCTCGCGACGAGCGTCGTCTTCGGCAGCAAGCGCTTCGGCCTCGCGGGGCTTCGCGATCTGACGATCGATACCACGCGCAACATCATCAACATCGTGGCGATCCTCGGCGGCGTTGGATTTATCGTCGGCTCTCTCTCGTACACGGGCGTGGGTGGCGCATTTGCGCGCGAGCTGCTTCAGTTTGCCGGAGGCAACGTCTACTTGCTGCTCGTCATCGGCGCCTTCACGAGTTTCATTCTCGGCATGGGTATGACGTCGAGCGCCTGCTATATCTTCCTGGCGGTGACTTTGGGGCCCGCCCTGGTCAACGGCGGGCTCAACCCGATCGCCAGCCACCTGTTCATACTCTACTGGGGCCTGATCAGCTTCATCACGCCTCCCGTGGCACTGGCGGCGATAGCGGCGTCCGCAATTGCCGGCTCCAACGCGTGGCAGACGGGTGTCTGGGCCATGAGGCTCGGCATGGTGAACTTCATCGTTCCGTTTCTCTTCGTGCTCAACCCGACGCTGATCCTGATCGGAGAACCGCTCGATATCGCGCACGACGTGACGAGCGCCGTCTTTGCGGTCTGGCTGCTGGCTTCCGCGGCGGAGGGCTGGTTGTTCGGAGCGGGCGCGATCGGCACCGTTCTGCGCCTGATGCTGCTTGTCGGGGCGGCCGGCCTATTGAAGCCGGGCCTGTACAGCGATCTCGTCGGGATCGCGATGCTCGCGGCCGTCTACGGTTGGTGCCTGCTGGCGCGGCGTAAGGACGCCGCGTTGCGGGACGGCGCATAGCGACGAAGAAGCCCGGCCGGGCAGTCTCCGGCTGGGCTCCGATTCACCAGGGCGACATCCGCCGGCCCTCTCCGGCCGCCAAAGGCCGCCGAGGGACTGAGCGGCCGCCCTGCGATGGCGGCTGTCGAGGCGCACACGCGACATTTGAATGGATTATTGGATTGGTACCGCCTCCCCGGTTCGAACGGGGGACCTCTAGATCCACAATCTAGCGCTCTAACCAGCTGAGCTAAGGCGGCACATATGTCGCTGCCGGGCCGCAGACCTAGGCGGGTCCACGGGCCCTGGCGGACCGAGGCCTCCTTATTGCCGGTACCAGGGCTTGCTCGTCAAGGCCGAACACGGTCGGCGATCGTCATAATGCTGCCCCGAGTGGCTCGATACGTGCCCGCCACAGTGGAACTGCGATTGAAACGCTCTCCAAGGAGGGAAGGCATGCGGCGATTCATCGGACGTGTCGGGCCGGGCGCCATGGTGGCGCTCTCGCTGGCGGTGGCGGCGTCGACCATGCCGGCCGCGGCGCAATCCGGCGCGGCCGGCGCCGCCGTGTCGCCATTGAGGACGGTCGACCTCACACCGGAGGAGCAGGCCGAGCGCGAGGGGCGGAAGGCCTGCAAGGTGCAGATCTGCGCCGCCTTCCATAATCGTGCGGCCGACGCACCGGACGTCGCCTGCAACGTCCTCAAGTCGTGGCGCAAGGAGCAGCTCAGCAAAATGCTGGAGAAGGCCAAGGTGTCATGGCCGTGGGGCCGGGTAAAATGCACCGCGACCGTCAAGCTCAAGGGTGCAACGCTCAAGCAGGCGATGACGGACGCCCGCGTCCAGGCTCAATTCGACACTCATAAAGTTGCATGTGAGGTCGATCGCGACGCGTCCGGGCCCGCAAAGATCAATTTCGAATTCACCCCGAAGGTGACCTTCGAGAATGGCAAGGCGGTCAAGGCGTCGCTCAACTGGGGCAAGATCGAGGCGCCAGCGCTGATCAAAGGCGCCATGTGGACGGCCACCGCAACGGACAATGCCTTCGATGTGCTCCAGAGCACGCTCGTGGAGGACATCAACGACTTCATCGGTCCGCGTTGCGACGAAGTGAAGAGTGAATGGTCCGGCAACCGCTGAAGCCCTCCGGGCACACGCGACGCGGGCTTCACTGGGGATTCCCGGTGACATCGAACTTCGTGATCTGCTAGCAATGCCCGCCAGTTCGAGGGACCGGAAGGAGCCGACCTATGGCCTATGTGTTCGATCCGCCAAGCCAGGCGGCATTGCCGATCCGTGGCAGCGATAAGCTGTTCCCGGTCCACCGCGTTTATTGCATCGGCCGCAATTACGCCGAGCATGCCCGCGAGATGGGGCATGATCCGAACCGCGAGCCGCCGTTCTTCTTCCAGAAGAATCCGGACAACCTGCGGACCGATGGCAAGTTTCCCTACCCGCCGGGCACGAGTGACGTCCATCACGAGATCGAGCTGATCGTGGCCCTGAAA
>Ga0182736_1002480_pt1 | contig 14039 bp, 12 predicted proteins | sample eDN5th30CKraftBY_FD_128882 | JGI IMG/M metagenome (GOLD analysis project Ga0182736, IMG submission 128882) | Enriched backyard soil microbial communities from Emeryville, California, USA - eDNA 5th pass 30_C Kraft BY (version 2) (version 2) | ecosystem: Environmental > Terrestrial > Soil >...
ACCGTCGCCGAGAACTTCCGCGACCAGGGCCAGGACGTGCTGTTCTTCGTGGACAACATCTTCCTCTTCACCCAGGCGGGCTCCGAGGTGTCGGCGCTCCTCGGCCGTATTCCTTCGGCCGTGGGCTACCAGCCGACCCTGTCCACCGACATGGGCGCCCTGCAGGAGCGCATCACCACCACTACCAAGGGCTCGATCACCTCTGTGCAGGCCATCTACGTGCCCGCCGACGACCTGACCGACCCGGCTCCGGCGACCTCCTTCGCCCACCTCGACGCCACGACCGTGCTGTCGCGCTCGATCGCCGAAAAGGGCATCTACCCGGCCGTGGACCCGCTCGACTCGACCTCGCGCATGCTCTCGGCCGCCATCGTCGGCGAGGAGCACTACAACGTCGCCCGTCAGGTCCAGCAGGTGCTGCAGCGCTACAAGGCGCTCCAGGACATCATCGCGATCCTGGGCATGGACGAGCTCTCCGAAGAGGACAAGCTCACCGTTGCCCGCGCCCGCAAGATCGAGCGCTTCCTGTCGCAGCCCTTCCACGTGGCCGAAGTGTTCACCGGCTCGCCCGGCAAGCTCGTCGCGCTCGAAGATACCATCAAGGGCTTCAAGGGTCTGGTCGAGGGTCAGTACGACCACCTTCCGGAGGCCGCCTTCTACATGGTCGGCACGATCGAGGAAGCCATCGAGAAGGCCCAGCGCCTCGCTGCCGAAGCGGCCTGATCGCCATCAAGCGCCATCCCGGAGCCGTGTCCACACGCTCCGGGATGTTCTTGTCCAAGCGTATTTTTCAAAGCGTATCTCCCAAACGATTCCCGGCCTCTCACCGGCCATGGGATGACGAGGAGCTCAGATGGCTACCTTCACTTTCGAACTCGTCTCTCCCGAGCGCGTGCTGTTCTCCGGCGACGTCGACGCCGTGGTGCTGCCGGCGACCGAAGGCGACATGACGGTTCTGGCCGGCCATTCGCCCGTGATGACGACCCTCAGACCGGGTTCCTCGTCGTCACCAGCACGCCCGGCAACGGCCGGCGGGTTCTCGTCCGCGGCGGCTTCGCCGACATCAATCAGAACGGCCTCACGGTCCTGGCGGAGCGCGCGCTTCCCGAGGAGGAGCTGACCCAGGAGATCCTCGACCAGGAAATCCTGACGGCCGAGATGCATTACGACGCCACCAATGAGCCTGCTGCGAAGCACGCGGCGGAATCGGCCATCGCGCAGCTGCGCGAAGCCAAGGCGGCCTTGAACTACTGAAGCATCGGACCCGAAAGTGGGTGCCACTTTCGGGACTGAATTCGATGCGCCAGCCCTGAAACAACCCGGCCCCGAGCCGGGTTTTTCTTTGATGGATCCCGCCGCGCCCCTCATCCTCACACTTCAGTTCGACGAACGCTCCTTCGCCTTCTTCGATGCGCAGCGCCGGCGTTATTTCCCGCCCGAGCGGAACTTCATCCCTGCGCACCTGACGTTGTTCCACGCTCTGCCCGGCGAGCACCTCGCGAGCATCGAGCGGGACATAGAGGCTCATGCGTCGCGCCGACACCCTTTCGGGCTCGACGTCACCGGCCTGCAGCCCCTCGGGCGCGGAGTCGCCTACGCGCTTGCATCCACCGAGCTGGCGCAGCTGCGTCGCGATCTGGCCTTGCACTGGAACGACTGGCTCAAGCCCCAGGACCGGCAGAACCATCAGCCGCACGTGACGGTGCAGAACAAGGTCCATCCCTCCGCCGCGCGGGCTCTCCTGGAGGAGCTGAGCGACGGCTTCCGGCCGTTCCACGCCGAGGCCATCGGGCTGGAACTGTGGTGGTATCGGGGAGGGCCGTGGGAGCGGGTGAGAGCGTTCGCATTCGACATGCGCGGCCAAGAATCCCTCTCCCGGGCGGGAGAGGGGCAGGGGTGAGGGTGTGCGGCTTCAGGATGAGGCTGCGGGGAAGGCAAATGTCGCCTGACCGACACCGACCTTCCCCCACCCTAACCCCAAACGGGAGAGGGAGTTTGCGCGTTGCTACTCCCCCATGGCGATCAGGTTCGCGTTGCCGCCCGCGGCGGCCGTGTTGATCGTCACCGTCTGCTCCGTGGCAAAGCGCAGGAGGTAATGCGGGCCGCCCGCCTTGGGGCCTGTGCCGGAGAGGCCGTGGCCGCCGAAGGGCTGCACGCCGACCACCGCGCCGATCATGTTGCGGTTCACGTAGACGTTGCCGACCGACAGGGCCTGCACGACCCGCTCGACCGTCGCATCGATGCGCGAATGAACGCCCAGCGTCAGACCGTAGCCCGTGCCTTCGATGGCGTTCAGCACGTCCTCCAGACGATCGGCCTTGTAGCGCACCACGTGCAGCACGGGGCCGAACACCTCCTGGGCGAGATCGTGCGGCTTGTTCAGCTCGAAGATATGCGGCGCCACGTAGGTGCCGGCCGCAGGCGCCTCACCGGCGTAGCGGACCTTCGCGGAGCGCTTCATCGCCTCAATATGCGCGTCGAGCTTCTCCTTCGCCTCGCGATCGATCACCGGGCCCACATGGGTCGAGATCTCGCGTGGATCGGCGATCTTCAGCTCGCGGGCATTGCCCGCGATCATCTCGATCATGCGGTCGGCCACATCGTCCTGCACGCAGAGCAGGCGCAGGGCCGAGCAGCGCTGTCCGGCAGAGCGGAAAGCCGACATGACCACGTCATCCGCCACCTGTTCGGGCAGAGCGGTGGCATCGACGATCATCGCGTTGATGCCGCCGGTCTCGGCGATCAGCGGCACGATGGCCGCGTCCTTGTTGGCCAGCGTGCGGTTGATGATGCGCGCGACCTCCGTGGAGCCCGTGAAGACGACGCCCGCCACATCCCTGTGCTCGACGAGGCGCGCACCGACGCGCCCATCGCCGGGCACCAGGTGAAGCGCTGTCTTCGGCACCCCGGCTTCGTGCAGGATGCGCACGGCCAGATCGGCGATCAGCGGTGTCTGCTCGGCGGGCTTCGCCACCACGGCATTGCCCGCCATCAGGGCGGCACTCACCTGGCCGAGGAAAATGGCGAGCGGGAAGTTCCAAGGCGAGATCGCCACGAACACCCCGCGCCCGCGCAGGCGCAGCACGTTGCTTTCGCCCGTCGGGCCCGGCATCGCCTCGCCCGGCCCGAACAGCGTGCGGCCCTGGACGGCGTAGTAGCGCAGGAAATCCACCGCCTCGCGCACTTCGGAGAGCGCATCGTCGAGGGTCTTGCCGGCTTCGACCTGCAGGAGATGAAGCAGCGCACCCCGCCGTTCCTCCAGCAGGTCGGCGGCGCGCTGGAGGGCCTTGGCACGGGTGTTCGCGTCCGTACGGCTCCAGGCGGAAAAACCGGCCTGCGCCGACGCCATGGCGCGGTCGGCGACGTCCGGAGAGGCTTCCGTCACCTGACCGGCGACCGTGGATCCGTCGATGGGGCTGATGACGGGACGCGGCGTACCGGATGCCGCCTTGCCGTCGATCAGGGGCTCGGCCTTGAAGCTCTGCTGCCGTCCCTTTTCGATCTCGGCGAGAAGCGCATCGAGCGAGGCCTGATGGCCGAACTCCACGCCCTTCGAATTGGCGCGCTCCGGCCCATAGAGATCGCGGGGCAGGGGCAGCTTGGGATGGCGCGCCTTGTCGGCGGACACGATGATGTCGGCGGGACGCTTCAGCAGCGCCTCGACCGGCACGTTCGGATCGGCCGCCACCGACACGAAGGAGGAATTGGCGCCGTTCTCCAGAAGGCGACGCACGAGATAGGCGAGAAGGTCGCGATGGCCGCCCACCGGCGCATAGGCGCGACAGGCGAGGCCCGGATTGTCTTCGAGCAGGCGCGCATAGAGCGCTTCGCCCATGCCGTGCAGGCGCTGGAACTCGTAGCCCTCCGTGCCGCCGGCGCGCTCGATGATGGATGCCACCGTCAGGGCGTTGTGTGTGGCGAATTGCGGATAGATGCGCGGGCGCAGGGACAGCATCTTCTCGGCGCAGGCCATGTAGTGCAGGTCCGTCATCGCCTTGCGGGTGAAGACCGGGTAATCGTCGAGGCCGCGCTCCTGGGCCCGCTTCACCTCCGTGTCCCAATAGGCGCCCTTCACGAGGCGCACCATCAATTGGCGGTCGTATTTCTCCGCCATGGCCGCGATGGCGTCGACCACCGAACCGGCCCGCTTCTGATAGGCCTGGATCGCGAGACCGAAGCCTTTCCAATCGGCGAGCGACGGATCGGCCAGCACGGCCTCGATCACCTCGAGCGACAATTCGAGCCGGTCGGCTTCTTCCGCGTCGACCGTGAAGTTGAGGTCGTAGGATTTCGCTTGCCGAGCCAGCTCGATCACCCGCGGCACGAGCTCGCGCATGACCCGCTCGCGGCTCGTGGCCTCGTAGCGCGGATGAAGGGCCGAGAGCTTCACCGAAATGCCTGGACGGTTCGGCAGCGGCTCGTTGCCGGCCGAGCGGCCGATAGCGTCGATGGCGGAGGCATAAGAATCGAAATAGCGGCGGGCATCGTCCGCCGTCCGGGCGCCTTCGCCCAGCATGTCGAAGGAATAGCGATAGACCCGGCCCTTGGACGAGCCCGCGCGCTTCAGCGCCTCCTCGATGGTCTGGCCGAGCACGAAATGGTTGCCCATCACCCGCATGGCCTGGCGGGTGGCGGTGCGCACGGCGGGAAGACCCAGGCGCTTGGTGAGCTGGCCCAGGATGCTCTCCGGCGTCTCGCCTGGCTGGATGATGCGTGCCGTGATGCCGAGCGCCCAGGCCGAGGCCGAGACCAGGAAGGCATCGGACTTGGCCTCGTGGCCGGCGAAATCGGCCTGGCCCAGCTTGTCCTCGATCAGCCGGTCGGAGGTGGCTGCGTCCGGCACCCGCAGCAGGGCCTCGGCGAGCACCATGAGGGCGAGGCCCTCCTTGGTGGACAGCGCATATTCCCGCAGCATCTCCTCGACGCCGCCGAGCCCGCCACCCTTGGCGCGGATCGCCTCAATCAGGCGGGTCGCCTGTTCGTCCACGCGCTTCTCGCGTTCGGACGAGAGACGCGCACTCGCGAGAAGGCGGGCCGCCAGGGCCTTGTCGTCTTCGGCGAAGGGCGGGTCGAAGGGCAGGGGGGCGCCGGGGGCAGGGTTCATCGAAAATCCTCTGGATGTTTTCTGGAATATATGAGGCCGTCATCCGTGTTTCGATGGCGAAATTGGCAGGCTTGCCTTAGAAACAGCGCCGGAACACTCAAAGAGCCGTGACAATGACGGATTTGGACCGGATCGATCGCAAGATCCTCAAAGCTCTCCAGGCCGATGGCCGCATCGCCACCGTGGAGCTGGCCGAAAAGGTGGGGCTGTCGCCGACCTCCACTGGCGAACGCGTGAAGCGCCTCCAGCGCGAAGGCGTCATCGCCGGCTACGGGGCGAGGCTCGATCCGCACCGGCTCGGGCTCGAGCTGCTGGTCTTCGTGGAGGTCTCCCTCGACAAGACGACGCCCGACGTGTTCGAGAAATTCGCCGCCGCCGTGAAGCGGGCGCCCGAAGTCCTCGAATGCCACATGGTGGCGGGCGGCTTCGATTATCTGGTCAAGACCCGCGTGGCCGACATGGCCGCCTACCGCCACTTCCTCGGCGAGATCCTCCTGGCGCTCCCCGGCGTGAAGGAAACGCGCACCTATGCGGTGATGGAGGAGGTGAAGAGCGATGGGATGCTGCCGGTGTGACGGACGGGGCGCCGCAGGCGAACCCGGAATGACAATGGGGGAGGGCGTTCGCCCTCCCGTCGTGCCTTACCCGGACATCGTCTCCGGCTCGTTCTTCGTCTTCCAGAGGGAATAGACGACGCCGCCTGCGATCAGGGCGAAGGTGACGCCGAGCGAGATTGTGGGATCGAGCTTGCCGATGAGCTGGTTCCAGAAGATCTTGCCGCCGATGAACACGAGCACGAGCGCCAGGGCGTATTTCAGGTAGTGGAAGCGATGCACCATGGCGGCGAGGGCGAAGTAGAGCGCCCTGAGGCCCAGGATCGCCATGATGTTCGCCGTGTAGACCACGAAGGTATCCGTCGTGATGGCGAAGATCGCCGGCACCGAATCGACCGCGAAGATCAGGTCGGCCACGTTGATCACCACGAGGGCGAGGAAGAGCGGCGTCGCCCAGGTGACGACCCGGCCCGTCTTCGGATCGGGCTCCCGCACGAAGAAGCGCTGCTCGTGAAGTCGGTCCGAAACCCGCATGTGCCGGCGCAGGAAGCGCACCATGGCGTTGTTGTCGATGTTCGGTTCGCTCTCGGGCACGAGCAGCATCTTGACGCCCGTCACGATGAGGAACGCGCCGAAGAGATAGAGCATCCAGGCATATTCCTGCACGAGGGCCGCGCCCACGGCGATCATGATGCCGCGCAGGACAATGACGCCGATGATGCCCCACACGAGGGCCCGGTACTGATATTTCCGGGGGATGGCGAAATAGCTGAAGATCAGCGAGATCACGAAGACGTTGTCGATGGACAGGGACTTCTCGATGAAGAAGCCCGTGAAGTAGGCGATGCCCGCATGGCTGCCGTCCTGGGTCACCAGGAGGCCGGTCTCGAAGGACCACCAGATATAGGCGCCGAAGAGCGCCGCGATGCCGATATAGAAGGCGGACAGGAGAAGGCTCTCCTTCACGCCGAGTTCCCGGTCCTTTCTATTGAGGACACCGAGGTCGAAGGCGAGAAGAAGCACGACAAGGCTCAGGAAGGCCGTCCACATCCAGACGGGCTTTCCCAGCCATTCCACGAGAAGGAATTCTGGCATAACCGGACCCTATGATTGCTTTGCGTTCAAGCATCGGCTCCGACATCACAGTCGTGCGTACACGTCCTGCCAGAGGGGCCCGGTCGCCGATGAACCTCACGTGGGAAGCCGACCCGCGACCGTCAAGGGTCTCGGCCTCCAGCCCTTCTGCTCAATTTTCCGTCAGAAGCCTGCCCGAAGGGCAGTGATGCCCGGGCAAGAGACTTGACCCTGAGGGACGATCTGGTTGCATGGTCAAGAACCGGGCAGGCGCCCAGAACGGACGCCATGAGGTCCCGACCATAAAAACAGAGGTGACGGTGATGTTTGCGGATCGTGCGACGAGGGCCACGTGGATCAGGGGGATGCTGGTCGGAGCGGCCGCGCTTCTCGGGTCCGCAGCAGCTCAGGCTCAGACCCCGGTGCGGTTCTCCCTGGACTGGCGCTGGGAGGGGCCGGCTGCGCCCTTCGCCGTTGCGATCGACAAGGGCTACTTCAAGGCCGAGGGGCTCGACGTGACGATCGATCCGTCGGCGGGCTCCCGCGAGCCGATCTCCCGCGTGGCTTCCGGCACCTACGACATGGGCTTCGGCGACGTGAACTCCCTCGTGCGCTTCCGCGACGAGAATCCGGGAACGGACATCAAGGCCGTGATGGTGATCTACGACCGACCGCCCTTCGCCATCATCGGGCGCAAGAGCCGCGGCGTCACCAAGGAGGTGTCGAGCCTCCAGGGCCGGAAGTTCGGCGCGCCGGCGGCCGATGGCGCCTATGCGCAATGGCCGATCTTCAAGACGGTCAACAAGATCGACGATTCCACGATGAAGTTCGAGAATGTCGGGTTTCCGGTTCGCGAGCCCATGCTGGCTCAGGGCGAGGTCGACGCGGTGTTCGGCTTCTCCATGTCGTCCTACATCAACCTGAAGTCCCGCGGCGTTCCGGTCGACGACATCGTCGTCCTGGCTATGAGCGACTACGGTGTGGACCTCTACGGCAATACGATCATCGTCTCGCAGAAGTTCGCGCAGGAGAAGCCGGAGGCCGTGAAGGGTTTTCTTCGGGCTCTCATGAAGGGCGTGCAGGACACCGTGAAGGACCCGTCGAGCGCAGTGGATTCGGTGATCAAGCGCAACGACGTGGCCAAGAAGGACGTGGAGCTCGAGCGCCTCAAGATGGTGCTGGAGCAGAACATGATCACCCCCTGGGTGAAGGAAAACGGCTTCGGCGGCATCGACAAGGACCGCTTCGCCAAGGCCCTCGACCAGATCGGCCTGACCTTCACCTACAAGGCGAAGCCGACCGTCGAGAGCGTGTTCACGGAGGAGTTCCTCCCCGCCGCCGACCAGCGCAAGGTAAACTGAGCCATTCCGTGCTCCGCCCTTTATCCTGCCCTTGAGGGGGAGGGGCGGCCGTTAGGCCGGGGTGGGTAGCGCGACCTTCGTTGATGTTGGCGTTTCTCACCCCGACCCCGCTCGCTTTGCTCGCGACCCTCCCCCTCGAGGGGAGGGTGTAACCACGGAGCGCCCTTTGCCGGTTTTCGTCGACATCCACGACGTCACTCACGTCTACGCCCGGGCCGAGGACGGGCTGCCCGCGGTCAGGAACCTCAATCTCAAGGTGAGCGAAGGCGAGTTCGCTGCCATCGTCGGTCCTTCGGGCTGCGGCAAGTCCACCCTCATGAAGCTCGCCACCGGCCTGCAGTTTCCCCGCGAGGGAACCGTCATCGTCGATGGCAGGCAGGTGGCAGCTCCTGTCAAGCTCGCCGGCATGGCCTTCCAGAATCCGACCATGCTGCCCTGGCGCACCACCCTCGATAACATTCTCCTGCCGCTCGAGATCGTGGAGCCGCACCGCTCGCGGCTGCGCCGGCACAAGGCGGAGTACGTGGCCAAGGCCGAGAGCCTGCTGGAGCAGGTCGGCCTCAAGGGGCAGGGACATAAGTTCCCCTGGCAGCTCTCCGGCGGCATGCAGCAGCGCGCCTCCCTCTGCCGGGCGCTGATCCATGAGCCGAAGCTCCTGATGCTCGACGAGCCCTTCGGCGCGCTCGACAGCTTCACCCGCGAGGAATTGTGGTGCGTGATGCGCGATCTCCATGCGGCCCAGAAGGTCACGATCATCCTCGTCACCCACGATCTGCGCGAGGCCGCGTTCCTGTCGGACCGGATCTTCTGCATGAGCGCGCGGCCGGGCCGGATCGTCGCCGAGCGGGAGGTGGAGTTCCCGCGGCCGCGCGATCTCGAGATCACCTACACGCCGGAATTCTCCGCTCTCGTCCATGAATTGCGCGGGCATATCGCGCAGGCGCGAAAGGCGGCCTGAAACCCATGAAAACCAAGAGCCAGCTCGCCCTCGCACCCTGGATCTTCACTGTCGGGTTCTTCGCCCTTTGGGAAATTCTCTGTCACGTTCTGAGGATTTCCAGCTTCATCCTTCCGGCCCCCTCCACGATCCTTCTCGCCGTGTGGGAATACCGGAGCCAGCTCGCCTACCACGCCATGCATACCCTCTGGATGACGCTCGCCGGCTTCGGCCTCGCGGTCGGCTTCGGCCTGCTGCTCGGCATGGTGCTCGGCTCCTCGCGGCTCATCAATGCGGGGTCCTATCCGCTGCTCGTGGGATTCAACTCGGTCCCCAAGGTGGCCGTGGTGCCGATCCTCGTGTTCTGGTTCGGGGTCGGCTGGGTGCCGCCGGTGCTGACCGCCTTCCTGATCTCGTTCTTTCCCATCGTGGTGAACGTGGCCACCGGCATCTCCACCGTGGAGCCCGAGATGGAGGACGTGCTGCGGGCGCTCGGGGCCTCGAAGCGGGACATCGTGCTCAAGGTCGGCGTGCCCCGCGCCATGCCGTATTTCTTCGGCTCCCTCAAGGTGGCGATCACGCTCGCCTATGTGGGCTCTGTCATCGGCGAGCAGAACGCGTCGAATGTGGGCATCGGCAACCTGCTCACCCGCGCCTCGGCGGCTTTCGAGGTGCCGCTTGTCTGGGCAGCCCTCGTGGTGCTCGCGGTTCTCGGCGTCGTCATGTACGCGATCACCGCCTACGCGGAGCGTTCCATGACCGGCTGGGCGCAGCGCTCGCAGATGGCGGCATGAGGTTCGCCCGTTCCCATTCTCATTGATCCGGCAGGGCCGCGCCCGCCTTGTACCCTTCCGTGAGGCTCCAGGTCATGGTGACCTTGACCGTCCCCTTGTAGGCGGCATTGGCCAGGGGGAGGACCAGGATGGGCCTGGTCAGATGGATCGTCTCTGTCTTCGTGCCGGACAGGGGCGCCCCTTTGAGGGTTTTGGTCGCCCATAGGGCGATTTCCTGGGGGACGGCCGTGGTGACATGCCCGATATTCTTCTGCACGGCGGGAATTTCCGGGAACAGGAAGCCCGGGAGGAAGAGCGTGTTGGCTTCCTCGTCGACGACCGACATCGGGTAGGACAGGCACAGGGACGGCTTGGCCTGCGCGATGTCGAACCTGGCCTCGTGGTTCCACGGCTTCGACGCACCGACATCGGCCACGGAGCCCTGGCTGACGTCGTTGCGCGTGGCCCTGAACTTGCCGGGGCAGCCCTCAAGCCCGAACCATTGACGGTAAACCGCTTTCTCGTCTTCCTGAGATTCGGAAACATCCGGCACGCCGGGCCTCATGGCGGCGCCGGGAGGCGGAGCCATGAGGCCGGGATTCGCCTGCATCACGGCGGCCTTGATGCAGGCTTCGTCGCCCTTGCACCGGGCATAGGCCTGCATGATCGCCTGGTTGACCTGCTGCTGCATAGCGGTATTCGGCGGCGCGGCAGGCGCCAGGGCCCTGTTGCGCTCCTGGATCGTCTGCATGTTGGCGACCTGCCGGGCGCTGTTGTCCTGCGCCTTGCGCATGGAATCCGGATCGAGGGGATTCATGGCGTCCAGGCTGTCGCTCGGTTCCAGGACGGTCGCCAGGAAGAAGCGTTCCGAGAGCGTTCCCTTTTCGGAACTGACCTTGGTCTGCCACCCTTCCGAGCCCTCCACCCGCAGGTCGATCTTCAGGATGCGCGGTCCCGGAGGCTCCTTGGCCTCGACCGGGACGGCGAGAGCGATGCCGCACAAAACGGCGGCCCGGACGATATTGGAAACCTTCATCGTAATCGGCCTTACAGAATCAGCGTTACAGCATCGCTATAACCTATCTGTTAAGCGGCCGTTACGGAAGCTCCATCAACGGCGAAGCGACAAGGGATTGTCCGAGATTGCCGCCGCGTCGGGTGCGTCGATCGCGGGACGTCCGAGAAAGGCGTTCCAGAGCTTTTCCACCGTCTCGCGCTCCAGGTCGTCCACGATGAAGACGATGCGGCTGCGGCGGTCCTCGCTCGGCCAGCGCGGCAGCATGGCGGGAACGTGGACCACATGCTGCACGCCGTGAATGACGACCGGGTGCTCGGGGTCCTCGGCGAGGGCCACGAGCCCTTTCACGCGCAGCAGCTTCGCCCCTTGGGACGAGCGCAGCAGATCCAGGAACATGTCGAGGGTGCCCTGCCGGATCGGCTCGTCGCTGGTGAGGCAGAAGGCGCGGATCTTTTCGTCGTGCCGGTTCACGTCGTGATGATGGTGGTGATGCCCGTGGCCGTGGTGGTCGTGACGGCTGTGCTGATGGGCGTGGCTCTCGCGCTCCGCCTCCTCGACGGCCTCCGTCTTCAGCCACTGGGCCACGTCGGCGATCTTGCCGTCGAGGCCGAAGAGGCCGCCCGCGATCACCGCCTCGGCCGGAGCATCGGCCTCCAGGAGCGTGGCCCCCGGATTGAGCTGGTGCAGCCGCTCGCGCAGCCCCTCAAAGCTCTGCCGGTCCGTGACGAGATCGGTCTTGGTAACGACGATCCGCTCGGCGACGGCGGCCTGCTTCACGGCTTCGCGATGGGCGTCCAGGGTGGCGGCGCCGTTGACCGCATCGACCGTCGTCACCACGCCTTCCACGGCGTAGCGCATCGAGAGATAGGGATGGTAGAGCACCGCATGGAGGATCGGCGCCGGGTCGGCGAGGCCCGTGGTCTCGATGATCACCCGCTTGAACGGCAGGATGCGGTTATTGTCGCGCTTGCGCAGGAGATCCTCGAGGGTCGCGATGAGATCGCCGCGCACGGTGCAGCAGAGGCATCCGGCGGAGAGCAGCACCATGCCCTCATCGACGGTCTCCACCAGCAGGTGATCGAGGCCGATCTCGCCGAACTCGTTCATGATGACCACCGTGTCCTGCAGGGCCGGATCCTTCAGGAGCCGGTTGAGCAGGGTCGTTTTCCCGGAACCCAGGAAACCCGTGAGAACGGTGAGCGGGATCGGCGCAGGAGGGGTGGTGGTCGTCATGTGATCAATCCGCAATCGGCACGAGAAGCGCGCCTTTCAGACGCCGCTGTTCCAACAGGACGTTGGCCACGATGGCGGCCAGAACAAGGGTCCCGCCGGCAATTTGCAGCGGCGCCAGGGCCTCGTCGAGGATGAAGGCCGAGGATAGAGCCGCCACCACCGGCTCGGCGCAGTAGATGATCCCGGCGGCGACCGCCGTGATGCGTCCGAGCGCCAGGAACTGGAGGACGAACCCGCCGATATAGCCGGCGATCGTCAGCGTGACGGCAAGGGGCGCCAGGGCCAGGATCGACGGCGGCGCCAATTGTCCCGCAGCCAGGCTGATGACGATCGCGGTCGGCAGGATGATGAGCTGAACCCAGAACACCTTCGCCACCACGCCCGTCTTAGGGCAGCGCGCCGCGGTGAAGAACTGGATGGCCGTGATGACGCTGGCCCCGAAGGCGAGGGCGAGGCCGCGCCAGTCGAGATCGGAAAAGGCAGGTCCCACCACCAGGCAGACGCCCAGGGTCGCGACGGCGACGATCCCGACCAGGGCCGGCGTCAGCGGCGTCCTCTCCACGAACGGGCTCGCGAGGACGATGATGATGGGATAGGTGTAGAAGACGACCGCCGCGACCGTCACCGGAATGAAGGCGACGGACGACAGATAGCAGATGCCCTGCAGGGCGCTGGAAATCCCGAGGAGGAGCAGCTTGCCCCGCTCTTCCCGCGCCACCGCGAGCGAGCTTTTCGCGACAGCCGCCACGATCCCCACCAGCACCAGCATCAGGAAGACCCGGTAAACCACGATGGCCGAGCCGCTGGCGCCGGCAAAGGACGCCATGCGGGCATAGACGATATTGAAGCCGTAGAGGCTGGCCGAGGCGAGGGCGAAGACGAGGCCGTCGGTGGGGGAGGAGGAGCGGGTCATCACGGCAGGTTCGATTTAAGGTCCCGCACCGTTCGCGTGGATTGCAAGCGAAAGCAAGGGAACAAAGCATCGCTTCATGCAAAACCGTTCCCACTGTGGCGTTCGATGCTCGAAGTTTTCATTTGCCCGCATCTTTGCACGCAAAACCGGTATCCACTTTTGCGTTCGACGCTCCAGCAAAAACGCCCGGTCGATGACCGGGCGCTGCAGAAGGCTTCTCAGGTCGCGGATCAGTTCGCGATGGATTTGGACTTCCCGTTGGCATCGGCCTTTTGGGCTTTCGCGGCAGGCTTGGCAGCGGGCTTGGCGCTGCCGGTCACCGCCGGCTTGACGGCGACGCTGGCGCGCGACTGGTCCTTGCCCTTCGCCGTGGCTTTAACGGGCTCCTTATCCGAGTCCTTATTATCCGCCTTGGCATCGGTTTTCTTGGCCGGCGTCTTCTTGGAAGCAGTGGCCTTCTTGGTCTTTGCCTTGCGGGCCTGCTCGGCGGCGTCTTCCGCGGCGGCCTGGGCGGCGAGCTCGGCCTCGGAGGGAGGATTGAGTCCGATCCAGACACGCTCCGGCTGAACCGCCGCGCGCGGGCCGAGCACGGTGCGAACCGGCTTCTCGGTTGTGGCCCCGGCAAAGGCCATGACCTCGGAGGAGAACAGGTTCGGGATGTTGCTGTCCGTCTCGGCAACGGCCGGGGTGTCTTCTTCCTGCGGCATCGGCCCGCGCCGGTCGCAGATGACGGGGCGCATGTCCGGCGGCGTGGTGTTGCTGGAGACCGGGAGGGCCGCGAGTTCCGGATTGGTGAAGTTCACCTTGCTGCTGAAGCCGCGGTCGAACAGCTCGGCCGCCTTGATCGTGCGCTCGTTGGCCGATTGGGCGCCGAGCACGACCGTGATGAGGTGGCGGCCGTTGCGCGTGGCGCTCGCCACCACGTTGAAGCCGGCCGAACAGATGAAGCCGGTCTTCATGCCGTCGGCGCCGGGATAGCGGCCGATGAGCCCGTTCGTGTTGCGCATGATGCGCCGGCCGTACTGAACCGCCCCGATGTCGAACAGCTCCCGGTCCTCCGGGAACTCGAGCA
>Ga0182736_1002481_pt1 | contig 14039 bp, 12 predicted proteins | sample eDN5th30CKraftBY_FD_128882 | JGI IMG/M metagenome (GOLD analysis project Ga0182736, IMG submission 128882) | Enriched backyard soil microbial communities from Emeryville, California, USA - eDNA 5th pass 30_C Kraft BY (version 2) (version 2) | ecosystem: Environmental > Terrestrial > Soil >...
ATTCCTACTGCCGCGCTCACACATGCACGCCCTTGCTTCCCCGCCAACCGCGCCAACTCCGGCGGCTCCGAATGCGCCCCACCGCGGGCCGCCCCACCCCACCGGTCAAGGACTACCGACGGTAATGAGTGACGATCACAGGTCCAGAGATGGCAAGTTTTTTTTCTCATCGAACAAGACGACCGTGCTGGCATTCACGAGGCTAGGTGACCAACGGTGCAGGTCTTGTCCGGGGTGCCGGGGCCGGGGGGCGGGCGGGCGCATTCGGAGCCGCCGGTGGGGACAGGGTGGACGGGGAAGCAAGGGCGCAGCTGTTTGAGGACGGCTTTCGGGGTAGCCCAGTGGGCTACCCCGGTCCGAGTTCTGCGCCCGCTCCGGCCACCCTGTCCCCACCGGGAAGTCCCGCGCAGCGGGACCGGCTTCGCTGCGCCCCGCCCGCCCCCCGGCCCCGGTGCCCCGGACAAGACCGGGCAAAGAACATCAATGTCGATTCAGCCTAGGCCGCGCTGGAGAAAGCCCCGATCAAACGGTAGCTGTGGCCCGGATGGTAGAGCCGTGCCACCGAGGCCACCCTGCCCTGCGACTCCGTGCGGCGCGAGACGCGCAGCAAGGCCGCGCCGTCGGCCACGCCCAGCAGCCGGGCCACGGCCGGCTCGGCATTGACGGCCTCGATCACCTGTTCGGCCGCCGTGAGAGGCGCGCGCGCAAACAGGTAGCTCGATGCGGTATGGCTGTCCAGGTCCAGGCCCAGGAAATCCGGAATCACTTCTGGATTGATGAAACGCTCTTCGAACTGGATGGGCACGCCGTTCTCGAAGTGCAGGACCTCGCAATAAAACACGTCGGACTGGCGCCCCAGGCCCATCGCATCCGCGATGGCGGCGCTTGCGCGCAGCTTTTGCCTGGACAGCACCTTGCTGCTGTGGCGATGGCCGCGCTCCACGATTTCCTGATGCACGTCCTTGACCATCAGGACATTGGAGATTGAGTTGAGGTCCGCCACGTAGGATCCGGAGCCGTGGCGGCGCTCGATAAGGCCTTCCGCCTGCAATTCCTGCAATGCCCGCCGCACGGTCAGGCGCGCGCACCCGAACTGGCTTTCGAGCGCGCGCTCGGAAGGCAGCCTGACCCCGGGTTTCCAGCCGCCGCGTTCGATCATTGCGCGGATCTCGGCCTTCACCTCGGAATAGCCGGTCTTCTGACCGGAGGCATTCAGCGACATTGGTCTCTCCCACAAAGCGCGCATTCCACATTCAAGCGACAGCCATGTTGCCACAACTGCGCAACCTGCCATCCCCGGCCCCATACCCGGGGAAACGCGAGCGCGGAACCGCCGCCAACACCCGGCGCGCAGGGTACCGGTCCCTGCCCGGCCCCTGGGTTAACCCCTGGGAATTGCCGTGCAAAGCACATTGACTCCCGTTGCCGCTCTCGCGTAAATTGGTATACACCACTTCATCAATCGCAAGCCGGAGCACAAGCACATGAAGTCGATCTCGATGACCTACCTGAACGGCCCCGACGTGGAACGCATCGCGTTGACCGACGAGGAAATCCTTGCCGCGGTCGAGGGCGGCCTGCGCGCGCAGGGCAACGGACAGACGGTGATCGAACCGCGCATGCACCTGATGCCCGACCCCGCCTTCAATGGGCACTTCAATGTGCTGCGCGGCTATGTCGCGCCGCTGAACCTGGCCGGCGTGAAGATCGTGGGCGACTTCGTAGACAACTACAAGCAGGGCCTGCCATCGGAGATGGCAATGCTGAACCTGTTCGACCCGCGCACCGGCATTCCCGTCGCCGTGGTCGACGCGACCTTCATCACCGATGCGCGCACCGGTGCCGTGACCGCGCTGGGCGCCAAGCACCTTGCGCGCAAGAACAGCAAGATCCTAGGCCACGTCGGCGCGCGCGGCACGTCCTACTGGAACGTTCGCTTGCTCGATCGCCTGTTCGACTTCGACGAGATCCGGGTCCACTCGCGTCGCCCCGAAAGCCGCAACGCGTTCGCCGCCCGCCTGGAGAAAGACCTGGGCAAGAAGATCACCGTGACCGAGGACTGGCAGTCCTGCGTCGAAGGCGCCGACATCGTGGTCGAGGCCTCTCGCCTGGATGCCCCCCGACCGCTGCTCAAGACCGAGTGGATCAAGAAGGGCGCCTTCGTCGTCCCCTACGGCACCATGAGCGCGGTCGAGCTTTCGCTGACCGACATCATGGACAAACTGGTGGTCGACGACTGGGGCCAGTGCAAGGGCGGCATCCTGGGTTCGCTGCGCCGCCACGTGGAAACCGGCCGCTTGTCCGAACAGACGCTGCACGCCGAACTCGGGCAGATCGTCGCCGGCAGGAAGCCCGGGCGCCAATCCGACGACGAGACCAACCTGTTCTGGCATCGCGGCCTGTCGCTGTCGGACATTGCCCTCGGCGACGCCCTGCTCAAGAAGGGCGAGGCGATGGGTATCGGCCAGAAGCTGGTGTACGCGTGATCTGCAACGCGCGCATGTATGCGCTGACACCGGCCATCACCGACGCCTGGCGCACCCTTTTGCTGCGTGTCGGCCAGCGCGCGAGCCTCGCGTGGGACTACGAGCCGCACGCGGCTCCCGCCCCCATGCGCAGCCTCTGGGACCGCGGCGACAACGCATGTGTGTTCATGTGCGGGCTGCCCTTCATCACCGGAACGCCGCGCCCCATCCTGCTGGCGGCCCCCGTTCCCTCGGCGCCGCGTTATGAAGGCCGGCCGATCTACTTCACGGAATTCATCGCGCGCGCCGACGGCGCGATGACGGATCTCGCCTCGGTCCCCGCGGGCACGCGCCTGGCGCACATGCTGCCCGAAAGCAACTCGGGCTACAACGCACCGCGCCATCACCTGCTCACCCTGCGGGGCGCGACCGGCGTATCGCCCTTCATCCGCGCCGGACAACCCACGCCCACGCCAATGGCCGTGATCCAGGCGGTTGCCGAAGGCCGGGCCGAACTCGGCGTGGTCGACAGCTATGTCCTCGATCTGTTGCGCCGGCACGCGCCACAGATCATGGCGCCGCTGCGCACCGTCGCCACCACCATCGCTTCACCGATTCCGGTACTGGTCGCATCGCCGGGCAGCTCCGAAGACGAGGCCGCTCGTGCGCGCACGGCGCTGCTGTCGGCGCACGAGGACGAGGTCTGCCGCGCCGCCATGCAGCAGCTGCAATTGGCGCGCTTCGCCCAGGTGCGGGCGTCCGACTACAGCGTGCTCGCCGAACGCCAGGCCGAGTCCGAACGGCGCGGCTTCTCCCTCACAGAAGAGACGGCCCGATGAACACGCCGACGCACGACGATCCGCCGCTGGCCGGGCTGAAAGTACTGGACTTCACGCGCGTGCTGGCCGGTCCCTTCTGCACGGCCATGTTTGCCGACGCCGGCGCGCAAGTGTTCAAGGTCGAGCCTTTCGACGGCGACGACTATCGCCACATGGGCTTCCAGGTCCAAGGCCGCAGCACCAACTTCGCGTTCGTGAACCGTGGCAAGCACAGCTTGCGCATGAATCTCAAGAGTCCGTCGGCCGCACGCATCATCGACCGTCTCGCGCGGTGGGCCGACGTGGTGGTCGAGAACTTCAAGCCGGGCGTGGCCGATCGGCTGGGCATCGGCTATGAACGGCTCTCGGCCCTGAACCCGGGCCTGATCTACTGCAGCATCTCGGGCTTTGGCCAGCAGGGTACATGGGCCGACCGGCCCGCCTACGACACCATCATCCAGGCTTTGAGCGGGTTGATGGCGGCCAACGGCCATCCCGACGGACCGCCCACCGTGGTCGGGGAGTCGCTGGCCGACGTCTCGGCCGGCATGTTCGGCGCGTGGGGGATCATGGCCGCGCTGTGGCAACGCAGCCAGACGGGCCGCGGGCGCCATCTGGACATCGCGATGTATGACTGCCTGGTCAGCATGATGCCCACGCTTGTCTCACGCGTGGTGGCCGGCGGCGCGGAATGCGTGCGAGTGGGCAACCGTCACCTGAACTCCGCCCCCTTCGGCGCCTTTCGCGCGGTCGACGGCATGTACGTCCTGGCGGTGGCGAACCAGAAGCTGTTCCAGCAGTTGGCCGACGCGATGGGCCAGCCCGCCCTCGCACGGGACGCGCGCTTCGCGAGCAATGCACTGCGCAAGAAGAACGAAGCGGCGCTGGCCGAGACCATCGAACGCTGGTCCGGCGCGATGACCGTCGAGCAGGCCGTTGCCGCGCTGCAGGCGCACGACGTGCCGGCCGCGCCGGTGCTGGATGTCCGCCAATCGGTCGCCACGCCCTATGCGACGGAGCGCGGCCTCGTCCGCACGCATGAGCTCGACGGCGGCGGCACGGCCTGCCACGTCGAACAACCCGTACGTTTTGGCAACCTGCCGCGACGCGGCACCGCCCCCGCCCCCGAGCTGGGCATCCATACCCAGGCCATCCTGCGGGAACTCGGCTTTGCCGAGCAGGACATCCTGGTCTTCAGGAACGAGGGACTGATCTGATGAGCGCAGCCACGCAACATGTCGACGACGAGAGCTTCGACGCCCTGATGGAACAAGTCGCGCGCTTCGTGCGCGAGCGCCTCGTTCCGATGGAGCAGCGCGTCGAGGAAGAGGACGCGGTGCCGCAGGACATCGTGGACGATATGAAGGCCATGGGCTTCTTCGGCCTGTCGATCTCGCCCGAGTACGGCGGCGCCGGCCTCACCGCCGAGCAGCAGGCACGCTTCCAGATGGCGATCAGCACCTCGTCGCCGGCCTTCCGCTACATCTACAGTTCCAACCTGGGCATCGGCTCGCGCGCCATCGCCCTGGACGGCACGCCAGAGCAGAAAAGCGAATTCCTGCCACGCCTGGCAACGGGCGAGCTGGTGGGCTGCTTCGCGCTGACGGAGCCGGGCGCCGGCTCCGACGCGGGTGGGCTGACGACGCGTGCCACGCGTGATGGCGGCGACTACCTCATCAACGGCAGCAAGCGCTTCATCACCAATGCCACGCGCGCCGATCTCTTCACCGTCATGGCGCGCACCGACCCGGCCTCCACCGGCGCCGCGGGCGTCAGCGCCTTCCTCGTCGACCGGCACGCCCCCGGCGTCAGCGTCGGCAAGCCGGAGAAAAAGATGGGCCATCGCGGCTCCCAGGTGGCCGACGTCATCTTCGACAACGTACGCGTGCCCGCCGAACGGCTGGTCGGCGGCCAGGAAGGCCAGGGCTTCCGCTCCGCGATGCGTACGCTCGACCATGGCCGCATCAACATCGCCGCGATGGGCGTGGGCATGGCCGATCGCATGCTCGAGGAGGCGATTGCCTATGCCGCGCAGCGGCGCCAGTTCGGCTCGGCCATCATCGACTTCCAGCTGATCCAGGCCATGCTGGCCGACTCGCAGGTCGACGTGCAGGCCGCGCGCGCCATGACGCTCGATGCCGCGCGCCGCATCGACGCGACGGGATCGGCCGTCAAGGAGGCCGCGGGCGCCAAGTATTTCTCGTCCGAGATGGTCTGCCGCGTGGCCGATCGCGCGGTGCAGATCTTCGGTGGCGCCGGCTACATCGCCGAGTACCCCATCGAGCGCATGTATCGCGACGCGCGCCTGCTGCGCATCTACGAAGGCACGAGCCAGATCCTGCAACTGCTGATCGCCAGGCAGATGGGCCGCGAGCGCGGCATCCGCTTCGGCCGCTGAGCGGCCCATCGCTCAGTTCCCGCACCAATCACGGAGACGACCATGAACGCACCTGAGAAAATGCTCCGCCAGGACGCCGACCCCCGCCTTGACCCCACGCGCGAAATCCGCGCGCCACGCGGCGCCGACCTGAGCTGCAAGAGCTGGCTGACCGAGGCACCGTTTCGCATGATCCAGAACAACCTGGACCCGGACGTAGCCGAGAATCCGCAGGCGCTGGTGGTGTACGGCGGCATCGGCCGCGCCGCGCGCAACTGGCAGTGCTTCGACCAGATCCTCGCCTCGCTCAAGGACCTGGAAGCCGACGAGACACTGCTGGTGCAGTCCGGCAAACCCGTGGGCGTGTTCAAGACCCACGCCGACGCCCCCCGCGTGCTCATCGCCAACTCCAATCTCGTGCCCAAGTGGGCCAACTGGGAACACTTCAATGAACTGGACCGCAAAGGCCTGTTCATGTATGGCCAGATGACCGCCGGCAGCTGGATCTACATCGGCAGCCAGGGCATCGTACAGGGCACCTTCGAGACTTTCGTTGAAGCGGGCCGCCAGCATTACGGCAACGATCTCACGGGCAAGTGGATCCTCACGGCCGGACTGGGCGGCATGGGCGGCGCACAGCCGCTGGCAGCCACGCTGGCCGGCGCCTGCTCGCTGACCATCGAATGCCAGCAAAGCAGCATCGACTTTCGCCTGCGCACGCGCTATGTCGACAAACAGGCCAGGGACATCGATGACGCGCTCGCGCTCATCAAGCAGCACACCGGAAAAGGCGAGGCCGTCTCCATCGCGCTGCTGGGCAATGCGGCCGAGGTGCTGCCCGAACTCGTCAGGCGGGTGAAGTCGGGCGGCGCGGGTGTCCCCAGGCCCGACATCGTGACCGACCAGACCTCGGCGCACGACCTGATCAACGGCTACCTGCCCGTGGGCTGGAGCGTGGAGCGGTGGAAGGCCGCGATGGCGGATCCCGCGCAGCATGCCCTCCTCACCAAGGCCGCCGCGCAAAGCTGCAAGGCGCACGTCCAGGCCATGCTCGACTTCCACGCGATGGGGGTCCCCACGGTGGACTACGGCAACAACATCCGCCAGGTCGCCTTCGACGAAGGCCTGAAGAATGCCTTCGATTTCCCCGGCTTCGTCCCCGCGTACATCCGCCCGCTTTTCTGCGAGGGCAAGGGCCCGTTCCGCTGGGTGGCGCTGTCGGGCGATCCGGAAGACATCTACAAGACGGACGCCAAGATCAAGGAACTCTTCCCCGAGAACAGGCATACGCACCGCTGGCTGGACATGGCCAGGGAACGCATCAGTTTCCAGGGCCTGCCCGCGCGCATCTGCTGGCTGGGCCTGGGGGAACGCCACATGGCCGGCCTGGCCTTCAACGAGATGGTGCGCAAGGGCGAGCTCAAGGCGCCCATCGTGATCGGGCGCGATCACCTGGACACCGGCTCGGTCGCCAGCCCCAACCGCGAGACCGAAAGCATGAAGGACGGCACCGATGCCGTCAGCGACTGGCCGCTGTTGAACGCGCTGCTCAACACCGCCGGCGGAGCGACCTGGGTGAGCCTGCACCACGGCGGCGGCGTGGGGATGGGCTATTCGCAGCATTCGGGCATGGTGATCGTGTGCGACGGCACCGAGGCCGCCGACAAGCGACTGGCACGCGTGCTGGTCAACGACTGCGGCACGGGCGTGATGCGCCACGCCGACGCCGGTTACGAGCTCGCCGTGCGGACGGCCGGACAGTTCGGGCTCAAGCTGCCGATGATCGACGGCTGAGGGACACCGCCATGGATCGCAATTCCCGTGTCGCGGCGATGCCCTTCTGGGACCGCTACGAGCTGCCCACGGTGCTGCTCGGCCTGGTGCTGTATGCAAGCTGGGTAGCGCTGGTCTGGTATCACGCCTACATTCCGGGGTGGCTGCTGTTCTTGCTGGGCGGCTATGTCGTGCAGTGGCACTTCTCGCTGCAACACGAGAGCATCCATGCGATGCGCAACTGGCCCACGTGGCTGCGCAATGCCTTCGTCTGGCCGCCGCTGGGACTCTGGCTGCCCTACCCGCTCTACAACCGCAGCCACAGCACGCATCACGTCAATTTCCATCTCACCCATCCGCAGCGCGACACCGAAAGCTACTACCGGCTTGCCGGCGACTGGCAGCGCCTGGGCAGGATAAAGAAGGCGCTGCTGATGCTCAACCAGACGCTGGCCTGCCGCCTTGTGTTCGGGCCTTTCGTGCGCCTTTACAAGCTGGTCAGGCGCGAAGCCGCCAGATTGCTCGCGGGGGACTTCTCCCACGTCGGACACTGGATCGTGCACGCGGTCTGCGTCGGCCTGCTGCTGTACTGGGTCACGCAGGTGGCGGGCATGCCGCTGTGGATGTACCTCGTATGCTTTGCGTGGCCAGGCATGTCGTGGGGCATGTTGCGCACCTTCACCGAGCACCGCTGGGGCGATCGGCCGATGGAACGCACCGCCATCGTCGAATCCAACCACCTGATGGGCGTTCTCTTTCTCTACAACAACCTGCACCTGGTCCACCACCAGCAGCCGACGCTGCCCTGGTATCGCATCCACGCGCGTTGGCAGCGCGACCGGGAAGCGCTGCTCGAGGACAACGATCATTTCTTCTACCCCGGCTATCTGGACATTGCCCGGCGTTTCCTGGTCACACCGGTGTTCCATCCCGGACACCCCAAGTGGTGAACGTGGCGACAGCCACCACCCCGCTCCCGTTCTTGCGTTGCTCTGCCCGGTCTCAACCTGAACTCTCCATGGAGTCACCATGCGCCACGCTGCTCGACTGACCATTGCCCTGGCCGCCACGCTGGCCGCTACCGCGTCGTGGGCCGACGACTATCCATCGAAGATGCTTCGCATGGTCGTGCCCTACCCGCCCGGCGGCATCACGGACAAGATCGCACGCGAAGTATCCGAGGAACTGTCCAAACGACTGAAGCAGACCGTGGTGGTCGAGAACCGCGCCGGCGCGGCAGGCAACATCGGCTTCGACTATGCCGCGCGCCAGCCGGCCGACGGCTACACCCTGGTCCTGGCGCCCGCCTCCAATCTCACGGTGCAGCCAGCCTTGTTCAAACGTCTGAGCTACAACCTGGAGAAAGACTTCGCGCCCGTTTCCCTGCTCGTGAACACGCCGCAAGTGCTGCTCGTCCACCCCAGCCTGCCGGTCAACAGCGTCAAGGAACTGGTGGAGTACTCGAAGAAGAACCCTGGCAAGACCAACTTCGGCGTCACGCTTGGCGCCTACTCGCACCTGGCCGGTGAAATGCTGGCAACGCAGACCGGCGCCGACTTCAAGGCCGTGCCTTACCAAGGCGTCGCGCCCGCGCTCAACGACCTGTTGGGCGGCACCACGCAGTTCGGCTTCAACGAAGTGACCACCGCCATTCCGCAGATCGCGGGCAACAAGATCAAGCCCCTGGCCGTGGCCTACCGCTCGCGCGTCCCCTGGCTGCCGAACGTACCGACCATGGCCGAGGCCGGTTTTCCCAACTTCGAAGTGACCTCATGGTACGCCGTCGTCACCCGGCAAGGCACACCCAGGCCCATCATCGACAGGCTTTCCAAGGAATTCCACGATATCGTGCAAAGTCCCGATTTCAAGAAACGCTATGACGACATGGGCGCCTTCGTGGTCGGCAGCACCCCCGAGGAATTGGACCAGCACATCAAATCCGAGACCGCCCGGTGGATTCCTGTCGTCAAGCAAGCGGGCATCGAACCGAACTGACGCCGGCAGCCCTTCGGACACCCGCCTGGATCAGGAACCCGACCATGGCAAAGCATCGCTTTGACGTAGCTTGCGCGAAGCCGGCACCGTGGAAGAACGGCGCCGGCAGCACGCGCGAAATCGCGTGCTGGCCCCCCGGGGCGGGCTTCGATACCTTCGACTGGCGCGTGTCCATCGCCTCCATCGCGTCGAGCGGCCCCTTCTCGACCTTCGCGGGGGTGGACCGCATCATCACGCTGCTCGATGGAGACGGCGTGCGCTTGCAGGGGCCGGGCATCGATCACCCGCTCGACACAGCCTTGCAGCCTTTTGCTTTCAACGGGGAACTTCCCATCGACTGCGCGCTGCTCGGTGGCGAGTCCAGCGATTTCAACGTCATGAGCCGGCGCGGCCGCGTGCGTGCCGACCTGTGTGTTCTGCGCGGCACGGCCGAGCTGGCCGCCGCGCCCGCCGGACTGTTGTTGGCCGTGCATGGGCAATGGCAGGCCGACGGCGAAACGCTGGCTTCCTGGCAAGGCCTGTGGTGGAGCGGCGAGGATCACGCATGGTCGCTGCGCGGTACCGAGGCCGGCGCGGCACTGCTGGCGGTGGCGTGGCACCCGGCGGAAGCCGGCGCAGCCGTATAGTCAAACAGCCATCCGGCCGCACAACGTCCGGACGGACTCAAGGATGTCAGATGCAAGCCTTCGACACGCTACCTTCCGCCGACGGCCTGTGGACGCAACTGCGCGCCATCGATGGCGCACCCTGCGCCCTGGTCGTGGCCAACGGCCGGATCCAATGGATAGGCCCCCCCGGCGCGGTGCCCGCCGAACATGCCGGCGCCCCGCGCCATGACGGTGCCGGCGCGCTCGTTACTCCGGGCCTCGTGGATTGCCATACACACCTGGTCTACGGCGGCCAGCGCGCCAACGAATTCGCGATGCGCCTGGCCGGCGCGACCTACGAGGAAATCGCGCGGGCGGGGGGCGGCATCGCCTCCAGCGTCCGCGCGACGCGCGAGGCCGGCGAGGATGAACTCTTCGCCAGTGCCTCCCGGCGCCTGGAGCAGTTGTTGGCCGAGGGCGTGTGCGCCATCGAAATCAAGTCAGGCTATGGCCTGTCGCTCGAACAGGAACGCAAGCAACTGCGCGTGGCTCGCCGGCTGGCGCAGGCATATGGCGTGACGGTACGGGCCACCTTCCTTGGCGCGCACGCGCTGCCGCCCGAATACGCGGGCCGCAGCGGCGAGTACATCGACCTCGTCTGCAACGAGATGATGCCCGCGCTCCACGCCGAAGGACTCATCGACGCCGTCGATGCCTTCTGCGAGCGCATCGCCTTCACGCTCGAAGAAACCGAGCGCGTATTCAAGGCCGCGCGGTCGCTGGGCATTCCGGTCAAGCTGCATGCCGGGCAACTGTCGGACATGGGCGGCGCCGCGCTGGCCGCGCGTCATGGCGCGCTGTCGTGCGACCACATCGAACATCTCTCGCAGGCCGGCATCGATGCCATGAAGGCCTCCGGCACCGTGGCCGTGCTGCTGCCCGGCGCTTACTACACGCTGCGAGACACACATCTACCCCCGATCGAGGCGTTGCGTGCCGCCGGCGTGCCCATGGCCGTATCGACCGACCACAACCCCGGCACCTCGCCCGCGCTGAGCCTGCTGCTGATGGCCAACATGGCCTGCACCCTGTTCCGCCTGACGGTGCCCGAAGCCCTCGACGGCATCACCCGCCACGCCGCGCGCGCGCTGGGCCTGCAGGACACGCACGGCGTGCTGGCCGCGGGCCGGCCAGCCAACTTCGTACTCTGGAAACTGCGCGACGCAGCTGAACTGGCCTACTGGTTCGGCGGCCGGCCCCAATGCACCATCGTGCGCCAGGGCCGCGTGGCACGCGGGAACTGAGCAACATGCCGTCCGGCTCCCGAACTCAACCGACTCATCGATCCCTTCGTCCATGACCGCCCCCTCCCGCAACCATGCCCTGTTCTCCGCCGATGCCCTGCTGCCCGCCGGCTGGGCGCGCAACGTGCTCCTGCGCTGGAGCGGGGACGGCACGCTGGTCGAAGTGCTGCCAGACCAACGCGCCCCCGCCGGCGTGGACGTCGCCGCCGGTCCCCTGCTGCCCGGCATGCCCAATCTGCATTCGCACGCTTTCCAGCGCGGCATCGCGGGCCTGACCGAATTCCGCGCGCGAGACCAGGACAGCTTCTGGAGCTGGCGGGCATTGATGTACCGGTTCGCGCTGCAACTGGACCCCGCGCAACTCGAAGCCATTGCCTTCGGTCTGTACGTGGAAATGCTCGAAGCCGGCTATACCAGCGTGTGCGAGTTCCACTACGTGCACCATGACCGGGACGGCCGCGCCTATGCCGACGACGCTGAGCTGGCACTGGCCGTCATGCGCGCGGCAAGACGGGCGGGCATCGGCCTCACGCTGCTCCCCGTGCTTTACCAGACCAGCGGCTTCGGCGGCAAACCGCCGAGCGAAGACCAGCGCCGCTTCATTCGCACCACCGACAGCATGCTCGCGCTGCTGGAGCGCCTCAAGCCGCAATGCGAGGCGCAAGGCGCGCGCCTGGGTCTCGCGCCGCACTCGCTGCGCGCGGTGCCGCCCGATCCGCTGCGCGACGCGCTGGCCGGCCTCGACGCCATCGACGCCACGGCCCCCATACACATCCACATCGCCGAGCAGACGCAGGAAGTCGACGACTGCGTGGCCTGGAGCGGCCAGCGCCCCGTCGCCTGGTTGCTGGACCACGCGCGGATCGATGCACGCTGGTGCCTCGTTCATGCGACGCACATGGACGCCGACGAATACCGCCTCGGCGCCGCCAGCCGCGCCGTCGCCGGGCTGTGCCCGACCACCGAGGCCAATCTCGGCGACGGCATCTTCGACTGGAGCCGCTGGCAGGCGGCGGGTGGCGCCTGGGGCGTGGGGTCGGACAGCCACATCGGCGTGAACGCGGCCGAGGAATTGATGATGCTGGAGTACGGCCAGCGCCTGTCCACCCGCCGCCGCAACGTCATTGCCACGCCGTGGCAACCGCAGGTCGCCACCGCGATGACCTTGGCCGCCGTACAGGGCGGCGCGCAGGCAGCGAGCCGGCCCGTGGCGGGATTCGCCGTGGGCCAGCGCGCCGATGCCGTCGTGCTCGACGCGTCGCATCCGGCGATCGCGGGCCTCTCGGGGCCGGACGCACTGTCGGCCCATGTGTTCGCGAGCCACCGCACGAACGCGATCCACAGCGTGTACGTCGGTGGCCAGGTACGGGTGCACGCCACCGCCCACGCCGAACGGCACGCCGCGCGGGAAGGCTTCCGGCAGGCCCGCCGGCAATTGCTCAACGGCGCGCCCTGAGCGCGCGCCATCCCTCACGCGAGACCGCCATGACCTTTACCACCACCGAAGCGCCTTTTCGTTTTCGCCGCGGCACGCGGCCGCTGCTGATCTCCATGCCGCACGTGGGCACGCATGTGCCCCACGCGCTGGCCACGCGCTTCACCGAGGAGGCACGCCAGGTTCCCGACACCGACTGGCATCTCGAGCGCCTGTACGACTTCGCCGATGAACTCGGCGCGTCGGTGCTCGTCGCCACGCATTCGCGCTACGTCATCGACCTGAACCGCACGCCCGACGGCGCGAGCCTCTACCCCGGCCAGAGCGTCACCGGCCTGTGCCCGGTCGACACTTTCGACGACACGCCAATCTACGCCGACGCGGCCGACCAGCCCGACGAGGCCGAGATCACCGCGCGCCGCGAGGCCATCTGGGAGCCGTATCACGCGCAACTGGCCGACGAACTCGCGCGCCTGCGCGCCGGGCATGGGGTAGCCGCGCTGTGGGACGCGCATTCTATCCGCTCCGTATTGCCGCGCTTCTTCGAAGGCAGGCTGCCCGACCTCAACCTGGGCACGGGCAACGGCACCAGTTGCGACCCCGCGCTGGCCGATCGCCTGCTTGCCATCGCCAGGCAGGCCGACCGCTTCACCAGCGTCCTCAACGGCCGCTTCACCGGTGGCTATATCACTCGGCATCACGGCCTGCCCGCGGACAACGTGCATGCCGTGCAACTCGAAATGACGCAGAGCAGCTACATGCAGGAACACCTGCCCTTCGACTATCTGCCCGACGTGGCGCGCGGCGTACAACCACACCTGCGACGCATGGTCGGAGCCATGCTCGAGTTCGCCGAAAGCCGCGCGAAACGATGACAGGCCCTGGGCTGAATCGACATTCGTTTTCTTTACCCGGTCTTGTCCGGGGCACCGGGGCCCGGGGGACGGGCGGGGCACCCCGGACAAGACCTGCACCGCTAGTCACGCAGATCCGCGGGCTTCAGTGCGGTCGGTCTTCTCTTCTTGAATGGGATAAAGAACTCTCGCCGCCCTTGAACCTGCGATCGTCACTCATCACTGTCGGTAGTCCTTGATCGGTGGGGTGGGGCGGCCCCCGGTGGGGCGCATTCGAAGCCGCCGGAGTTGGCGTGGTTGGCGGGGAGGCAAGGGCGTGCATGTGTGAGCGCGGCAGTAGGGACAGTCCGGGGGACTGTCCCCGCGCGAGTTCACGCCCGCCCCGCCAACCGCGCCAACTCCGGGAAGTCCCGCGCAGCGGGACCGGCTTC
>Ga0182736_1002485_pt1 | contig 14020 bp, 14 predicted proteins | sample eDN5th30CKraftBY_FD_128882 | JGI IMG/M metagenome (GOLD analysis project Ga0182736, IMG submission 128882) | Enriched backyard soil microbial communities from Emeryville, California, USA - eDNA 5th pass 30_C Kraft BY (version 2) (version 2) | ecosystem: Environmental > Terrestrial > Soil >...
AAGGCGCGGCCCATGAAGTCCGCGTCGAGCAGCGGCAGGCCGGCGTAGGCGGCCCACGCCACCGGCAGTACGCCGTTGATCCCGCCCATCTCGAACGGCATCACCGCGGCGACGTGCCGGCCGAAACGGCCCTCGTAGGCCTCGCGGATGACCCGCCCCTCCGCTCCGTTCGGAATCTTCTCCACCATCACCGTCGGGGCCCCGATCATCCCGCACGGCATGATCAGGTCGTCGTCGTCGAGCGCCTCCAGCGGCAGTACCTCGACGGGTCCGAGCCGGTGGATCGCCTCCATCGCCATGAGCTCGCCGATGCGCGGGTCCCCGCCGCCGCCCCCGGCGAAGACGGTGCAGCCCAGGGAGAGTGCCGGCAGGTTGTCCAGGTCGATCTGCATGCCCACCTCGACCGCCGTCACCGGCTCAACCGCGGCAGCACCTCGGCGGCGATCAGCTCGAGCTGGGACCCGACGGTGTCGGCAGGCTGTGGCGAGAGGACGACACTGTCGGCGCCCGCGGCCCAGTACTGCTCGATCCGCTTGGCCACCTCGTCAGGGGTGCCGCAGATCGCCAGTCGGTCGACCCACTCGTCCGGCATGCCGTCGACGAGCGCGGCGAAGCCGCCGGCGGCCAGCTCGGCGACGGTGTCGTTGATGCCGATCGCGCCGGTCAGCGGGGTCGGGCCGATCGCGTCCAGGTAGAACGCCAGCGACTCGCGCACGGCTCGGCGGGCCCGGTCGCGGTCCTCGTCCACCGCGGTGAGCACGTAGGTCGGGACGCTGAACGTGCCCGACCGGCCTGCCGCGGCCATCCCGCGCTGCCCGAGGTCGCGCGCCCACGTGACGTACTCGGTCGGCGCGAGTACCGACAGCACGTTGCCGTCGGCGATCCGGCCGGCCAGCTCGCAGCCCTTGGCCCCGATCACTCCCAGGTACAGCGGCACCTCGCCACCCGGCGGGTGGAACAGGGCCACGTCGCGGAAGGTGAAGTACTCGCCCTCGGTCGTGAACGGCTCCGAGCTGGTCAGCAACGTCCGGATACCGGTGACGGCCTCGGTCAGCGCGCGCATCGGTGACTTCGGGGTCAGACCCATCTGCGCCACCCAGGCCGGGACGCCGTGCCCGATCCCCGGCAACAGCCGACCCGGGAAGGAACGCTCCAGCGACGCGATCTCCATCGCCGTCGCGGCCGGGTGCCGGGCGACGCAGGAGATCACCCCGAGCCCGACCCGGATCCGACCGGTGGCGGCGAGCGCCTGGGCAGCGGCGTTGAAACCGCCGTAGAAGAAGTAGTCCTCGGCCAGCCACACCTCGTCGAAACCGAGGTCCTCGCACCGAGCGGACATCTGACCGATGCGCTCCGGCGCGGTGGTGCTGAGCAGGAGGATGCCGAGACGCGATGCTGCCACCGAGTGTCCTTTCCACGTCCGGTCCGTTTCGCGTGATCTGCGACGACGTTAGTGGTGTGGACCACCCGCGGCCATGGCGCCGTGCACAAGCTCGGAGCCTTGATTGTTCCGGCTGCACAATGGTGAACTACCGGATGCAGGGAGCCCGATGGGTGCGCCTGACCGTGTCGGACGTGCTGGCCGAGCTGGAGCGGCGCGAGCCTGCGCTCGTGGACGTGCTGGCGGGTACCACCGACCGTGACGTCCGGGCTGTGTGGCTGGCCGAGGACCTGCACGACATCGGCGAGAGCCCGCCGCAGGCGCTGGTCGTGCTCAGCCGGGCGGCGTCGCGTGACGCGCAGGGCTACAAGCTCGACGTCGCGCTGCGCCGGCTGGGCGCCGACGTCGCGGGCCTGGTCCTGCAGTCCGACGCGCCGCGGCCCTCGCTCAGCGCGGTCGCGCTGGCCCGCCGCGAGGACCTGTCGCTGATCCGTCTCACCAGACCGGCCGACGTCACCCGGCTGCTGACGACCGTCGTCCGGATGCTCGACGCGCAGTTGCCGACGCTGCTGGATCGAGCCATGGGCGTGTGCGCCGAGGTCGCCGCGCTGGAGTCCGAGCAGCTCACCGACGCGGCGCTGCTGCGGCGCAGCGGCGCCGCCCGGACGTTCGGCCTGCAGCTGGTGGCCAGGGACCCGCGGCTGACCGGGATCCCCGCCGTGCTGACCGACCCGGAAGGCCCCTGGCTGCAGCGCGAGCCGACGACCGCCGCCGAGGACGCGCTCGCGCAGCTGGCGATGTGGCGGATCGCCGCGGCGATGACGCGGCGCTCGATCGAGACCGAACGCGCGCACGAGCTGTCCCTCATGTCCGCGGGTGAGCTGCTCAACCAGCTGCTCGACGCCACCACCGAGGAGGGCGGACCGCTGATCCGCCGCGCCGCCGACGTCGGCGTCCGGGTCGAGGCATGGCACCAGATCGTGCAGCTGGAGTTCGCGAACCTGCCGGCGCTCGCGCAGGACGACCCCGTCGCCGGCTACCACCACACGCAGACCCTCGGCCGGGTCGCGGTGCAGACGGCGGCCCACCACGAGGGGCGGTGGACGATGGCGCCCCGCGCGGGTGGCGTGCTGCTGCTGCGCAGCAGCAGCCGTCCCGACGGGCCGGCCGAGCTGCGCAGGCTGCGGACCGCGGCGCAGACCGTGATCGACGCGATGGTCGCGTCGCTGCCCGGCCTCGAGGTGCTCTGCGGGATCGGCGGGTCCCACGAGGGCCTGCAGGGGATGCGCGCCTCCCGGGCCGAGGCGGACTCCGCCCTGCAGAGCGCCCGGCTGCGCGGCGCGCTGAACGAGCCGGTGCTGTTCGATGCGCCGGGGCTGAGCAGGCTGCTCGTCGAGTGGTACTCGTCCAGCTCCGTCCGGCACAGCATCGACGACCTGATGGCCCCGCTGGCCGGACTGGGCAAGGCCAAGCAGAAGGAGTACGCCACGACGCTGCGGGTCTACCTGGAGAACAACCGATCGGTCAGCCGCACCTCCGAGCAGCTCTACCTGCACCGCAACACGGTGGCGTACCGGATCCGGCGGGTGCTCGACGTGCTCGGCGTCGACCTCGACGACCCGAGCCAGTTCCTCGCGCTCTACCTGGCCTGCTACGCCTCGACGATGCAGTACGGATCCGGAGGCCCCCTGCGCGCCGCGGACCGCCGGCCGCGCAGCGCCGGCCCCACGACCTGAGCGGCCTACCAGCGGCGACACCGGATCGCGCGCGAACGACGCCCTTGTGCGGACCTACCCCAGGACAGCGCCGCTCGGGTGGGTCGGGAGCGTGGCGAGGAAGGCCTCGATCGCGTCCCGGTAGGGCTCCGGGTGCTCGTAGGCACCGAGGTGCCATCCGCCCGCGACGGTGACCGTCGTCGAGTCCCGGCCGGTGCGGGCGAGCGTCTCCGCCGCGTCGGGGGGGCAGGCTGATGTCGGCGTCCCGGGCGAGCGCCAGGACGGGCAGGTCGAGGGCTGCCAGGCCGGCGGCGACGTCGAGCCGGGAGATCGCGTCCCAGCATCCCGCGAAGGACCCCGGGTCCCGGGCCCGGCGGCCGCTCGTCCGGCGCTGCCCGCGGGGTCGGTCACGTCAACCACCCCTCGGGGGTGATGAGTCGCGGAGACCCGTTGCCTAGCGTCGCCCGCTGGTCGGCCCGTCGGTCGGCCGCGGCCGGGTGCCACGAACGTCCGACGGGAGGAACGCTCGTGAAGATCGTCGTGATCGGCGGGACGGGGACCACCTGTGGGAGCGGATGACGATCCTCCGGGCCGGTGGTCCATCCGGGGCGACCCGGCCCGGCTGGAAGAAGCGGCCGCAGCGCTGCGTGGCTCCGCAGCCGAGTGGATCTTCGGGGCGCAGTTCCCCGGTGAGTACGTGATGTCAGGAATCGCCCGGCTCCTCGACGGCCTCGCCGGACAGATGCGCGAGAACCCGGAGGCGCTCGGTCCCGGAGTGGTGTCAGCGGCCACGGACCTGTCGGGCCATGTACTGCGGTACCTGCCCGAACTCGTGGACCGACCCGGCCGGACGTCGAACCGGGATGACCGATCCGGGTGACATCGACGAGCAACGCCGATACGGGGCCCGGGTGAGTTCCCGGACCCCGCGGGGTCGGCGTGGAACCTCCGCGACCGGCGGAACCCCGGCCGTGTCTGACGACGCCCGGTCTGCCCTGCGGCGTCCGCGACCGCGCGCCGTGACTGTTCGACACCGCCATCCGGAAGGGAACGCCATGAGTCGCCGAGTCAACATCGTCCTGGTCCACGGCGCGTGGGCCGACGGCTCCAGCTGGAGCGCGGTCATCGAGCGCCTGCAGGCCGACGGTTTCACCGTCACCGCGCCCCAGTTCCCGGAGTCGTCGTTGGCGGCCGACGTCGCCCGGCTCCGCCAGGTCCTGGCCCGTCAGGACGGTCCCACGATCGTCGCGGGCCACTCCTACGGCGGCCAGATCATCACCGCGCTGGGCACGGATGCGCCGAACGTCGTCGGCCTCGTCTACGTCGCCGCCTTCGGCCTCGACGAGGGTGAGTCGATCGGTCAACTGTTGGCGCAGGCTCCCCCGGGCCCCGCCCTGGCGCACCTGGACGTCGACGAGCAGGGCTTCGCCTGGCTGCCCGAGGAGGACTTCGTCAACCATTTCGCGGCCGACGTCGACCCGGTCAAGGCACGGGTCATGCACGCGGTGCAGCAGCCGCTGGCGTGGTCCGCGGTCGAGGAGGTGATGGGGGTACCGGCGTGGCGGTCGCACCCGTCCTGGTTCCTGGTCGCCCACGGCGACCAGGCGATCCCGCCGGAGGCCCAGCGTCAGTTCGCCGCCCGCATGAACGCCACGACAGTCGAGGTCGCGACGAACCACGTGGCGATGGTCTCCCACCCCGACGACGTGCTGCAGCTCATCTCGACCGCCTCCAGGGCGGTCGAGCCCGTGGGATGAGGCGCACGACGACGTTCCCGGTCACCGCGTGGTGCCCGACGGATCCGGACAGCCACTCACGGGCCGGCTTGCGCGATCCTCGGTCCATTCGGGGCGAGACGGCCTGACCTGCCCACCGGGCCGACCGGGTCGGGTCGTCACCCCTCGGCCCGGCGGCGGCCGGGTCGACGTGGAGGAGCCGCCGGTCTCCGGAGTGGACGGCGTCTACGGTGGCGGGGTGACGGAGGACGTCGAGCGGGGTGGCAACGGCCGGGGTCCCCGGAAGCAGGCGCCGCGGCGCAAGCTCATGATGAGCGAGATCCTCGAGCAGGCGATGCAGCTCTTCGCCGAGCGCGGCTACGAGGGCACGACGCTGCAGGACGTCGCGGACGCGGTGGGTCTGAGCAGGCCGAACCTCTACAACTACGTGCGCAGCAAGGAGGAGCTGCTCGTCGCGATGGTCGAGGCGACGAGCCAGGAGGCCGCCCTCACCCTCCGCGCGGTGCGGGAGCGGGTGGACCTGGAACCCGCCGAGAAGCTGCGCACGCTCGTCCACACGCTCGTCATGCAGCGAGCGGAGCAGCCGGCGCAGTTCCGGACGCTCGACCGAAGCGAGCAGTCGTTGCCCGCCGAGATCGCCGAGCGGCACCTCGACTCGCGCCGGGCTGTGCTGCGCGAGGTCACGACGGTGCTGGACGAGGGCGTCACGGCGGGGGTGTTCCGGCCGCTCGACAGCCGGATCACGGCGTTGTCGATCATCGGCATGTGCAACTGGGTGGCCTGGTGGTTCCACCCGGCCCCCGCACATCCCGCCGAGCCGGTGGCCGAGCAGATCGCGGCCAACGCCCTCGCCATGGTCGCGCAGGTCGACGAGCGACGCCCCACCGCGCCCACGCCGCTCGGCGCGGTCGCCCTGCTGCAGCAGGACCTCGACTACCTGGCCCGGCTCCTTCGCGAGGAGAGCTGATCGATACTGGCTCGTCAGTTTCTTGACGTGTCTGACACCCTCGTCCTACGCTCGTGCCCGCATCGTTCGACGCGGGAGGAGCAATCCGGTGTCCATCTCGGAACAGGCGCACGTGGTCCGCGGGGTCGACCACGCCGCGTTCCCCACCTTCGACCCGCGCGCCACGATCACCTTCTACCGGGACGTGCTGGGGTTCCCCGTCGTGCACGCGACCTGCGCGCTGGGGTGGGGCCCGGGCGACCACCCGGACTTCATCCACTTCTTCTTCGACATCGGCAACGGTGACCGGCTCGCGTTCTTCTACTACTTCGGCGTCGCGCCCTACCGGGACGCGGCGATCCCGGAGCTGATCCACCGCGCCCGGCACCTGGCGATCCACGTGGACTCCGAGGAGCACCTGCTGGAGTACCGGCGCCGGCTCGACGCGAGCGACTGGCCGTGCGAGCTGCAGGTCCGGCACGAGACGGTCGAGTCGATCTACGTGACCGACCCCAACGGCTACCTCATGGAGATCACCCGCCCGTTGCGGGCGATCACGATCGAGGACGACATCGACGCCGACGTCAGCGTGGACGCCCTCATGGACGTGGCCGGCGAGGACGAGCCGACGCTGGAGAAGTTCTTCGCGCGCAAGGCGACGCTGATCGCCGAGCGCTACATGGGCGAGGCCGAGCAGGTGACGTTCGCATGACGGTCCTCTACGTGCTCGACGTCGCGGACTTCCGGCCGCTGGCCGAGGTCGCGAGCAAGGAACCGGACACGACCGTCCACCGCCGCGGGCCGTACCTCGAGGTCGAGGCGGCCGGGGGGATCCGGATCGAACGCGGTGCGACCGGGTGTCGGAACGCGGTCTGGTACAGCTCTGTCGCCGCCGTCGCGGGTGGTCGCGTGGCGCGGTGGGACAAGGTCGAGCTCGTCGTCGAACCGATCGACGAGGCGCCGTGAGCCCGATCGCCGTCGACCGTCTCGGCGCCGGGCGCGATGTCGACACCGCGCCGCCGCCGCCCGGCGTCACGATCTCCGTCCATCGGCTCACCACCGCGGACGGCGCCACGGTCGAGGGGGTCCTGCACGCGCTCGCCGGCGCCACGACGGTCGTCACCGTCATGCACCCGCGGCAGTCGCTGACCCACCATCCGATGGTCCCGCTGTTCCTGCGGGCGGGCGTGTCGGTCTGGACCCAGGGCACCCGATCGCCGAACAACGACATCGCGCTGGTGCACGAGCAGGCCCTGCTCGACGCCGCCGCCGGCCACGCGCGGCTGCGCGACCTCGGCTTCACCTCGGTGCTCGTGTTCGGGCACTCGGGCGGCGGTCCGCTCGCCGCCTTCTACATCGAGCAGGCCGCGCTGGAGCCCGAACGGCGCATCGACGTCACGCCCGCCGGCCGGCCGGTCCCGCTACCGGGCACACGGATGCCCGTGCCGGACGGCGCGATCTTCCTCGCTCCCCACCCCGGGCAGGGCCAGGTGCTGCGCCACTGCATCGACCCGTCCGTCGTCGACGAGGCGGACCCGATGTCGGTGGATCCCGCGCTCGACATGTACTCCGCCCGCAACGGGTTCGCGCCGCCCCCGGAACCGAGCCGCTACCCGGCGGACTTCGTCGCCACGTACCGCGCCGCGCAGGCCGAGCGGATCGCCCGGATCGACGCGCGGGCCGTCGCCGCGGCGGAGGAGGCGACGCAGGCGCGGGCCCGGCACAGCCGCAGCCGCGACCCGGAGGATCGGCGGGCGGCGCTGGCCCCGCGGATCATCACCACCTACCGGACCGACGCCGATCCCGCCTACGTGGACCCGACGATCGACCCCAACGACCGGCACTACGGATCGCTGTTCGGGCGCCGGCCGGACCTGATCAACTACGGGCTCGTCGGGTTCGGCAGGATCACCACCCCCGACTCCTGGCTCTCGACGTGGTCGGCGAACCACACCCGCGCGGACTTCGTGCGCTGCGCCCCGGGTGTGACCGTTCCGACGCTGTACGTCGAGTTCAGCGGCGACCAGGCGGCCCGACCGGCCGCCGGCGCCCGGATGGTCGCCGCCCTCGGCGCCGCCGACCTCACCCACCACGTCGTACGCGGACAGCACTTCGGCCAGCCCGTGGCCGACGGCGAGCCGACCGGTTACGCCGCCGCCGCCGTGCACGTCGACCACTGGCTCGCGGAGCGCTTCGGCACCGCACCACCACACGGAACGAGGTGACCCACGTGGGCTCCGTCGGAGTCGTCTACGACAGCGGCTACGGCCACACCGCCGCCCAGGCCCGGGCGGTCGGGGAGGGCGCCGCCGCGGTCCCCGGGACCGAGGTCGCCCTGTACTTCGCCGAGGAGGTGGCCGCCGATCCCCGACAGCTCGACGGGTGCGACGCGCTCGTCCTCGGCACCCCCACCTACATGGGCAGCGGCTCCGCCGTGTTCAAGACGTTCATGGAGGCGAGCTCCAAGATCTGGCTCGACCAGAGTTGGAAGGGCAAGCTCGCCGCCGGGTTCACCAACTCCAGCGGGCACTCGGGGGACAAGCTCAACACCCTGACGCAGCTGTGGCTCTTCGCGATGCAGCACGGGATGGTCTGGGTCGGGCTGGGTCTGCCGGACGGCAACGGCCGCAGCACCGGCTCGGACGCCGAGCTCAACCGGTTGGGCGCCTACGCGGGCGCGATGGCCCAGTCCAACTCGGACCAGGGCCTGGAAGGGATGAAGGACAGCGACCTGCGCACCGCCGCGTCGCTCGGCGAGCGCGTCGCGCGGCAGGTGGCGCTGTGGAAGGGAACCGGACTGTGAGGATCCTGGTGGTGGGCGGCGGGCCCGCCGGTCTGTTCTTCTCGCTCCTCGCGAAGCGGGCGGTCCCCACGGCGACGGTCCACGTCCGCGAGCAGAACCCGCTCGGCGTGACCTACGGCTGGGGCGTGGCCTTCAGCGAGAGCGCCGCCGAGGCGCTGCGGCCCGCCGCGCCGGACGTCGTCGATGCCCTGACCGCAGGCATGAGCCACGAGCAGATGGTGCTCAGCCTCGACGGGACCGACGTCCCGGTGCACGTCGGGCGCAGCTACCTCAACGCCCGCTGGGCCCTGCTCGCCGCGCTCGAGCGGATCGCCTGCGAGGCCGGCGTGACCGTCGAGCACGAGTCCGAGGCGGCCGTCACCGAGGCGGACCTCGGCGACTGGGACCTCGTGGTCGGGGCCGACGGGGTGAACAGCCGGACCCGGACACGGTTCGCCGAGCACTTCGCGCCGACCGAGGAGCTCGGTTCGAACTGGCTGGCCTGGTACGGCACGCCCAGGGCCTACCCGCCGTCGATCATCCTGCGGAACAGCGACCACGGCCTGCTCATGAGCCACGCCTCGCAGTTCTCACCCGACCTCAGCAACTTCACCGTCGAGGTCGGCCAGGAGACCTTCGACCGGCTCGGCTTCGGCGACATGACGGAGGAGGAGTCGCGGGCGCTGTGCGAGCAGCTGTTCGCGGACTCGCTCGACGGCGCCCCGCTGCGGAGCAACCACTCGCCGTGGTTCCGGACGACGTTCCTCAGCTGCGGCCACTGGACCCACCACAACCTCGTGCTCATCGGGGACGCGCTGCACACCGTGCACCCGTCGATCGGATCGGGCACCCGGTTCGCGATGCGCGACGCGGTGTATCTCACTCAGGCGCTGGCGGGCTCCGGCTGGGACGTCGAGGTGGGCCTCAAGGAGTTCGAGCGCGCCCGCAAACCCGTCGCAGACGCCTTCCAGGCCGCGGCCAAGCGGAGCATCGACTGGTACGAGGGCCTGCCCGGCCGCACCATCACCCACCCGACGAAGTTCGCGCTGGAGTACCTGATGCGCACCGGCCGGGTCTCCTACCGCGACTTCCGCCGCCGGAACCGCGACGTGGTGCTCGGCTACGAGCGCGACCTACGCTGACCGCCTCACGAGAGAGACGTGCGATGACGCTCGCTTCCGACGCCAGGATCGTCCGCTACCCGCCCGAGGTCGAGGACCGCTACGTCCGCGAGGGCTTCTGGCAGCCGCCGACGATCGCGGAGCACCTGCACTCGATCGCGCTCGAGCACCCGACGACCGACGCCGTGGTCTGCGGTGCCGACAGCCTTACCTTCGCCGAGCTGGACCGGGCCAGCGACCAGCGGGCCGCGGGGCTGAACAGGCTGGGGCTCGTACCCGGCGGCGCCGTGCTGCTGCAGGTGCACAACACCGTCCACACGGTGGTCGCCTGGTACGCGCTGCTGAAGGCCGGACTGGTGCCGGTCTGCACGCTGCCGCTGCACCGCGGCCACGAGATCGCCGAGATCGCCCGTCAGACGGCACCCGTCGCGCACCTGGTCGCCGCCGCGGACCCGCGTTTCGACCTGGTCGCCTTCGCGTTCGAGCAGGCGGCGGGCGTGGAGCGGACGGTCCTGGTGTCCGACGGCGCCGCGTCCGACCCGCGCGCGATCGAGCTGGACCACCTCGGGGACGACATCGATCCCGCCGAGGCCCGCGCGTTCGTCGAGGGGGTGCAGGCGGGGCTGGGAATGCAGTCCCTCGCGGCGTTCCAGCTGTCCGGCGGCACGACCGGCGTGCCCAAGGTGATCCCGTGCCTGCAGGCTCCCTACTGGCACTACGGCGCGAGCCTCGCCCGGGCGATGGGCTGGGGCCCGGGCGACCGCATGGCCTTCATGATGCCGATCGTGCACAACGCCGGCGTGATCATCGGGCTGCAGGGCCCGCACAGCGTCGGCGCGACGCTCGTCCTCGGCGTGCCCGACGCGCGGACCACGGTCGATCTCGTGGTCCGCACCCGGGCCACGGATCTGCTGCTCGGCCCGTTCGCCTACGACGTCGCCCTCGACGACGGGCTCACGGCGGGCGGCGCCCTGCGGCGGGTCCTCTTCAGCGGCAAGAAGGTCCCCCGCACCCACGTCGACGCGCTGGACGCACGCGGTGTCTGGGCCGGCCAGATCTTCGGGATGAGCGAGGGCCTGTGCCTCACCACGCCGCTCGACCACCCGCTCGACGCGCGGGCCGACAGCGTCGGTGTCCCGATCTCGAGCGGCGACGAGGTCCGCCTGTACGAGCCCGGGACCGAGGACGAGGTGGTGCCCGGCGAGGTGGGCGAGCTCTGCACCCGCGGCCCGTACACCCTGCTCGGGTACTACGACTCGGCCGAGCACAACCGTCGGGCCTTCACCGCCGACGGGTTCTACCGCACCGGGGACCTGATGGCGGAGCGGACCATCGCGGGCGTGCGCTGCTACACCGTCGAGGGCCGGATCAAGAACATGATCAGCCGCGGCGGTGAGAAGATCAACACCGAGGAGATCGAGCTGTTGCTCGGCTCGCACCCCGCGATCTCGGAGGCGGCACTGGTCGCGATGCCCGACCCGCGGCTCGGCGAGCGCGCCTGTGCCTTCGTCGTCACGAGGAAGGGCGCGGAGATCGATCTCGACGCCGTCCGCGCCCACTTCGAGAGGCTCGGGGTCGCGAAGTACAAGTGGCCCGAGCGCATCGAGGTGCTGGCCGAGATGCCGCGGGTCAGCCAGGTCGGCAAGATCGACCGAATCCGGCTCCGGCGGCTCGCCGAGGACCTGGCCCCGCAGGCCCGCACCTAGCAGGGACCCGCCCGGCTCGACGATCTTCGTGAGGGTCGACGGAGGACCGCCATGACGACGATGTCGCCGCACCTGCCCCTGCGCAGGCACGCCCGACTGCAGACCACCGCCCTGGACGAGGCCGAGGAGGTGGCGGGCCGGGTGATGTCGGCCCACCGACTGCGAGCGTCCCGTCCGAAGGAGTTCGGGTCCCGCGTGTACGCGGTCGCGATCGGCGCGTCGACGCTGCTCTCCGCGGTGTACGCGGGCGAGGCGGAGGTCACGGGCCGCGTCCCGATGGACTACTACACCGTTCTGCTGGTGCTGGGCGGTGGGATGGACGTCGCGACCGACCTCGGGGAGCACCGGGTCGCCGCCGGTCGGGCCTGCGTGATCTCCCCCGGGGAACGGCTGCGCCTGCGGTTCGCCCCCCGGACCGCACAGGTCGCGGCCAAGCTCCCGCGGATCGTCGTCGACCAGGCGTACTCCCGGATCGGGACCGCGCCCGCGCGCGGGCTCACGTTCGACCTGGGTGTGCCGGGAGACTCGCCGTGGCCCGCGGTGCTCCGGCTGGCCGCATCGACGGTGGACCGCTTCGACAGCGGCGTCCTGCCGCCGGGCGCCGGCGCCGAGCTGGAGCGCATGCTGGTCACCACCCTGCTGCTGGCCCAGTCGCACGACCACGCCACGGCGCTGACCCGGGGCGGGGGGACGCGCGGCCACCGGGCCGCGGGTGTCGTGGCGGAGATCGTCGCGGCGGACCCGATCCCGCCCCTGCGACCGGAGGACCTGGCCGCGAGGGCGGGGGTCTCGCTGCGCACGCTGCAGGAGGGCTTCCGGTCGCGGTTCGGGACCTCGCTCACCGGCTTCCAGCGCGAACAGCGGCTCGTGCGCGCCCACCGGATGCTGACCGGTCCCCCGGGCGAGACGACGGTCGCGGACGTCGCGCTGGCCTGCGGGTTCGTTCACCTGGGCCGGTTCGCGCAGGACTACCGCGCCCGCTACGGCATCACGCCGTCCGTCACGCTGCACGGCGCCCGTCGTGTCGCGCGGGACGGGCGGCCCCGCACGACGAGGGGATGACGACCATGGCATTCACGACGCCGGCACGTACGACGGTGCAGCTGCGCACCGCCGCGGGCCGGATCGCGGGTCGGGGCACCGGACCGGGCGCCGAGGACTCGCCGCTCGTGGTGGCCCTGCACGGCGGCGGCTACCACTCCGGTTATTTCGACGTCCCGGGACACTCGCTGCTCGACGTGGGCGTGGCAGCGGGTTTCGAGGTGGTCGCGCTCGACCGGCCGGGGTACGGCGGGAGCGACGCCCTGCCGGCGGGCGAGCTCACGTTCGCGCGCTCCGCGGAGGTCCTGGACGAGGCGATCGGTGCGCTGTGGAGCGAGCGCGGCGGCGCCCGGCCGGGTGTCGTCGTGGTCTCGCACTCGATCGGCTCGGCGATCGCGGTCCACCTGGCGGCCCGCAGGCCGGAGTGGCCGCTGCTGGGGATCTCGTTGCACGGTGTCGGGGACCGGTCGCCGGCCCACGTGGTCGACGCCTGGCACGGCGTGCCGCCCGATGCGGGGCCGGTGGAGCTCCCGGCTCCGCAGCGGCGGGCGCTGCTCTACGGGCCGGCGGGCACGGTGGACGAGGAGGCCGTGGACGCGGCCAGGGCGGGTGTCGCGCCGCTGCCGCTCGCGGAGATGCTGGAGATCGTCGACGGATGGCCCTCGACGTACGTGCGGCCGGCGGCCGACGTGGTCGTCCCCGTCCAGTACACGCTCGCCGAACACGACGGGCTGTGGATCGTCGACGAGGAGCGGCTGGCGGCGTTCGCCGGGGCCTTCACCTCGGCCCCGTGGGTGCACGCCCGGATCCAGGGCGGCGCCGGCCACAACCTCGACCACCACCGGCTCTCGAGGGCGTTCCACCTCGGGCAGCTCGCCTTCGCCGCCGAATGCGCCGCGCGCCGGTGAACGACGTGCAGCCCTCGACGGGTCGCGTCCTGCGGACATCGCCGCACCGACCGGATAGACCGCTCGCGTCCCCCGGACGACGCTGGGCGGGCCCGTCAGCGAAGACGAAGGAGTCGCCATGACCACCGCACCCGCTGCCTTCGACCACCTCGACGGCACCCTGCCCGCCGCCGAGGTCCGCCGGGCCCACGCCGAGATGCGTGAGCGTTGTCCGGTGGTGCACAGCGACCGTCACGGCGGCTTCGACTACCTGACCCGCTACGAGAACGTCCGGGCGGCGCTGCGCGACGCGGCGTCGTTCTCCTCGGCCGACGGCGTGAAGATCCCGTCCAACTCGCTGCTCCCGCCGGTCCCCGCTCTGGAGTTCGACGGGCCCGAGCACGCCGAATGGCGCCGGGTCCTCGACGGCCCGCTCACCCCGCGGGCGGTGCGGGCGTTCGAGCCGGTGATCACCGAGGTCGTGGACCTGCTGATCGACGGCTTCGCCGGATCGGGGAAGGCCGACCTCGTCGACCAGCTCGCCGAACCCCTGCCCGCCATCGTGATCGGCCGGATGATCGGACTCGAACAGTCGGAGGCCGTGCGGGCCCGTGCCATCGCCGCCGCGCTGTACGCCGCGATGGGGACCCCCGAGTTCCCCGTTCGGTACGCCGAGTTCCACGACACCACCCAGGGATGGTTGGC
>Ga0182736_1002486_pt1 | contig 14013 bp, 9 predicted proteins | sample eDN5th30CKraftBY_FD_128882 | JGI IMG/M metagenome (GOLD analysis project Ga0182736, IMG submission 128882) | Enriched backyard soil microbial communities from Emeryville, California, USA - eDNA 5th pass 30_C Kraft BY (version 2) (version 2) | ecosystem: Environmental > Terrestrial > Soil >...
ATATAAAGCGCCACCGACAACGCCACCGCCGCCGCCGCCGCCAGCGCGGCAAACAGAAACACCGACCCGTACCCCAACTCACCCGCGACATACCCGGCGAGCGGCCCGGTCAACCCGAGCGACAGATCGAGAAACACCGAATACGCCGACAAAGCCGCGCCCCGGCTGGCCGGCGGCACGAGCCCGACCGCCTCGACGCCGAGCGCCGGAAACACGAGCGCGAATCCGAAGCCGGTCAGCGCCGCGCCCGCGAGCGCGAAAGTCGGCTCGGCGGCGAGCCACAGCATCAGCAGACCCGCGCATTCGAACGCAAACGACACGATCGCCACGCGAAACCCGCCATACGCCTTGATCGTGTTGGCGAACAGAAGCCGCGCGCCGATGAACATCGTGCCGAACACCGTGAGCGAAAGCGCCGCATTCGGCCAGTTGTGCGCGGCATAGTAAAGCGTGATGAACGTCGCGATGGAGCCGAATCCCGCCGATCCGAGCGCGAGTCCCAGTCCATGCGGCAACACGCGGAAGAACACGCTCCGATACGACATGCGCTCGCCGTGCACGATCGGCACGCTCGCCATGCGCGTCGCGAGCCAGTAGCCGAAGCCGCCGAGCGCGATCACGATCAGCCCGAGCGACGCGAATCCCAGCGAATGATCGATCGCGACGCCGAGCGGCGCGCCGATCGCGAGCGCGCCGTAAGTGGCGATGCCGTTCCACGAAATCACCTTCGCGTTGTTGTTCACGCCGACGCGCCCGATGCCCCATGTGATCGATCCCGTCCCGACCCAGCTCTCGCCGAAGCCGAGCACGAGCCGCGCGATCACCAGCAGCACGAGACTCACCGCGTGCCACTGCGCGGCGAGCGCCGAGGCGAGCAGCAGCACGCCGCTTGCCGCGCACGCCGCGAGACCGTAGAGCACGGTTTTCTTGGGGCCGAGCGTATCGGCGGTGCGGCCCGCCAGCGGCCGCGACAGCAGCGTCGCGAAGTACTGGACGCTGATCGCCGCGCCCGCCATCACCGAGCCGTAGCCGAGATCGGTGTGCACGAAGCCCGGCAGCACCGCGAGCGGAATGCCGATCGTCAGGTAGCAAAGGAACGTGTACAGCACGACGGGCAGAATCCGCAGCGTGACGGCGAAGTCGCTTTGCGGCTTGATGCGGGACTCGGTGGACATAGGGAAATTGCGGGGTTGAATTCGGCGCGAAGGCGTGATTGTCCCATATGTTGCGGCGCAACGTCGCAGTCGTTTTGTAACCAGCTAGGACAAATCGCCTGTCCGAGTCATCCGGCGCCGCCGACGCAGGCCTTGCTGGATAAGGCTCGCAGCACATATCGGACGAAGAATATGTCGTTCATGCAATGCCGCCTATGGGTTATCGATTTTGGCGGTGATAGCTTTTGAACCATCGAAGCGACAGGACTAATCTGAAAAGGTCCGAAATCGCGAATGCCACCGGCTGCGCATCCCGCGCAACCAGCGAAAAAGCATCGAAGAGCCCCGAGACATCCATGACTGAGCCGATCCGCTTCTATCACCGCAACGCGATCCAGGAAGTGAGCGGCGCGTCGACGACGCGCACCGTCCTGCAATATCTGCGCGAAGACGCGCGCTGCACCGGCACCAAGGAAGGCTGCGCGGAAGGCGACTGCGGCGCGTGCACGGTCGTCATCGGCGAGCCGGACGGCGCGGGCGGCGTCGCGTTCAAGGCCGTCAACGCGTGCGTGCAGTTTCTGCCGACGCTCGACGGCCGCGCGCTCTTCACCGTCGAAGACCTGCGCCAGCCGGACGGCACGCTGCATCCGGTGCAGCAGGCGCTCGTCGATTGTCACGGCTCGCAATGCGGCTTCTGCACGCCCGGCTTCGCGATGTCGATGTTCGCGCTCTACGAAAAGCACGGTCATGCGACGACCGGCTGCCCGGGAACGTGCGAGAAGACGAAGCCCTCGCGCCAGGAGATCAGCGATGCGCTGACGGGCAATCTGTGCCGCTGCACGGGTTATCGGCCGATCATCGACGCTGCCGAGCAGATGTTCGACCGCGCGCCGCTCGCGCCCGTCAACGTGCCGGCGCTCGCGCGCACGCTCGAAAGCCTGAAGCGCGACGACACGTTCCACTACGAGCACGCCGGCCGCCAGTTCGACGCGCCGCGCACGACCGAAGCGCTCGCCGCGATCAAGGACAAGAACCCGAACGTGCGGATTCTCGCGGGCAGCACGGACGTCGGTTTGTGGGTGACGAAGCAGTTGCGCGATCTGGGCGATATCGTCTATGTCGGGCAGATCGACACGTTCAAGCGCGTCGAGACAACGGACGAATGGATCGAGATCGGCGCGGGCGTGTCGGTCGAGCGCGCGTACGACGAACTCGTGAAGCTCTATCCCGAACTCGAAGAGACGCGTCTGCGTTTCGCGTCGCTGCCCATCCGCAACGCCGGCACGCTCGGCGGCAACGTCGCGAACGGCTCGCCGATCGGCGATTCGATGCCCGGCCTCATCGCGCTGAATGCGCGCGTCGTCCTGCAAAGCGTCGATGGTCTGCGCGAGATGCCGCTCGAGGATCTGTACATCGCGTATCAGAAGAAGGACATGCGCGAGAACGAGTTCGTCGCCGCGATCCGCGTGCCGACGCGCACGGGCAAGCGCGCGAACCTTAAGTTCCGCGCGTACAAGCTGTCGAAGCGTTTCGACTCCGATATTTCCGCCGTCTACGCCGCGTTCAGTTTCATCGCCGATGGCGACACGATCCGCGAGCCGCGCCTCGCCTACGGCGGCATGGCCGCGACGCCGAAGCGCGCGGAACACGCCGAAGCCATTCTCAACGATGCGCTTTGGCACGAAGCCACCGCGCAGGCCGCGATGATCGCGCTTTCCAAGGATTACCAGCCGCTCACCGACATGCGCGCGAGCAGCGACTATCGCCTCGACACCGCAAAGAGCCTGCTGTATCGCTTCTGGCTGGAAACGCGCCCGCACGATCCGCTGGACAAATCGAAGCTCGATGTGCGCGCAATCGAACTCGTCGAAGCGAAGTAAGCGAAGGAGCAAAAGAACATGAATCAGCAAGCAGAAGCATTCATCGCCGACGCTCAGTCGCTCGCGAACGAAATCGACGCTTTCAAGCAGGTCCACGTATCGCGTCCGCATGAGTCGGCGCATCTGCACGTGAGCGGGCGCGCGAGCTATACCGACGACATTCCGCTCGTCGCGGGCACGCTGCACGCCGCGCTCGGCACGAGCCCGAAGGCGCACGCGAAGATCGTGTCGATGAACTTCGACGCCGTGCGCGCGACGCCGGGCGTGGTCGCCGTATTCACCGCCGAGGACATTCCCGGCGTGAACGATTGCGGCCCGATCATCCACGACGATCCGGTGCTGGCTCAGGGCATCGTGCAGTTCGTCGGCCAGCCGATGTTCATCGTCGTCGCGACGTCGCACGATACCGCGCGCTTGGCGGCGCGTCGCGCGACCATCGAATTCGAAGACCTCGTGCCGATTCTCACGCCCGAAGACGCGCGCAAAGCGGAATCGTATGTGCTCAATCCGCTGAAGCTCGCGCGCGGCGACGCCGAAAGCCGCATGTCGAAAGCCGCGCATCACGAGCGCGGCGCGATGAAGCTCGGCGGCCAGGAACAGTTCTATCTCGAAGGCCAGATCGCCTATGCCGTGCCGAAGGAGGACGACGGCATGCACGTCTACTGCTCAACGCAGCATCCGACGGAAATGCAGCATCTCGTCGCGCACGTGCTGAATGTGCATTCGCATAACGTGCTGGTCGAATGCCGTCGCATGGGCGGCGGATTCGGCGGCAAGGAATCGCAGTCGGGCATTTTCGCGTGCTGCGCGGCGCTCGCCGCATGGAAGTTGCTGTGCCCGGTCAAGCTGCGTCCGGACCGCGACGACGACATGATGATCACCGGCAAGCGTCACGACTTCGTGTACGACTTCGAAGTCGGCTACGACGATGACGGCAAGATCGAAGGCGTGTCCGTCGACATGACGTCGCGCTGCGGTTTCTCCGCGGATTTGTCGGGCCCGGTGATGACGCGCGCCGTCTGCCATTTCGACAACGCGTACTGGCTCTCGGACGTGAAGATCGCAGGCTATTGCGGCAAGACCAACACGCAGTCGAACACCGCGTTTCGCGGCTTCGGCGGGCCGCAGGGCGCGTTCGCGATCGAATACATTCTGGATAACGTCGCGCGTGCGGTCGGAAAGGATTCGCTCGAAGTGCGCCGCGCGAATCTCTACGGCAAGACGGAAAACAACAAGACGCCTTACGGCCAGACGGTCGAGGACAACGTCATCCACGAACTGATCGCCGAACTCGAAGAGACGAGCGAGTATCGCAAGCGCCGCGCGGCCATCGACGAATTCAACGCGAACAACGCAATCCTGAAGAAGGGCCTCGCGCTGACGCCGGTGAAGTTCGGCATCGCGTTCAACGTGACGCACTTCAACCAGGCGGGTGCGCTGGTTCACATCTACACCGACGGCTCGATGCTCGTGAATCACGGCGGCACCGAAATGGGCCAGGGCCTGAACACGAAGGTCGCGCAAGTCGTCGCGCACGAACTCGGCGTGAACTTCGAGCGCGTGCGCGTGACGGCGACGGATACGAGCAAGGTCGCGAATACATCGGCGACGGCGGCATCGACCGGCACCGATCTCAACGGCAAGGCCGCGCAGGACGCCGCGCGCCAGTTGCGCGAGCGGCTCGCGAAGTTCGCGGCGGAGAAGTTCGGCGGCGGCACCGTCACGCCGGCGGAAGTGCGCTTCGCGAACGACCGCGTGATCGTCGGCGACGATGCCATTCCGTTCGGCGAAGTCGTCCAGAAGGCATATCTCGCGCGCGTGCAGTTGTGGTCCGACGGCTTCTACGCGACGCCCAAGCTCCACTGGGATGCAGCGACGATGCAAGGCCGTCCGTTCTACTACTACTCGTATGGCGCGGCAGTGTCGGAAGTGGTGATCGACACGCTCACCGGCGAAATGCGCGTGCTGCGCGCGGATGCGTTGCATGACGTGGGCGCGTCGCTGAATCCGGCGCTCGACAAGGGCCAGGTGGAAGGCGCGTTCGTGCAGGGCATGGGCTGGCTGACGACGGAAGAGCTGTGGTGGGACGACAACGGCAAGCTGATGACGCACGCGCCGTCGACCTACAAGATTCCGACGACCAACGACATGCCCGCCGATTTCCGCGTCGATCTCTTCAAGAATCGCAACGTGGAGGACAGCATCCATCGTTCGAAGGCCGTCGGCGAACCGCCGTTGCTGCTGCCGTTCTCGGTGTTCTTCGCGATCCGCGATGCCGTTTCCGCTGTCGGCGATCACAAGATCAATCCGCCGCTCAACGCGCCCGCGACGGCCGAAGAAATCCTGAAGGCGGTGAATGCGGTGAGGAGCGCGCGCTCATGATGCACGTCGTCCTGTTCGGCGCGGGCCACGTCGGCCACGCGCTCGTGAAGGTGCTCGGCACGTTGCCGTGCGTCGTGCAATGGGTCGATGCGCGCGACGAACTTTTCCCCGACGAAGTGCCGTCGAACGTGCAGATCGAAGCGACCGATCTGCCCGACGCGATCGTCGACGAAGCGCCGCCGGGCGCGTACTTCATCGTGATGACGCACGATCATTCGCTCGACTTTTCGCTGACGCAACGCATCATGCGGCGCGACGACTTCGCTTACTTCGGGCTGATCGGCTCGAAGACGAAGCGCGTCAAGTTCGAGCGGCGATTGATGGAGCGTGGTGTGGCGGCGGACCGGCTGCCGGAGATCACGTGTCCGATCGGCGTGGAAGGGATCGTCGACAAGGCGCCGTGGTCGATCGGGCTCGCCGTTGCCGCGCAACTGCTGCGCGTGCGGGAGATGACGGCGAGGTTCGGAACGCCGGCGGTGAACGCAGCGCATCTTTCCGCCTGAGCCACGATGACGCTTCAAGCGATGCCATTGGTCTGTCTGAAGCGTCCCGGCGCGACGCCATAAAGCTCCTTGAACCGCTTCGAAAACGCCGCTTCCGACTGATACCCCACATCGGCCGCGACATCCGCGATGCTCTTTTTCGTATGCGTGAGCATCGTGCTGGCGAGCTGCATCCGCACGTGACTCAGCAACGCGAGCGGCGAGCTGTCCGAATGCGCCGAGAACGCGCGCATGAACGTGGCGCGCGACATCGCCGCTTCCTTGGCGAGCATCTCCAGCGTCCACGGTTCGGCGGGGCGCTCGAGCATCGCGATGATCGATGCGCCCAGCCGCCGGTTCGCCAGCAAGCCGAGCACGCCCGCCAATGACGGCTGTCCGTCGAGCCACGCGCGCAGCACCATCGTGAAGAGCGCGGTCGATAGCGCCGTGACGATCGACGGCGCGCCCAGTTCCGCATCTTCCGCTTCGCGGCGCATCGTCTGGACGAGCGGCGCGAGATAGGAAGCCGACGCGTTCGAGAACGATACGTGCACGACATCCGGCAGGACGTCGATCAGAAGCGCGCGCGGCGCGTAGAAAAAGCGCCCGCACAGCAAGTCCACGCCCGGCGGCTGCCCGCCGCAATTGCTTCTTACCGTGACCGCGCCGTTGTCGCGCGCTTCCATCTCGACTTTGGACGAGCCGCCTTCGCGCGCCTTGATGCTCAGCACATGCGCGTCTCCGCGCGGCAGAAAGAAGATGTCGCCCGCCGTCAGTTCGAGCGGCGCGTGACCTTTGCGCACGACGGTGCACGCGCCGTCGAGCACGACGTGATACACCGCTTCGCCGGCGGGCGCGGGCGCGTGATCCAGTTCCAGCGGGCCGCGCAGCAGGCAGCGCAGATCGAGCGCGCCGGCAAGGCTCGCAAGCTGAATCAGTTTGTCGAGAGCATCCATGTGAGCGGGCGGGCAGAAGGTGTCGTTCGGATAGTACCGAAGTCCCGCCGCGCGTGCGTTACTTCGCGGCTTCGCCCAGTTCGGCGGTTTCATCGCCCGATGCCGCCGCCGCAACTTGCTTCCGGCCCGTGAGCGAGTCGGATACGGTCGACATCAGCGTGCGCAGCCAGGCGATGTCCGTCGGCTGATCGGGCTGCGGCACCGAAAGCTGATAGCACTTGATGCGCGGAAACGGCACCGGCGAATCGAGCACGGCGAGCGGCAGCATCGCCGCATAGTGCTGCGCGAAGCGGCGCGGCGCGGTGAAGATGAGGTCCGACTGCAACAGCACCTGCGGGACGAGGCCGAAGTACGGAATCGTCGTGACGATGCGCCTTTCGATGCCCGCGCGCGCGAGCCCGATGTCGATCGGATGACGCCGGCCGCCGCTATACGGCGTCGGCGCGAGGTGCGCGGCGAGCGCGTAGCGTTCCGCCGTCAGCGGTTCGCGCGCGAGCGGATGATTCGCACGCATCAGGCAGACGAATACGTCGCTGAAAAGATCCTGGCGTTCGAAGCGCGGCTCGGGCTTCGTCCAGTTCGCGACCATCAGATCGATTTCGCCTTCGTCGAGCATGCGCTCGTGATCGCGCATCGGATTCAGCGACTCGATCTCCAGACGCGCATTGGGCGCTGCGTCGCGAAAAGCGGCGACGAGCGTCGGCATGAAGAAATCGTTCAGATAATCAGGCGCGGCCACGCGGAACGTGCGGCGCGAGCTTCGCGGGTCGAAATCCCCGTGCGGCGTCGCGACGAATTCCACTTCGCGCAATGCGCGTTGCGCGGGCGCGAGCAGCGATTCGCCGTATTCGGTCGGCACCATGCCCTGTTTGCCGCGCACGAGAATCGGGTCGTTCAGGATCTCGCGCAGACGGCGCAGCGCGGTGCTGATCGCCGGTTGCGTCTGGTTCAGCCGCTGCGCGGTCTGCGTCACGCTGCGCTCCAGCAGCAAGGTGCGCAGCACGCGGATGAGCCAGATGTCGAGTGAGTCGGCGGGATCGTTCATGGCAAGCAAGTGAATTCAGGACGCGCGGGCGCGAACTCGCGAGCCCTAAAGCCGAAGTAAACCGCTTATCCAATTTTGACGCCATAGCAGGCGCGCTATGCACGGCATAGGCGCGTCCGCCATCCGGCCGCCGTCAGCTGAAATCGGCGTCTTTCGGCGCGATCGGCAGCGCGCTGATGCGCTTCACTTCCGCGCCGTCGAGCCAGTTCGGCGAGCGCGCGACGTAGAGCACCATCGGCAGCGTGTCTTCGCCCCAGAAGATCTGGTCGTTGACGAGGAAAGTCGGCACGCCGAACACGCCCATCGCTACGGCGCGGTCGTTGTTGTCGCGCAGCTTCGCCTTGACGTCCTCATCCTCGATGCGCGTCACGGCCTCCGGCATGCCGACGTGCTCGCACAACGCCTTGAAGCCTTCCGGCGTCGCGGGATCGCGCCCTTCGCGCCAGATGTAGCGGAAGATTTCGCGCACGCGGGCGATGTCGCCGTCGGCGAGCACGGCAAGACGCAGCGCCTTGCTCGTATCGAACGGATGGGCGGGCGGCATCTTGAACGGAATGCCGAGCTGCTCCGCGCGAAACAGCGCGTGCCGGTAGGTGAAGACGCGCTTGGACGGAATCGTCGCGGCGTGCGGCTGGCCCCAGCGGTCGAGCAGCTTCATCAACTGGACGGGCACGAGCTCGAACGGCATGTCGGGCCACTTCTCATGCTGCTCCAGCAGCAAGTACGAAAACGGCGATATGAAGTCGAAGAAAAAGTACGGATGACCGGTGCTGGTCGAATGCGGGGCACTCATGTTCCCTTCTCCCTGAGATTCCGTGGCTTTGCTCGCGCGGCGGCGCGCTCTGAGCCGCATCTGTTCGTTTTTTGTCGTGTCCTGCATGACGGATGCAGCGCGCGGCGTCGCATCCTTTTTTAACGTTTCTCCAACAGATATTACGTGCTGCCTTGCTCCGTGTCTGCTTGGCGAACGACACCGGCCGCATGCTGTTGCGCCATGTCGCGCGCGCGGGTTTGGTCGGCCGGGGCGACCGGCGCGTGCGCGAGACGCTCCCGCACGAAACCGATGTGCTCGCGCAGCACGTAGAACTGATCGGCGAACGCGAGCGGCATCTTCATGCGATTGACGGCCGTTTCGATCGCGTCGATGCGGTCGAGCAGGGCGTCGCGCTGCGCGGTGTCGGGGCCGCTGATCGCTTCCCGCTCTATCGCAATCAGCGCGCCATACCAGCGGTAGATGCGCGATTTCACGCGCCATCGATACAGTCCCGGCACGAGCCGCAAGCCCGGAATCAGCACGACGATCAGCGGCACCAGCACGACCAGCACGCGATCCGCGAGACTCGCGACCCAGAACGGCAACGAACGGTACAGAAAGCTCTTGCCGGATTTGTAATAGCGCTCGGCGTTGTCGCTGATGCGGAATTCGTGCACGAGCGGCGCGGGGAATTCGTTCGCCCGCTGCAGCAGATTCGCGCGCCCGTGCACCTCGCGCGCGGCTTCGATCAGCAGATCGGAGAGCGCCGGATGCAGGCTGTCGCGCGCGACCAGTTCGGCGGTCGGCGCGATCATGTGGACCGCGCGCGGCGGCAGGTTGCGGGCGAAATCGAAGGCGCCCATCGGCAAGTCGATTTCCGTCAGATACGGAAAGCGGCGCGCGTAGGCGTCGGCCTGGGCGAAATCCATGAAGCGGATGCCGGACGTGCGCAGGAGCTTCGCCATCGTCGGCGGCTGCGCGGAGTCGCCGGTCAGAAAGGCTGCGTCGATCTGGCCGTCTTCGAGCGCTTTCGCGGCTTCGTCGCCGGCGAGCGGCAGCAGTTCCGTGTCGCCGCCCGGCTCGATGCCGTTCGCCTTCAGCAGATTCAGCGCGAGCACGCGCGTGCCGCTGCCTTCCGCGCCGATCGCGAGCCGCTTGCCCTTCAGCTCCGACAATCGGCTGACGACCGTCGCGCCGCGATAGAACACCGCGAGCGGCACGTAGGACACGCTGCCGAGCGATTCCAGATTGTCGTGCGTCGCGCCCGGCTTGGTCAGGCCGCCCTGCACGAAGCCGACGTCGACGTTCGATTTCGGGTCTTCGAGGCGCGTCAGGTTATCGAGCGAGCCTTGCGTCTCGAGGATGTTCAGCGTCACGCGGTTGCGCGCGAGGATCGTCTTGTATTTCTGCGCGCTCGTCCAGAACGAGCTGCCTTTCGGGCCGGCGGCGATGGTCAGCGTGCTCGGCGGCGCAGGCTGGATCAGCCGCACGGCGGCATAGAGCGCGGCCGCGCACACGAGCAGGATCGGGCCGAAGGTGAGCGCGAGATCGCGCCATGAGATCGCGACGAAGCGCGCGCCGATTCTCGGCAGGGGCTTGCGTTTGGGCGGGACGTCCGGATCGTGGCCCGGATTGTTTCCTGAAGGGTGGGTCATCTCGTCGGTAATCTTGAAACTTCGTGCGTGCGAGCTTACCCGATCGCGATGCGCCCACGTCTGCCCGAACGTGTTCGGCGAGGCGCGCGAGCGGCGCGTCCGGACGGCCAGCATGGCGTCGATGGTACATGAGATCGCGCGTCGCCCGGATGACCGCGGGCCCGGCGCGCCGTGTGACAGGCGTGTGTAGAAAGCGCGCGCGCTGTTGCTTGCGAACGGCGTCGCATATGGCCGCATTGTTAAATGCTTTGCGCTAATGGCCGCGCTGGGCTAAATTGACGTTCGCCGCCGCACGACAAGGCTCCTCGCGCGCCGCAGCCCGGAATGTGGGTTCGCGGACTGCCAAGCAGGCGCCATGCGGCAGGTCATATTCGAGCCGGCGGGCGTCATCGCCCGAAAAAACCGGCCGTGATTTGTTTCGATCGCCAGTCTCTCGCAGCACCGTGAGCCGCATCCGCCGGCTTGCCGCCGCTATTCCCGCGTCAGTTTCAGGCGCCGGGCGCGCGCGGTCACGGTCAGCCGCTCGATGTCGTTGCCCAGCCGCTGGGAATGCGGCCCGCTTTTGAAGTGCAAAACGAGCGAAGTAGCAACTGTGCGAAGTCAACAAGCGAAACAAAAGGAGAAATCATGAAAGCAGTCGATCTGTTGAAGGCGCTGGGCGTGGTGGTGTGCGTGGCCGTGGCATCGAGCGCCTATGCGCAATCGAGCGACGCGGCGGCCACGAGCACCGACTCGGCAGCGGCGGCCAAGGCTCAGAAATCCGCGACCAAGAAAACCGACCGCAAGCTCGGCTACGACGTGCGCCGCGCGCTGTCGAAGGCACAGGGCTTCGACGTGTCGAACGTGTTCGTGCGCGCGCGCAGCGGCGCGGTCACGCTGACCGGCACGGTGCCGGAAGGCGGCCAGATCGCTCAGGCCGAAGAAGTCGCGAAGGGCGTGCCGGGCGTGAAGTCGGTCTCCAACAAGATTACGCTCGGCGTTCAAGGCGGCGGGCAATAACACGCATCACAGGCAGTGGGCGGCATCTCGCGATGCCGCAAGCTTCGCTCGTCTGGCGGGCGTTTGAACGGGCTCCGGCGTCGCCGCCGGGGCCCGTTGTCGTTTGGAGCTTTTGCAGCCGGCGCGCGTGAAATCGGCTGTGACTGGCGTTCGATCGGCGCGATACTCGCATTGTCGATCGCTTGAAAATCGCATCACTCAATCGGAACCGATGGCGGAGATTCAAATGAAAAGACTCGCGCGTTTCCCGAGGTTGCAGGCTTTGCAGGACGTGCCGCGAACGGCCGCGCTCGGCGCGCTGGCGTTACTGGCGGCGGCGACACTAGCCGCATGCCACGGCGGCGATGACGACAACGGCGGCGGCGGCCAGCCGGCCAACAGCTTGCCGAGCTTCATCTCGGGCTCGGTGAACACCCAGACTTACGACGGCGTCTCCGACGATTTGCTCACGGCCGGCCTCGGCAAGACGGGCCTCGCGTCGGCGACCGCGCCGACGTTCGCGAAGCCCGCCGCGCCGACGGCAGCCGAATTACGCCGTCTCGCGATCTATTCGAACTACCGCGCGCTCGTCGACATGTCGGCGAACGGCGGCTACGGCCGCTTCTGGGGGCCGAATGTCGATCTGAACGGCAACGACTCGCTCGGCGAAGGCAAGATCGCGGGCAAGGAGTACATCGCCTACGCGGACGATGGCAGCGGCAGGCAGAACGTGAGCCTGCTCGTGCAGATCCCGACGAGCTTCAATCCGGACCAGCCGTGCATCGTCACGGCGACGTCATCGGGATCGCGCGGCGTCTACGGTGCGATTTCGGCGGCGGGCGAGTGGGGCCTCAAGCGCGGCTGCGCGGTCGCCTACACGGACAAGGGCAGCGGCAACGGCGCGCAGGAAATTTCGACGACGCTCGTGACGCTCATCGACGGCACGCTCGCCAGTGCGGACATCGCCGGAACCAAGGCGATTTTTAAGGCGAACGTGAGCGCGTCGGCGCTGTCGTCGTTCAATTCGGCGTTCCCGAATCGCTACGCGTACAAGCACGCGCATTCGCAGCAAAACCCGGAGCAGGACTGGGGCAAGAACACGCTGCAGGCGATCCAGTTCGCGTACTGGGCGCTCAACGACATGTTCGGGCCGGTCAGCGGATCGACGCATCAGGTGCGCTACAGCAAGGGCAGCATCACGACGATCGCGGCATCGGTGAGCAACGGCGGCGGCGCATCGCTGGCGGCGGCGGAACAGGACACCGATGGCTGGATCACGGCGGTCGTCGTCGGCGAGCCGCAGATCAATCTGAATTTGCCGTCGCAGGTTTCGGTGCGGCAGGGCGGCGTGCCGGTCGGCTCGTTCGGCAGGCCGCTCGCGGATTACATGACGCTCGCGAACCTGCTGCAGCCGTGCGCGGCGCTCGCGCCCGCTGCGGCAGGCGCGCCGTATCTGACGACGCTTCTGCCCGCCACGACCAACGCGATCCGCACGGCGCGCTGTGCGACGCTTGCCGCCAACGGCTTCGTCTCGGGCGGCACGACGACGGAGCAGGCGACCGATGCGCTGAACCGTCTGCATCAGGCAGGCTACGAGAGCGATTCCGACACGCTGCACGCGCCGATGTGGGATTCGCAGGCGGTCCCGGCCGTTGCCGTCACTTACGCCGATGCGTACATGAAAGCGAGCGTGCTCGACAATCTCTGCGAGTTCAGCTTCGGCACGACCAGCGCGGCGACGGGCGCGGCCGGCGTCACGCCGCTCGTCTCGCCGATGCCGACGATCTTCGGCAACGGCAACGGCGTGCCGCCGACCAACGGCATCAACCTGGTCTACAACGCGGGAACGACGGGCGCGGCGGATCATCGGCTGGCGACGCCCGATGCCAGCTACGCGGGCGCCGCCTGCCTGCGCGCGTTATGGACGAACGGCAACGCGACGATGGCGGGCAGCGTCAATGCGATCCGCGTGAACGCGAATCTTCGCGGCAAGCCCGCGATCATCGTGCAGGGCCGGGCGGATGCGCTCGTGCCGATCAATCATGCGTCGCGGCCGTATCTGGGTGCGAATCGCGTGGCGGAGGGAAGCAAGAGCCAGCTTTCGCTGTATGAGATCACGAACGGTCAGCACTTCGACGCGTTCCTGAGCGTGGCAGGCTTCGACACGCGCTTCATTCCGGTCCACTACTACGACATTCAGGCGCTCAACCTGATGTGGAACCACCTGAAGAACAACGCGCCGCTGCCGCCGTCGCAGGTGGTGCGGACGGTCGCGCGCGGCGGCAAGGCGGGTTCGGCGCCCGCCCTCACGACGTCGAATCTGCCGCCCATCGCGACCGATCCCGGCGCGAACGCGATCTCGGTGGCGGGCGGCATCGTCAACGTGCCGAACTGACGGTTCAGTGCGTCACGGTGGCCGCGGGCACTGCGGCCGCCGACGCCGCCGGGACTTCCGATGCGCCAGCCGCAGCCGCATCGGCATTCGGCCTCTGGATCGCGGTCGCGGCGGCGGGCGCCTGCACGACGATCGGTGTCGGCGTCAGCTCGGGCGAGCTCACGATGATCGACGGCGCGAGCGGCTTGCTTTTCACTTCGTCGCCGGCGACGGGCGCGCTGCGCGGCACCGTGTTCAGATAGTGGCCCATCAGACCGAAGAAGCGGTCATAGAACTTGCCGGCGGGCACGGTCTCGCTGGAAATCTTGACCATCGCGTCGCTGTTCGAGCGG
>Ga0182736_1002488_pt1 | contig 14006 bp, 11 predicted proteins | sample eDN5th30CKraftBY_FD_128882 | JGI IMG/M metagenome (GOLD analysis project Ga0182736, IMG submission 128882) | Enriched backyard soil microbial communities from Emeryville, California, USA - eDNA 5th pass 30_C Kraft BY (version 2) (version 2) | ecosystem: Environmental > Terrestrial > Soil >...
CCGGAGGCGATCCAGCAACTCATCCGGGAAAGCGGCGCCCATGTCGGCATCACGCACGATGGAGACGCTGACCGCGCTCTTTTGTGCGACGAAAACGGCGAGATCGTGGACGGCGACGAAATCATGGCGATCTCCGCCATTGATTTCCTCAAGGCCGGCCGCCTGCACAACAACACCCTGGTCGCCACCATCATGAGCAATTTCGGCCTCGACGAGACATTGGCGGCTCAGGGCGGACAGGTCCTTCGCACCAAAGTCGGGGACCGCTACGTGATCGAAGCCATGCTTCGCGACGGCTACAATGTCGGCGGAGAGCAAAGCGGCCACATGATCTTCCGCGACTACGCGACCACGGGAGACGGCATCGTGAGTGCGCTACAGGTCCTGCGCATCATGATCGAGACCGGCAAGCCTCTGAGCGAGCTCAAGCAGGCGCTCAAGAAATATCCGCAGGCCCAACGCAATCTCAAGGTGCGCGAAAAGCCCCCGCTGGAAGAGCTGACCAGAGTGCAGACCTTGCTGGTCGACGCCGAAAAAGCGCTCGATGGCAAGGGGCGAGTGCTGCTGCGTTACTCCGGCACAGAACCGAAGATTCGCCTCCTGATCGAAGGGCGGGAAGAAACGCTCATCAATACCCACGCGGATCGGATCGCCGAGGAGCTCACCAGCACGATCGGCGCATAACTTTACCTCTTACCTGCCCGGCTCCAGGCCTTTTGAAAGGACCCAGAGTCGGGCCATGGCGAGGAGGGGATTGTGCCCCAGATAATCGCGGCAAGGTGCGTTCCGCGAAGAGCCCGGTTTCCGCTGGAGATCCAATGGACTGCCTCCGTGCGGGTGATAAAACTCCCAAATGGTACCGGTTTCCGAGAAAACGCGGGCGGTTTCATCCAAAGCGCTTTCCAGCAAAAGCCGGGCAGCGTCGGCCCGGCCATAGCGAAGACAGCCTCGGGCGGCCCAGTAGGTCTGACTATTCCACGCCGGTCCGCGCCACATCCTTAACTCAAATCCCGGTTCCTCCATCCCCACCATGCTGGATGGATGACGGGTCAGAAAGCGTTGAGGATTCAGCAGGTTTTCCTCGATGACCCGCTGAGCCTGTCCTGGCTCAGCCGCTCCCGACACCACGGGCCACATCCCTTCCAGCGTGAGGGGTGGAGAATCGGTTTTGACCGAAAAAATGTCGTGAAACAAACCCGTGCGCTCGTGAAAGAGGTTTCCCGCGATCCAGCGCCGCAGACGCTCCGCTTTGCCTCTCCAGGGTTCTGAAGAAACCCTGAGCACTTCCGCCCAGCGCGCCGCGACATCATAGAGCGCATAGACATGCGAGCTGGCATCCACACAGGCATAGGGACCTGGCAATACCTGATCGAACCGAAGCCCTTCGTCCACCCCGCTCTCCCACAACCGGGTCAGAATATCCAAAAAATAAAACCCTTCCGGGTCCGCGGCCCGATGGCGCTCGAACCAGCCGATCTGGCGGCACAAATTTTCATAAGTGTCCCCGATCAATTGAGCAGAGCCGGTCTGAGCGCAGAACTCTTCCACAAAAACCGGCCAGACCGGAGGGTGGCTGGCGACTCTGGTCGGTAAAACAGAGGCATTCTCCAAATCCACGTAAACCGTGCCAGGGAGAAATCCGTCCGCTTCCTGAAAGGCGAGATAGTTCTGAATCTGCTTCCTCGCATGATCAGGATCAGCCGGTGCCGTATCGAAGAGTTGATGAATCAAATCCCAATGACCAAAAGCCAAGCCGGCACTACACCGATATCCCGGGCCAATCTCCGCCCAATCGTGCCGAAACGGTGGTACGACAGGCTGGATGCTTTGCTCATGCAAACGCGCGACATATTCTAATAGGGGAACCCATGCCGCCTTGCAGGCCCGACCTTCCTCTTCAGGGAAAAAACGCATCATTACTCCACGCGGTAAACCTGGACGTCGTCGAACCACAGTGGATCGTCGGCACCGAACCCGGACAACTCCAGGCCCACTCGCAATTGCGCTCCCGGGATACGCACCACTTCCTTATCGATCCGAAAAGGCAATACAAAGGTGCTCCACTGCCCTTCATGCAAAGGAAGACGGACTGCGGGCAATTCACGCCCGCCCTGCTTTCCACTATTATTGATCGTAGCGAGCGTCAGCAATGCTTTCCCTGAAGACGCCATTTTTTCCCCCTGATACACATGGACGATCGCATAGTATCGCCCCGCAGTGATGGGCACGGACTGAATAAGAGACTTATTTCCCCTGAGCATGGCACTCTGCTCACCCGCGGCAAAGACCTCCGATGAATTCCGGGCCGAGCCAGTTTCCCATCCCCGCATGCCTTCCTCGAAAGAAGGATTCTTCAATAAAGGCTCTCCTTCCCCAGCGGCGGCTTTTAATACGAGTTCCGCGATACGACGACTTTCCGCAGTCTCGCCTTCCCGGCTCAACCGTTCCAGGCGGGCGCGCACCTCGGCATCCCGACCGATCCAAGGAAGCAGGCTCCATAAGGAACTAGCCCCCCAATCCGCCCCATTCGAGTTCTCGCTGACGCTGATTCGATAAACAGAGTGGCCCAGCAAGTCATCTTCCTTAAGGGCGTCCAGACGTTCTTTCCGCCGGGCCGAGTCCTGAATGCTTCTTTCACATTTTTCCAGAAGAGCGAGAGCTTGCGCCTTCGTCGATAGATCCGCCGTCCGCCAGAGGTTATCCGCCTGGAATCCGATCACGGAAGATTCATAGATATCCCACATTTCCCGGATCTTACCCACTCGTGCTTTCTGAGTGGGCGTTTCCGCCAGGCGTGCCGCCTCATCCAGAAGCCCGCGCGATTCTTTCAAGTACTCCGGTGGCACCGCCAAAAGATATGTGACGATCTCGAAAGGCAGATACTGACCTGATCGCCGGTTCCAGGCTGGAATTTCCGAGCCGTCCTTCCGAAACTCGCGCTGGAGGTCTTCCGTCCAGAATTTCTCCCACAAGTCAAAATAAGCGGCTAATTTTGGCGCGGCTTTTTCCCCAACGGCGCTGACATACCAATCGGTCAGGAGTTCATCCACACTTTGCTTAGGATTCCACAAAAGCTTGGCAAGGATCCAGGGCTTGGGACCCTCCCCCCAGTTCGGATACACCTCCGCGACATAGTATCGCACGTGATGATCCAATCCCCAACGCAAATAGTCATCCATCAAATGGGGCCAAACGCGCGGAATGAGGTAATTCCGCCCATAGACATAATCATACCATCCTAACTGCGGAGCCTTTTGCGCCCAGCGCTGGGTCAAGGCCTGATCCTGCCGCCGCAACTCGGGATCGGCCCAGCGCAACCGCTCGAAGGTCAGAAAGGGAACGATGCCCGCGCCAACACCGGCTTTTTCCGGAGGTTCCGCCAGCGAGCTATAAGCAAGTGTGCCGAAGAGCTTGTCTGGATATTTTTCCCGGACCCGTGCCGCGACAGCATTAGCCCACTGGAAATAATCATCGGAGACGTCCTCGTAGCCCAGATAGTTTTTACGGCCGCTACGCCGGGCCTTGGATTCCGCGCTCTCATCGAAGAAGCGCAGATCGTTCACGCCCAGCGAGAAACTGGAGGCGTTGGGATGGGTCTGAAAATAAGTGTCGATCTCATGCACGGCGGCCTCGACCAGGCCGGGCGCTGAGAAGTTAGGCTGCCAGCGAAAATCTTTATCGTCCTTGGGAATCAATCGCCGGCCGTTCACCATCGGAAAGAACTCGGGATGAGTAGCGGCAAACCGGGAGGGAGTGAACAAGTTCTTGAGGTTGTGATGAAACTCAACGCGCGTTCGGGTGCGATTAAAACGGCCCCAAGTATCCTGAAATTGATACTGCCGCCAGGGAGCATAAGGTTTGGGAGGTTCCTTCCGCTCGATCTCCATCGGGCTAAGCTGACGACTTAGATAAGCGGGCTCTTCCCGCACCTCTCCATGAGGCAGTATCAGAGAATCATGGGCGGGGATTTCCGTGCCCAAATCCGTCGGCATCAACCAGCGCACACCGAGAAACCGCTCCAGGAAATCATAGACACCGAACTCCGTGCCCCAGTCAGAACCGCCTATGATGATGAAATTTCGAGCATCTTCGCCTTTGAGAATGAAGCCGTCCTCATCAAGGTCTCCGTGCGCCAGTGACAACTTTCGGACGTAGTCCGTCTCGCCGACGTGCAGGGCGACCTTATCATCCGAAGTTGATTGTACCGGCAGCCGGGCACCCGTGCTTTTCTCGATGTAGGTCTGTAAAGTCCCCGCCGCCGCCCGTACCTGAGGGCTCGCCTCAGCGCTCACCACGATGACCGCATCGGTCAGGTGATCATGAACTAATGGAATGTCATCGGCCCATGCCGCGGCTAAAATGCCTAGATAGGCAAGAAGTAAAACTAAGCGCATAAAATCCTACGAGATCAAAAAAATGGAAAGCTCTGCTCCGGCGTCCAGTCGGAAGCTTTGATCGAGGTGGTCGCACCCAGATCAGGCAATCGGCCTTTGAAGTATTCTCCATGACCGTCATAAAAGATCAGATTCATGCCCGCCCCCACCTGCGGATGCATGTACGCATTCTTATCACTCTCCGTCGTTTGGACGTTATAGGTCTGAGTGACTTCGCCGATGAGCATGGTTCGTCCAGGCTGGACGATACGGGCCAGCTTCGGAGAGCCATAGCGTGCACCATATTGAGCCTCGTAAGCGGTACCTGCTTTGCCCGTGCGATTAAGAAACCCCGGGAACTGGTTCATGCCAAAATGCAAAGTCGCTCCGGCCGAATTTCCATTCCACAGCGGCGCATCTTTGCGAGCCGGACAGACCATTATGGAATTCTTACGTCCATTCCACGTCCCGGCCGTGGTTGGTTTCCCCGGCAATACTCCGAGAGTGTCCAATATCGAATACCAGGGAGTGCCGCCACTGCTGCTCGTATCAGCCAGGGCCGGAATCAGGCTTCCATTGTTATCGGCAGGGTATTGGAGAAGCACTGCTCCCAGTTGCCGCATATGAGCGAGGCATTGGGCCTGTCGAGACTGAGCCAGCACTGAACTGGAAACACTGAATATCAGTGAAGCCAGTAAAGCCGTGGCAAGCAACGTCACCAGGAGCTCGATCAGAGTAAAACCTCCCCGGAGCCTTAATGAAAGCCTCTGAGTCATCTCTTATTGGACATAAAAAACCAGCGACTGACGCCCGATTGCCTGCAAGCTGCCCGAGTCTGGGTCTTCCGAGAACCAGCGCTTGCCTTCCGGGTATCCTGTATTCGTAACGAAGGAAACCGTATTAAAGGCCGCAGGGGCATCCCAGGCCAGCACGAACGTATAGACTACTCCCACCTGCAAGGGAACCGGCTCGGCCAGATTAAAAGCAAGGTACCATCCCTCATGGCCTTTGCTTAAGCGAAGAGTCCCTTTCTGCGTGGAAAGCAGCCTTCCTGTATCTGGATTCTGCGAGATATTCTGGGTCTCGTACAGGCGCACCGTAAATTCCAAATCCGCGGTAAAATCAGATCGCACGTTATGGATCTTCAAGGTCAACGCCTTTAACTTTCCATCGGCGGTCGCGGTGAAAGACTGCCCGATCTCACGCAGGCCCGAGGTATTACGATACCACCCCCAGCTAGCAGCATCCTGCCCATTCTCAAAAGACAATAAAACGCCTTCGGTCGGAGCCTTTTCGTCGAGATTCGCCAGGATTTCTTCCGCTTGTACCGCCGCGATCCCCAGGACCACGAGCGCCATCACGATCCATCGACAGGAGAATGTCCTCATGCCTCTATTTTTCCCTTTAAACGGACCCCGACAAGCAGCAATGCACCCAGCCCAGCCAATATCAGCAGACTCGTTTGGGGCTCGGGGATCACCGCAAATGACGAGACATCAATGGTGTCGAGGGTATTCGGCCGGAAAAACATGCCTACTCCACCATCGGCATTAAAACCAGTATTAGCCAATGTCTGCCAGCCAGTCGTCACGATGGGAGTGCCATTGATCGCCAGTGACAATTTGAACAGAGGATTCGTGCCAGCCTGCTGCTCCAAAGTGAGCACTATCGTATCCGTGTCCAGCAGATACCGCCCAAGATATACGGGCTCCGCCGTTGTATAAAAATTGGTCCCGGTCGAACTATTCAGCACATAACCAGCACCGCCATAGTTAAGGTTCAGGTTGATATAGCTTCCATTGGCAGCCGTTCCCGACCGCCCAATGGCCGCGAAAGCGCGGACAGCTCCGCCATCGTCACGGATCCTTGCATAAAGGCCCGCCTGACCAGCCTGGGCCGCTCCGACTTGGAAAGTCATGGAGATCGTCTCCGTAAAAAAACTATCCGCTCCATCGTACTGGGCGGCAACGCCCACATTTCCCCCGCTGGCTTGGACGTAGCCTCCGGGGTTCCAGCCAATAACTCCTCCGGAGCTGACCTGCGTGAAATTATCCACATAGTCAGACTCATTGGAGAAGTCTAGAATCACGCTACCCGCAACCGGAAAAACAAGAATTCCATTTAGCAGGACAAGGCCGAGCAGAAGTTTAAAATTTAGCATATTCTGGAGTGTGGGTTTCTGATGAGGAATTCCCGGGCAGGAAGCGGTCTCAAATCTTGCTCCCAACATGGAAGCGGGGTATTAACGGCTCAAGACAACCTGCTTGTGAAATCCGATCAAAAAGCTGTAAGAATCGCTCCTCCTTCCGATGAGCCTGTCTTGATGGATCACTGGCAGACCTTGCGGCGGCATTTGTTTTGGGCTTATGACCGTCCGATCAAAGTGACTGGGCACGACTGGGATTACATCCCATGGCCGGCTTCCGCGTGGCTCATTAGGGAGGGGGAAGTAACACTTCTATTTCCCGAGGGGGAAGAGGTCTATCGGGCCGGGACGTGGGTTTTTCCGCGACTCGCGCCCGGAATGCAGCGATTCGCGCCCGGTTCGCACCTTCTTTCGCTCCGGTTTAAATTGGAATGGCCTCATGGGGAACATATCTTCGGCCGCCAAAAAACCCTGGCGATCCCGGAAGACGAGATCCCGCAATTGACGGAGATTTCCAGCGAACTGGCTCAATTCACCGCCAGGCATTTTCCCAATCGTACCGATAAACAGGCCTACCTTCATGGCACCTTGGGGGAGTATTTTAAGCTACAGCCCCTCTTCACCCAATGGATCAGCACTTACTATGAAATCCTGTCGGCCCATGAGCCTCCGACTCACACGTATCATTACCTGAGTGAAAAGGTCCGACGCGGCATTCAATTCCTCGATGACCGATCCCTCGCCATCCCATTTCATGAAAATGAACTCGCAGCCGAAGCCGGTCTGAGCGTGAGTCACCTACACCGTATTTTCGTCAAAGAGATCGGAGAGACGCCGGCTGCTTATTGGAACAAGCGCAAGCTGGCCGCCGCCCAATCCCGCCTGGCTGGTGGCTCACAGAGCATTAAAAGCATCGCTTATGAGCTGGGGTTTTCGACACCCGAGAATTTCAGCCATTGGTTTCGTGCCCATGCCGCGCAATCCCCGAAGCAGTATCGGGATTTCCATGCGCTAACACCCAAGATCTAGTTTCCTAAGAGCGGTCTTCACAGGTTTTTGCGCGAATTTGACAGGGGCATCCTCTTGTCCCGTTAGAAGAATAAAACACATTGAGTGTTTTATCGCTCGTGAAAACTTATCAGACCAAACGCTTGGAATGCGATGTCCTCATTGCCGGTGGAGGAATATCGGGGGTGTGCTGTGCGATCGCAGCCGCCCGGCAGGGGGCCAGGGTGATCCTGTGCCAGGATCGCCCGGTGCTGGGAGGAAATGCCAGCAGCGAAGTCCGCATGCACATCGTCGGGGCAAACACGGACCGCCCCGGTCGCGATCTCCAGCTCGAAGCACGGGAAAGCGGCATCATCGAGGAAATCCGCCTCGAGAATTCCTTCCGCAACCCTCAGCGGTCGCCCTCGATGGCGGATCTGATTCTTTATGAAAAGTGCCGCGCAGAGTCCGGGCTAAGATTATTCCTAAATACCAGCATCGTGTCTGCGGTCGTCGAAAATGCCGCCATCTCGGAGGTGGAAGCCGTCCGCATCTCCACGGAGGATCGATTCTTGATCAAGGCCAAAACCTTCGTCGACTGCACCGGCGATGGGGCGCTCGGCGTAGCCGCCGGAGCCTCATTTTTCCATGGTCGCGAAGATCAAGCCTGCCATGGCGAATCCCTCGCCCCAGAGAAAGCTGACAAGAAAACTCTCGGCTCGACGTTGCTTTTCATGGCCCGAAAGCACGAACATCCGGTCCCCTTCATCGCTCCGTCCTGGGCTCGGAAGTTCGTGCCGGAAGATTTTCGGTTGAGAGGCTGCGTGGGCGGTCCGAAAGAAGAACCCGGATGGGACTACGGATACTGGTGGATCGAATGGGGCGGTCACCTCAATACCATCAAAGATAACGAGGAAATTCGGGACGAACTCCTGTCCATCGTCATGGGAGTCTGGGATTATGTCAAAAATGCCGGCGATCATGGCGCTGACCATTGGGCGCTCGATTGGTTTGGCATGTTGCCGGGCAAACGTGAAAGCCGGCGCTTCCTGGGCCAGCATATCTTGACGGAAGGCGACGTCCTCTCATCCCGGGTCTTTGCAGATGCCATCGCCTATGGAGGCTGGCCCATCGACATTCACCCTGTCGAGGGCATCGACGACAGGGACGTCCCGCCCTGCGTGCAAACTCCGGTGCCTCGACTCTACGATATCCCTTTGCGCAGTTGCGTGGCCCGGGACATCAAGAACCTGATGTTTGCGGGACGAAACATCTCGGCGTCCCATGTTGCTTTTGCCTCTACTCGAGTCATGGCGACATGCGGGGTGGTCGGCGAAGGGGTGGGCATCGCGGCCGCCTATGCTGCGGAGAAAGAACTCCTTCCGGCCGAGCTCGCGAACAACAAAGAGGCCGTGACCGCGATTCGCCAAAGGCTGCTCCAGCAGGACGTCTACCTGATCGAAGAAGGGCTTCCAGAAACAGAAAATCTCCTAAGTCTCGGAACCCTGACCAGTTCCAGTGAACAGGATGAGGGCTCCGCCATCAATATCCTCTCCGGCCAGAATCGGTGTGTCACGGGAGACCGGGGTGTCGCGAGCGATCGACAACGACCGGGCTCCCATCGTTGGATGAGCGACCCAGCCGCGGGGTTTCCCGCATGGCTGGCGGTGGAATGGAGTACTCCGGTCGAGGCGTCCCGGGTCGAAGTGGTCTTCGATAGCGGCCTGCACCGTCATCTCACGCTCACCCAATCCAGCCGCTATGCCCGGAAAATGCATTGGGGAAGCGGTCAGCCGGAGATGGTGCGCAGCTTTCGCATCGAGATTCGGGCTCCATCAGGCGAATGGGAAACCCTTTGCCAGATCGAAGACAACTGGCAGCGCCGCTGGCGCCAGATCCTCCCGACAATACGCTGTCTTCAGGCGTTGCGAATCGTCGTTAACTCGACATGGGGGCTTGACCATGCGCGCGTTATTCGGATGAGTATTCATTAGCAGATCATGATCCCTTTTCGCTCCTTCTACCTGAATGCTCCCATCGTTTCTGGCAGAATTCTGGACATCTTTGAAACGAAGCAGCCCGAGCAAGACATCGCACTGTTCTTTGTCCACGGTGGAGGATGGACCGGCGGCTCGCGCACCATCTTTCACTCGATCGCCCTGGCATTTCGGGAACGGGGTTTTGAGGCAGCCAGCACTGACTACCGATTGGGCGGAGCCAATCTCTTCGCACAAGTGCAGGACGTTCGGGATGCCCTCGCCTTATTCGCCGCAGATCGTGAACGTCGGAATCGCTCCACGCGGATCGTGCTGATCGGCTCTTCGGCCGGGGCACACCTGGCCTTGCTCGCCGCCCTTCGACCTCATTCGGAAAGCCCATCCTATCATATCGCGGGCATCTGCGTTCAAGCAGCTCCCTTCACATTCGAACCCTGGCCGGACATCTTCCCTGCCATCTGGCAAGCCATGCAGGCCGCAGTCGGCTCCGCCTACGAACAGAGGCCTGACTTGTATCGAGAGGCATCTCCCATCCATCATGTCACGGAGTCCACGCCTCCCATCTTGGCTCTTCATGCGGAGAACGAGCATATGTTTCCCCTGAGCCAGATCGAGATGTTCGCCCGGAAAGCCAGCGAATGCGGCACTCTGGTGAAACTCAAAACCTATGCCCGGACCGAGCATGGCTTCTTCTATTCATTGGACCGCTGGCAGCAGAAAGAGGCGTTCCAAGATATCCTGCTCTTCATCGAATCGCTCCCGTCCGAGAAAAACTCGTCAAAAGAACCTTAGGGGTTGAGGCCGGTCATCGTCCGTCAACGCAAATAGCTAAAGAAGGAACCCCAAAAAGCACAGAGTTCCTTTCCTTAAGAAACAGTAAGCACGATTTTTCTTGCTTTATCTTTACCGGTAAAGAATAAACCCTTTGATGAAACGTCGGGTGACAATCGATACGGTGGCAAAGAGCTGTGGGGTCAGCAAGATGGCCGTTTCTTTCGCGTTGAGAGGCAGTGATCAGATCTCCGGTACGCTTCGGGAAAAGATCCTCAAAAAGGCTGATGAGCTCGGCTACGTCCCGTCCCGCGCAGCCCGAAGCCTCAATGGAAAGGTCACGCCTCGTATCGGCATCGTGCTTCCCATACCAGGCGTCCCTTCGCATGCCAGAAACCTTCAGGCATTCGACCAGGTTTGCCGGGAACGCGGTATCGAAACGGACGTTCGTTTTCACTACTGGCACCCCGAAACGGAGCGCAAAATTCTACAATCCCTTTTCGACGATGGCATTACCGGATTGATCTTGTCTCCCGCCTCCCAGGAAACGCGCGAGACACTGTACCGTTTGCAAGATGCCGGCCTATCGGCCCCTTTCGTGACCTTGGGTTATCTGCATGATCCTCAAGCCGATCTTGAGAAGTATTTGGGAAACTATTCCCCCGATACTCAATCGGTGAGCACGCTTTGCCTGGAGCATCTGGCGGACTTTGGCCATCGCAATATCGCCTTCCTTTTCCAAGGCCCACAAACCCCGCGAGGAGTATCTTCTCAACTTGCGGCGAGCTTCCTGGCGACCGCAAAACACCTCCCCGAAGTCCGGTTGGAGCTCTTCTACCTCGATGATTCCTCGAGCCCCATTCGCCAAAAGATCATGCGCGGTGAACCTTGCGAGCTGGAGGATCTCATCGAAACCGACGACCAACTCGCCCGTCACTTTCTCGATCATCCTTTCGCCGCCACCGTCGCCATCGCTTCCGATGATCTTTCGGCGCTCAGCTTATTGAATGAATGCCATCGCCGTAAGATCGATGTGCCGAACGATCTTTCCATCTTCAGTCTGGGCGGATCATCTATTTGCCGGATGGCCGCCCTGCCTTTGGCCCACGCCGCAGTCGCCATCAAGGAAGTCGCCAACCATGTCGTCAGCAAACTCATGGCCGGCTCCACGGCCAAACGGGAGGAATACAACTATCGCCTCTCCATCGTGGATGCCGCCACCCTTGTGAATCGGGCGGCCCATCCTTTTCCCTCCAGAGCGAAATCGAGCGAAGCCAACTCTCCTCTGGTTTCCCGGCAACGTTCAAAACGTCGGAAGCATACTCATGAAAACACACCACAAGGAGAATATCGGGCGCACCCTGCGGCGCAGTAGCATCGGCGGCTTGTGTTCAGCGGTTGCGCTATTTATCGCGCCTTGCACACAGGCCGCTCTCATCACGATCGAGGCCAGTACGGATGGATACATCCGCGGATCCAGTACGACCAGCGCGGGAAATTTTAGTAATGTTTCCATTATATTAGGAGAAACTGCTACGGAGAATATCAACTCCCTGATGCGATTTGATCTGGGCAGTCTGCCGGCCAACGCGATCATCGACTCCGTTTCATTAAGTTTTATCACGGTGACAGCTGATGATCAGTCCCTCGACCAAAGCGTAAATTTCGAAATCTACCAAGTGTTGAAGCCATTCTCGACCGGAGCCACTTGGAATACCTATACCTCAAGCCTCGCCTGGCAGGAAAAGGGGGGCATCGGCGCGACGGATCGGAGCGCCACGCTTCTCAGTACGGTCTCGGTCAATCCTGGGCTTATCTTAACAGGAACAACGATCACGCTCGATAGCTCGGCGGCTTTTATCGCTTTAGTCAGCAATCTCTCGAGCGCACAGCAACCACTGGATCTATGGCTCGGTCTATCCGCCGCCGACGTTAATACCGGTCGCCACATCCTACAACTGGCCTCTTCCGAAAATTCGGTAGCAGGGCCGACATTATCCATCAACTACACAGTGATCCCGGAGCCTTCCGCCATCAGTCTTGGCTTGATGGCTGGCGGGGCCCTTCTGCTAATTCGACGCCGCCAGAAAGCGTCCATGCCGATATCCTAAAATCAGAAATCGAGCGCCCCTGAAGCCACTAAAATGCGAGTCTTCGTATACTTATTTATGTTCAGTGCTGTTTCCGCACTGGCTGAAGACACGGTTTCCATCATGAGTATCGGAGACAGCATCTCCCGGCGGGGTCATCTTCAAACCCTTCAAGAATGTCTCCAGGCCGCAGGCATCACTAACTATGAATTTGTGGGACCAGTGGAGATGCCGGGAGAACCCAAGCCCACCAATCGACTGGCCTATGGTGGCAATACCTTGGAGGACATGCTGAACGGACGCGTCCTCAAGGGGGAACAATACGTCAGTGTCTCTCAAGCTATGACGGCTTTTCGGCCCGATATTGTCCTCCTCATGGGAGGAATTAACAATATCGTACGCCTCAAGGAGGGAGAGGGACTGGAGCAAGCCGAACATACCTGGGAAGCACTCGTCGACTGCCTGGTAACCCACTCCCCAAAAACAATGATTTTCATCGGCAGTGTAACTCCGGTGAATTCGGAAAAAAGCTACGCCAATAGGCAGTCGCTCATTGATAGGCTCAATGCCTATCTCGCGAAACAAGTTCACGAGCGACACTTGAAAGGACAACGGGTGATCTACGTGGAAACTGGAGCAGCTTTTAACAATTCCGACTTTAACTCGGATGGTCTTCACCCTAATCGCTCTGGCGACACTAAGATCGGGAAAGCCTGGTTTCAGGCCTTACAAAATTCCAGCGCCATCCCCTCGAAAGAAACGCCATGAAACGCGCTGTCATCTGCCTCCTGGCTCTCTCTTTTTGTACTCACCTCACGGCACAAAGCGAAAATCTCCTGACTAATGGGAACTTCGAAGAGGACGCCGCCAATGTCGGTTTTCCGGATCACTGGAATTCCGGCCAGCCAGACGCGATCGAAACGGCGAAGTCACCAGATAGTGAGGGGCGCTTCATCCAAATAGCCGCTCCCAAAGCCTCGCTAAGTCAGCCAGTCCCTGTCAGTGCTTTGCAAAGTGAAGGCACCTTGCATCTATCGCTTCGGGTCCGGGGAGAGAACGCCCGAATAAGCGCGATTCTCCGTAGTAAAGACACTAAGGGGAAGTCCCGCGTCTTTTCCTTCTTCAAAAACACGGAAGCACCCCGGGATTGGGGAACCCTCACGGTCACCGTATCCCTGCCAAAAGACGTAAAGATAGCCGAAGCAGAATTCGTGCTCACTAAGGATGGCGGAGACAAGGCACTTTATCTCGACGACGCGATCCTTACATCGGGCAATCTCGGCGCTGAAGCCATCAACGTCATTCATGAAATCCGCGAATGGCGGTATCTCGCTAAGAAGGCCGAAAAGATATCTGATATCTCGCTGAAAAGAAAAAGCGTATCCCGAAGCGCGGAAGTCATAACTCTCCTTTCCAAAAAGAATGAGGATGCATTGCGCGCCGTTCCCGATCTGGAGAAAGAGCGCGTCTCCCTGTCCTTGCAAATTTTGAAAGCGGCATCTGGAGCCAATTCCTTCGTCGCAAGATTTAGCAATCCTCTTGAGCGGCTGAACCCCGAGAGCTTGGCCTGGCTGCAGCATGAAGAGCTTCAAAACCAAACGACTCTGAGCGGAGAGCCAGCCCTTCTGGGATTCACCATCGC
>Ga0182736_1002489_pt1 | contig 13996 bp, 14 predicted proteins | sample eDN5th30CKraftBY_FD_128882 | JGI IMG/M metagenome (GOLD analysis project Ga0182736, IMG submission 128882) | Enriched backyard soil microbial communities from Emeryville, California, USA - eDNA 5th pass 30_C Kraft BY (version 2) (version 2) | ecosystem: Environmental > Terrestrial > Soil >...
CACTTGATCAAGGGTGATCTCGGTATGCTGTCCCGGCATTAGGTGTGGATGGTCGAGCCGCTGATGTGCGCCCCGGCTCTCTTGGCGGCAATATGCGGCAGTTGCTATCATCAGACTGACTAAGGCAGCATCGCGCTCACCCGTTGACTGCGCCTCGTGAACCAGAGCTCGGAAGTAACAGATCGCATCTGCCAGCCCTGCCGCATCACGGAGCACGCCAACCTGCTGATCCATCTCCAGCCGAATCCGCGAGAGACGCGAAGATAGTTGATCACCAGAGCCAGATGGCTGCAGAGCGAGAGGAGGCGAGGGGGGATGGACCGCCAACGAGCGTTGCGTTCTCCCCTTGATGTCATCAGCAATCCAGGCGGCATAGGCCAGTGCCTCAAGCAGCGAGTTGCTCGCCAAGCGGTTTGCCCCGTGCAGGCTGGTTGAGGCAACTTCGCCGCAGGCCCAGAGCCCCTCAAGCGAGCTGCGACCGTGATCGTCCACCTTGATCCCGCCCATGTGATAATGAGCGGCCGGGCGCACAGGGATGGGATCGCACACCGGATCAAGACCAGCAGCTCGGCATAGCGCAGTCACGCCCGGGAACTTGCTGGCGATGAATTCCCCGAGCGCCTGTCGCGTATCGAGGAACACGCGCTCACCAGCACAAATCTGCGCAAAGCTAGCCCGCGCCACCACATCGCGCGGCGCCAGTTCCGCTCCGGGAATGTCCTGCATGAAGCGCTCGCCGCGGCTGTTGACGAGCGTTGCCCCTTCACCACGCAGGGCTTCGGTGGCGAGCGGCATCGGATCACGTCCAGCCGCAATGGCTGTGGGATGGAACTGGACGAACTCGAGATTGCGCAGGACAGCTCCCGCACGGGCTGCCAGCGCCAGCCCGCCACCTTGGGCGCTCAAAGGATTAGTGGTGTGGGCGTAGAGCCCGCCGATCCCGCCTGTCGCCAGCACCACGGCCCTGCCGGGGATCAGGCCAGGCTCATCGCCTCCCGATCTCCAAGGACTGCAGAGCACACCGGTCACTGCGCCATGCCCGTCAAGTGCCAGATCGGTGGCGCGATGGTTCTCCAGAATCTGAACCCAGGGAGCGTTCCTGACGGCATGGATCAGGGCATCCAGAACACATCTGCCGGTTCCATCGCCATCTGCATGAACGATCCGCCGGCGCGAGTGCGCAGCCTCCAATCCCAGGATCAGTTCGGCTCCAGACGCGGTTCGATCAAAAGAGACGCCCTGAGCGACCAGCCACTCGATGCAGGAGGGGGCCGCGGCGGCCACACGAGCAGCAACACCAGGATCGCTGAGGCCAGCACCGGCCTGCAGGGTATCAGTTGCGTGCAGGGCAGGGTGGTCATCGGCTCCGAGAGCAGCCGCGATCCCACCCTGCGCCAGAGGTGTGGAGGCCTGTTGCCCCACGGGGGAGGCCACAAGCAGGGTTACGGGCAGCGGCGCCAGATGCAGGGCGGTTGCCAGCCCCGCGATGCCGCCGCCGACGACCACCACTCGGTCGCTCGGATGGGCTGTTGTCATAGCCAGCCCTCAGCGAACAGCGAGCATGCGCTCGACCGCCAGCCGCGCCCGCTCGGCCACCGCCGGATCAATCGTGACCTCGTGTCGGCGCTGCTCCAGAGCCCGGCGGATCTTGGGCAGGGTGATGCGCTTCATGTGCGGGCACAGATTGCAGGGCCGCACGAACTCGACCTCGGGGTACAAAGCCGCAACGTTGTCGCTCATTGAGCACTCGGTCACGAGAGCTACCCGGGCCGGGCGCTTCTCGCCGACATACTCGGCCATGCCAGCCGTCGATCCGGCATAGTCTGCCTCAGCCACCACCGCGGGCGGCGACTCCGGGTGAGCCAGCACCACCACGTCCGGGTAGCTCTCGCGCACGGCACGGATATCCTCAGGGGTGAAGCGCTCGTGCACCTCGCAGTGTCCCGCCCAAGTGATGATCTCAACATTAAGCACCTGAGCGGCCGTGTTCTGGGCCAGGAACTCGTCCGGCAGCATGATCACCCGGTTGACACCCAGCGACTCGATAACCTTCTTTGCATTGCCCGAAGTGCAGCAGATGTCCGACTCCGCCTTTACGGCCGCTGATGTGTTCACATAGGTGACCACAGGAACGCCCGGATAGCGGGCGCGCAGCTGACGGACATCCTCTGCGGTGATCGACTCCGCGAGCGAACAGCCGGCCTCGGCATCCGGAATGAGCACCGTCTTGTTCGGATTGAGCAGTTTGGCGGTCTCAGCCATGAAGTACACGCCGGCGAGCACGATCAAGTCAGCGTCCGTGTTCACGGCCTCACGCGCCAAGGCCAGGCTATCACCGACGATGTCAGCCACCGTGTGGAAGATTTCAGGTGTCTGGTAGTTGTGCGCCAGAATGACCGCATTGTGCTCACGTTTGAGCGCCAGGATGGCCTCGATGTCACCCGCGAACACAGGCCATTCCATAGCCGGAACGTGATGCCGCACACGCGCGTAGAGATCGGACAAGGGCAGAGACACGGACACAAACGAAGCAGCACTGGCCATGGCAGTCTCCTGTGCTCTTTCTGAGCATTAGTAGGTCGTTATTATGCTCAAAATGAGCATTTCTGGCGCGTACGAAAAACCGGCTATGTAGCCGGCGCATAACTTATGCTAGACGCGAGTATAACTCGGCGTCAACCCACAATCTGCCGCACAAGGCATCACCTTAGTCGGGGCAGGCGCACGCCGGGTGCCGGACGTTCGACCAGCACCTCGCGCCGGAATCGCACCAGTCGAGCCGGGCGCCCGCCGGTCTCGGTTGTCATCTCACCCGTTTCCTCCACCAGCCCCTGCATCTCTACCAGGCGGCGGAAGTTCTGTTTATGCAGGCGCACCCCGGACAGAGCCTCAACCGTCTTCTGGAGGTCAAGCAGGGTGAAGGCGGCGGGCATGAGCTCGAAGATCACCGGCCGGTACTTGATCTTGCCGCGCAGGCGGCCGATGGCGGTCGCCAGGATGCGCCGGTGATCGAGCGCCATCGGCTGACCGGGTGCGAGCCGCCCCATCGAGGAGCCAAATGGCTGTGCGTCGCGGAGAGCCTCTGGGACCAATCCTGCCTCGAACAGGAGTTCGTAGCGCTCCAGCACCCGTTCATCGGTCCATGTCTCGGATTCGAAGCCAAATGTCAGCTCGATCCGTTCCTCACGAAAGGTCTTGAGAGGCTTCCCGCCCGAACGGGCCCACGCCTTCAGGGCTGGTTCGATGACCTTGAGCGCCTGCGGGCGGCCTTCGCGCCAATCCTCCCACGGAAGGTAGCTGTACCAGTTCTGCCAAGCCGCATGAGCTAACCCAGCCGGTCGCGCTTCCCGCACAAGAGCCAGATAGGCAATCGACAGGGCATGCCCCATCCCTAGGGCATCGGCTTCGGCCCGGTCGCGATCGCCAAACGTGTAGAGCTGCTCGACATAGCCCAGGGTTAGCTGGGTCTGCTCAGCCACCCACGTCCGCAACCCCATCTCCAGAGTACGATGCTGCGACTGCAGCGGTCCGGACGGCAGCCCATCAAGCTGGTCGATCCGGACGGTGAGAACCCGTGGCTCCTCCGGCGTGGCCGCCATGATCACGGCACTGAGATCGACAGTCGGGGGATGAGGCTGCTTGAGGGTCTTGGGGGGCCGAGAGGTCGGAGCAGAGGGCATGGGAACTCAAAAACTACAGGATCCGAGGCAGAATGGTGGAAGTCTTTGTGCCTCCTGTCGAGGGCTTTGCGGCTGAGACAGGACTAAGAACCTGGGTAGCGACTGAATTGTTGCGTGCTGCCAAAAATCTGATCTGCCGTGGGATCCTTATCGGCCTATCGGGTTTCCAGCTGGGCAGTATACCCCGCAGCCCCCATTGCCGCTAACCTTATCTTTTGAATCGTACCCTGATGAAGCGACTTGTCTCTCACCGGCCGCAGGCCATCGATCTTTGGCTGACGGCCACGGCGGTGTCGGCGGCGCTCGCCGTCCTCACCTTGTGCGCTCAACTGCCGTAAGAAGTCTCCTCGACAGCTTTGTGACACGGAGGCCTCCGAGAGGCCTCCGTGCCTCAATCGAGCTGTTGATAGATCACGCAGGCGTGGAACTCTCCTGATCCCTCATCGTGTTGCTCTCTGGTCCATGAACTGGATGTCAGAGCCATGCCTGAGATCAATGAGCCGTTACCCCAGACCCGAACAACCCTGTTCAAGCTGCAAGCGCGGCAATGCCGCTTCATCGTCTCGGACGATCAGTCCAAAGCACTCTTCTGCGGAAGCGAGACACAGGAGGGATCGAGCTGGTGTCCCTGGCACAGGCAACTGGTCTACACGCGGCCCCCCATGGCCGGATCCAGTGCCAGAAAACGCCCTGCGTAAGAACTGAAAACTGCCACTCTTTATAAGATGAGTGCTGCAAAGAGTGTTCCTGCTGGGAGAACAGCCCGAAGCTGCGGAAGTCGCCATCGGCAGCTGCATTGCCAGCTTAAGTCCGTTGGCTCTGCATAGACTTGGCTTGCATGTTGATCATGCGTTACGCGCATAGGGCAGTTGAGGAAATTTCATTTCAAATTTTCCACTTCTTTGATAATTGCGTTACGATGCGCCGCATCTCTACCCTGCGGCGTCGTTCCCTTCAGAGGGAGAGTCCTCTGTAACTCAGGTCGCTGGCGACAGCGGCCTTTTTCTTGACCACGAGACCAGCCCGGAGAGCCATATGACGGGCAAGACCATCACCCGGGCGGATCTCACCCAAGCGGTTCACGAGAAGGTCGGCGTCTCACAGGCAGAGTCGGCTCGTCTGGTCGAGGAGGTTCTTCGGGAGATGAGCGTCACACTTGTGTCAGGGGAGAACGTGAAGCTGTCGGGCTTCGGCATCTTCAGCGTGCGCCAGAAGGGCAAGCGCATCGGCCGCAATCCTAAGACCAACGTGGAAGTGCCCATCGAGCCCTGCCGGTCTCTGACCTTCAGCGCCTCGCCGCTTCTGCGGACCCGCGTGAAGGGCGGCACACCTGAGCCTCGATTAAGGCGGAGACGCGAGAAGCCTCATGGGCCGGCCGGATCGCGAACGGAGTGAGAGACATGTCTGATTTCTACCGGATCAAGCGCCTTCCGCCTTACGTCTTCGAGCAGGTCAACCGCATCAAGGCCGCCGCCCGGGCCAACGGGGCCGACATCATCGATCTCGGCATGGGCAATCCGGACCTCCAGGCGCCGCAGCACGTCATCGACAAGCTCGTCGAGACCGTCGGCAAGCCCCGCACCGACCGCTACTCCGCTTCCAAGGGCATCGGTGGCCTGCGCCGCGCCCAGGCCGGCTACTATGAGCGCCGTTTCGGCGTGAAGCTCAACCCGGACACCCAGGTGGTCGCGACGCTGGGTTCCAAGGAGGGCTTCGCCAACATGGCCCAGGCGATCACGGAGCCGGGCGATGTGATCCTCGTGCCGAACCCGAGCTATCCGATCCATGCCTTCGGCTTCCTCATGGCCGGCGGCGTCATCCGCTCGGTTCCGGCCGAGCCGACCCCCGAGTTCTTCGTTGCCGCCGAGAGGGCGGTGGCCCACTCGATCCCCAAGCCCGTGGCGCTCGTGGTCTGCTATCCGTCGAACCCGACCGCCTATGTGGCCTCTCTCGACTTCTACCGGGATCTCGTCGCCTTCGCGAAGAAGCACGAACTGATTCTGCTGTCGGACCTCGCCTATTCGGAGGTCTATTTCGACGAGTCTAACCCGCCGCCCTCGATCCTGCAGGTGCCCGGCGCCATCGACGTGGCGGTGGAGTTCACCTCCATGTCCAAGACCTTCTCCATGGCCGGCTGGCGCATCGGCTTCGCGGTCGGCAACGAGCGGCTGCTGGCGGCGCTCGCCCGGGTGAAATCCTACCTCGATTACGGCGCCTTCACGCCGGTGCAGGTGGCCGCCACCGCCGCGCTGAACGGGCCGGACGACTGCATCCGCGAGATGCGCGCGGTCTACAAGCGCCGCCGTGACGTGATGGTCGATTCCTTCGCGAAGGCGGGCTGGCCCGTGCCGGTGCCGACCGCCTCCATGTTCGCCTGGGTGCAGATTCCCGAAAAATTCCGCGCCATGGGCAGCCTCGAATTCTCCAAGCTCCTGGTCGAGAAGGCCGATGTGGCGGTGGCGCCCGGCATCGGCTTCGGCGAGCACGGCGACGATTATGTGCGCATCGCCCTTGTGGAGAACGAGCAGCGCATCCGCCAGGCCGCCCGCAACATCCGCAAGTTCTTCGATCAAGCGGACCAAACCCTGCACAACGTGGTGCCCCGACCAGCACGGGCACAGTAGGCTTCTCGAAGCCGACGTTACGCATGGGCAGGGAGATACTATGAGAAGGCATTGCTGACGTGCAGGACTACATCCGGAAGATTCTTACCGCTCGGGTCTATGACGTGGCGATTGAGAGCCCGCTCGATCCCATGCCGCGTCTGTCTCAGCGCCTGGGTAGCCCGGTTCGGCTCAAGCGCGAGGATCTTCAGCCGGTGTTCTCGTTCAAGCTGCGTGGCGCCTATGCCAAGATGGTTGGATTATCACGCGAGGCGCTTGAGCGGGGAGTGATCTGCGCCTCGGCCGGCAATCATGCTCAGGGCGTGGCTGTTGCGGCCAAGAAGCTCGGCGCCAAGGCAACCATCGTGATGCCGCGCACCACACCGACGATCAAAGTCCAGGCGGTGAAAGGGCAGGGCGGTCGCGTGGTCCTGCATGGCGAGAGCTTTGACGAGGCGTATACCCACGCTCGCCAGCTTGAGATTGAAAAGGGCCTCACCTTCATTCACCCGTACGATGATCCGGATGTCGTTGCCGGGCAGGGCACGGTGGGCATGGAGATCCTGCGCCAGCATCCCGATCCGCTCGAGGCGGTGTTCGTGCCGATCGGGGGAGGGGGACTGGCTGCGGGAGTGGCGGTTTACACCAAGTTCCTGCGGCCCGAGGTGAAGGTGATCGGCGTCGAGCCGGAGGACGCCGCTAGCATGGCGGCCGCCCTTGCCGCAGGAGACAGGGTCATCCTGAACCAGGTTGGGCTGTTTGCTGATGGTGTGGCGGTGCGCCAGGCCGGGGAGGAGACCTTCCGCCTGTGCCGCGATCTGCTCGACGAGGTGATCACCGTCAGCACCGATGAGATCTGTGCGGCCGTAAAAGACATCTTCGAGGACACGCGTGCGATTGCTGAGCCATCCGGAGCCGTCAGCCTGGCCGGGCTGAAGAAGTACGTGGAACGAGAAGGGCCGAGGCCACAAGGATTGGTGGCGATCAACAGCGGCGCCAACATGAACTTCGACCGGCTCCGCCACATCGCCGAACGGGCCGAGCTCGGTGAGCATCGTGAGGCCTTGCTGGCGGTCACGATCCCCGAGCAACCGGGCAGCTACCGCCGCTTCATTCAGCTGCTGGGCAAGCGCTCGATCACCGAGTTCAACTACCGCTACTCCGATCCTCAGGCAGCGCAGATTTTTGTCGGCGTGCAGCTTTCCGAAGGGGATCAGGAGAAGCGCCAGATCATCGCCATGCTGCGGGAGCAGGGCTATCCCGTGCTCGACATGAGCGACAACGAGATGGCCAAGCTGCACGTGCGCTACATGGTCGGCGGGCACACACCTGGCCTTCAGGATGAACTCGTCTATCGCTTCCAATTCCCTGAGCGACCAGGCGCCCTTCTGAAGTTCCTGAATGGACTGTCCGGCAGCTGGAACATCTCGCTGTTCCACTACCGTAACCATGGCGCCGATTATGGCAGGGTGCTGGCCGGCATCCAGGTTCCAGTCGCAGAGCGGGCGCAGCTCAAGCGCAGTCTGGATGAGCTTGGATACCCGTACTGGGATGAGAGCGACAATCCGGCATATCGCTCGTTCCTAAGCCGTGATGCGAGGAGCGATCCCACCATCCTCTGAGAATGTGTTGATAGCAGACTTCCTGTCTCACGCTCTGCTGATTGGCGATGCTGCGCCATGCTCAGAATGCCTCCTCCGCAGAAAAAACCGCAGATCCGTCAAACGAGAAAGACGGCAGGCCTGACATGATTGATTGAGCGCTCCGGGTCAGATTGTGTCATTCTTTGAACCGGGTCGAAAACACTGGGCCGAGATGGAAAATGGGATACGTCCTTTCCGGACGGCTGGAGAGTATTTCTATACTGGCGGCAGATTATCAATGGCCAGGTACCCCGCTGAGCAAGAACACCCGATCAGCCATTAACTCTTTGCTGACCATACCGGAGACTTGCCGCAGCGTGACCTGAACACCGGCCACAATCGATCGTTAGCCACGCGGATGTGTTCAGTGAGGTTGCGTACATGACACCGATCCTGTCCCCGCGGACCCGCCCCGATCAGGCGAGGAACCCAGCTCCGAAATCCCTGCGCCAGCGCGTTCTCGTCGTCGAGGACGAGTTGATCATCGGCGAGATCGCAGCCGAAGCCCTGACGGATGCAGGCTACGAGGTTCTCACGGCAGCCAGCGCTGAGGAAGCCGAGATCCTTTTGCGGGATGTGTCAGTGGATGTGTTGTTTACCGACATCAATCTGGGCGGCCAAGACGGCTTTGAGCTGGCGCAAGCGGCCCTGTCTCTCCAACCACTTTTGTCGATTGTCTTCACCTCGGGCCGCTCGCGGATCTGCCACGGCCTGTGCGAGTCAGTGGGAGTGCCCTTCCTCGCCAAGCCTTACCGCCTTACGGAACTGCTGGAGACGGTTGAGCGCGCCGTGAAGGCAACCTCGAGACAGTGACAGATCCTTATGACAAGCTGCGTCTTATGCACTCCAGGAATGCGGCCCGTGATGAGATGGGCCATGGCGCTCGATCCGCATCGACGCGGTCACCGTGCAGACCCGCTGGTTCTGCTCGTCCCGTACTTCGATGACAACATCGCTGGTATCGCCTCTCGCTAGCCGGTTGGTGCCAATCTCAGCCGCCGAGCGGGCCGCCGCGTGCACGGCCACCTCCAGGCTGTCGAACTCGGCGCCCTCGTCATCGCGCACGAGCGGCTTCCCGTTCTGGACATCGAAATAGTACCGGGCCACGGCACTCTCCTCTGGGTCAGCCCCTGTTCTGTCTAAAATTGCGATCGACGGGCATTCGGCACGTCAAAGCGCCCTGGCTGAGAGTGCTGCCTCAAAGTCCTCACAGCCAGGGCGTCAGCGGAGAGGAAGCCCTCCACCCACCTCAATGCCATCACGAATGGCATCGGAGTGTCTGTTCGGGCTGATACGCCACGCGCCCGGAGCAAGCATCCTGTCGCGGCTAGGGTAAACAATCCGTATCTGTCTAATGGACGATGCTACAAGAACATACGTGAGGTATGGGCCGATACCCACCGCAGACCAACTCGTCTTCGTGACGATTGAAATGGCCATTGTTTCGGCAAAGCTTGGTCATCATTGGAGCTCTCTGCGGAAATAGATGCCAAACCCCATTGAATTCATCGGATCTGTCGTTTTCCCGACAGACACCGCACTTATTCTCCCAAACCATCGAATGGTACGATGCTGTTCAAGAGGAGCGGGGAGCGGTGGATCAGAAGGTAGGCAGTCCAGCTGTCGAGGATCATCCTCTTGTGAAGTCCCTTCGAGCCATTTTGAAGGAGCTGGATGACCAATACGAGCGGGAGCGACAGAGCCTCATCGCGACATTGCCCAATACAGGCGTGAAGGATCGCGCGCTCGCGATGCTTGAATCTCGGCACCACCAACGGCGGGAGAACTACAGCCGGGAACTGACGGCCCTGCTTGAGCAAAGATCAATCGGCTCCCTTCCTGTCTGAGAGACAGTGCCGAATTCCCTTCCCAGGCCCGTCCTCACACCCTAGCTTGAGAGGAGCTGGCTTAGTCAGTATCACCTGTTGTGGAAGGCAGACATCTGATGAGCACCACCCGTGTCTTTCTGCTCGCCTCCGCCCTGGCTCGGCTGATCGAGAAGGAGAGGGGAGGTGACCTCGTCCGGCAGGGCTTCTTCCCGGATCGGACAGGCCGGAGCGCCCACGTTCAGGTGGCAGGCGAGACCGGCCACCTTATCCTGGTCTCCCAGCCCTCAACCAGCCCGCTCGAGGAGCCGGCTGAGATTTCTCGTGCTCAGGCTGAGGCGCTGCTCGATCTGACCGCCGGACAGACCGAGTATCTGAGCATCCCGATCAACATCGGCTCGCATAGCGCCACCATCCAGCGCTTCGTCACCCCGGCACCGCTCGATCTGATCAGCGTCGCGTTCAAACACGACAAGGCGGCGCGCAAGTTCCAGCCCCCGGTCTGGTTTGGTCTCGAGGTCACCAGTGAACCCACCTACCAGATCCGCTCTCTGGCTCTCACCGGTCTGCCATCCACTCCAGAGGTGGAAGTCACGAATGAAGCCCTCAACAGCCTGCTCGATACCTTGGGTGACCGTGCTGGCGAGCCCCAGCCGCAGCCAACTAAGGTGTCGCGCGTGCCCGAGACATTCGAGACCGTCGTGGATCCTGAGGCGGAGCGGGAACTGGACGGGCTCAACATCGAGGACAGCGTGATCCGGGAGCTCGCCCGTTCGTTGCAGCCGCAGGGACGCTGAGCCTTTGCCCAAGGCGATTGCGTTCGCGTCGGAGGGAACGCTCACATCAACGATGTGAACCTCCAAACGATTAGACCCAAGGGGCGTCTCAAGGATCTGCCTCCATAGACTCTTACCAGCGGACGCCCACGCCCCTTGGGTCCGCGATCTTGGATTAGCCATCATGGCACATGACCAGCACGAGCGTCTTCAGGAACTCCTTGACTATGCGCTCATCGGTCGGAAGAACAATTATCAGGTCTCAAGACTAAGGGCACTCGGCAGGGCAAGGCACAACAAAATGGCCGCTCCCCAACAGGAGCGGCCGTCCTAACAGCGGAATACCCGCATCATGTATCAAAGTGTCCTAAACCTTCAGGTCGACCGCCGACTCCTTGCCGGTTCTGCGGTCGGACTGGACCTCGTAGGTGACCTTTTGCCCTTCGTTCAGACCTCTAAGGCCGGCGCGCTCAACCGCACTGATGTGCACGAAAACATCTTTGCCGCCATTATCTGGCTGAATGAAGCCGTAACCCTTCTGATCGTTGAACCACTTCACAGTACCTGTCGCCATTGTCGTCTGTCGTCCCTCTCCATCGGCACGAATGGTGTCTTTAATCCCATTCTACCTCTGCCGTCCTATCCCCAGCAGAGGAAGGCTAGTTGTGGGGCCAAGGATTGGCAAGCATCAATGGGATGCCCGCCCTTGAGTTGCTCCATCGAGATATCTCACTATTTCAGATCACCAGCGTCAGGACCTAACCGGAGGGACAATGATGTCGAGATCACCAGGTGGGCGCCGTCCAGGCGATCCATTGAAGGCTGCGGAGGCGGCCTTCAGGAAAGCGACCACGAACCCGATCGAGGAGCCGCCGAAGGCTCCGTCCATTCCGGGCGTGAAGGAGACCGTCACCCCGCGCATCGACCAGGATGTGCTGGAGTTCTTCCAGGAGGACGGCCCAGGCTGGCAGGACCGGATCAATGCAGCCCTTCGGAAGGCGGCCGGCAAGTGAGTGGCGGTCTCCTGAAGCAAGCCAATTATATTCCCTGGAAAGTAATGCTGGTTCTGCTGCCGCTGGGATTGGCAGGCTGCGCCTCGTCCTCATTGCCCATCCGTCCGAGCGTTGGGTTGTGCGAGGCAGGGGATCAATCGATGGTTCGCGACTCGCTCTACTTTGGCCGCAACCGCCCTGACGGAGGAACAGTTCGCGAGGCCGAGTGGCGGCGCTTCCTGAATGAGATCATCACGCCACGCTTTCCTGATGGCCTGACAGTGGTGAAGGCAACCGGGCAATGGCGGAATGCAAGCGGCCACATCGAACGAGAGGCCTCCGAAGTCGTGACCGTGCTTCACTCCGGTGACCCCATCGCACGGGGTAAGATTTCAGAGATCATCGCCGAGTACCGGCAGCGCTTTGACCAGGAGGCCATCTTGCGTGAGCGTGCCTCGACTTGCGCACGCTTTTAGAGACGAAGTTGAGGCTTCGGGTGTGCTGATGTCGCTTGATTAGGGGGCGAGCAACGGGTTCTCAGCTCCTAAGCTGACGGTTCGCTGGGCACTCAATGCTCCGCAGCGGGACGGGATGTTTCTGGGACAAGGCACAGAGTTCTCATCGAACCACAACTTTAGCGGGAAGACCCGATGGCCTTCCGCAAGATCGCCTTGATGTGCTCTTTCACAGCGGCCTCATCCGCGCCAACGTCAGCCGCAATTTCGGCCTTCTCCTTACCGGCCTCTAGCAACAGAAGGATCTGAGCTTCTGGATCTGTCAGGGAATGGGTCTGCGAGTAGTTGAGATTGGCCGCGAATGGCGGCTCCTCGGCACCACGGTACTGGATTGTTGAAATGACCCTCGCCATCGTTACCCCTTCGGATCAACCCTTTGGTAACACTTTGCCCGTGAGGCGGGATGAATTGCCATAGCGCTTCGGAGGTAAGGCAGCGGCTCGGGTCACTCTTCCGAGAAAGTGCAAGTGGCGCCGAGGGTCGAGCAGAAAGGAATGAAAGGGCCGTTCCTGACTTAGCCGCCATGCAGATCCTGCCGCGGGCGGCGAGGTCCGACGAGGAGCCCGGGAGGGCAGTCCATCCGTGCCAACTCCCCGGGGCTCGTCAACAGCTGTCGTCGATCGGCAGCTGGGATCAGACTGAGCTGATTTGCCGAAAGAGACAAGCGGCCCAGATGGGGCACGGCAGCGTGGCGCAGGTTGGCCATAAGGCCTGAAAGGAAAACGCCCTGGCTGAGGGCTGTCTGAAACCTCAACCAGGGCGTTGAGCGGAGGGTAGAGCTCCGCACCGGATCGAAATGTGTCGCCTCGGCCCGGTGAAAGCATCCTGAGCTGATAGAGTAAACATTCGGTGTGCTTGAATGGGGCGCCTGGCTCAAGGCCGCACGACCAATCCTTCAGCCAGCGAACCGTTACTGCGGCGCTCCGGCGATTGCCCGGAAAACTGGCATCAGCCAGGCAAGCGGGATCGCAACAAACCATCGGAAGATGTTCAAGTCGATTCCCAGTGCTCTGCCCAGCATTGGCAGAAGAAAGATGATCCCGAGCAGAACCAGGAAGCCGAACCGCTCCAGCTTGGCAAGTGGCCTTGCCAGTGCGTTGGGCAGAACACTCATGACGACGCGGCCTCCGTCCAAGGGCGGCAGCGGAAACATGTTGAAGAGTGCCAGGATCAGGTTCAGCAGGATCGACTGATAGAGTGTCTGAACCAGCCAGGGGGCGATCGCCTCCGGCAGCAACCAGACAATCCGCAGGAGAGCGGCCGACGCAAGAGCCAGCAACATATTCGTCAGTGGCCCGGCGATGGCGACAATGGCCATGTCGCGGCGCGGATGGCCGAGGCGCCCAAACGCTACTGGGACAGGCTTTGCCCATCCAAACAGAAACGGGGCCTTGGTCAGGAAGAGGAGAGCCGGAAGCAGGATCGTTCCAAAAAGATCCACGTGCTTCAGCGGATTGAAGGTGACGCGACCCAGACGGTGAGCAGTATCGTCCCCCAGTTTCCAGGCCGCATAAGCGTGCGCGGCTTCATGGAATGTGATTGCGATGAGGATGGGGATGACCCAAGTCGATGCCAAATAGATGGTGCCAGGAAAGTCCAAACAGTCATCCTCGTTGCTGCGCGAGCGATAATCGCTGATGAGGCTCGATCCGCATTCGACCTTAGGTCATGGCCGTGCGTTCAAGCAGGCTCAGTTTCGATGCCTACCCCGGTCGAATCCTTGAAGCCTCCGACGTTATACACGTCTGTGTAGCCCATGTCCTGGAGAGGTTTTCCCGCCAGGGCAGAACACCCCCGGACGCGCAATGCAGCAGGGTGGTCTTATCCTTCTGGAAGGCTGGATCGTGGTATTGGCTCTCAGGGTCGGCCCGAAACTCCATCGTGCCCCGCGAGACGTTCATCGCCCCTCTTAGGGCGTGTTGTCGCTTGAACTGATTGGATCGACTTGCGTTTTGCTCCTC
>Ga0182736_1002491_pt1 | contig 13993 bp, 10 predicted proteins | sample eDN5th30CKraftBY_FD_128882 | JGI IMG/M metagenome (GOLD analysis project Ga0182736, IMG submission 128882) | Enriched backyard soil microbial communities from Emeryville, California, USA - eDNA 5th pass 30_C Kraft BY (version 2) (version 2) | ecosystem: Environmental > Terrestrial > Soil >...
AGCTTGAACAAAATTAAAACGAATAGCATTTAGCAAAGCACTTAAGGTCAGATTATTTTGTTATGGAAAGAAAGCTTCCACAGTATTTATATTTGAGGAGAACGAAAGCAGAAGAACCACATGCCTATCCCATAGTATACAGAAAGTGTGGTAAGACATACTCAATACAGTAATAATATATTCTGATATTTTTCGCGAAAGGAGGGGTAAGTCCATCTTAAACAATATACATCATGCGGAGAATATGTGTCTTTAATGTCCGCAAATTTTGCGGATAATAATTTGTCTTGGGCGCGCAATCGATGCTTCGGATGTAGTGCTGGCTTCGGTGATGCAAAGCTAAACTCTGGATGATGCCAGTAGCACCGACGTTCAATGACCGACAACGATTGATGTTGAATAAATTAATGGATGGGTTTGAGGGTAAGCTAACATCGTCCAAATGGGCAAAGATTGCCGAATGTTCGCAGGATACGGCTACACGCGATATACAAGACTTGGTGAACAAGCGGATATTGGTGAAGGACGAAGCCGGGAGTGTTTATATCCAAACGCATATAATGTATTGCGCTAAAATAATTTTATATGTTTTTGCATATAATATAGTAAATTTGCTTAAATTCGTTGCAAAAGCATATAATAATGATGGTACTTTCAGATTTTGTAAAGCAAAAAAGAAAGGAGGTAAACCTTACACAGCAAGAGTTTGCCGAGCGAGCGGGTGTTGCACTGACGGTAATCAGAAAAATAGAGCAGGGTAAAGAAAACCTGAATCTCGAAAAAGTAAACCAAGTACTTAAAATGTTCGGGCATACCTTGGCTCCCGTAAATGCAAGAGAGCTATTAACCACGAAAGAGTAAATGATGAGGAAAGCATCTATATACTATAAAGATCATTTAGCGGGGACCCTTACGGAGACAGACGATGGTGAATATGTTTTTCAGTATGAAGAAACCTACATCAAAGCCTATCCGAATGAATTTGTAACCTTCACTATGCCCGTAAGTGCTAAACCATATAAGGACAAACGTCTATTCCCATTTTTTGAGGGCTTAATACCAGAAGGCTGGTTATTGGATATTGCTTCCAAAAATTGGAAAATCAATCCAAACGATCGTATGGGTTTGCTATTAGCCTGTTGTCAAAATTGTATCGGTGCCGTAAGTGTTCAACCAATACCTCAAGAAAATGAGTAATAAGAAGTGTCTATACTGTTATAAAGAATTGGCTGAAGATACATTGGGTGATTTTCACGAGCAATGCAGTTTAGATTTTTTTGGTACAAAGCAGCAACCGAAGTTCGAACATTCACTGGCACAAATGGCTGAATTGGCGAAGAATGTTGTAGAGAGAAGTATAGCTGTTCCCGGAGTACAACCCAAACTTTCTTTATCGTTAGTAAAAAGCACTATCCAAGATGAAGACAAAGGTCGCCTAACCGTGGTAGGAGCTTTGGGTGGAAATTATATTTTCAAACCACCATCTGACCATTTCGCTGAAATGCCGGAGAACGAACACGTCACTATGCGTATCGCCGAAGCTTTCGGCATCAACGTTGTTAAGTCCAGTCTGATGCGGTTGAAATCCGGTGAACTATCCTATATTACAAAAAGAATAGACCGAACAGACGCCGGAGAAAAAATCCATATGCTTGATATGTTCCAAATCACAGAGGCATTTGACAAATACAAGGGCTCGATGGAGAAGGTCGGCAAAGCACTGCACGGGTACTCCGACAATACGTTGCTTGATATGGTTTATTTCTTAGAATTGACAGTCTTCTGTTTCCTCACTGGAAATAACGATATGCATCTGAAAAATTTTTCCATGATCAACGTTAATGAAAAATGGGTATTAGCTCCAGCATACGATCTATTGAATGTTGCGATTATAAATCCTGAAGATACTGAGGAACTCGCATTAACGTTGGAGGGAAAAAAGAGAAGACTTCATTGGGAACATTTCCAAAGATTGGGAATATCTTTGGGTCTAAACAACAAACAGATAAACGGTATAGCTAAACGCTTTCAGAAAAGGAAGCCAATAGCTTTGCAATGGCTTGACCATTCATTTCTCTCGGAAGAATACAAAGAAAAGTATAGAAATCTATTAGAAGAACGATATCAAAGAATTGAGGGGTAATCTTGGTTTACTGTAAACAAAGAATCTGATCAGGCAAATGGCATACGTAACTCGATTAACACAAGAGAAGAGCTTCGCGTTGATTCTTTTAATCCGCATCTTCTGATGGGTAACCTTTTTTGTTTTTAATTCTATGTGATGACGCATTTTAATGATATCCATATGGAATCTTATAAAACCATGCATCTTCAAATAAAATAATCCTATGTTCCGGCTGTCTTTTTTCTGTTTGCTGTATTCCAGTTTTGTGGTATTATCCTGTACTAGTGGCACAACAAATATCATCTTGGAGCGGAAATCGGCCTATCACTCCAAGTGCGATTCCATCATTTACCGAAATGCAGCCGAAGAATTTTTAACATTTATTCGGTCAGATATAAAAGACAGTATGATATTGTTGGGCAGCAAGCCTATTCCAGATCTGGGCTTCTGTTTAGAATACGTGTTGCATGATACCACCACCTTCACATCCAATGAGATTTAAAAGATTGCCGCAATAGATGCAAGCCCCATCTATTCCAGTTGGCACGATATATCCGTACCAAAAGCAAAAGTTGTTAACCGAGATACCATTGTTGCCATAATAAAAGATGATACCAGGAGCTGGCCATACCAACAACTCAATCTATACAAGAAAGAAGTAGGGAAGTGGAAAATAGTTGACACTTACTGTACCTCGATAAGTTGATGGACAAAGTCTTCATACTCCCATTCTTGGAGGTCACAATTTGTGACCTCAAAAAAAACAACTATCTTGGTAGGGAAGTATAAACTATGCACCTGAATCAAAATCTACAATCTTTCCTGAGAGCGCATTTCAACGGTTTAACCCTTAAGCAGCCACTTTTTTATAACTGGCCCATTGCATTGCGTTTCAATTTGCAGTACGGTGAAGTAGGAACCACATCTTATTTTCAGGAAGTGGTTCATAGGGCAACCAAGTTATTCGATGAAGTATTTGAACCAACAGACTCGCTTTTTTTTGTGTTAACAGATTATCGATATAAAAGGCGAAAGATACATTTTAAGAACTTTTGTTTTCAATGCATTAGGCAGTTGAAGAAAGATGATATATCCTTTAGCATTTTACGTCAACTGTATAACCATGATAAAGACGATGTTTATAACCGTGCTGTTGTTTTAACAACAGCTGGTAGGCTTGATTTTGTTTCATTGTTAAGCGCAATTGCGCATAAAGATTTTCCAGAACAACGGCCACAACTAGGGCAGGAGCTACTTTCGTCAAAAGATATTTACTTCATAAACATCAATAAGCGCATCATTTTTCACATGTACGATGATAGGGGATTAGATATATTGGCAGCGGCTAAGGAGGATATAATCGAGCTATATCAAAAATACAAAGATTGGCTGTTGGATTACGATAGACAACAGATGGATGCAACCTTTGGCTTGAAATAACGTCGTGCCTACATTAAACAGAAAACTCAAGAAATATCGGCCGATCTGATGATAAATTAGTATTATCTTAGCCTTACAGAATAGACTATGCCATCATATACAAGTATCTTGCAAAAATATTTACAAGTCTTCGCTAAACTTAAGCGTGGCGGTACGCGGTATGGCATAGCCCCACATAAACCAGTGTTTCTGTTAAGCTTAATAGAACAGGTAGAAAAAGGATTAGTAACTAATAATCGGTTTTATGTAACACCCGAGCTGGTAGGCACCTTTCTAGAAAACTGGAGATTGTTGGTAACCACACCACACAGCGCCGATTTCACCCAACCACTTTATTATTTACAGAGCGATCGGGTAGAAGGAGAGCCCTTCTGGATGTTGGTACCAATGCCTGGCTGTCAGATCAGCGCGCACATCAAGAGTGTAAATACCCTAAAAGCGTTGCTGGCATACGGAACGATGAAGGCCGATCTTTTTGAACTGCTACTCCAAACAACAGATAGAACGGTTCTACAGCAATTTTTATTAGACAACTATTTTCTTGATACCAAAGCCACATTTTTGAAACATAAACAAATTGGAGATGGTTTTTTGCATCAAGTGGAAGGCTATGTATTGAACGAACCAGAAGCTAAGCTAAAAAAGATCAGCATCCATACCGACGAGGAAGTATTTGTACGCAGTGGGCTGTTTAAAAAATACATTCCACAGGTTTACAAAGCGATGAGAAATACAAACTATTTGTAGGCCTTTACCGTTTATATTGTATTATGGCGTATCATCCCACAGGCGAAGACCCCATCAAGGTGCCCCGGTTTGAGGAAAGTGCTGGCTTTTATACAACGAAGCAGCGCAGCTACAATATGTCTAAGATTAGGAGCAAAAACTCCAAGCCAGAGTTGATGCTTCGCAAGGCTTTATGGGCCAAAAATATACGTTTCCGATTACATGATAAAAGTTTACCGGGTAAGCCTGATATTGTGATCAGAAAATACAAGCTCGCTATATTTATTGATGGCGAGTTTTGGCATGGATTTAACTGGGAAAAGAACAAAAATCAGATCAAAAGCAACCGGGCCTTCTGGATACCCAAGATAGAACGCAACATGCAAAAAGATCGAATTGACCATCAGCGCCTCCGGGATATGGGTTTCACAGTTTTCAGATTTTGGTCGGAAGACGTGAAGAAGAATTTGCCGAAAGTTGTGAACCAGGTGATGTTGTATGTTGAAACTGCAAGGGATGTTAAAATCCCATATTCGATCGGTTAACAACTGATCGAAAGTTCACTTATAGTCGATTGACTTATAGTCGAAATCCATGTAGCTTGCATGATGGATATCAAGCTTAAAGTAGGCCTAAGAATCAGGGAAATAAGGGTTTCGAAGAACCTCACTCAGGAGAAGTTAGCCTTCTTTTCCGGTGTAGACAAGACTTACATCAGCGAAGTTGAAAATGGAAAACGGAATATTTCAATCGTAAATCTTGAAAAACTTCTGCTTTCACTTGATGTTTCATTCCAGGAGTTTTTCGATAACCCTGACTTTATAATCAAAAGCTAAACGGATGCCGATACCAATCATTGATATATTTGCAGGGCCTGGGGGTTTAGGGGAAGGTTTTTCATCTTTGACGGATGAAAGAGGGGAGCGCGTTTTTAAAATAGGACTATCAATAGAAAAAGATCCTTACGCTCATCAAACACTAAAACTCCGCAGTTTTTTTCGCCAATTCCCGGTTGGTAATGTTCCCGATGAATATTACCAATTTGTGCGCAGCGAGATCGATCTGGAAAAACTATATGATAAGTTCCCAGATGAAGCAAGATTAGCTGATGAAGAGGCTTGGTGTGCTACTTTAGGTGAACCTGACGAGGAAGATAAAAATGCGGCTAGTGACGAAGAAGTTGATCATAGGATAAGGAGTGTTTTAGGTAATGAACGGCGATGGGTGTTGATAGGGGGCCCCCCTTGTCAAGCTTATTCTTTGGTAGGTAGATCAAGACGACAAGAGAGGATTTTGGATGAGGAAAGAGATAAGAGAGTAGGCTTATACAAGGAATATTTAAGGATCATTGCAGTTCATAATCCTGCTGTTTTTGTTATGGAGAATGTAAAAGGTCTTTTATCCGCCAGAACAGAGCAGGAACATATCTTTCCTCGGATAATCGCCGATCTTTCCGATCCAATCCGAGCCTATCAACATGAAGAAGTTGGCGAAGATATAGCGGACGACCGTCCCACATATCGTATTTTTTCCCTTACTGTTCCTCCTCGAAATATCGATATGTTCGGTAATCCAGAGTTTGATCCGAGAGATTTTATTATCAAGGCAGAAGAATACGGTGTACCGCAAAAAAGACATCGTGTCATTCTATTGGGAATACGAAGCGATATTAACGTAGAAGGTAATACTTTGTTACCAAGAGAAGAAGTATCTTTAGAAAGTATAATCGGAAATCTCCCTAAGATTCGCAGTGGTATAACAAGGGAATTTTCCCACTATAAAGAAGTTAGAGATGAAGAAGGAAAATTAAAGAAGAAGCGATACTATAACAAGGTTAGGGATTCATTTGAAGAATGGAAGAAACGTTATGTGGCTTTCAATGAGACATTGAATCAAGATTTTGGTAACGTTGATGAAGATATTGTCTATGAAAATTTAAAAGAAACGCTAGGGAAAGAATTTATTCAGAGCGATCAATATGATTTAGACGACCATCACCCGTTAAGATCTTGGTTTAGGGATGAAAGATTGATGGGAATAATACATCATATATCCCGTAAGCACTTAATAGAGGATATCAATAGGTATCTGTTTGCAGCCCGTTTTACTAAATTGAATAATGCCTTTCCAAGACTGGACGATTATAGAACAGCAGGTAATGATCTTATGCCCGATCACGAAAATGCAGAATCAGGTAAATTTACGGATAGATTTAGGGTTCAGTTACCAAATCAACCCGCGACCACAGTGACTAGTCATATATCAAAGGACGGCCATTACTTTATACATTACGATCCGAACCAAGCAAGAAGTTTAACAGTAAGGGAGGCGGCGCGTATTCAAACCTTTCCTGATAACTATTATTTCTGTGGTGGCCGGACGCAACAGTTTCATCAAGTAGGAAATGCCGTTCCGCCTTATTTGGCATACCAGATTGGAAATATAGTTGCAGCTATTTTTGAAGAAATAGATCTGAATAATGTCCCCGTCAATGCAGTAATTGGAGAAATTTAATATTGATCGAAGTATGTTGATAAGTTTTCGGCGCTTAAAGTAACTTACATAAATATAAAAAGATGGATAATGAACGAAAATTGGCACATATTATAGCTTATTACTTATCCAGATTTGACACAACCGGATTAAGGAATCTCGGTTGCAGAAATGACAAAGAGGCTTTTCATAAAACGGCTGAATCACTTGGTATACCACCAAATTATATCAAGTTTAGGAGAGATGAGTTTGATGTTATTCACCCACATCGTAAAGGCTGGCATAAAAGGCCCATGACCCCGAGCATCATTAATACAATAAATGCTCTTCAGGATCTAGATGAACCAACACTTCGAAATATTGTTCATGACATACTTTCAAAAGGCACGGATACAGAGGTGTCAGATGATCTTGATCAACTTGTTCTTATTTTCCCTGATGATAAAAAGAAGAAACCAAAGCGTCCTTATGTTCCTAGGAATATTACGGGGCGAAAGGCGGAAGAAATATTTATTGAGTGGTTTAAATCAGATCAGAAAATACTTCCACAAGGAAAAGATTTTGTAGATATGAGAGATTATGGCTGTGGGTACGATTTTCAGATTGTAATATCTGATAAGCAGGTGTATGGGATAGAAGTAAAGGGTGTTTCAGATGATGAGGGAGGAATATTGATTACAGGGAAAGAGTGGGAAATAGCTAGTGCCATGAAGGTTGATTATTATCTTGTCCTTGTAAGCAATATTGATAATAATCCTGTAGTTAGTGTTATCAATAATCCGTATGAAAAGTTTTCTCCCAAAAGAAATTTACAAACCGTCATACAAGTTAACTGGACAGTTTCATCAAAAGAAATTCGTCAGCTTAAAGAAAATATATTATGATTACAGACTATTCAAAATATCTGACTGCTGATGCTGCACCAATCGCAGTTAACATGTTAGAATCGTTCAGAGCTGTGGGGTATAGTATGGAAGCAGCTGTCGCAGACATACTGGATAATTCAATATCGGCAGGAGCAAAAAATATATGGATAGATTTTGACTGGAAAGGAACTGATACTACTTTCTCGTTAAAAGACGACGGTTGCGGTATGACGAATGATGAATTGATCAATGCAATGCGTCCTGGTTCCAGAGATCCGAATGAAGAAAGGGACATTAATGATCTTGGTCGTTTTGGGTTGGGCTTGAAAACAGCTTCATTCTCGCAGTGCAGAAAGTACACGGTTATTTCTAAAAAAAAAATGGGAAAGTCAGTTTTTTGGACATGGGATCTTGATTATGTATATCATCATGCAAAAGAATGGAAATTAATAGCGTCATTACCGAGTGGGAACTGGGAAGATCAAATTCTGGATTTATCTTCTGGTACTATTGTCATCTGGCAGGATATGGATCATCTGTTAAAAGGAACTGCTACAGATGACAAAAGGGCATATGACAAATTTCTGCAAACGATGAACCGCGTTAAAAAACACATCGCAACTGTTTTTCACCGGTACATTGAAAGCAATAAAGTAAAAATATTTTTTAGAGGCAGAGAAGTCGAAGCATGGAACCCTTTTCTGATACAGCAGACAGCAACACAGAGTTTTCCTGAAGAACCGCTGCACAATGGAAAGATAAAAGTCAGGGGATTTGTGTTGCCCCATAAATCCAAACTTACACCGGAAGAATTCAGAAATGCTGAAGGTGTAAGAGGATGGAATGCACAACAGGGATTTTACGTATACAGAAATGAACGAATGCTTGTTAGCGGAGAATGGTTGGGATTGTTCAGAAAGGAAGAACATTTCAAGCTCGCAAGGATAATGGTTGATCTACCCAATAGTCTGGACGGAGAATGGCAGATCGATATCAAGAAATCAGTTGCAAGAGCCCCTTTTGGACTAAAAGACAATCTGAAAGCTTATGCTTCCTTAGTAAGAGCTCAGGCTGTTGAAGTTTATAGACACAGAGGTAAGGTCGTTCAACGGAATTCTGCAACTCAGCATTTTCAACCCGTATGGATAGAGAAACAAAAGGATGGAAAACGTTATTACGAGATCAATCAGGAACATCCTTTTATTGTTTCAATGGATTTGAAAACTATAAAACCGCTTATAAGATTGCTCGAAGAAACACTACCAGTTCCATTGATTGTTATTAATGAGTCCGAAACTCCGGATTCATTTTTCAGACCATTCGAAATGGTAGCAGCTTCCAGTGAACTGAAAGAATTGCTGAAAACAGTATATAATTCATTATTGAATACTAACACACCGGAACAGGCAAAAAGCAGATTATTGCTGATTGAGCCATTTAACGAATACCCGGAATTAATTGAATGTCTATGACTAAGTACGAACAGGCAAAAAATGTATGTGTAGCAATGCTTTCGGGGGCAACCGAAAGTATGAACGCTGATCTGATAAAAGCCACAGTCGAAAATGTAAATAAGCTTTTTGATCTTTCAGAATATGAATTATCAGATCTTCGTGAAGAACTGGAAGCTCGATATGCCGTGTTTTCTGATCAGTACCGCATACTGGATGCAGAAGAAGATAAAAAGAGAATACCTTGGATAAAAAATGCCAAAGCAGAAATAGAATGGAAATTCTGGAATCGTTACAGAATGTTGCTGGAACAAAAGAATTATGCTCCGGATACACTGAATAAAATGGACAATCTGACTGATGATATTCTTGACAGATTGATAAGACCGGGAAGTAGCAATCGCCCTTTTGATAAAAGAGGGTTAATTGTTGGTCATGTTCAATCCGGCAAAACTGGTAATTACATTGGTCTAATATGCAAGGCTGCAGACGCCGGATATAGGTTGGTTATTGTATTAGCAGGGATTCATAATAGTTTACGCTCGCAGACTCAGCTCCGTATTGATGAAGGGTTTCTGGGATTTGACACCCAGCAAGCCCGAAGTATAACCCAAACAACAAACAGAATTGGTGTTGGTAAAATTGATCCTAATCTGGTAGCACATTCTCTGACCACTAATGAAATTAATGGAGATTTCAATCGAAGAGCTTCTGAGACTTCAGGTATTAATATTCGTAGTAATGATCCGATAGTGCTGGTTATCAAGAAAAATGCTTCTGTGATGAAAAATCTGCTGGGCTGGCTGGCAACCAGAGCAGAAACAATGGAGGATGGAAAAAAGCAGATCAAAAATCTGCCTTTGCTGGTTATTGATGACGAGGCAGATAATGCATCAATTAACATCAGTAAAAACTATGTGTCTGGTATCAATGCCTGTATCCGTTCTATGTTGAAATTGTTTGAACAGAGTGCTTATATTGGTTATACAGCCACTCCTTATGCAAATATTTTCATTAAACAATATACAGATGATGATGTCAAAGGACTTGATTATAATGTACATAATATACCTCTATCTTTAGGAAAAGATATTTTTCCAAAAAACTTTATTGTTAATATACCAGCTCCTTCTAACTACATTGGACCAGAAAAAATTTTTGGTATCGAGACTATTGAATCCATTGAAGATTATGACAATCCATCCTATCCATTGAATGATTTAATAGAACCTGTAGATGACTATTTAAATTATATAAAGGATGGGCATAAAATGGATGATGAGAAACCTGATGAACTCCCGCCAAGCCTTAATAAAGCAATAAAATGTTTCTTTTTATCCTGTGCAGCCAGAAGAGCCCGTGGTCAGGAAAATGAACATAACTCAATGTTGATACACGTAACAAGGTTTATAAAATGGCAGGCCAGAATAGGTCGTTTGGTAGAAGAACAAGTGAAAACTTATGCACGTTTAGTAGAATTTAATGATAATACATTTCTGAGAGAACTTGAACATCTATGGAATGAAGAATTTATACCCGTTACAAAAAATATTATAGCTAATCCTACGGTCAAAGATCCATCCATAAAAGAAATGTCCTGGATGGATATAGAATCTCACCTATATCCGGCAGTAGCTAAAATAGAAGTCAGATCTGTACACGGCGACACAAGAGTTGAAGGACTTGAACATAAAAATATCCGGCCACTTGATTATTATGATAATAAAAACGGACTTTCTGTAATTGCAGTTGGGGGTAATAAACTATCCCGGGGGCTTACCCTTGAAGGATTGACAATTACCTATTTCCTTCGTGCGTCAAAAATGTATGACACATTGATGCAGATGGGCAGATGGTTTGGCTACCGTCCCGGATATCTGGATTTGTGCAGATTATTTACAAGCCATGAACTTGTCCAGTGGTATCAGCATATTACGGTGGCCACGGAAGAAATGCGGGCCGAATTTGACCGCATGGGCGATCTTGACAAAACACCCGCTGAATACGGTTTGAAAATAAGGACACATCCGGGTTCACTGGTGGTAACTGCGGCAAACAAGTTCAGATACAAAAAAATTATGGAGCTTAGCTATTCCGGGGAACTTGAAGAGACCTATTCTTTCCGAAAAAACGATCCGGCAAATCTTGCTAACTACAATCTTGCTTTTTCATTTATTAACAGTCTGGGATTACCGGATGGAATTTCAAATTCAGAAGCTGCATTCCGCAATCATTTTGTATGGAGAGGAAAAGGCAATGCTGATAAAGTTATGAGTTTTTTATCTGCGTATAAGACCAAACAACCATCATTTAATGTCTCGTTGATGTCAGATTATATCCTAGCTCAGCAAAGGTGTGGAATAATTACAGATTGGACGGTAGTATTGATTAATAATACAGATGATAAAAACGGTATAAAAATTAATGAGGATATAACTGCAGGATTGACTAAACGCAGTGACTCTGAAACACAGGTAAATCATTATACTATTGCAAAATCGCATATTATTGACCCAAAGCATGAATACATTGATCTGACAGATGAGCAAATAAGGAGTGCTCTTGAAGCATCAAAAAAGGATTCAGTAGAAAAAGGAAAAGACCCATCACGGGTAAATAAGCCAAGTCCCGTAAGGATTAAAAAGGTTCGCCCTGAAAAGCAGGGATTGTTATTGATTTATTTGTTAAACCCTCAACCTGACGTAAAGAAACCTGCATTATCTGATATTCCGTTTGTCGGACTGGCTGTAAGTTTCCCTTGGATTGAAAACGATGTCAAAATTGAGTATGCAGTAAATGAGCAGTTTTTAAAGGAGGTATTGGATTATCCCGATGAGCTGGATGAAGAAGAAATTGATGATCCTTTGGTAGCCGAAACAGAAGAAAAAGACACTGAAATGAAAACATTTCTCCTCAGAAAGATGGAGGATAAAGAAAACTTCAATAAAGAACTTTCTCTTGATTTTCTGGAAGGAATTAATATAAGCTACAGTAAACAGTATAATGAAGGTGAAACAAAAACTGTCGCAGTACCGGAACAAACAGAAGGGAGCGTCCCCTTAATCAGAGCAGAAGATATTAACAGATATTATACAAAACCTTATCCTGACTTTCAGGTCGTAAATGCAGGAGAGATACTGACAAAAGAGAAAAGTATCATAGCACCTGTTATATATACTGATCAGAAGTTTACACTTTCTGAAGGCGGTTTTGTTGCCGATAGTAGTTGCCTGACTGTTAAAAGTTCTGAGCTCGCTGCGGAGTATTTACTGGCATTGTTTAACTCTGCTCTTTTTGCCTTCTACAATATAGACCGAAAAGGAGAAAAAACGGAAATACTAATCAGAGAATTTCCGGTTATCGCTGACACTCAGTGTACACCAGCAATGATTGCTTTAGTAGAAAGTATATTACACCTTCAGCAGGATCAGGCATCAAGAGAAAACAGGGTAATCAGTTCATACTTCATGAATGTTCTGGATGTGGCTGTATTTGAGATTTATTTTCCGGGAATATTTAAAAATAACCGTTTAAGTGTTCTTTCGGGATTAAGAGACCTCGAAGCATTTGATAAGGATGCAGATCAAATAAAAAGCTATTATCAGATACTGAATTCTCCACAGAGTACTATAAAAAAAGCAGTGTATGCTATAAATACGATTCCTGAATTCAAACTTATTTACCAAACGCTGACTAATGAAAATTAAACGTATACATATCAGCAATTACAGAGCGTTCCTGGTAAAAGGTGATGAAAAAGAAGAAACAAAACGTTATGTAATTGATCTTCCTAACGGAGAGAATTTATTGATATATGGCGAAAACGGAAGCGGAAAATCATCACTCTTCAGGGCTTTAAAAGACTTTTTTAATGCTGCATTAAATACAGGACAAACATTTCAGAAAAATCTGTTCTATGAGGAGGAAGAAAATACCGAACCCCCTTTTATTGATATAGAAATTGATGACAATAGTCATCATAGGTTTTCTGCAGACGGAAACCAATATTTACTGATTGATAGTGCACTCGAAAGTAATACGAATTATATTGCCCAGACAACTATTACCAATGGATTTATCAGTTACAGAGACTTGCTTAAACTACATTTCAGGCAAGATAATCAGGAACCTGATTTAGTTTCTTTATTTCTTGGAAAAGATGGTTTATTCTCAGATATGGTTGTTCCTGCACCGGCAAAGGCAGAAAATAAAACATCTTTCACAAGTCTTTGGGAAAAATGTATGAATTCCGATCAGGATGCTCTGACTGATTATAATACCAATGTTTTTGCTCTTTTCAAAGAACTGGAAAGAAAAGCAAACATGCTGCTCACATTTTTTCAAAAGGAATGTAAGTTAGAAATAGATTACACAAGTGCTAAATTCCTTGATGACTCTAAATTAAATGGAATATACTCTCCTTTAATCTCTTTTAAAGTGACAGTGTTTGATAAAGAAATACCCAGACATGATGATATGCTGAATGAAGCCCGTCTTACAGCTATTGCTATCTCCGTATTTCTGGCCCATCAACTCTGTATTTCTCCAGGAGAATTAAGAATCCTCTTTCTGGACGATATCTTTATCGGACTGGATATGAACAATAGAATTCCTTTGCTAAAAATACTCACTGCTGATGATCTTGGAGATGGCAGTTCATTTAAAGACACTCAGATTTTTCTCACTACCTACGACAGAGAATGGTTTAATGTAGCTAAGCCATATCTTGAAGGCTGGCAAAAAGCAGAATTTTATGTAGATAGTCACAGTAGTTCTGTGGAACGACCATTGATAAGAAAATCTGACAGTTACGAAGAAAGAGCCAGTTTTCATTTAATTCAGGGAGATTATCCGGCCTGTGCTAATTATTTGCGTAAAGCATTTGAACAGAA
>Ga0182736_1002492_pt1 | contig 13989 bp, 12 predicted proteins | sample eDN5th30CKraftBY_FD_128882 | JGI IMG/M metagenome (GOLD analysis project Ga0182736, IMG submission 128882) | Enriched backyard soil microbial communities from Emeryville, California, USA - eDNA 5th pass 30_C Kraft BY (version 2) (version 2) | ecosystem: Environmental > Terrestrial > Soil >...
AGATCGCGTTCGTCGTGTATGTCGATCGTGGTTTGGCCACTCGGCATCGCCCGCCAGGCGACAGCAAGGAGGCGATAGCCTTTCGCGCCGCGATCCTCCACCAAAGCCTTCAGTTTGGTGCTCATCGGCTCGTCCATCGGGCGGATCGAACCGTCCGCGTACTGCACTTTTGGACACAACTGGATCAGGCTTTCCGGAGTCCCTTTGGTCACGATTGTCGGAATGCCCGCGCGCGTAAGAAGAACAGAGGATCGCCGCCGCTCGAAGTCAAAGGGCGCAGCGTCGAGAAAGCCATCCTCTGCGACGGGTGCCGCCGTTTTGAGAACGGCATCGTCCATTTCATTGTGAGCATAGCGCGAGAGTTTGCAGTTCAAATAGAGAAGGACTTCGACCGCGGCGCTTTCTCGTCCGTCACAATCGAAGCTACCGTCATATGCGATGCTGGCTTCCGTCAGTGTCCCGGTCTTGTCGGTGCAGAGAATATCCATGGCCCCGAGGTCGTGAATGGCCGACAGCCGCTTCACGATGACCTTGCGTTGGGCCATGTAAACGGCTCCTTTCGACAGAGTGACGGTCACGATCATGGGAAGAAGTTCGGGTGTGAGCCCGACCGCCAGCGCGACCGCGAAAAGAAAGCTATCGAGTGAAAAGCGGTGGCTGCTCACCTGAACAAGCACGACGAAGAGAACCAAAAATCCGGTGAGACGTAAGATGAGAACACCGAGAGAGTGAATGCCTTTCTCGAACGCAGTCGGCGCCTCCTGATCCTGCAATGACGAAGATATCTTGCCGAAACGTGTTTGTGCGCCAGTGCGGATCACGAGCATTTCGGCTGTGCCGTTGACGAGACAGGTGCCGCTGAACAACGCATTGAACGCATCGGCCGGCAGCACGCCCGAGCTAGGCCCTGCCCGCTTTTCGACGGCATAAGGCTCGCCCGTCAGAATGGCTTCGTTGGTCCGAGCGCCGTGAGATGTCAGGACAACGCCGTCCGCGGGGACCAAGCCGCCCGCCTTGAGTTGAACAACGTCGCCTGGGACGATGTCCCGGACGAAAACCGTCTGATACCGGCCGTCGCGGCATGCTTGGGCAGTTACGGCGACGGATTTTCGTAGTGCTTCGACCGCAGCTTCCGCGCGTTGAACCTGAAACAGATCCAGAGCAATGGATGAGGTGAGAATGACGACAATGATCACACAGCTTTCCCGGTCGCCCATCGCGCCGGTGATCAAGGCGGCCAGCAAAAGAATGGCGGTGAGCGGTTCAATCAGCCGCCGTCCAATCTTGATTAGAAGGCTCCGCCGTAGGGTTGTGACGGCCTCGTTCGGGCCATAGAGCGCCAACTTCGCGATGGCCTCCTGACTGGAGAGGCCGCGGGAACCGGACGAAACCTCGGACGCAAGCTTCGAGTTGGTTGCGGTCCAAAAGCAATCATCCACCGCGACGGTATCAGAACTCATACAGTCCACCGAGCCGCAATTTATGCAGCTTTTGGCCAAATGAAGGGCAGGGACACTTCGTCAGTCGGCTCCTCAGCCTGAGCGGACGCCACCGTTGAAACCGCAGTATGAACCAGGTGTTGATACGCGATCTGGTCGTCGAGAATGCGCGATGCCGCACCTGCGGCCCATTCCTGATAACACGCGAACATATCGATGGCGTTCTTTGACTCGCATGCACGCAGGGAGGTCTCGAGCGCGGCTTGTGTGCCGATATGACGCCGATCGAACCAACCGGTCGAAAATTTCTGCATGCTATCGAGCACTTTTGACTGACCTTCCCAGAACTTGCTGGCAAAGCCTCTCATCGAGTCGTTGTAGAGGTTCCAGATCGCGAAAGATTCCAAAGGAGTTTTGGCGCTGCACATGACACAAGTCTCCGGTTGAGGTTTTTAGCCTAGTAAATTGAGGGCACCTCGACTTGAGGCGGATCAATGTCAGTCCCGGCCGGTGCCGATTTTCTAATGTTCGCGAACGTAGGAGCCGGGTGCAGCCTCCAAAATCGGATATCCCGCCTCCGGAGCGCCCAGTGGTGGAGGCGATAGCTCGGCACCAGAATGGCCCTTGAGCCAGTCAACCCATGCGAGCCACCATGAGCCGCCCTGTTTCGCGGCACGAGCCTCCCATTCGTCCGGCGACAGGTAACTGCCTTTTGGCGGGCGGTTCATCGCACGAAAATAGCGGCCTGGGTGACCCGGCTCACTGACAATGCCTGCGTTATGTCCGCCGGACGTCAGAATGAAGGTGATGTCGCCGCTGTTCAGTAGGTGGATTTTGTAGACTGACCGCCAGGGCGCAACGTGGTCGGTCTCCGTACTGACGGCGAAGATCGGTACATGAATGTCCTGCAGCGCAATGCTCTCGCTGCCTGCGATGTAACGTCCCTCCGCCAGATCGTTATGAAGAAACATCTGATGAAGATATTCCGAATGCATTCTGTAGGGCATGCGTGTCGCATCAGCGTTCCATGCCATCAGATCGCTTGGTTGCTCCCGCTTGCCGAGCATGTAGGATTTGATGATGCGCGACCAGATCAGGTCATTCGATCTGAGGAGCTGAAATGCTCCTGCCATTTGCGTGCTGTCCAGATAGCCCTGGCGCCACATCACATCGTCAAGCAGCGCCAACTGGCTTTCGTCGGTGAAAAGCTGGAGCTCACCAGGTTCGCTGAAATCGGTCTGTGCGGCGAGCAGCGTTACCGTGGCCAATTGATCGTCGCGATCCCGCGCCATTGTAGCCGCTGCGATGGCGAGGATCGTGCCTCCCAGACAATAGCCGCAGGCATGCACTTTGGCATTTCCGCAGATCGCCCGGATCGCATCGAGCGCTGTCATGACGCCGTGGCGGCGGTAGTCGTCGAACGAGACGTCGCGCATCCCGGCATCTGGGTTGCGCCATGAAATGCAGAACACGGTGAAGCCTTGCGAAACGAGATGGCGGATCAGCGAATTCTCCGGAGAAAGATCGAGAATGTAATATTTCATGATCCAGGCCGGTACGATCAGCACCGGCTCGGGGCGGACTGTCGTGGTGGCTGGTTCGTACTGGATGAGCTCGATCAGTTCGTTTTGGAACACAACCTTGCCAGGCGTGACCGCCATGTTTTTGCCGACAATGAAATGACCGTCATTCTGCTTTCCGCCGATTGCAGCGCCGACGACGTCTTCGACGAAATTGCAGGTCCCCTTGACGAAATTGAAGCCGGCCTGCCCAACCGTTGCTCTTAGAACTTCCGGATTGATCCACGGGTAATTGGATGGCGAGCACATGTCGAGAATCTGCCGCATGGCAAAAGCGACGACATCGCTATGCGATTTCGCAACGCCGGCTGGCCCGGTGGTTGCCTCGCGCCACCATTCCTCGGTGAGCAGAAAACTCTGCGCAATCACATTGAACGGATAATCATTCCATGCCGGATCATCGAAACGCCAGTCCTGCGGTGAGGGGTTGATCCATTGCTCCGATTTTGTGAGCTGTTCGAACAATTCGAAGGCGCGGCAGGCCAGTTGAATTTGGCGCCCGGGCGAGTTCGCAAGATGCCACGCGAAATCCAGGTAAGCCAGCGCGAGGGAGATCGTAGAGAGCGATCCGGTTAATCGCGCTTCGGCTGCATGAACGACGCGATCGATCGAAAGCGGCTCCGCCGCCGGGATCGTGCGAAGTGAAGCGATCGGGGTTTCGGCTGCGCTCGTCAATGGACTGACTTTTGAGACAAAAAGATCGGCCATTACCCTCACCATCGTGTTTGTTTATTTTAGTCGTGCGCCGTCCCGTCAGCTTGATGTCGATCAAGCCCGTTGCAGGGTCTTATGCGGCGAGTCTGCGGAATGCAGAAGACCTCTTGACCTCGGTCAATATCGTGCCCCCCCACATGTGAGAGCCTTTGATCGTTATATTCTCTGGAGAGAGCCATGATTAAAGATATCATCGTAAATCTCGAGACGGGGAGGTCGCGCGACGGTGTTTGCGACTATGCCATTTCGGTCGCGGAGGCCTTTGACGCTCATCTGGCGGGGGTGGCTTTCGGGGGGCGGAATGCCGTTCCCAGTTATTTCATGCCAGGCGTTCCCCCTTATATTCTCGATGACATGCTGAGGGATTCAAATCAGCGGGCAACCGCCGCTTTGGAGCGCTTTGAGGCCGCAGCCAAACGCAGCGCTCTTTCGGTCGAGTGCAGACTCGATGTCGAAAACGGTTTTCCGTCAGCGCAGAGTTTTTCAATGATGGCGCGCCGTTTCGATCTGAGCATTGTCATGCAATCCGACGATACAAACGGTTCAGGGAATGATCTGTTGATTGAGGCAGCGTTGTTCGACACGGGGCGTCCAATGATCGTTGTCCCTTACATTCAAAAGGGAGGGCTGAAATTCGAACGAATTGTTTGCTGTTGGGATGGAAGCAGTGCTGCGGCTCGTGCCATCAACGACTCGCTACCAATGCTGAGACGGGCGGCGGTGGTCGAATTGTTTATCGTCACGAATGAAAAGACCCGGGTCGGCAATGAATTCCGCGGGGTCGATATGGCCCATCATCTCGCCCGGCACGACGTTAAAGTGGAAATGGCAGAATTGCCTGGTGCGGACACCGACGTAGCAAATGTCATTCTCTCGCATGTGGCAGATTGCGAAGGCGACATGATTGTCATGGGTGGCTACGGGCATTCGCGACTGCGTGAGTTCGTCCTTGGGGGTGCTACACGCGGAATCCTGGCGACGATGACCGTTCCCGTGTTCGTCTCACATTAACGCGCCGCCAATTCAGGTGCCGATTCTTTTAGGTGCATTTATTGGCGGGCGACCTTCATTGGCAGTGTGGTTCTAGTTGCTATCGGCATCGCACTCATCGGTAATGGGCGGCGCCTGCTGAAGTCAGCAGCGCCCTGAGTGACAACCTAACAGGCGGCACTCTGCGCGGTGCCGGGTCTCATTGTATTCCATCTGCTATTTCAAATGTCAGTTCTACGCTTTCTCCAAGGGAAAACTGTCGGAGAATCTGCGCGGGCGGCCATATGACCTCGGCCTTGATGAAATCGCCGGACGCGTACGTGAGGCATGGGAGCGTGGTGCCACAGAAGTCTGCATGCAGGGTGGAATCCATCCTTCATATACCGGTGCGACTTATCTTTCGATCTGCCGCGCGGTAAAGAAAGCGGCGCCCGGTATCCACGTTCATGCATTTTCTCCGCTTGAAGTATTTCAGGGAGCAAAGACCCTTGGCGTTTCAATCGTAGATTTCCTTGCAGAATTGAAGGGTGCCGGACTGGGGATGTTGCCGGGGACAGCTGCGGAGATTCTTGACGACGAAGTCCGTGCGGTGTTGTGCCCGGACAAGATCAACACGGCGCAGTGGCTCGAGGTGATGGGAACTGCGCATCGTGCCGGTTTGCGCAGCACAGCGACCGTTATGTTCGGCCACATCGATCGTTACGACCATTGGACCCGGCACATTATGCGTATCCGCGACCTGCAGAGTGAGACGGGAGGTTTCACGGAGTTCGTGCCATTGCCTTTCGTTCACATGGAGGCTCCGATCTATCTCAAAGGGAGATCCCGGAGGGGCCCAACTTTCCGCGAAACCGTTCTGATGCATGCGGTGGCTCGGCTTTCGTTGCATGAGCGGATTGCCAATGTGCAGGTGTCGTGGGTGAAGCTTGGTGAAGCGGGGATACGCGCCTGTCTGAAGGCGGGAGTGAACGATCTTGGCGGTACGCTGATGGACGAGACAATTTCGCGTTCGGCTGGTGCGAGTCATGGTCATGAAATGACACCGCAGGCGATGGAGGCGTTGATATTGGGAGCGGGACGCGTTCCTCGTCTGCGGACTACTCTTTACACTGACGCTTCCAGCGAGCGCCGGTCAGCTGCATTTTGTGCCGCAGCACGAAGAAAGGAGGTGTTTGTTGAGCACTCCTTTGGGTAGTCATGGAAATTCGTTTTCTGTTCACATCCGCTTCTGACTAGGTGAGTGCTGGATGTGGGTAGCTTAGGGATACCAGCACGGCTGATTTAGATGTTTCGGAATGTAACGGCTGTGACATGATCGACGCACACGCGGCATCAGGAGGGGCTTAAAGCTTCCCTTGGCGGCCTCCGCCAGGATCAGCTCCAGCTAAGATAGCGGAATACGATTCGCGTCGTCATGGCGGCTTGGCGTGCGGTCAATAATGATGAGGGTGCGACGATGAACGGAAGTCGCTACTACGTGGTGCGATCAGAGGGCACGAAATACGGCATAGGTTTTGGCAGCGCGCTCGCCATCGCCATCAGTTACACCACCAACAAGTCGATTCTCTGGGCAATCATCCACGGCATTCTGGGCTGGCTGTACGTGATCTACTTCGCGCTGTTTCGGTCTTAACCTTTGCCGTGGGCTTGTCCGAACGAGTCTCTTCTGCTCGACGCTAGGCGAACAGTTCGTACATACGAACCCAGGAATTAGACGATTGGAACTCCGGATCATGATCTCGGAGGGCGTCAGCATCCCTGAAATTGAGGAGGTAGCTGGCTTCGCCTGCGGCGAGGACTGCGGGATCGAGTTTAAGTTCTTGTTGGATGACATCGCCAAACCTCCTCTCGATCTCATTAACCTGGTGCCGGGTGGGTGCAACCTTGCCGGTGCGGCTATAGAATTCTATCTTCTCCAGTGTTCCTTTGGTTCTAACATTCGCAAAGAGTCTGCCGCAAAGTGATGCGAATGTTGGAACCGGAACACGGGCATTTCTGTGCTTGCTCCACGCTGAAGAACGGAGGCATGCGCTGCGTCATCCGATGCTGAAAGTTGTCAATCTTACCAAGACCTATCGTTCGGCGCAGGACGTCCTTACCGTGCTGCGCGGTGTAAACCTCCACGTCGCGGCCGGCGAAAGCGTCGCGCTCACCGGCGAATCCGGCAGCGGCAAGAGCACGCTGCTGCATCTGATCGCCGGGCTCGACGATGCCGACAGCGGCGAGGTCTGGGTTGGCGACGTGCCGGTTTCGGGGCTATCCGACGTCGCGTGGGCGGCGGTGCGGCGGCATCAGCTCGGTCTGATCTTCCAGCAGTTCAATTTGGTGCCCAGCCTGAGCGTGGCCGACAACATCGCCTTGCAGGCGCGCCTCGCTGGCCGTCACGACGCGGTGTGGCTGGCCGAACTGATCGAACGGCTCGGGCTCGGCGCAACGCTGGCTCGCTATCCTGAACAGCTTTCCGGCGGCCAGCAACAGCGTGTCGCCATCGGGCGGGCGCTCGCGGTGAAGCCGGCGCTGCTTCTGGCGGACGAGCCGACCGGCAACCTTGATGAAGCCACCGCCGACGATGTGCTGCGTCTGACCCGTGAACTGGTTGCGCGGAGCGGCTGCGGCTTTCTGATGGTGACGCATTCGCTGCGCCTCGCCGCGACCCTGGACCGCCAGGCGCATCTGCACGCCGGACGTATCGCATGAGCCGCGCGCTGTGGATTCTCGCCGTGCTGCTCAGCCACTGGCGACGGCATCCGATGCAGTTCATCACGCTCATGACCGGCCTTGTGGCCGCGACCGCGCTGTGGAGCGGCGTGCAAGCGCTGAACCAGCAGGCACGCGCCAGTTATGACCGCGCCGCGGCGATGTTTGGCGGTGCGCGCTCGGCCATGCTGATCGGTCCGGCTCACGCGACATTCCCGCAGCAACTGTTCGTCGCGCTTCGACGCGCCGGATGGCCGGTGTCGCCGATGATCGAGGGGCGCGTCCAGATCGGCGGCCGTTCGTTTCGCCTGCTCGGCATCGATCCGGTGACGCTGCCGCCGGAGACCGCCGCGATTTCGACGATCGGCAAGAGCGGACTGCTGTCCTTCATCGCGCCGCCCGGTCAGACGCTGGTGGCGCCCGAGACGCTCACGGAGCTTGGCCTGCGCGAAGGCGCGTCGCCGACGCTCAATGATGCCATCGTCCTGCCGCCGCTTAAGCTGCAGCCGCAACTCGCGCCCGGCGTGCTGGTGATGGACATCGGCGCTGCGCAACGCGCGCTCGGCAAGCCGGATCAGGTGTCGCAGTTGCTGGTCGGGCGGCAAACTCAGGGCCCGCGCACAGCGCTGGCATCGATCGTCGGCGATCGACTCCAGCTTATTGCTCCCGACGCCGAGAGCGACCTCGCCCGCCTGACCGACAGCTTCCATCTCAACCTGACCGCGTTCGGATTGCTGTCGTTTCTGGTCGGCCTCTTCATCGTCAATTCGGCAATCGGCCTCGCCTTCGAGCAGCGGCTACCGACATTGCGCACCTTGCGCGCCTGCGGCGCCTCGTCGCGCATGCTCAACACCGCGTTGGTGACCGAACTGGTCGCGATCGCGCTCGTCGCCGGACTGATCGGGCTGGTCGGCGGCTACCTGATTGCGGCAGCATTGTTGCCCGACGTCGTCGCTAGCCTGCGCGGGCTGTATGGCGCGCATGTTCCGGGACAGCTCACGCTCGCGCCGCAATGGTGGCTCGCAGGCCTTGCCATGAGCGTGATTGGCGCGCTCGCGGCAGCGGCAGCGAGCCTGTTCAAGATGGCGCGCCTTCCCGTTCTTGCCGCAGCGAAGCCTGCAGCGTGGCACGAAGCCCAGCGGCGTTGGCTGCGGCTGCAAGGCGCGCTGGCGCTGACGATGATCGCTGCGTCCGCAGGATTCTTCTGGCTCGGCGATTCGCTGATATCGGGGTTTGCGGTGCTGGCCGCGCTGACGCTCAGCGCCGCTCTGGCTCTGCCGGTGGTGCTCGATGCCGTTCTGTCGTTTTGCGCACGCCGAACGCGCGGACCGCTTGTCAACTGGTCATGGGCCGACAGCCGCCAGCAGCTACCCGGCCTGTCACTGGCGCTGATGGCGCTGCTGCTCGCGCTCGCGGTCAATGTGGGCGTCGGCACCATGGTGGAAAGTTTCAGCGTCACCTTCCTGCGCTGGCTCGACGGCCGGCTCGCGGCCGACATCTACGTCAACGCAGCGACCGATGCGCAGGCCGCCGATATCAAAGCATGGCTCGGCCGGCGCGCCGACGTCGAGGCGGTGCTTCCGAGCGGACGCGCCGAGGTGCAGATCGACGGCGCACCGGTCGAGATCATGGGCCTCGCCGACCACGCCACTTATCGCGAACACTGGCCGCTGCTGCTCGCCAGCGCGGATGTGTGGGATCGCTTGCGCGCCGGCGATGCGGCGCTGGTAAGCGAGCAGCTGGCGCGTCGGCTCAAGCTTGACATCGGCGGTCGCCTGCAAGCGCTGACACACCTCGGGCCATGGTCGCTAGATGTGGTCGGCATCTACGCGGACTATGGCAATCCGAAAGGACAATTCGCTGTCAACGTCAATGCTCTGATCCGGCACTTTCCCGGAACACCGCAAACCCGCTTCGGGCTGCGCGTCGCGCAAGCACATGTCGCCGAAGTCAGTCGCGCGCTGCGAACGACCTTCGATCTCGACAGCCGCCAGCTTACTGACCAGGCGACCGTCAAGGCCGAGTCCCGACGCATTTTCAAACGCACTTTTGCCGTCACAAAGGCGCTGAACGCCTTCACGCTGGGTGTTGCCGGCGTCGCGCTGCTGACCAGCCTGCTGACATTGGGCAACGCGCGTTTGCCGCAACTCGCGCCGCTGTGGGCGATCGGACTGACGCGCCGCAAGCTCGCCGCCCTCGAACTGATGAAGACCATGGCGGTGGCGTTGCTGACCGCGTTGCTGGCGTTGCCGCTCGGCCTCGCCGTGGCGTGGTGTCTGATCGCCGTGGTCAACGTCAAGGCCTTCGGGTGGCGATTGCCGTTTCATGTCTTCCCGATGCAATTGCTGACGCTGCTCGGTGTCGCCATGCTGGCGGCGCTATGCGCGACGCTGCTGCCGGTGCTCAAGCTGGCACGCATGCAGCCGGCGAAGCTCATCAGGATTTTCGCCGATGAGCGCTGAGCGCCACCTCACGCGACGGGCTTTTGGTAGCGGTCTTGCGTTGTTCGGACTCGGCGGGACAAACGCTCTTGCGCAAGGCTTTGCTGGACTCGGCAACGATGCAACGAGCTTCGCGCCTGTCGTCCCCGGCCGGCAACTGGTCTTTCCCGCCGACTTCGGCGCGCATCCGGCATTCCGGATCGAATGGTGGTACCTCACCGCCAACCTCGTTGATTCAGGCGGCGCGGCCTATGGCGCGCAGTGGACGCTGTTCCGGCAGGCATTGGCGCCGCCACCGCAACGGGAAGGTTGGGCCAACCAGCAAATCTGGATGGGCCATGCCGCGGTCACCAGCGCGGCGACGCATCGCTTTGCCGAGACGTTCGCGCGCGGCGGCACTGGACAGGCCGGCGTCGCCGCCGCGCCGTTCCACGCCTGGATCGACACCTGGGACATGGCGGCGATCGCATCGATGAGCGATGCGACCGTCGCCGCGCTGCAATTGACCGCGCAGGGCGAGGATTTCAGCTACGCACTGCGCCTTGATGCCGCGCAGCCGCTGGTGCTGCAAGGCGACGGCGGCTACAGCCGGAAATCCGAGCGTGGCCAGGCGTCGTATTATTTCAGCCAGCCGTATTACAAAGCCCGGGGCCAGATCACGCTCGGGGACAAGCCGATCCCGGTCAGCGGACAGGCCTGGATGGATCGCGAATGGTCGAGCCAGCCGCTGGCTTCCAACCAAACCGGATGGGATTGGTTCTCGCTGCACCTGCGCTCCGGCGAAAAAGTCATGCTGTTCCGATTGCGTCAGACCGACGGTCAGAACTATTTCGCCGGCAACTGGATCGACCGCGATGGACATTCGACTCAACTACCGCCTGCGGCGATTGTCATGAGGCCGACGGCGACAACTGACATCGGCAATCGCAGGCTGCCAACGCAGTGGCACATCGCCATTGAGGAACGTGGGCTCAGGATCGACTGCGTCCCGCTCAACGCACAAAGTTGGATGGGCACCAGCTTTCCCTATTGGGAGGGGCCAATTGCATACAGCGGCAGCCACGCGGGCGTCGGCTATCTGGAGATGACAGGGTATTGAAACGAAATGCGTGTGGAGCCTCGACAGGTTGTTCTCGGACAGACCGAATCTGCTGATTGGTGTCTGATATTTATATCGCCGTGAGGTCGGCTGCTTTGCGCTGTTTCGGTCTTAACCTTTGCGGTGGGGCTCGTCCGAGAGGGCATCTTCTGCCCGACGCTCGACCAAGCGCTTGCCCACTGCGATAGCGCCTTCATTGACTGCTCGAACGCGACCTCGACGGGTAAACGCAGTGACGTGCCAGATCGGCATAGTTGGAACCCTACAGTATCAATTTCGACATGGCGCTCTTCTCGGAAGATGTACCGGGGAGCGCGGTTGGAAAAATCGCACCAATTAGATTCAATTCAGGCCTCGACAAATTGCGGGCGTTTGCAAAAGAAAATTTAGGGGTGATGTTTTGGCAATAGGGGTGCGGCTCTTTGGTGCATTGCGCGGCATGCTGCGAGGCGGCGCCGTCATTCGTCTGCTTTTAAAATTTCAGGCTCGAAATACTTCCATGACGATATCTTCTGTTCTGGCGATGCCATCGTTCTAAAGCGTTGAACGACGCGGATGATATTATTCCATACGTGCACTTCCCCGTGTTTTAGACGCCACTCTGTGAGTTTTTTGGCCCGATCGATGCCACTCGCGTCCCAATCGATGACATCGGCGGATTCGCGATAAAGCCTTTCAGCAAACGCGACTGTCTCATTGTGATGAGTGACTTTCGGATCTGAATAATCTGGCATGAATTCTAGCAGAACTGAGCCTTCAATAGTGTTCAGTCTGATGTATTCGTCATGATAGATTTCCCCGAAACCATTTCTGGTCGCGGGATGAATTTCCTTCACGTGGTTAGATGAAGCGTTTTCTGGTTGGCTTTGGTTTGACGGTTTGCTGTTTTTTCTAGCTCCGAACAAGTCGGGAGCAAGAATCGTAATCAGATCTGAAGTTCGGCTGCCGCTGGTTTTTATCCGTCTGCGCCGCCGAATTAGACAGTTCTTTTCAAGCGACTTCAGCGTGGAATTGACCGTTCGTTCTGTCAATCCGCAACGCTCTGCGGTGTTTTTCTGGGATGGCCAGCATTCCCCTTTCTGATTTGCTCGGTCGCATATTGCAATGAGCACGAGTTTCTCTGTTGCAGAAAGGCCTTTGAGGTCTAAAGCCCAACGTACAGCAAGGAAACTCATGATGCTTCTCCTGCGATCCATCGCAGGAACCGAACTCGCGTTGCGGGCGTCGCGTCTCGCCAGAGGTTCATCAACTCAGAAAGGATATTCTTTTCATCGGCCAAGTTTGAAATTTTTCGAGACGTGGCATGAGTAGTTCGCTCGCCGCGCTGCACCCTGGCCAGCCGATCGATGCTGGCACCGGTATCCAAGGGGCCGCCTTGAATGGCGGTCAAAACCTTGGCGCCAAGTGCGGCTTCTCGCGCTGCCGCTCGTTGCACGGACCGCTCGGACTTGCCAGTGAGTGTCGCGACATTGGTTGTGAACGCATCCGCCAAGTTGGCGGATGCGTCGGCGGATGTCGCGCCTCTGTTCATGACCGCATTGGCGGCTCGTGCGCCCCTTGCCTTCGCAGGGCCGTGCAGAGTTTCGAAGAGTTTTTTGCGGCGACCGATGAGGAGGGCTTCCTCGGCGGGGCTCAGTGTTGATCGTACGAGGTTACTGTCGATTTCGATAAGCTCAGCAGTCGTCGTATCTGCTGAAATCAGCCGTGCGTGTATGGATTCCCAACCAAGCCGCCGGGCGGCTTCAAGGCGGTGACGGCCGGCAATCAAGGTTAGACGGCCATGCTGCGCGTAGTTGTCGTCGATCACGACAGTGATTGGGTCGATCAGTTGGCACGTTCGCATGGAATCTACGAGACGCTGAACGAGTTGCTCACCACACGGCCTAAGGCGACTTGGAACGTGAATGCCTGCGACGCTAAATTCGAAGGTCCGCGGGGAGCCTTCTTGGAAGGGTGCTCCTTCGGGTTCAGCACCGGTTTCGAGAGAGCGAAAAGGGTTTGCGAGTGAGGTGCTCATGATTTGCTGGCCCCACGGTGGATCATAGAGAGTGATGCCGGAACAAAGCGAGATTTCGTGTGCCAATTTTGTGCCAGATGGCACGCATTTTCATCGTTTGTTCCGTTCAAACTGGCTAGTGGTCCTCGCGATAGCTGATCCCGCACGAGTGCCGTTAATGCTTTGAAAGTACTAGGAAGATTTCTAATTTTTTGGATAGTTTGGCTGGTGCTGCCAGACAGGATTGAACTGTCGACCTCTCCATTACCAATGGAGTGCTCTACCACTGAGCTACGGCAGCGAACGCCAGACATGCAGATCGGTTTGAGCCGACCGGGCGGCCGAGGCGGAATCGGCCAAAAGCCTCGAAAGGCGCGCGATCCTTGCCATAACGAGGCTTCCGGCGCAAGCGCGAGAGCGACCACCTCGCCTGAAACCATAGGATTTTCCGTGTTATGGTCGAAAATCAGGGCATCAGCGCATTTTCAAGTGAAATGGAAACCGGGGCGCGTAAAGAAAACGCGTTAAAACAATAATCTAGAGATTTTCGCTGCTCCCCGGGCGGCGTGGGAACTTCGGATGCGGATGTGGACAAGGACATTATGAATAGTGAACCCGGCCGGGCGGATCGGGAGCGGCAGGCGCGGCTGCGCGCAGCGCTCCGGGAAAACCTGAAACGGCGGAAATCGCAGGCCAAGGGCCGCTCCGGCCGAGCGATCGTCACGCCGGAAGACGATGCTGCCGCTTCGGCCTGTGAAGGCGAAGGTGAGACCTCTCCCAACCAGAGATGAGAGGGCTGCGCTGTTGGAGCTGGATCGGGACAATCAGGCGAGGCTGCCGTATCATTCTCCGGTACCGAGGGACTGGTTATGGTTCTGGGGATGAGCCTGCCGGCGTTCACCGCTGCGCATGTGTTGCTGGCTTTGATCGGCATCGTCGCCGGGCTGATCGCGATGTGGGGCCTCTTGCGGGGCAGTTTGCTACGCGGCTGGACCTGGCTGTTTCTGCTGATGGCGCTGGCCGTCAGCATTAC
>Ga0182736_1002494_pt1 | contig 13976 bp, 11 predicted proteins | sample eDN5th30CKraftBY_FD_128882 | JGI IMG/M metagenome (GOLD analysis project Ga0182736, IMG submission 128882) | Enriched backyard soil microbial communities from Emeryville, California, USA - eDNA 5th pass 30_C Kraft BY (version 2) (version 2) | ecosystem: Environmental > Terrestrial > Soil >...
GAAAGCCCTTTTCAGCCGCGCGGAAACCGGCATGATGAACGCGACCCGATGAAGAAGCGGGAATCGCGGAGGAGGCGATGGAGCGCATCTGGCTGAAGCACTATCCGCCCGGCGTTCCCGCCGAGATCGATCCCGCACAATTTCGCTCCGTCGCAGCCTTGATCGAGGATTGTTTCCAGCGGTTCGCCGATCGCCCCGGCTATTCCTTCATGGGCAAGGAATTCACCTTCAGGGAAGTCGACAAGGCTTCGCGCGCGCTTGCAGCCTGGCTGCAATCGCGCGGCCTCGGGCGCGGCGCGCGGGTCGCGATCATGATGCCGAACACGCCGCAATATCCGGTGGCGATGGCCGCGGTGCTGCGCGCGGGCCATGTCGTCGTCAACGTCAATCCGCTCTATACGCCGCGCGAACTCGCGCATCAGCTGAATGACGCCGGCGTCGAAGCCATCATCGTGCTCGAGAATTTCGCGCATGTGCTGCAAGAAGCCTTGCCGCAGACCAAGGTGAAATACGTCATCGTCACCTCGCTCGGCGAAATGCTCGGCCTCAAGGGCGCGATCGTCAACTTCGTCGTCCGTCACATCAAGAAACTGGTGCCGGATTATTCTTTGCCGAATTCCGTGCGCTTCAACACGGCGCTCAAGGAGGGCGGCAATTACACGCTAAAAGAGCCCGACATCGCGCCGGAGGATACGGCCTTCCTGCAATATACCGGCGGCACCACGGGCGTTGCGAAGGGCGCGACGCTCACGCATAAAAACGTCGTCGCGAACACTTTACAGTGCGATGTCTGGCTGCAACCGGCGCTGAAAAGCGATGCGCCGTTCATCTGCGTCACCGCGCTGCCGCTCTATCATATCTTCGCACTGACCGCGTGCTTCTTCCTGACGTTGAAGAACGGCGGCATGTGCATTCTCATCGCCAACCCGCGCGATCTGAAATCGTTGATCCACGACGTCTCGAAATACAAAATCTCCTGCTTCCCTGCCGTGAACACACTTTATAACAGTCTCCTGCATCATCCCGACTTCGACAAGATCGACTTCTCGCAATTCCGTGCGGCGAACGCAGGCGGCATGGCAGTAACACGCGCCGTCGCGGAGTTATGGTTCAAGAAGACCGGCACGCCGATCATCGAGGGCTACGGTCTTTCCGAAACTTCGCCGGTGCTGACCTGCAATCGCGCAGACAACACCGAATACACCGGCACTATCGGCCTGCCGCTGCCTTCGACTGACCTCGCGATCAAAGACGAGGCGGGCAACGACCTCGCGCTCGGCGACGCGGGCGAGATTTGCGCGCGCGGGCCGCAGGTCATGGCCGGCTACTGGCAGCGCCCGCAGGACACCGCGGCGGTGATGACGAAGGACGGATACTTCCGCACCGGCGACATCGGCATCATGGACGAGAAGGGCCAGGTCAGGATCGTCGATCGCAAGAAAGACATGGTGCTGGTCTCGGGCTTCAACGTCTATCCGAACGAGGTCGAGGATATCGCTTCGCACCATCCGGGCGTGCTGGAGGCGGCCGTCATCGGCGTACCGGACGAGCACACCGGGGAGGCGGTGAAGCTCTTCGTTGTCCGCAAGGACCCGACACTTACTGAGTCGGCGCTGCGCGAATACTTCAAGGACAAGCTCACTGGCTACAAGCGGCCGCGGCACATCGAATTCCGCAATGAGCTACCAAAGACGAATGTGGGCAAGATTTTGCGCCGCGCACTGCGCGATGAGGCGCGCGGCAAAGGGCTCGACAAGCCGGCATAGCGCGCTCATTGCGGCACGCTCGTTGTGCGCCACACTTGTTGTTCATCTTTAACTTGAAGACTCTGTTTTGCAGCGCGGAAAAATAACCGGCTGCAAAGACTCGGGAATTGCGATTCCTCGCTGCTTACCGCCCGCATTCCGGCTTGTATCGGTGCCGGTTTGATGCGTAATCTTCCTGCATAAAACATAAGAAAATCAAACACCGGCTCGCCAATCAGCCGGTTTAGGAGGAAGCGATGAAGACCACGAGTCTTAAAACACTCGGCTTCGCGGCAATCTGTATTCTTGCCGCGCCGATCGCCGCTCAATCTACGGAACTCAAGATCATGACCGGCCCTCAGGGCGGTTCGTGGATTCCGTTGGGCGGGCAACTCAAGGATATGTGGGAAAAAGGCATTCCGGGCCTCGCGATCCAGACCTTCCCGGGCGCTGGCATCGCCAATGTGCGCGGTGTCGATGAAGGCAAGGCCGACGTCGGCTTCGGCAATTCGATCTCGACCGTCGATGGCCTCGCTGGCCGGCCGCCTTATCCGAAGGCCACCACCAACGTCTGCAATCTCGCGACACTTTATCCTCAGTACTATCAGCTCGCGGTGAACGCCGACTCCGGCGTCAATAAAGTCGCTGACCTCAAGGGCAAGTCGGTGACGACCCAGCAGAAGGGCAACACCGGCGAGTTGATCACCCGGCAGCTGCTCGAGGTGAACGGCATCAAGTACAGCGATGTGAAGGTCAGCTTCGTCAGCTACACCGACTCGGTGAACCAGATGAAGGACGGTCACGCCGTCGCGTTCGGGCTCGGCACGCAGATTCCGGCGGGCTCGATCATGGACCTTGCCGCTGCGCGCGACATCAAGATGGTCGATCAGTCCGACAGCATCGAGAAGATGAAGAAGCTCAATCCGGGCTACAACCTCATCACCATTCCAAAAGGCACCTATCCGAAGCAGGATAAGGACGTGAAGGTGATCGGCTACGCGACGCATATTGTCGTGTCGTGCAAGCTGCCCGAAGATCTCGTGTACAAGATGACCAAGATCTTGTCCGAGAACACCGCAACGATGGCGACCGTGGCGAAACCGATCGCCGATCTCACGCCGGAAAAGATGGCGGAGAATATCGGCATTCCGTTCCATCCAGGCGCCGCCAAGTTTTATAAGGAAAAGGGCGTCAAGCTCGCCGGTAAGTAAGCGCCTTGCCCGGCGCCGCGTTTCCTGGGGTGGGAGCGCCGCGCCGGGCTGATGGTGTTCTGTGTGCTGTTTGGGGACGGCAATTCCAGACTGAGGGGGATGGAAATGACAGCGGAGCTTAAGAGCAGCTACGCCCGGATCGTGCTCAGCGCCATCACGGCAATTTCCGTCGCGATGGTCGCCTATCATGTCTGGGCGATCGTCTTCGGCACACCGGAAGCGGTGATCTTCCGCGGCACTCACTTGATGTTCGCGATCGTGCTGGTCTTCCTCCTGCATCGCTGGAACGGCGAAGTGGAGGGGCTGCCGTCGCTTTCCGATTATGCGCTGCTGATCCTCGCGATCACGCCGATCCTCTATCTCTTCGTCAACTACGACTACATCATCAACCGCATCTTCTACGTGGATGATCTCACGCCGATGGATATGGCGATGGGCATTCTGATGACGGTCATGGTGCTCGAAGGCACGCGCCGCGTCATCGGTCTTGCGCTGCCGATTACGGCGGTCGTCTTCCTGATCTACGGCCTCTTCATCGCGCATCTCGAGCCGCAGCGGCTGCTCGATCAACTCTACATGACGACGGAAGGCATCTTCGGCATTCCGCTCTCCGTTTCCGCGTCCTATGTGCTGATCTTCGTGCTGTTCGGCTCCTTCATGGAGCGCACCGGCACCGGGCAACTGTTCATGGATTTCGCCATGAGTCTGACCGGCCACACCGCCGGCGGGCCGGGCAAGGTGTCGTGCGTATCGTCCTCGCTGTTCGGGACGATTTCGGGGAGCGCCGTCGCCAACGTCATGGTGGACGGGCCGATCACCATTCCGCTGATGAAGCGTTCGGGCTTCCCGGCGCACTTCGCTGCCGGTGTCGAAGCTGTCGCTTCGACCGGCGGCCAGATCATGCCGCCGATCATGGGCGCCGCCGCTTTCGTCATGGCCGAATTTATCGGCGTCTCCTACGGGCAGGTCGTGATCTGGGCGATGATCCCGGCGATCCTCTATTACGTCGCCTGTTTTGCTGCCGTGCATTTCGAGGCCAAGCGACGCGGCCTCGTCGGCGTGCCGCGCTCCGAGCTGCCGAAGATGCGCAATGTGATGCGCGAGCGCGGCCACATGTTCCTGCCGGTGATCGCCATTCTGTTCGTGATGTATTCGGGTTACAGCGCGCCGATGGCGGCGCTCGCCGGCACCGTCGCCTGCTTTCCGGTTGCTTTCCTGCGTAAATCGACGCGTCATTATGTGACGCTCGGCAATTTCATTGGCGCCTGCGCCGACGGCGCGCGCAATTCGCTCGCTGTCGCACTCGCCTGCGCTTCGGCGGGCGTCATCATCGGCGTCGTGACGATCAGCGGGCTCGGCATCGTCTTCACGCAATACGTCATTCATCTCGCGCAGAACTACCTGCTGCTGGCGCTGATCTTCACCATGATCGCGGGCATCGTGCTCGGCATGGGCATGCCGACGACGCCGGCTTACATCATCATGACGGCGCTTCTGGTGCCGGCCATCGTCAAGTTCGGCGTCATCATTCCGGCCGCGCATATGTTCGCGTTTTACTTCGCGGTGCTCTCGGCGATCACGCCGCCGGTCGCGCTCGCGGTGTTCGCGGCGGCCGGCATCTCGAAGTCGGACATCTGGGCGACGGGTCTTGCGGCGGTTCGCATCGCGGCGACGAGCTTCATCATCCCGTTCATGTTCGTTTATGAACCGGCGCTCCTGATGATCGGCGACTGGCCGACAATCATCTGGAGCACATGCACGGCAGCATTCGGCGTCCTGATCTTCGCCGCCGGTCTGCACGGCTATTTCCTTATCCACTCGCGGCTGTGGCAAAGCGCGGCGCTCGTGGTCGGCGGGTTGCTACTGATCGAGCCGGGGATCAGGACCGACATCCTCGGCGCGATCATTGTTGGCGGGGTGGCGACAACCCAATGGCTCGCGCGGCGCAGCGCAAAACCGGTGGCGGCGGAGTAACGAGCCGCGCTATTATCGCCGCCGATGAAGAAAACCATTCCTGGCGCGCGGGACCCGCGTACGCTCGCCTATTATGACCGCAACGCTGAAACCTTCTGGGAGCGCACGCGCGACCACGATGTGCGCCAGAACGTTGCGGCGCTGTTGGATGCGATCGAAGGCTCGCCGCCGTTTGCACTCCTCGATCTAGGCTGCGGGCCGGGGAGAGACCTCAAGACATTCCGCGATCTCGGCCATGAAGCGATCGGCGTCGAAGGCGCGGCGGCGCTCGCCGCCATGGCGCGCGAGCATTCCTGTTGTGAAGTGTGGGAGCAGGATTTTCTCGCGCTCGATCTGCCGCCCGCGCGTTTTGACGGCATCTTCGCCAATGCCGTGCTCTTTCATGTGCCGCCGCCGGAATTGCCGCGCGTGCTTTCCGAGTTGCACGCGGCGCTGAAGCCGCGCGGCGTGCTGTTCAGCTCGATCCCGCACGGCAACGACATTGAGACGACGCATCCCGACGGCCGCTACGGCGCCTATCACCGGCCCGAAACCTGGCAGCGCTATATGCGTGACGCAGGCTTCACGGAGCTTGCGCACTTCTTTCGGCCCGAGGGCAAGCCGCGCGAGCAGCAACCGTGGTTCGCCAGCGTGTGGCGAAAGGCGTGAAGCCTGGGGAGCTGCAGCTTCGGCAATTTCGCTTATCCAAAGCACACTTAATAAGAGTACCGAAGATGGAACACCGACGGTGCGGCGAATGCGCTTGCGCATTTTTGTCGCGTGGCGGCGGCGGGAAGGGCGTGTTTGGCTGCGTCGATTCCGGAATCGTCAGCCATGTTTGGCTTTGGAGCCATGCACATCGTCAGGACAGAGTCCTCAAAGTCCCGCATTCTGATGGCCGTCGCCGGCCTGTTTCTCGCTGCCTGCGGGATCGCCGCCGTGCTGGATTACATCGTCCCCGGCTGGTTCTGGCGGGTCTTCATCGTGCTCGTCGTCGTTCTGCTCGGCCTGTTCGGCAAAGTGGTCTATGACGGCCACGCGCGCTAAAGCATGACCCCGGAAAGGCGCCTGATCGCGCCATCCTGAATTTCCGCAAGAGGACAAGATGCAATTCATGACGTTGGCCAGAGGCACGCTCGTGCTTGCGCTGGTTTTCGGGTTCGGTGCTGCATCGCCGGCCTCAGCCGATCCGCAGCCCGCAAATTGGCAATCCTATCGGTCCGAGAACGGGGGCTTTGCGATCGAGATGCCCGGCAAGCCCGAGACGATCGAAAACTCGTTCGGCACGCAGGGCCAGAAGATGCACGGCTTCGCCTTCAGCCGCGACAAGAGCGGCGACGGCAAGGCGGGCGCCATGCTCGCCATGGCGAGCGATCTCGTCGGCGAACGCAAGAAGGAGGAGGGCGACAAGCACCTCGACGCCGTGCGCGATACAGCAATGAAAACGATGGGCGCGAAGCTTTTAGGCGAGACGCGCGAGAATGTCGGCGCTTATCCCGCACGGCGTATCCAATACCAGGGTAACGGCTATTTCGGCACGCTGCGCGTGGTACTCGCCGACCACCGCATGTATCAGGTCAATGTTATGGGCCCGAAAGGCTATGCCGAGACGCCGGAAGCGCGGCGGTTCCTCGATTCGTTTACGCTGACTGGCAACTAGCCGCGTTGCAACAAAAACCGGATATTGCTCCTCGTTCCGGTTGCGATACCATCGGGGCGAACGCGTCGCCAAGGCGCGGCAGTTTGAGAGTTCATCACCGGGAGGAATTGCAAGTGAAGTTGCAAGTAAAGAATATCGTTCGCCTTTTTGCCGCTACCGCCGCGACGGCCGCGGCCATCGGTTTTGCCACGGGTCCCGCCGCGGCGGTCGATTATCCGACGCGCGCGATCAAGTGGGTCGTGCCCTATACGCCGGCCGGCACCACGGACGTGCTCGCGCGGCTTTCCGCGCAATATCTCTCGGAGAAACTCGGCCAGCAGATCGTCGTCGAGAACAAGCCCGGCGGCGGCAACAACATCGGTGCCGAGTTCGTCGTCCGTTCGGATCCCGACGGCTACACTTGGCTCCTGGTCAACCCGGCGAGCTACATCAACACTTCGCTCTACAAGAACCTGAAGTTCAACCTGCCGAAGGATATCCAGGGCGTCGCCGGTATCGTGAGCACGCCGAACGTCATGGTCATCAACAAGGACTTCCCGGCGAAGACGGTCAAGGAATTCATCGACTACTGCAAAAAGAATCCGGGCAAGATCAATCTCGCATCTTCCGGTGCCGGCACTTCGGTGCATCTCTCCGGCATCCTGTTCCGCACGATGACCGGCTGCGACATGCCGCACATTCCGTACAAGGGTGCGGGCCCCGCGCTCACCGACATCATGGGCAACCAGGTGCAGGTGATCTTCGACAACCTGCCGTCGTCCGCGGGCTTCATCCGCTCGGGTGCGGTGCGCGCGCTCGCCGTCACCTCGACGACGCGCGATCCGGGCTTCCCCGATCTGCCGCCGGTCGCCGACTCCGTGCCGGGCTATGAAGCGACCGCACGCTTCGGCATCGGTGTGCCGAAGGCGACGCCGCGCGAAATCGTCGACAAGATCAACGCCGCCGTTCAGGCGATGCTGAACGATCCGGTGTGGGTCGAGAAGTTCGCCAAGCTCGGCGGCACGCCCCTCAAGGGTTCGGCCGATGATTTCCAGAAAGTCATCGAGTCCGAGACCGCGAAATGGGCGCCGGTCGTGAAGGCGTCGGGCGCGGTCGTGGAGTAAATTTTCCTAGTTTTCTGAACGCCTGTTCAGCTTCGGCGTCGTGAATTGAAAATTTCATGACGCCGAAGCGAATTTCTGCGACGCAGCATCGCTATTTCGTTGACGCCCCCATAGGCGGTCTGGAATCGTCGTTCACGTGCCCGTGAGAAGGGCACGATAAACAGGGGGAGTTACCCATATGCGTTTGATTCTGACCGCTGCGGCCGCAGCGCTCGTCCTCGCGTTCGCCGGCACCTCGGCTGACGCCAAGAAGGCGCCGAAAGCCAAGTCCTACACCTTCAACATTTCGTGCCCGGCGATCGCGCCGGTTCCGATGCCGCGCGGCACCTGCACCGCGACCGGCAAGAGCAAGGAAGCCGCTCGCGCCACCTGCCAGTCGAAGAACCTGATGTGCTACGCTGGCGACAAGAAGGCGAAGAAGGCCAAGAAGGCGAAGAAGAGCGGCAAGAAGGCCGCGAAGAAGGCCAAGAAGTAATTCGACGCTTTCGCTAACCTGAGTTCCGGCCCGTCAGGCATGCCTGGCGGGCCGCTGTTTTTCGGGACTCAAAAAATCATGCGGCGGGGCGGGAACTGCCAACCGGGCAGAGAGTTGTTTGGATGTTCGCGAACGCGAACCTGCCGGGCGTCATCCCCCCACCGCCCTTACCCCCGATTGCCCGGTAGGGAACCCGGTCTTCCCCGAGACCGGGTTCCATTCGTTTGGGGCTGGCTCTTGAATCAGATTGTGAGCAAACGCCGCTAAAACATTTGCGCTCGGCGTGAGCGCGCGCGGCTAATCGGCGGAAATGAATCGCGTTTTCGCCGCAGCGCGGATGCCCGGTTTCGGCGCGGTAATGCTCATCACGCCGTCGAGCCGCTCGCCGGCACGCAGATAGCGCACGGGATCGGTGGCTTCGCCGGCAATCCGTACTTCGTAATGAAGATGCGGCCCGGTTGAACGTCCGGTCGTGCCGATACGGCCGACGACTTCACCCGGCTGCACGATGTCGCCGGTATTGGCCTCGATCGCCGATAGATGGCCGTAGCGGGTAACGAAGCCCTTGCCGTGGTCGATCTCGACCATCAGGCCGTAGCCGCCCTGATAGCTCGCGTTCGTGACGCGGCCCGCGGCGGTGGCGCGCACGAGTTCGCCCGGCTGGCCGCGAAAATCGACGCCGGAATGCAGCGCCAGTTGGTGAAAGAACGGATCGGCGCGCGCGCCGAAGCCGCTGGTGATTTCGGACTGGCGCGGCACCGGGAAACGCACCGGCAGGCTATCGAGTACGGCATCGAGGCTGCCGAGATTGGCCGCGGCTTCTCTGGCTTTGGTGAGCTTCTGGTCGAAAGCGTCAGGCTTCACGAGCGGGATGAACGGGCCGCCGGCGGCGGCCATGAGCTTGGTCGTGAGCTTGGTCGCGGGCGCTGCGACACCGAGATCGGCAAGCACGGCGCGGGCACGCAATTCACTGTCGGCGAGTTTATCGGTCGTGCGCAGGATCGCTTCCTGTTGTCTGCTTTCGATGCGCGCCAATCCTTCACTGAGCACTGCGAGCCGGGTTTCCATCGGCCGTGAACGGTCGAGAACCGCGAGGTTGATCGAGGCACGCGTCTTCGTCGAGCGCAGCGGCGCGGGCGATGTCTCGAGCGATGTCTCGCCGGAAATCGGCGAGGGCTTTGGCGTCTCGCGCTCTAACACCGGGAAGGTATCGGGCATGGGGCCGCGCAGCGTCGGCGAAGGCGCCGGTGCTTCGCGTACGGTTTTCTGTTCGAGCTTGGCGAGCGTCTCCTGGCGCTCCTCGACGATCGCCTGCTTGCGGGCAAGTTCCGAGACCTTGCGATCGACGCGCTCCTGCTCGACGAGCTTCAGGGATTGCAGCCGCTGCACCTGTGTCTGGAGGGCCGCGATCTGCGCGTCGTATTGGCGCACGAGTTCGGTCTGATGCGCGGCGATGAGGTGCAGCGCGTCGTCGCGAAATAGAAGATAGAAGGCGGTGAAGCTCGACCACAGAAACAGAACGCCGACGCCGAACGCGGCGGCGAGTTTCGCGCCGCGCGAGAACGGCTTGCGTCGCCGCGGCGCAGGCGTGTGTTCGCGCGAATGATGTTGCGCATGTCGCCGGTCGAACGCGGAAGACGTCATGAAGCTCTCGAACCCGGACCCAGAAAGTGACGCGAGCCTGGATCAAAGACCGCTTCGGTTAACGAGACGTCAACGTTTCGGGTTCACACGGGCTCAAGGGATTGATTCAAATGGCACGTGCTTCGGCAAGTACCTCTTCGGCGTGGCCGGCGACCTTCACCTTCGGCCACACCCGGACGATGACGCCTTTCTCGTCGATCAGATATGTCATGCGTTTCACCCCGAGGAAGGTTTTGCCGTAGAGGCTCTTTTTGCCCCACGCGCCATAGGCGGAGAGCATCTTATGCGTCTCGTCGGAGAGGAGCGGGAAGGCAATCTCGTATTTGTCCCGGAATTTCTCCTGCGCCTTGAGCGGGTCGGCGGAGACCCCGAGAATCACCGTATTCGCCCTGGTGAAGTCCTTGCGCTTGCCGTTGAAGGCGATTGCCTCCTGGGTGCAGCCGGGCGTATTGGCGCGCGGGTAGAAATACAGCACGACCTTGCTGCCCCGCAGCGATTGCAGGGAGACTTTCTCGCCGTTTTCGCGATGCAAGGCGAAGGCGGGCGCCTTGTCGCCGGGGTTCAGGATTTCCGCCATCAGCCTTCCTTTCGTCGCCTTTCCCGCTTTGATTGGGCACAATATACAGGGTTCCGCGTGAATACAGGCGGTGGACGGTGGGGGCCGATCCAGCGCTTTGGCGCGAGAGGGACAGATTTGAGACTGGCGCGCGCATGAATTCGAGGAATTCCCAGGGAGGGCCACGCGCAGGGGGATCGCAGGCTCCTCTCCACGGACACGCATCTCAAGGGCACGCGTCTCAAACGCAGCACCCGGGGTCGCATGCGCATGACCATGGGCAAGGCCACGGCCATGCTCACGATCATGGCCACGATCATGGTCACGCTGACCATGGCCACGCAAATGTGCCGCCACGGCACCGGCACCCCCACGCAGCCCGCTCGCCTCGGCGGCACGGCGGCATAACGGCTTGGTGCCGCCGCTTCGGCCTTGCCTTGTTCTGCAAGCGAAACAGCAAAGTCTCCGCGCTCAAGATCACGGCGATCGTTTGCGCGATCGTCGGCTCGCTCTATGCGATCATGATCAGCGGCTGGCTGCCGTTCGACGTCGCGCGGCCGATCGTCAAACGCGCGCTTGAAGCCAAGCTCGGCGAGGGCACGCGCGTCCGGATCGGCCATACCCATTTCGGCACCAACGCGAGCGGCCAGCCGGTGCTGGTCGTCAATAATATCGCGATCCGCAGCCGCCAGAACGCCACCATCGCGACCGCGCCGCGCGCCGAGATCGTGCTCGACAGCGGCATGCTGGTCGGCAATTTCCGCGCCCGGCGCATCGACCTGATCGACGCGATCATGACGCTCAGGATCGACGAGCACGGCCGCATCGGGCTCACCGATCAGGATCAGGCCAAAGCCAATACCAGGACTTCAACCGCGGCTGAGGGTACCATGCCGCGCGCCGGCAAAGATTTGTCGCTGCCGGGCAAGGCAGCGAACGCACCGGCCTCCGTTCCGTTCGTCTATCCTGAACTCGCGGCATGGCTCGATCGTCTGGAGCGCAGCGGGCTCGACGGCATTGCGCTTTCGGAAGTCGGACTGAAGCAGGGCACGCTGGTGGTCGAGAGCGCCAAGCAGCAGCGGCGCTGGATTTTCGCCAACACCAACTTTCTTGTCGCGCGGCCGCCCGAAGGCGGCGTGACGATGTCGCTCAGCTCCGGCAACGCAGGGGACGCCTGGAGCATCAACGCCACCATCGGCGCATTGCAAGAAGGCGTGCGGGCGATCGACGTGCTGGCGCGCGACGTCTCGCCCGAAGACATCATGCTGGCGGCCGGCATCACCAGCAATCAGCTTTCGGTCACTTCACGGATATCGGGATTGCTGCGTGCGCATATCGCGCAGGACGGCCGCCTGATCGGGGCGGGCTTGCGCCTTTCGGCAGGCCCCGGTGTCATCAACAATTCGAGCGATGAAGATTCCAAGATCGCGCTCGACGCGATCCAGGTGCAGGCCGAATACAATCCGAACCGGCAGGCGATCTTCTTCGGCCCGATCATTGCGCAGGCCGGTCCCAATCGCATCGGCCTGCAGGCCATCGTCGAAGCGCCGAAGGAGCCGCATCACCCGTGGCCGGTTTCGATTTTCCGAGGGCAGGCGCAGCTCGGCGTCGGCACGCCGCAGGAGCCGGCGCTCGTCCTCGACCAGATCGAATTGAAGGGCGGATGGGATCCGGGGGCCGGGCGCGTTACCATCGATAGCGGGACGATCGGCGGCCCGACTGCGAGCCTCGCGCTTTCCGGTGACGTGGCGTTCGGCGGCTCTTCACCGACGCTCTCGCTCGGTATCGCCGCCAATCAGCTGCCGGTATCGGCGGCGAAGCGTTTGTGGCCGGCGCCGATCGCGCCCGGCGCTCGCACCTGGATCGTCGATCATGTCGACCACGGCTTGATCAAGGATTTTCTGCTCGCGGTGAACATGCCGCTCGACAAGGTCGGCGTGCCGAACGTCGAATTGCCCGATGAGGCAGTGAAGATCACCGCCAATATCGTCGGCGGCGAATTCCGTCCGCTCGGCGACCTGCCGCCGGTGCGCGAGGCGGAGGTCAATGCGCTCGTTACGGGCCGCACGGTGAGCGTGAAGATTCCGAAGGCGGTTATCGAGACCAAGAGCGGGCGGCGCTTTAATCTGAGCGACGGCTCGCTGGATGTCGCCAACCATGCGCCGCCCAATCCGCGCGGCACCATCCGGTATCGTTTCAGCGGGCCCGCTGACGCGATTGCCGAAACGGTCAATCAGGATCCGCTCCGCAGCGCGCTTGGCATTACGTTCGACGTTCCATCGACGAAGGGAACGGTGAGCGCATCGGCCAATTTCGATCTCATCTTCAAGCGCGATCCGGGCAAGGACGAGTTGAACTATACGTTCGACGTCAACCTTGCGAACTTCGCGAGCGACAATGTTGTGAATGGCCAGCGCGTCGAAGGCATGAATGCGCGGCTCACCGTCACGACGGCCGAACTCAGCGTGAAAGGCGACGGTAAGGTCGCGGGCGCGGCGGCGGCTTTCGAATACAAGCGTTCGCGCGAGACCAACGATGCGACCTTCAAGCTTGCGACGACGCTCGACGATGCGGCGCGCGCTCGCGCGGGCTTCGATCTTGCACCGTGGTTGACCGGGCCGGTGGCGATCAAGTCGACGGGCCAGATCAACGCCAAAAACGAGAGCCGTACCGAAGTCGATGCCGATCTCGGCAGCGCCAAAATCGCCGATTTGGTGCCCGGTTGGTCGAAATCGCCGGGCCGTCCGGCGCGCGCGACATTCAAACTTTCACATCGCGATCGGAACTTCCGCATCGACGATCTGAACGTTTCCGGCTCCGGAGCCCTATTACGCGGCACTTTGGAGATCGAGCCGGATGGGGATGTGGTGTCGGCGAACTTTCCGAGCTTCCAGCTCTCGGACGGCGACAAAGCCACCCTGCGCGCTGATCGTACGAGCGATGGCATTCTGAGAGCCACAGTGCGCGGCGACGTACTGGATGTACGCGGCTTGATGAAACGCATGACCGAGGGCTCGGTTCAAACCGGTCCGGTGCAAGGTAAGAAGTACAAACCGCACGACATGGATCTCGAAGTGAAAATCGGCGCGGCGAGCGGCAACAACGGCGAAGTCATCCGTCAACTCGATCTTCGCATTTTGCGTCGTAACGCCGAGATCCGCAGCTTCGCGTTGCTCGGCAAGATCGGTCGGGATGGCACCTTGGTTGGTGATTTGCGTACGCGCGAAGGTGGCAGGCCTGCACTCTATATCTCGACGAGCGACGCCGGTGCTTTGTTCCGCTTCGCCGATTATTACGCCAAGATTCAAGGCGGTGACAGTTGGATCCTTGTGGATGCACCGCGCTTCGATGGCTCGGCGCAAGAGGGCACGATCCAGGTGCGCGGATTTTCGATCAAGGGTGAACCGGGGCTCGACCGCCTAGTTGGCGTGCAGCAGGATGCCAATCGCGCGAGTGTCGGTCTGCCATTCCACCGTCTGCAAGTCACGTTCAATCGCACGCCGGGGAAATTCGCGATCCGGGAGGCGCTGATTTACGGCGACTCGATCGGCGCGACTTGTGAAGGTGTGCTCGATTATTCCGGCAATACCGTGCGGCTGCGCGGCAGCTACATCCCGGCTTATGGGCTC
>Ga0182736_1002496_pt1 | contig 13964 bp, 9 predicted proteins | sample eDN5th30CKraftBY_FD_128882 | JGI IMG/M metagenome (GOLD analysis project Ga0182736, IMG submission 128882) | Enriched backyard soil microbial communities from Emeryville, California, USA - eDNA 5th pass 30_C Kraft BY (version 2) (version 2) | ecosystem: Environmental > Terrestrial > Soil >...
CTTATTCAAAAATCGGCAACAAGCAGCGTTAAAGCAGGTGAGAATGCGGGAAGAAGCCTGTCTCATGTACAAATCGTAAGGCAACTGCAGCGTATAGACCTGAGTAACAAAAAAGACGTGATCTTAAGCCTTCCCGACGATTTTACTGAGAAAGGTTGGGAACTGATTGGCTTTGTACAAAATCTGCGCAATGGACATATCAGTAGTGCCACAAGATTTGACTTTAATAAGGTAAAATAATTCACATAAACTACCAAGAGATGTACATATGTAAAAAAACAGGTTATATTTTTCTTGATGAACGACCGAGAATTGCATATAAGAAGCATTTTTTTTATTTTGCAAACCAAACAAATCTGTATAATTCATGTAGGATTCCCTTCTTTCAAACAAAATAATTAATGCAGCCATAATCTGCTCGCTGTAATTGTTCATTTTTTTAAAGAAAGGAATTATGCTTTTTCTACAAAATATTACCTATATACATCCCAATAAAGATCTATTATTCAGTAATTTAAACCTTACTGTTAATAAAGACAGTAAAGTTGCCCTAATTGGCAATAACGGAGCAGGAAAATCTACGCTCCTTAAAATAATTGCCAACGAAGTACAGGTTACAGCAGGACTTGTAACTATTGATGCCACGATTTACTATGTACCCCAAGTAGTTGGGCAATACAATCATTTAACCATAGCGCAGGCACTTGGGATTGAAGATAAATTAAACGCGTTAAGCGAAATCCTTAATGGTAACGCAGCAGAAATTAATTTTACAGTACTCGACGATGATTGGACAATTGAAGAGCGCTGCCAAGCAGCACTGAAATTTTGGCAATTAGATCGCTTAGATTTGACCCAAAAGATGGGAACCTTGAGTGGCGGACAGAAAACTAAAGTATTTCTTTCGGGTATTTCGATCCATCAACCCGAACTCATTTTGCTGGACGAACCAAGCAATCATTTAGATACCGCAGGAAGAGCCTTGTTATATGAGTTTATCCCATCAACTTCAAGCACCTTGATTGTGGTTAGTCACGATAGGACATTGCTAAACCTGCTTGACTCGGTTTATGAATTGAGCAAGCACGGGATAACGATCTACGGCGGCAATTACGACTTCTATGCAGCACAGAAGTTGATTGAAAGTAATGCCTTGAACCAAGACCTAAAGAGCAAAGAAAAGACTTTAAGGAAAGCAAAAGAGGTGGAACGGGAAACGGCAGAAAGGCAACAGAAACTAAACGCCAGAGGCAAGAAAAAACAGGAAAAAGCAGGGCTGCCAACCATACTCATGAATACCTTAAAAAATAATGCCGAAAAAAGCACGTCGCGACTGAAAGGCATCCATACCGAAAAAATAGGCGCGATTTCCCAAGAATTGAGCGAATTGCGTAAGGCAGTACCCGATACCGATAAAATGAAATTTGGTTTCGGCAGTTCTGCACTCCATAAGGGTAAAATATTATTCAGCGCAAAGGACATCAATTTTGGATATGGAAATCAACTGTTATGGAAGCGGGACTTAAATTTTCAAATCACCAGCGGCGAACGTATCGTACTTAAAGGATTGAATGGTTCGGGCAAAACAACATTAATAAAGATAATTTTAGGACGATTAACGCCCAAAGTTGGCACCGTTCACCTAGTGGAAAATAAATCGGTATATATCGATCAAGATTATTCTTTAATCGACAGGCAGCTTAATGTTTACGAGCAGGCCCAACAATTCAATTCTGCTGCAATGCAGGAGCATGCTATAAAAATCAGGCTCAACCGTTTTCTGTTTTCAAAAGAAGATTGGGATAAGCCTTGCGCGGCGCTAAGTGGTGGAGAAAAAATGCGATTGATGCTCTGCTGCCTCACCATAAGTAATCAGGCACCTGATGTGATTTTTCTAGACGAACCGACCAATAATCTGGATATACAAAATATCGAAATACTTACTGCTGCCGTCAACGAATACCAAGGTACTCTTCTCGTTGTATCCCATGATACTTATTTTTTGGAACAGATACACATTGAACGGGTCATTGATTTGTAAGTGGATGGATTGATCATTTCAATTTTATAAATTTGGAGATTGCTGTAGCACAAGAATTTTCGTTAAATAGCCCTATCTTGCAGAGAACCCAATCATTTTATGCATTATGACAACAAGGAAGACGTTTAAAATTTCAAATAAAGTAATATGGCTGAGTTCTTTTTTCTTAGGCTTGCTGACTGCCATACCCAAAATTGCAGAGCACCATTTTAATCCCTATGAAGCACTTGTTGATTCGTCGGTTACCTTTTTATTTGCCGTGCTGATATGGTATTATAATATTTATACACTGCCCGCATACACGGCAAAAGATGCTGTGAACGGTTTTTCAACCAAACGATTGCTTAAAGGCCTTTTTTTTGGCTTGATACTCATGTTTATTTTAGCCTGCATTCAGCAATATCTATTGTCGCACCTAAACTTCGGACCGGTGATGCTGATGTTTGAGGTTCGGGGCATCCTGATAAGCCTTGCTTTCTACATGTTCATCCATTTGCTGTACCAAAGCTTTCTTAATCAGCAGGTGGGCATAGAGCTGGAACGTGCCCGAGCGGATAACCTTTGGGCACAATACGAACTTCTTAAACAACAGGTTAATCCGCATTTTTTATTTAATAGTTTGAACACATTAAAGTATATGGTTGAAAGCGGTGATAGCCATGCCGTAAATTTTATTCTAAAACTTTCAGACTTTTATAGATTTACCCTTGAAAACCGCAAGCTTGATTTGATCAAGTTAGCCGACGAGCTGGAAATACTTGATGCCTATATGTTCTTATTAAAAGCCCGATTTGAAGAAGGAATCGATCTTTCCATTAATATTGATGAAAAATATTATGCTTCACTTTTACCGCCTTTTACCTTGCAGTTACTCATCGAAAATTGCATCAAGCATAATATCGTTTCGCTAGATCGGCCGCTACATATTAAGCTCTATTCTGCGGACGATTTTCTTATAGTTGTAAACAACGTTCAACCTAAAAAAGTAGCAGAATCTTCTACCGGACTAGGGCTCGAAAATATCAATCAACGTTATCTACATCTTTCGGATAAAAAAATAGAAATTCTGGTAGATGAAAAATTTTTCACCATTAAACTTCCGATTATCCATGAATATCATCATCATTGAAGACGAGCTAAAAGCGGCTAAATCGCTGGCTGATTTAATTGTTAAATTAAGACCAAACGCTAAGCTTATTGCACAGATACAAAGTATTGAAGGTGCTATAGACCACCTTTCCACTAGTGAGGTGCCCGACCTGATTTTTATGGATATTCAACTTTCGGATGGTTTATGTTTCGAAATTTTTAAAACCGTTAAGATTAATTGTCCTATCGTATTTTGTACTGCTTATGGTGAGTATGCAATAGACGCCATCAAAGCTAACGGCGTGGATTATCTATTAAAGCCGTTTTCTACAGATGAATTAGAAAGAGCTTTTGAAAGGGTGGAAAATTTTAAGAATTTTTTTCAGCAAAATGCCGCCATAGATTTAGACGGATTATTAAAAAAGATCGGTGCTGATGAAGGGAAGAAAAGTTTTCTTGTATTTAAAAACAACAAATACATAACCGTGCAAACGGAGCAGATTGCTTTTATCTATATTAACCTGACCTCGCCTTCCATCATGACTTTTCAGGGCGAAGAATATTCATTAAACCAATCGTTGGATCAGGTTCAAAGTCAGCTATCGCCCAAACAGTTTTTCCGACTCAACCGGCAATACCTGATCAATTTTTCTGCCATTAAGGAGGTTGAACATTATTTCGCACGAAAATTATTTGTCCGGCTCGTTATTCCGACACCTGAAAAACTTTTGGTTGGTAAAGAAAAGACTACAAACTTTCTGCACTGGCTCGAAAACAGATGAGGCTGTAGGTGAAACGTCCTTTAGCGGCGGCCACGCTAAGTAAGCAGCGGCCGCTAAAGAACGTTAACCAGGTATATTTGAGTTTGATTCTCCTTTCACTAATTATATACCCGCACATAATCAATTTCGTACACGGCTTCTGTTATGGCCGGATCAACGCTTCCACCAAAATTGCCCCCCATGGCTAAATTGAGTATAATAAAAAAATCTTGGTTAAATGGCTTAGAGCTATCATTCGGAAAGGTTTGAAATACTTCGCCATCTATCGCAAATTTTATGGCGTCGGCAGTCCATTCTAACGAATAAACATGAAATGCCGTTGTGGCCGTTGGCAGCATCGTAGATTTGGTTACCGCCTGCCCTCCCGAATGTCCGGGATAGTGCAGCGTGCCATGAATGCGGTTCAATTCATTACCTACATGTTCGATGATATCGATTTCGCCACAGATGGGCCAACCTACGGTTCCAAAATTTGCACCAAGCATCCATCCGGCCGACCAGGTTCCTTTGCCTTCGGGGATTTTAGCCCGAATCTCAACTTTCCCATATTTGAATGAAAACTTGTTCTGTGTCAGGATTCTTGCTGAAGTATAGGCACTGCCGCTATAACTTTCTTTTTTAAGTTTAATTTTCAGCGTTCCATCAGAAACCGTGGCATTTTCTAGTCTATTGGTGTAGTACTGAAGTTCATTATTACCCCATCCATCGGTGCCTGTACCGATATCATAGCCCCATTTACCGGGATCGGGAGCACCCTTTCCGTCAAAATTATCTTCCCATATAAGTGATGAGGTCCTTTCTACTGTTATCTCCTGAGATTTAGAGACCGTTTGGCCGCTAGCGGATTGAGCCTTTACGGTAACGGTATACTTTCCGCCCACCTGATACGTATAGACCAATACGCCCGAGCTCGAAAGCTCATGATCTCCATTTCCGAAATCGAACTCGTAGCTTACAGCATTGTTAGCTTTAGCTGTAAAACTTACTTTACCGTCTTTTGCAGTACTGATATTGTATTCGATCACCAAATTACTCGGGACACTGGGCTCCACCTTGTCCTTATTGCTGCACCCTATAAAACCGATGAACAATAGTAAAAACAGATAATACCTAACCATAATTATTCCTTAGCTTTTATTTTCACAAACCATGCATTCGTATCCTTTCCGATAGTCTTCAGCAACATACTCGTCTCGCTACGCTCCAAAATCTGGAACCTATGGCTACCTACATAGTTCCCTAAATGACCTAGATTTTTGAAAACGATAAATTCTTCCGTATCCGAACCATCATACATAAATTCGTCATTATAGTCGGCCGCCTTACTACCGGTTAGCGTAAAATCATCTTCGCCAACCAAGCTGGCGTCAAAATCGCGCAGGTTCTCTTTTTTACCAAATAAGGAATTATGGGTGATGTGGGTAAACTTGCCATCAACGGTGAAGATATATTCATCATCATAGATTCCCATACCTGCTTTATCTTTTGGAGGTGCGGACCACCAGCTTGGCGAATCCTCATCCGCGGGTCCTACGCCTAAATGCCCAGCCGCCAATGAATCTATGACCCATACTTTACTATCATCGGCTGTAAGCATAGTCACCAGCTCCGCTTTAGGTTGAAAATTACGGAGCAGCGATATCGGCATAGTGGTCATACTGCTAATCCCTCCCCTTCCAAAAGCAGCTATCGTAATAGTATAATCTGCCACGCCTGTATGTTTATAACTATAGGCAAACCTATTATTTGAGCTGTTAAGGGGCGTACTGCCATCTCCAAAATCTACCTTATAATTTATTGCGCCTTCGCTTTTGATCAATAATTCGATCTTACCGCTTCCATCCCCATCAGGATTAGCATCATCTTTACCGATCACTGTAAGATCTGCTTCAGGCTGTGCAGGAGGAGTTAGATCACCAAAAGTAAACGAATCTTCCTTACAGCTCGCAACTACCATTATCATGATAGCCATTATATATGTTAATGCTTTCATTGTATACATTAATTAGTGCAATCAATTTAATTCAATATCATCAAAATAGAACGTAAAATCCGGACTACCGTCACCCATTGTTCCTAGCTCAAATATCAATACGACATTATTATAGTCCTGCGCGGCATCGATATCCGCATAATCAAATTGCAGTTCTTCCCAAGCATTGGCCACTGTTGTGCTTAGCTCTTTTTCATAGCTGATATCCGGATTTGAAGCGTTCTCTACTTTGAGTAGCACTTTAGCCCCCACTCTTGGCGAATATACCTTCATGCGGAAGGTTTTGCCCGAAGCAAAGTCTATAGGGCCACCCAGGCTGATTACACTGCCACCCCACGGCTGTCCGCCATATTTCACCATTTTACCAACTTTTGCACTTGTATTCAGGCCCGTTTTAAAAGGGTTATCTATCACTGAGGCATCGCCCCCATCAAAGTTGCTAAAGGAGACCTCGCCAGCAGGACTTTCAAAATCCAGCGGAAGGTATAGCGGATTTACGATACTAACTTCTGTAGAAAATGTAGTTGTTGCTTCGCCCCCGCTTAACGCTACAACGGTAACGGTATAGGTACCTGTATGCTGGTAAGTATGGGAAGCTGTTTGCCCTTCAATAAAGGTGGTAGGCTCTTCGTGCTCTTCTTCTCCAAAGCGCACCTGAAAAGAAGCTGCATGAAGTGCCGTAGCCGTAACATCGACTTTAAATTTGTTATTTACATCGATATCAACATTTACCACTAAGTCTTGTGGCGAAGTGTAGCTCACTTCCACCTCTTGCGAAAATTCGGACGATTTTCCTCCCGTTAAATTATAAGCGATTACCTTTATGGTATAAACTCCCTCCGGATAGTTATGCTGTGCTGTATTTCCAGCAGCTATTCGAATAGGCTCATCCTGCCCATGCCCAAAATACACATCGTAATAGGCCACGCCCTGGGCCGTGGGTTTGATACTTACCAGGCCGCTGTTGTCTTGCGTTATTTGAAGTTGCGACGATACGTTTGCCGGGTCTTCCCCCGTATTCGTGAAAGCTAAGTCGCCGTTATCAAATTTTGTACAACTGATAAGTGCAGCGATCAATAGGCTATATAGGAATAACTTCTTCATTTGAATTATTTTTAATGGCATCGAAAGATTAATAATTAGGATTTTGTGTCAAATTAGATATTTGAATTTCTTCCTGCGGGATGGGAAATACTTCATGCTTGCCACTTATAAAACCCAAAGGCCCTAAAACAGCGGCCGCTTTTCCAGTTCTTATCAGATCGAAATAGCGGTCTCCTTCCATAGCCAATTCTAGCCTTCTCTCTTTCAAAATGGCCTCGTAAAGTGCACTCCCCGATGCGCTTATATCATGATCAGTATCTCCAAAAGCCCTTTGCCTCACCCTATTGAGATATTCCCTAGCCTTGGAATCATTAGCCGAGCTGGCTTTGTTAAACGCCTCTGCCGCCATGAGCAATACTTCTGCATAACGGATTGTGCGAAAATTATTCAGGTAGTTCAATTCCACCTGACCAGAGGTTTCGCCCTTTCTCGGTTGGTATTTTTGATTATATAAGCCTGTGTTCTTATAAGGTGCTACTTGATAGCTGATATTAAAGGATGGATTAGCAGCTTTATAAGCTTCGATATCCAATACGGTTACTTCCTTTCGCTGATCTCCGGCACTATAGGCATTGGCTAAATCTTTTGCAGGAAGGTTTGTACTCCAACCCGGCGCATAGGGCATATCATCGGAGCCACTCAAGCCACGTATGCCGTTCTGCTGGACGGCGTAATTACCCTGGCCACGTGTTGCTCCGCCCCAATTATAATAGGGCGATGCATTGGAATACTGTATCTCAAACACTGACTCGCTCCCATTTTCTCCAGAAGCTAAGTAAATGGATCCAAAATCTTCTACCAACACAAAAGCATTTGCGCCTATAACCTGATCTAAAACCTGCGCAGCATCATCATATTTATTTTGGTACAGGTATACTTTACCAAGTAATGATTGCGCTGCATATTTTGTGATTCTACCTTTCTCTTGCTGTATTGGGGGTAATGCCGCAATAGCATCTTGCAGGTCTTGTTCGATCTGCTGATATACAGTTGCTTTTGGCGAACGCTCCAGTTGCCTTGAATCGCTCAGCGAAAGCCTTCGGTCTGTAAAAAGGGGAACATCACCAAATAATCTAACTAGAGAGAAATAATAATAGGCTCTCAGAAATTGAATCTCACCATATAATGCATCCTTGCCAGCAAATTCAACCTGTTCGCCCAATAAATTGGCTTCGCGGTATTGCAACATATAATTTGCCCGATTTACCCCCTCATAAGCCGATTGCCAAAGGTCTTTCAAAGTGGAGTTAACCGGATTGACAGAAAAATCGTCTATCTGTTGCAAAGAAAGTATATCAGATGCACTTTCTCCTCCTGCTACTGCATCATCAGAGGCAATATCGCTTAGGCTTACCATTTGGTTCAACCATTGTATGGGTGTATACACACTAATAGCCATTGTTCGGTAATCCGACTCCGAACGCAGATAATCCTGTTCGGTAATCTTAAAATCGTCCCTTGGATCATAATCAACCCATTTTTTACAGGAAGATAAGGAGAAGATTAACAACCCTACTACCATACCTATTTTTCCAATATTTCTATTTGTCAAAGTTTTCATCTCATTAAAATTTAACGTTTACCCCTAATGAAAAAGTTCTTGCTTGTGGGTAAGCTCCCCGGTCTACACCTGTTTCCATAATGCCTCCAGGTATTTCCGGATCATAACCCAAATATTTAGTCAAGGTCCAGGCATTTTTGACCTGTGCGTATAACCTGATCTCTTTTATCCCGTTTTTAAACAAGGCGCCTGGTAAAGTATAGCCTAATTGAATATTTTTCACTTTCAAAAACGATCCGTCCTCTACGTACCGATCAGAAACACGGCTGTTATTATTAGCATCTGTAAACGCATAGCGTGGATAGCGTGCATCATCAACGGAATTAGATCCAGTCCATCTATTTAAAATGCTGTTTGGTTTGTTCGTATAATTTGCATTCCGCTCATAGGCTCTATAGATATCATTACCTAAAGAAGCATATAAAAAAGTTGAGAAATCAAAATTTTTATAAGACAGGTTAATGCCCCAACCTAAGGTAAGTGATGGAAAAGGATCGCCAATCTTAGTTTGATCATCTGCATCTATGACGCCATCTTTATTGAGGTCTACAAACCGGATATCTCCGGGCTGTGCGCCGCTCTGTTTAGCCCATGCATCGATGTCTGCTTGCGACTGAAACAGGCCATCGGTCTTATATCCGTAGAAATAACCCGGCGTTTCGCCCTTTTCAAAAATAGTGACAGTTTGCGATTGACCATTGAAATAACTACCTCCGATGATTTTGGCAGTGCCGTCTTCATTTGTTTCGGTTACGAGATTTTTTGCGGCGGTGAGTGTGAATGAAGTTCCAAAACTCCAGTTCTTCGAAAATTTTTCCTGATAGGCGAATGTCAGATCAACGCCGTCGGTCTTGGTCGACCCTACATTGGCAACTGGAAGCGGTACGGTACCTAGATATAAAGACGCAGAAGGTGTAAATAATAATCCATCCACCTTTTTATGAAAATAATCGGCATTGATGCTGAACCTATTGTTCCAAAAATTTAAATCAAAGCCAATGTTTGACTGAATCTGCTTCTCCCAGCGCAAAGCATCGTTCGCAACTGAAGCCACCGTAGACCCCGGATAAAAAACATTTCCGAAAGTATAGCCGTTGCTGTTAGCAGTAGATTCATAACTCGGTCCACCTGTCGTTATCTGCACATACTGTGGGGTTACATTTTCATTTCCAATACTTCCTATACTACCCCGGATCTTAAGAAAATCAACGAAGTCAGATTTAAAGAAATCCTCGTTAGAAATGACCCAGCCCAATGAACCGGAGAAGAAATTTCCAAATTTATTATCTACACCGAATGCATATGAACCATCCCGACGTAAAGAGAAAGAAGCCAGATAACGACCGCTGTAGTCATAATTAATACGCCCGAAATAAGACAGGTTCTTTCGGAAAGACTGGTAATAACTTCCTCCCAGAGCATCCGTATTGGTAGCGGTATTCTGTCCGGTTGCCGCAGTAAAATCGGCAAACTCCCAAGAGTTATAAGGAATATCCTGCCTGTTAGCAGATAGTCCGTTGCTGGTTGACTTGAAGGCAGACATTCCAATTACTGTTTCAAAATTATGGTCGTCCTCAATCTTAAAATTATAATTGATAAAGTTTTCCCAGGTATAGTTGATATACTCATTTTTGGTATGCGTAACACGATTGTGTTTACCTTCTATATCAGAGCCATCGGCATTCATCGTATTGTCTACATTGTTCACACCATAAAAGGCTAAAGGCGTGAATTCTTTTACATTATCTTCGTACTTAGTGTAACCAAATCTCGAAGAGAATTTAAGGTTATCCAATATACTGTACTGCAATTCGGCTTTTCCATATAATTTATGTCCACCGTTTCGGTTGTACGTATTTTCTAACTTAGTTAAAGGGTTAAAGATCTCCGATAGCAGAAGTGTGCTATACCCGTATTGGCCTACAGCATTCGGATCTGTATTATATATGGGTACTGTAGGATCGTAATTCAAGGCGCTGCCCAGAATAGAATTGAACGAATTTTCCTGAACGCCTCTGCTATTCAGCATGACATAAGAATTATTGAGCAGCAACTTTACTTTTTTGGAAATATCGATATTCAGATTAGCGGTAAAATTAGCCCGATTGAAACGGGATTTATCCGTTCCCCCTACAATTCCGCCTTGGCTAAAAAATCCCCCTGACAAGAAATAGGTGACCTTATCCGACCCTCCATTTGCCGTAACATTATACGATTGCTCCAACGGTTTGTTGAACACCTCTTTTTGCCAATCCGTACCAGCTCCTAAAGTGGAAAGATCATTAAAAATAAGCGGTCCCCCGCTAGCTATACTTCCTTCATTTATGATAGCGGCATATTCAGACGCATTTAACATGTTAATTTTCTTAACAGCTTCTTGAAAACCCACATTGGTGTTTAAGGATATCGCTGTAGCCTGATTTTTTCTACCGCTCTTAGTTGTCACCACAATTACGCCATTCCCCCCTTTAACACCGTAGATAGCGGTTGTAGCGGCATCTTTCAAAACATTGATAGACTCAATATCGGTGGAACTGATAGAATTTAAGTCATCTAAGGTTTGTGGCACCCCATCTACGATAACTACAGGGTCTGTTCCTGAAAATGAAGGAATCCCGCGTATCAGTACCGTTGGTTTCGAACCCGGAGAACCGCCTTGTATCACATTTACGCCAGCGGCCCGTCCCTGTAAAGCTTCTTCTACGCGCGTAGGCCTTAATTTTTCAATATCGGCAGATTTGATGGTAGAAATGGCTCCAGATACGTTGGTGATCTTTTGAGTACCATAGCCAACTACCACTATTTCATCCAATACATTATCACTACTTGCTTTTAAGAGAATCAACAACGGTTCGTAGTTAGAGATGGTAATAAAAGCGGTCTCATACCCCAGAAAGGAAACCTGCAATACATCGCCAATGGCCGCGTTAATAGTGAAATTTCCCGCTCTATCCGTGCTACTTGCTCCTGCCGTAGCACCTTGTACCCTTACGGTAGCTCCGCTCATAGCGGCATGCTGTTCGTCTACTACTTTCCCCCGAATAATGCTTGTATTCAGATTTTGGGCATGAAGCTGTGATAGAAACATCAACACGATAGCGATTGCCGCTATGCAGTGGCGTGCTAGGAGCACAGACTTCTTTTGTTTAAAAGAACCGATCATGTGTTTTGGTTTTTTGGTTTATTAAAATATAATTGATTAATCGAGCTCAGATTTACATTCGCTCAACAGAACAAACTTACAGACACGGAGTAACTATACCTAAAAAACGGCCCCTATTTAAACACTACAAAAAAAAATTATAGCATTGATAATCAGTAGTGTTTATCCCCTACATTATATTTCTCTATAAAAAGAGTGCTCAATGGCAGAAGAGACCTTCCTGCCGGCAGGCAGGAATCGGTAAACCGCGTCAACACGCATGACCGGTGTAACGATTACCTATAGCAGGAATTCAGCTAAGTTTGATGTAAATCAGTATCTTTATTCCGATCTAAATTTATGATAATGAAGTATGCCTTAGTGATTTTAATCTCTATACTTATCCATACAACAGCTTCTCTGGCACAAAAAAATATTGGGACGCCAAAAATCATTAATTTTTCCCATTTTGATATGGGAGCAGGAACACAAAACTGGGGAATTGAACAGGACAGATTTGGTAATATATATATTGCGAATAATAGCGGATTGATAACTTATAATGGCAAACAATGGAAAAATTATCCACTACCAAATCACACCATTACACGATCGGTTAAAATAGATGCTAGTACTGACCGAATATATGTAGGCGCGCAAGGCATAGTAGGATACTTTATGCCCAATGATAAAGGATTGGATTTCCATAACATTACGAATATAATTCCGGAAAAATTCCGAAATTTTGGTGATGTATGGAATATTGAAATCCTCAATGGAAAGATATATTTCCGAACTTCCAACCATCTTCTTATCTATCACCATTCATCTTTTACTACTATTGAACCCGACAATAATGAAGAATTTACCTTTATGGGACAAGCTTCAGGAAGGCTGCTAGTAGCCGATAAATCAACCATATACGAATTAAAAGACAAGGCGCTTATAAATTTGCATATTAAAGCAAAATCTACTGTCACCAGTGCTATCACATTAAGCAAAGATTCTGTTCTACTACTGACCAATCATCATGATGGGATCTTGCTCCATAACAATATGGTTTCTATATATAAAATAGCAGATGAAATTAAGAATAGCCAAATTAACACAGCCAGCCTATTAGACAATAACCGAATTATTCTTGGCACAACATCTAACGGGATATACATGATTACTAAAGCAGGTAAAATCATCCAAAACATAAATACAGATGATGGGATACGCAATAATATCGTCTTAGCCTCATTTATTGATCAAGTAGGAACGCTATGGCTAGGTCTAGATAACGGAATGACGCTTATAGACATACAATCGGCTATACGTAATATCTATCCTGACAAGCACTCTCCTTTGGCGACTTATGCTACCATAAAATACCACAATAAATTATTCCTTGGTACCTCAGACGGACTTTTTTATACGGACATTAACACCCCTAATGGAGATATAAATTATTCTTCTCATGGATTCAAAAAAATTAATAATACTAACGGACAGGTATGGGGTTTAGACTCGCTGGATGACAGGCTTTATATGTTTCACAATAATGGCACTTTTGAAATCAAAGGTATTCAGGTTGAGAAAAAACTGGCTATTGGCTCCTGGTTAATGCTTCCCTCAACCCACACCGATCAATATTATGCAGGCACCTATAATGGGATATTGTCTGTTGCGCATGATTTCAAAGATGTCGAACTTATGGGACGTAGCTTAGAATCAATGCGATTTGCAGAATTAGATCGCCATTCAAAAGTCCTATGGACCTCTCATCCCTATCGGGGAATTTTTAAGTATAATCTAGACAAACCTTCCGAAGAACCAATTCAGTATAACCAGAAAAAAGGCTTGCCTTCTGAAAACCACAATTATGTATATACGATTAATGAGGAGGTTGTGGTAGCTACACAGGATGGCATTTATAGCTATAACCCGGAAAGCGACAGCTTCTTTAGGAACGAAGGGCTTAATAAGCTGTTCGGAAATATACCCATCATTTATTTAAAAGATGATCGGATAAATAATATATGGTTTATCAGCAACGAAAAGATAGGTGTGCTGGACAAATCTACACGGGAGATTACTTATTTTCCAGAATTGGAAAAAAATATGATAGGCGGCTTTTATCATATCAATCCGATAGATGCAAAGAACATTCTGGTAGGCTCTTATAATGGTGTTTTCCATATCAACTACGAATCTTATAAATCGCAGAACCATAAACCCCATCTTTCTTTCAACAGCATACGTGTTCA
>Ga0182736_1002497_pt1 | contig 13948 bp, 14 predicted proteins | sample eDN5th30CKraftBY_FD_128882 | JGI IMG/M metagenome (GOLD analysis project Ga0182736, IMG submission 128882) | Enriched backyard soil microbial communities from Emeryville, California, USA - eDNA 5th pass 30_C Kraft BY (version 2) (version 2) | ecosystem: Environmental > Terrestrial > Soil >...
ACACGGTGGACGTAAACGATCTCCGCACCGTCGAGAATGCTTATATTGAATGTCTCGCCTATCGAGCTTACAAGGCCGCGAAGAACGAGCTCATTCGCTGTCCGCGCTGCCGATTGGAGCGTTGTATAAGCCAACCGTGTGGCACGCTCCCCGCTCAGGAAACGCTTTCCGGCCAGATCGCGTTTAATAAGATGCGCCTGTTCGAGTTGCGCCAGAATACGGTGAACCGAGGGCTTGGGTATCCCAAGCCGTGCCGTGACTTCGCTAAGGCTTACCGGCCCGTCCGAAGAAGATATGGCCTCAAGCGCAGCAAATACCTTTTCGAGATAAGAGTTACCTGCCTCGTCCGGTGCTCCGGAACTGCGTGATGCAGCTACTTCCGCTTTTGGACGAGTAAGAGGCATTCAGAACTCCTGTCAGGCATGTGAGCGTGATCAATGGTAGCTTTCCGAGGATATTTGCATAGCCGCTAAAGCATTTTCATCAAGCTCGGGCCGGTATCCGTCCGGTATAACAATTGCTCCGTTTTGGATCGTCAATGGGTTTTTCAGCGTAGGGATCTTCTGCTTCAAAAACCCGTTCATCTCGCCAGCAACATCCCGCAAACGGACCGCGGCAACGCAGGCTTCCATCCAACATCCAATTTCGGTGGCGACACCATTGCCGAGGACGGCGCGCAGCCCCAGCGATTTGGTTTTCCCTAATGCCATTTCAAGCGAGGTCAGGCTGCCCAGTTTCATAAGCTTCAGCTTGACCAGGTTTGCCGCCCGCAATTTCGCCGCGCGCTCAACATCGCCCATGCCATAGATAGACTCGTCCAACATGATTGGTACCCGAGCCGCATTTTTGACTGCCACCGCCGATTCCCAGTCGTCCGCATCACAGGCTTGCTCAAAGAGTTCGACATGATCCGGGCGAAGCGATCTGGCAAATCGCACACCATCCTGAGAGCTGAAGCCTTGATTGGCGTCGATACGGATATTGACGTCAGTTCCCGCCAGAATCTGTTGTACAGCCTCTACACGGGCGAGATCGGTATCAACCTGCCATCCAACCTTAACTTTCAATGTTTTGTAGCCCGCCTTGATCAGAGATTCGATTTCTGAAGCGAGTTTCTTTTCTTCAAGCGTATTGATTACACCGAGGATCGGTACGTTTCCGGAAGCGCGAAGCGCGGGGTGCCCTGCCGCCATTTCGAATGCGGTACCAAACGCTGTGGCTGTAAATGGATTGCTGGGCAGCCGGGAAACCAGCATTTCCGACGCTTCCCGCGTTGTTTCCCCGCGGATCTGGGCGGCAATGTCCTGAGCTGCGCGCCAGCACTCCTCAACCGTCTCATCGGTATATCCCGTGAGGATTGTTGCTTCCCCGAAGCCCCGCGTTCCGTCATCCAACAAAAGCTCAACCAACAGGGTGTCAAAAGCCAGAACTGTGCCGAATGACAGCTTGTAAGGTTGCGCCAACTCGACACGCAGAAGTCTAAGCAGCACCCGATCGACGTGAATCATAATCTTACTCCATATTGGAATGGAATAAACCGTTCCACATGACTGAATTAATGGAAAGGTGAATTACGCGACACTATTCCGCGAAACGAAATAATCAGACCTTGATCGCCGCGACGCCCGCATCGTACGGCAGCCCGGGCGTTCTGATTTGTGCAACGGATGTGAGCGTCGCTTCTGAAAACGAGCCGTATGAACCATTGTGATAGACAAGAGGATCATTGTCCTGAGCGGAAGTTGAAACCACCCTGCCTACAAAGATGCTATGGCTACCGCGAGCCACAATATCATCCACGCTACATTCGATGATGGCGCAGGCCCCTCTGATTAAAGGATCGCCATTTACACCAATTATCGTTTTCCTCGAGAGATACGCCGTTTTCGATAGACGCAAGGAATCGGAGCTGAAGAGCTTGGCCAAACAAACTTGATCCGAAGACAGAACGTTCAAGGCAAAGGAGCCGTTTGCGATGATCGCCTCTGCCGTCTTGGCTTTATTATTCAGGGCGACCAGAATTGCCGCCGGATCGACTGACAGGCTGCAAACAGATGTTGCCGTCATCCCGGAAGGATTGCCGCCTCCTGTGGTAACCACACAAACACTTGCTGCGAACCGGCGCATCGAGTGCTTAAACGTTTCGTTATCAACAGCTCTTAGCTCCATTGATCATTTCTGGCATGATCTGAAGTCTTAGGATGTCAGGAAGCTGACATCCTACAAGAGTTATGAGTGGATTCTTCGAAGCGCATGGTCAGGAGTGGTTCTGTAGCAAAACCAATAGCTCTATGGCGGTCCAGCATAGGTTCGTGAATTGGCATCATGTTTCACGCCTGCACAGTCGCCTTGGCTTGAGCGCGCAAGCAGGCTTGAGCCAGGATACGAAAGCTATCCAGAGCATGACCAATACTGTGGCAAACGCACCGAGGATGAGAAACATCGGCCCGTAACCGAGCTCCTGTGCGATCCAACCGCCGATGGCAGGGCTAAGCGACGCACCGATGCCCTGAACTGTCATCACGGCACCTTGCCCCGCGTTGATACGGCCTGTGCCGTGCAGCGAAACGACTAGTTCTGCACTCGCAAACGACATACCTCTGGCTCTCGCGCAAACAGCTATTGCAGCACGGTAACGGGTATCTCACCAACCGCTGGCGCGGCAGTCTACGCCGCCCCGATAACCGATAAGAGAAAGCTTGACTTGATAACTTTCTCTAAGACCTGATCAAAATAACTGGATAGCTTTCAGTACAAACCTTATCAGTCACCGAACGGATAGATTCTCCAAGCTGCTTATCGGTTCAATAGGCATCAGCAATTCGTAGGCACCGTGTGGGGAAGCACTCACCCCGTTTCAGTGAGCTAATTTGGCGAAGGAGGAGAACTATATCGCCGTCCGTAAGTATTCATAAAATGATCTGCCGCCCGGTTGCCGACCGTAAAAGATTTTATAGCCTCTTCATGCAAGATCGAAAGCGCTGTCATTTTCAACTGGTTCGCTGCATCACTTCTGACAACATCTGCCAACCGCCGTGGACGAGGCAGATCGACGTCGATGACCTGTCGCAGTCGTAATGGGAAGTTTGACATAATGAGCAGGCGATCAGCGAGAAAGATTGCCTCGTCTATATCCGTTGTGACAAACAGGTGCGTGCTCTGCGAACTCTCGAAGAGCTGCGCGTAGTATTCCTGCATCAGACCTTTCGTCATCGCGTCCAGACCACGGAATGGCTCGTCCAGGATCATGACAGTTGGATTGTTAATAAGGGCGCGCGCCAACTCGGCGCGGCGCTGCATCCCACCTGACAACTGGTTAGGATAAGACTGCTGAAACTGATTGAGACCGACCCGATCGATCACATTCCGGGCAGCTTCCGCAACAGGCTTTCCTTGCCGTCCCTGAGCCTTGGGTCCGAAGACGACATTCTCGTAAGTCGTCATCCAGGGATAAAGAGCAGACTCCTGGAAAACAACAAGCCTATCGCGATCCGGTTTCGTCACTTTCCTGCCGTTGAGCAATATTGAGCCTGTGGTGGGCTGTTCGAAACTCGCGAGCAACCTCACGATCGTGCTCTTCCCGGAGCCAGAAGGACCAATCATCACTGTAAGCTTTCCACGCTCCACGGTGAAAGAACAATTTTCTACGACCGTTTTGGGGTAACGGTCTGTGCCGTAGCGCTTCGATACATCGCGCACCTCCAGTTCGCCGCCCGCCGCTTTTTCTGTCATCGCTCTACCCGCCTATCTCGACCTCAACCATGGTGCTATCTTGTTGCCGAGCGCGCGAATTGCCGAGCTGGACATATAACCGGCAATTCCAATACTGATCATGCCGACAATAATCTGCTCATAAGAGCCGCCGGTGTAGGAATTCCAGATAAAAAAACCAAGTCCACCCCCAGTACCGCTGCCGCCGCTTCCCATGCTGCTTCCGCCGCCAGATATCATCTCGGCAGCCACCACCACTTCCCACGTCACGCCCATGCCGACGGATGCACCGACGATGATGGATGGCAAAGTCGATGGCAAAACCACCCGGCGGAATACTGTCCACCGTGAAGCACCCATCGCATAGGCGGATTGGATGTATCGCGCATCGATGCTCCGCGCGCCGCCAACAACGTTGATGACGATTGTGTAGAACGCGCCGAGGAATGTAATGAACGCGATCGACAGCTCCTGTGTCGGCCAAAACAGAATCGCCGCTGGCACCCATGCCAGTGGTGGAATGGGGCGCAGAACCTCGAATGTCGGAAATGCTATCTGATAAAAGGCCCGATTCAGCGCCAGGGCCATTCCGAACGGAATGCCAAGGAGCATGGCCGCACTAAAACCGCCGAGGACGCGAAGAAAGCTGAGATACCAGCTTTGCCAGTAACCGTGATCCCCGATCAGGTTATACCACACCACCAGTACCCGGCTCGGTGCTGGCACCACACCGATGAAGGGAAGTTTCATCCCTGTCCAGCCACCAAACCGGGAACCAAATTCCCAAAACACGAGAACCAATGTGATGGCGATGGCTGCCCGAGCAGTTGCACGAGATCCTAACGCTGTCGGTATTCGGGCCAGCGCAATCATGAGCTTTACCCCTCTCGCTCGCCAAGTCGGAAGGCCGCCATGGCTTCTTCGTGCACGGCATCCATTGTTTCGTCCATTAACTCCCGGAAACGATTCGACGTAACGATGCTGTAATTCCGCGGATGAGGAAGATCGATCTTGAGTAGCTTCTTCGTTCTGCAAGGCCGCGACGTCATGATGACGACCTGATCACCAAGAAAGATCGCCTCTTCGAGATCGTGGGTGATAAAGAAAACGGTGATTCGATTTCGATAGCAGGTCTCAAGAAGCGACTCGTGCATTACTGATTTCGTCAACGAATCGAGGGCACGATATGGCTCATCCAGCAGAAGAACCTTGGGATCGTTCATGAGCGCTCGAACGATCTCAACGCGCCTTCGCACTCCGGAAGAAATCTGGCCGGGATAATCATTTTCCAAGCCGGATAATCCGGCCTCTGCCATCATCGTTCGCGCCTTATCCCTAGCCTCCCCGATTGACAGCTTCCCCTGCATGACAGGGCCGAAAACAACGTTCTCGAGATTGGTTTTCCACGGAAATAAGGCGCCGTTCTGAAACACCACGATACGGTCTGAACCGGGGTCAGCCTTTGGCTTGCCCGGGCCGCAAAGCATCTCGTCGTCGAGATAAATCGCGCCGCTGGTTAGCGAATGAAATCCTGCAATCGCATTAAGTAGGGTCGTCTTGCCACAGCCGGACGGGCCGACAACCATCGTGATCTCGCCGGGTGGACATTCAAGTGAGCAATTATCGACTGCAACGACACTGCGTTCAGCGTTCCCGTAGACCTTCACTGCACCTTCGATGCGAATGGCCCCACGCATGGTCTTCGTATTGGTTCGATCCAGTGACGTGAGCATCATTGCCCCCCTAACCCCAGTTCACGACTGCGCCAGCTCATCAGGAGCATGCCAACCGCGCGGATTATCGCGCTGGAAACGTAGCCAACAACGCCGAGCGTTATCATTCCAATGACGATCGTGGGGTAACTCACCATCGTATAGGAGGTGTAGATCACGTAGCCGAGACCGTACTCACCGGCGATCATCTCGCCCGCGACGAGCGAGAACCAAGCAAGTCCGATCGAAATCTCAAGCCCAGTAAAGACAAACGGCAATGCGCCAGGCACGACGATATGCCGGAAGACCTGCCATCGCGACGCACCGAGACAATCGGCCGCCCGAAAATAGCTCTCATCAATGGAATGGACACCCAACATAGAGTTGAGTGTCGTTGCAAAGAACGCCGGAAGGAACGTCAGGAATACGACGGGCCCTTCACTGCTCTTGAACATAAGGATCGCCAACGGCACCCACGCCAGTGCCGGAATTGGCCGCAACATTTCCAGAACGGGGAAAATATAATCTCGCGCCGTTCGGGACCAGCCAATGATGAGTCCCAGTGGCACTCCGATGAGTGTGGAGAGAACGAACGCAATGAAAACACGCTGCAAGCTGGTCAGGATATGAAGGTAATAGTCGGGCGTATAGAACGAGAGGCCAAACGTGGGTTCACGACTGAACCACTCACGGACCACCGCGGTTGGACCCGGCATCCCGGCAAAGCGTGGCAACTTCCACACTTCGACGCTCAGCCACCAGAAACCCATCAGCAGCATGAAACCCAGAACCATCAAATAAGGACTCGGGCTCTTCAGCCAGGCCTTGAGGTGATAGAACGCTGCTTCAATCTTGCTGTATCCGCTGAACGGGCCCAGTACTTTCCGCGCGACCGGACGGCCCTGAATGCCAGGCCGCCCCGCCGTGCTGCTCTCTGTGTCACTTGCCATGATACGCTGAATCCGGCAGCGCGGGCACGGCGCCAACTGGCGAGCTCAGCTTCCTGTCTTTCAACACCGCTTCCGCAAACTGCGGCATGATCGCCTCCGGTCGCAGTTGGGCCGAGCTAATTCCCTTGATCGAATACAGAAAATCCGTGCCCTTCTTCACTAAGCTCATGACTTCGGGCGTAAACGCAAACGGTAACTCGATTCTAGGATTTGTGCCGCCTTGCTGCTTGGGATACGTGGCATAAAGAGCCGACCATAAAGACTTCTCGGGAAACCCGGTTGTTTGTGTCTTGACGAGATTCACCACCTCAGCAGCATTCGCAGGATCGGCCAAAAATTTCTGCGCATCGAGTTCCGCGTTGAGCCATCCCTTGACGACATCGGGCCGCTGGTTGATCAATTCAGCGCTCATCACGATGTAAGATGAGTCCTTCAAGCCGTAATCCACACCGGACGAAATCCGGCGCGCCAATCCCTCCTCCACAAGTCTCGCCGCGACAGGCTCCCAGATAGCAGCGCCGTCAAGTTTGCCGGCCCGGAAGCCGCTTGTGATGACCTCTACGTTCTGATTGAGATAAGCGGCCGGCTTGACATTTGCCCGCTCAAAAACTGAGCGTGCAAAGATATCCGAACAGGTCCCTTTGGGAACGGCCATCTGTTTGCCGCTCAACCACTGAGCCGCCTCGTTCGCAGATTTGAACTCGGGAGCGTCTTTGCGCGCAAGGAGGATATTGCATTGATCGTAGGCAACGCCGGAAACACCGACGATTCTTACATCCGCGACACTCTCCTTTGTAGTCGCAATGATTGCAGGAAGATCGCCGATGTATCCAATCTGCTGCTTATTCGCCAACATGGAATTGACGATCGTCGAGCCCTGCAAACCCACGTCGTATGTCACTGTCGAGCCTGCCGGAAGATATTTCTTCCAGAAGTCCTTTCCGTGCAGCACCATGACCGACCATACTTCGGTGTAGCAGCAAGGATGACCAACCACCAAATGAACGGGATCTCCCGGCTTTCCGAAGTCTGCCGACCTGGCGGTCACAGGATTTATGATCATGAATAACGCGGCCAATAAACTGTAGCGACTGTAATGCACCGTTTTGCGCGTTCTCATGGAAGACTCCCTCCTCGCTATGTGTTTGCCGCCATTCGTCTAAGATATTTTTCCGTTTGTTTGATCCGTGTCTTTTCGTTCGCTCTCCGGAGCCATCAGCATGTCTTCATTATGCAGAATATCTCCGGCGAAATAGGCCGGTTGCGGCCGTACGCGCTGAACATGCAGCGCATAGATATCCATGCGATTGTAATAGCCCGCCATGTCGTGATGCTGTTTATGCTCGACGATTTCCGAGACATCTATTTCGTGGTGGATCATTCCCTCTGCGTCGCTGCAGATACTGGAGCGCAATGATCCATCTGGCCCGACAATCATGGAGCACGAACGAGGACATGCCCGAAGTATCGCCTCGGATTCGGGATTGCCGTCCGCAATGACCGCAAGCGATTCCTCATCAAGGAATCCCGCACTGACAATCGTAAAGGCCTTGGATTCGAATGAGTGAGCTGCTGCTCGAACGCGGATTGCATCGCTCAGATCATAAGGCGCCGCGCCGATGGGGTTTCTAAACGGCCAGACTGGCGGATAGCTCGACGTGTGGATCTGCTCGCCCTGCGCCATTAACGTATACCGCGAAAGTGGATTATTGTTCTCACCGCAGATCAAAGAGCCAATACGTCCCAAACTTGTCGGCACCACTTTAAGTCCGGCTCCGTCCCCGCTGGTCCAACTCAATTTCTCATAGAACGTCGGCACAAGTTTTCGGTGGTGATTGAGTAATTTGCCCTCATCCGAAATGAGAACATTGCTGTTCCACAAACAACCGTCGCTGTGAGGTGAAATCTCAGAAATTCCCATGCTGACAAATATGCGGTGTTTCGCTGCGGCCGCCGCTATCGCAGCAATTTCCGGGCCATCAACACGGACGGAGTTTTCCGCGAATCTGGAAAACATCCGATGACCATCGATCGGACGAACAAGCGCATTCCACAAGGGGAAGCCCGGAAGAAAAGCCTCCGGGAACACTGCCAGACGCGAACCCTCTTTAGCCGCTTTTGCGATCAAATCGCATGCTTTGGTTGCGGATGCTGCTTTGTTGAGCACAACGGATGCTGCGTGTACCGCAGTAACCAGCGACGTTTTTGATTTCATCTCCGAGAACGCAGTCTTCAAGAGCGCCTCCAATTTGTCGCGCCGCGAAACATCAGCCTGTCTTTTTTCAAACGGCTTGCGAAATCCTTTCGTATCTGTGATCTTTAGAAAAGCACAATTTTCCTATGAGCGTGTTAAGCAAACATGAATCGGATTTCGTTGCGCGCCCTGCACTACTTCCTAGAAGCCGCTCGGCATAAGAGCGTCACAGCAGCCGCGCAGCAGCTTCACATCTCACCGGCCTCAGTATCCGTGGCGATCTCTGACCTTGAAGCCGAACTTGATATTCAACTTTTTGTCCGCCAGCCAGCACGCGGAATGAAATTGACTCCCGCAGGCGAAGTTATCGTCGCTGAAGCGCGATCCTTGCTCGCGCACGCAGATGAGTTTCAACAACGCGCGGGGGCGCTCGGTCACTCATTAGAGGGTGAGCTGAGCGTTGCCTGCTTTACAAATTTGGGGCCAGTTTATTTTTCGAACTTGCTGGCGCAATTCTGTCGAATTCATCCCAGCGTCTCGGTAAAGATCTTCGTTTGCGATCAGCAGGAGATCCTATCTGGCCTCGTCGGCGGACAGTATGAACTCGCCGTAACGTTCGATCTTGATATTCCCAAACACTTCGAGTGGCTGACGCTTGCGGTTATTCCACCGCAAGTGGTTCTTCCGGCTCGTCACGAACTCGCCAATGCACGCGGCGTGTCCCTCAAACGATTAGCGTCAGAGCCACTCATCCTGATGGATCTTCCCCATACGCGCGACTACTTCATGTCGCTGTTTCACGGTTTGCGTATTTCACCCAATCTGAGATTTTGTTCGACTAATTTCGAAATGGTAAGAACCATGGTCGGCAATGGATTGGGATATTCGATCCTGAATTTAATTCCTCATTCTTCATCGACCTACGATGGCACCCGGATTCGGCATATTCCGATTATTGAGACTGTGCGCCCACTCGAAGTCGGGTGTGTAAGTGTCGGGAGAGTAGCTCAACGCAGAGTTGCCAAGGCTTTTATCGAATTCACACGCAAATACTTCGATGAAGTCACCTCCGGTCAATCTAAGCGAACAAATCGCTAGATATTAAGTCGAACACGAAATTAGCACGCCGGCCACCGCCAAATGTGACAGCACAAAAGATGTCGACTAGTTTCACGTAAAGGCTTATCAGTGTGCGGACTGACCCCATTTTTCTGTTTTCTTATCAGTTAAGCCACCGGACGATAGTTATCCGGTTACATTTTCAACCATCCTTGGGCAATTGATCCATCAGATACGCCCGGGTTGAACCAAATCATCTCGCCGTCTTTCATAACTCCACACAAATTATCCAGCGCACTAATGTTCTTCAATGGATTGCCGCGCACGAAGATTAGATCGGCGTGAAAGCCGGGGTAAATTTGCCCCACCTTATCACCTAGGCCGATCGCCTCCGCAGCTGTGATAGTCGCGCTCTTGAGGGCCAATTCCTCGGTCATTCCTGCCTCGACCATGAATTTCACCTCAACCGCTACAGAGCCATGCGGATTGCCGGGCGTGCCTGCATCGGTTCCTGCAATAATGGGAACGCCTGCATCAATGGCGGCGCGAAAGCTATCAAGCCACGGCTCCGATGTGCGGCGCATTTTCTCGACAGCATAATCGGGCAGTCTTTCTTCCCCGCAGCCGAGCAGAATGCGCCGCATCGGCGTAAGGGTCGGGACCAGCACCGAGCCTTGCTTCAGCATGATCTCGATCAACTCAGGCGTCAGATAAATTCCGTGTTCAATCGTATCGACCCCAGCCTTTAGCGAATTGGCGATGCCTTGTTCGCCCTGCGCATGAGAGGCCGCATGTTTTCCACAATTGTGGGCTTCATCCACTGCCGCCTGCATCTCTTCGGCACTAAGCTGGACATGCTCGGGCTCGACACCGGACGTAATCACGCCGCCGGTGGACACGACTTTGATCAGGTCCGCACCCATCTTCAAATTCTTGCGCGCGGCCTTCCGCGCTTCGTCAACACCATCGACCTCGACGCCGATGAAGCGGTTATGGCCTCCGGTCATGACAATACAGGGCCCCGAAGCAAGCATGCGCGGTCCACGCACAAAGCCAGCGTCGATCGCCTTCTTCAGATAGATACCGATTCCACCTGAACAGCCGACATCACGCACCGTCGTCGTTCCCGCACGTAGCGTGGCCTCAGCAGCTGCTGCGGCACGATAGGCGGTGGCGAGATGAGGCTCAGCTACAAGATGCGGAACGCTGTCGTTGCTGCCGTCGAGACAGAAATGAACATGTGCATTGATGAGGCCAGGGAGGACAGTCAGCCCCTTCGCATCGATTACCTCGGCCGCAGAATCGAGCTCCGTAGGATCGACAAAATGATCCCCATCAATTCCGATATCGACCTGTTTGAGTTCTCCACCGCCCGTCCAGACGTGTGCATTCTTGATTTTCATGTGGATCTCGCACTTTAGATGACACCTTGCGCAAGGCGGTCGCTGACAACATGGCATGCGACCTGATGTCCGCCGCCAATATCGACAATTGGAGGGCGCGTCTCACTGCACTTGGCAATCGTCAGCGGACAACGCGGGTGGAAAGGACACCCCTTTGGAGGGTTGATTGGACTCGGAATTTCGCCCGTAAGTTTCATCCGGCACTTACGCTTGGCGGGATCGACCTCTGGCACTGCGGAAATCAGCGCCTGGGTATAAGGATGGGCCGGCCGTTCGAGCAGCACGTCCGATGAACAAATCTCCATGATCTGCCCCAGATACAGCACTGCAATTCGGTCGCAGAAATATGAACTTAGATTGAGGTCGTGCGTGATGAAGATGTAGGTCAGACCGAATTGTTTCTTCAGGTCCGAAAGCAGATTGATAATCTGCGCCTGCACGGATACATCGAGCGCAGAAACCGCTTCGTCCGCAAGAATGACCTCCGGTTTCACAGCAAGCGCCGCGGCGATCGCCACTCGCTGACGCTGTCCCCCACTCAGTTCGTGCGGATATCGATTACTTGCGGTCGGCGACAGCCCGACCAGCTTGAGCAACTCCTCAACGCGCTCAGAGATATTGCCGCTGGCTACGCCGTAATTGCGGATCGGCTCTGCCAGAATGTCGCCTATTCGCATCCGCGGGTTGAGCGAGCTGAATGGATCCTGAAAGATGATCTGCACCTGCTTCCAATAATCGCGGCGTTCGTGCCCCTTGAGGTTCGCTACATCACGCCCCTCAAGTTCAATGCTGCCATCCGTCGGACATTCGAGCCCGAGAATAAGCCTTGCCAGGGTCGACTTTCCCGAACCGGATTCGCCAACAATGCCGAAGCTTTCACCCTCGCCGATGCTCAGCGAGACATCATTGACGGCATGCACATATTTGCGTTCCACGGTCCAGCCGCTTCGATGTGACAGCACGAATGACTTCTTCAGATGGCGAATACTCAGCTGCATGCCTGAATTTCCTTCCATCGGAAGCATCTCGTCTCCACCCCATCGGGCAGACGTTCAATTGATGGGTGGACCTGAGAGCAAAGATCGATTGCGCTCGGGCAACGGGGCGCAAACCGGCAACCGGGCACTTCACTCAGCCGAACCGGCGGCCGGCCTTCAATTGCCTTCAAACGTTCGCCGCGTGCAACATCTGGAATGCAGGATAAAAGCCCACCGGTATAGGGATGGCGCGGTGATGAGAACACCTGACTCACCGAACCGCGTTCCTGCATCTCGCCTGCGTAGAACACTGCGACGGAATCGCAGAGTTCGGAAATGATGGCCAGATCGTGTGTGATGAACAGAATCGAGATGCCCATCTCGTCACGAATTTCCCGCAAGAGATCGAGAATCTGCGCCTGAATGGTCACGTCCAGCGCAGTAGTGGGTTCATCGGCAATCAGAAGATCGGGCGAGCAGGCGATCGCCATTGCGATCATAGCGCGCTGACGCATACCGCCACTCATCTGAAACGGATAGGCATCCATGCGCCGTGCAGGTTCAGGAATGCCAACCCGTTGGAGGAGTCGAACAGCACGCGCATGAGCCTCCTGCCTAGTCACAGGTTCATGAGCTAGAATCCCGGCAACGATCTGCGAACCCACCGTGAAAACCGGATTCAGCGCAGTGAGCGGCTCCTGAAAGATCATTCCGATCCGCGGACCACGCAGCTTGCGCATGTCGCGATCCGACATCTTCGTCAGATCCTGTCCGTCGAACAGCACGCGGCCGCTGCTGACCTTGGCAATGGCCTGCGGCAAGAGTCCCATGACGACGAGCGCCGTAACGCTCTTGCCCGAACCAGATTCGCCCACCAATCCCATGATTTCGCCACGGCGAATCTTGAAGGACACGCCCTGCACCACGTTCGCGGTTCCCTGGTCGGTCCGGAACGCTACACTCAAATCCTCGACGTTCAACAGGATATCATCTTGGCTGCTCATCATCCGACCTCAGAGCTTCAAACGAGGATCGAGCGTGTCGCGCAGTGCATCGCCAAACAAATTGATGCCGAGCACGGTCGCAACAATGGCGATGCCTGGCACAACTGACAGCCACCAGGCGATACTCATGTAGTCTTTTCCTTCAGCCAACATCCAACCCCAGGTCGGCGTGCTCGGCGAAACGCCGAGGCCGAGGAAGGTCAGCGCCGATTCCATGATGATCATGAAAGCGAATTCGAGAGTCATCACCACGATAATCGGCGTGGACACATTCGGCAGAATGTGAGCGGCAAGAATACGAAACTGACTATTTCCTCGCACACGCGCGGCTTCGACATACTCCTTCTCGCGCACCGATAATGTCTGGCCGTAAACGATACGAGCGAATTGAACCCACCGGGTGCAAGCCAACACGAGGATCAGATTGGTGATGCCCGCACCAAGCGCGCCAACCACAGCAACCGCGAAAAGGATATACGGGATCGCCAGAAAGATATCCACGATACGCATCAGCACCGAACGGATCAGGCCGCGATAAAAGCCCGCGACAATTCCCACCACGGTTCCGATCACGCAGGCGATGAGCGACGTCGTAAAGCCAATAAAGAGCGAGATGCGTGCGCCGTACATCAACCGGCTGAGCAGGTCGCGACCGAGATGGTCGGTGCCCAGAATATGTTTCCACGTTCCACCGGCGAATACGGGCGGCTTCATGCGGGACAGCAGGCTTTGCGCATTCGGATCGTAGGGCGCGAGAACCGGCGCAAAAACCGCCATCGCTATCATGATGAGGAGGATGGCGAGGCCAATGGTCCCACTGCTCCGCCCCAGAATACGACGTAGCGGCGATTTACTGTACCAGGCGAAAATCCTGGACGATGCCTGCACCAAGCCAGCGGATGCGTTCATTTGAAACCTCCGCCCTCGCGAATGCGCGG
>Ga0182736_1002502_pt1 | contig 13931 bp, 15 predicted proteins | sample eDN5th30CKraftBY_FD_128882 | JGI IMG/M metagenome (GOLD analysis project Ga0182736, IMG submission 128882) | Enriched backyard soil microbial communities from Emeryville, California, USA - eDNA 5th pass 30_C Kraft BY (version 2) (version 2) | ecosystem: Environmental > Terrestrial > Soil >...
CCGTCCCGGCGCCACCCTCCGCGCCGCCGCCCTCCGCGCCGCCGCCCACGTGGAGCGGGCCGCACGCGCCACCGCCGGGCGGGCCGGGCGCGGTGCCGCCGGGATGGTCACGGGCGTGGCCCGGCCCGCCCGCGTCGGCGCCGCCGTACCCGCCGCCCGCCGGCTGGGCGCCCCGTCCCGCCGCGCCGCCCGCCGCGCCGCCCGCCGCGCCGCCCGCCGCGCCGCCCGTGTCGCCGCCCGTGTCGTCGTTCGGGTCGCCGCCCGTGCCGCAGCGGTCGTTGCCCGCCGGGCCCGTCGCCTGCCCCGGCTGCGGACGGCCCGTCGCCCCGGGCTGGGGTCCGTGTCCGCACTGCGCCCGCGAGCGGGCGTCGTTGCGCTGGGTGGCCACGCCGCCGCCGTCGGCCACGTCGGCGTCCGTCGCCGAGCCGCGCGGGCCCTACAGCGGCCCGCCGGCGTACCGCGGGATCCCGCGGTGGGGGTTCGCAGCCCTGCCGTTCCGGCGCGACGCGGAGGCCGAGCCCGTCCCGGAGTGGCAGCGGGCCCGCACGCTCGCCCAGACCCTGGTGCCGGCGCTGCGGATGACCGCCGTCGTCGCCGTGCTGGCCGCGGGCGCGGAGATCTGGCGCTACGTGCTGCTGTTGCAGAGCCGAACGGCCGCGCTGTCGGCGGGCGCGGTGTCGGCGTCGGACGTCCTCGTCGTCGGTACCGGCTGGTTCGCGACGATCCTCGGGCTGCTCGCCGGGCTGTTCGTCGTCAGCTGGTCGGTCGTCGCGTCCCGGGCGGCCGCGGCCCGGTCCGGATCGATCCCCGCCCGGCGCGCGCGCGACGTCGTCGCCGGCTGGGTCGTGCCCGGGCTGAACCTCTCGGTGCCCGGCTCGGTGCTCGCCGAGATCGAGCACGGCGCCCTCGACCGTCCCGCCGACGAACGCCCCCGGCCCTCGCGCGCGCTGCTGGTCTGGTGGGCGGTGTGGGCGCTGGGCGTCGTGCTGTCGCTGACGGTGTTCGGGCTGTCGTTCCGCTCGGGGGTGCAGGCGCGCGCCGACGGGGTCGTCCTGCACGCCCTCGTCGACCTCGTCGCCGCGGCGGTCGCGGTGCTGACGGCGCGTCTCGTCGCGACCCTGACGACGTTGCTCGCGCCCGTCCGCACCCCCGCGCGCGAGACCCTCGTGGCGGTCCGGGCGGGCGCCTGACCTGCGCGGGCCCGCACCCGCTACGGTCTGAGCCCTGATGGCCAAGAAGACACGCAACCGGGCCGCCGCCGCGAGCGCCCCCGGCGAGAACCCCCGCCGCCCCTGCCCGTGCGGATCGGGCAAGCGCTACAAGGTCTGCCACGGCGCGGGCGACGACGTGATCGTCATCCGTCCGTTCGAGGGCCTCGCCGCCGAGCCGGACCTGGTGGCCATGCGCGAGTTCCTGCCCTCGGCCACGGCGCCGCTCCCGCTCGCCGACGCGGGCGACCGGACCGTCACCGTCACGTCCGTGCTGCCGGGTGCCTCGGCCGCGCTGGTCAGGTCCGACGGTGCGGTCATGATCGGCATGCAGGTCCAGACGCGCTCGGGGGACCTCTCGGCCGACGTCGCGAAGGCCGTCCGGTGGGCGCTGCAGGCCGAGCCGGGTGAGTCGCTGGCCGTCGTCGGGCCGGGTCTGGGCGGCGACGCCGTGCGGCTGCAGGACCTGCTCGACCCGGCCGCTCCGCTCGAGGTCACCATGCACCAGGACTTCGGCTGGTGGATGCCGGACGGCGACGGCGACCTCGCCCCCGAGCTCGCCGCGATGCTCGAGCGCGCCAACGCCGTCATCATGCCGACCGAGCCCGTCACGGCCGACGGCGTGCGCGCCGCCTACTGGGTCGACACCGGGTCGAAGGCGCACATCCGCTGGGTGCGGCCCGAGCCGGAGGACAGGCTGCTGGCCGCGTTCGCCCGGCTGCAGGCCCGCGACGAGCTCGCCCTGTCCGCCGACGCGCGCTACCTGGGCTCGTTCCGGGCCCACGGGCTGCTCGTCCCGGTGTGGGACCTCGACCGCGACATGCACCCCAAGGAGTGGACGGCCCCCGTCGCCGCCTTCGCCGCGCGGCTCGACGAGACGCTCGCCGGCCTCGACGACACGCCGCCGACCGACGCGGAACGCCGTGCCCGCGACGCCCTCGCCGGCAAGCAGGTCACCCTGCGCTGAGCAGCGACTCCGCGGGCGTCGGGGGCCCCGCTGCCCGGGGCGGAGGCGTGTGAGGAGCCGCACCCGGGCGGCGCCGACGGTGACGCTTAGTATCCCGAGCATGGGACTTCTCGATGCCAAGGTCGTCATCGTCACCGGCGCGGGCCGGGGGATCGGCCGGGGTGAGGCGCTGGAGTGCGCCGCGCAGGGCGCTGCCGTCGTCGTGGCCGAGTTCGACCCGGAGGCGGGCGAGGAGGTCGCCAAGGAGATCGTCGCGGCGGGCGGGCGTGCCGTCGCGGTGGGCGGGGACGTCGCCGACGCCGAGGTCGCCGACTCGTTGGTGCGCACCGCCGTCGAGGAGTTCGGGCAGCTGGACGCGGTCGTGAACAACGCGGGGATCCTGCGCGACCGGACCGTCGCCAAGCTCTCCGACGACGACTGGGACGCCGTCATCCGCGTCCACCTGCGCGGCCACTTCCTGCCGACGCGTGCCGCGGTCCGGTACTGGCGCGAGGCCAAGCGCGGCGGGCACCTCGTGCACACCGCCTCGACCTCGGGTCTCCTCGGCAACTTCGGGCAGAGCAACTACGGCGCCGCGAAGGCCGGCATCGCCGCGTTCTCCACGATCGTCGCGCAGGAGGGCGCCCGCGGCGGCATCACGTCCAACGCCATCGCCCCCACCGCGCTGACCCGGATGACGCTCGACCTCATGCCGCAGGAGTTCCGCGACCAGCGCGACGCGGCGCTGGCCCGCGGCGAGTTCGACTTCTTCGCCCCCGAGAACGTGGCCCCGCTGGTGGCGTTCCTGTGCTCGGACGCGTCGAGCCACATCAGCGGCAAGGTGTTCGGCGTGCAGGGGGACAGCGTCGAGATCTTCCAGCCGTTCACCTCGGTCGCCGAGATCAAGAACGACGGGAAGCGCTGGGACCCCGAGGACCTGCCGGGCCGGATCGACGAGCTCTTCAGCGCCTCGGGCATCCAGGCGGGTGCCGAGAACATGATGGCGCGCATGCGCTACCAGATCCTGGACATCTGACCGCGCACGACCCCGGGGCAGGGCCGCAGCCGCCCCGAGCGGTCGCGGCAGCGTCACCGCCCGGTCGGCACCGGTCGGGCGAGCGGGCGGCACAGCGGTCAGGGCAGCCAGGAGACGTGGCCCTTGAGCGCCGCGTAGCCGACGAAGGCGACGACGTCGATCAGGGTGTGCGCCGCGACGAGGGGCCACAGCCGTCCGGTGCGCTGCCAGTAGCGGCCGAAGACCAGCCCCATGACCAGGTTCCCGACGAACCCGCCGAACCCCTGGTAGAGGTGGTAGCTGCCGCGCAGCACCGCCGCCGCCAGCAGCGACCTGTTCGCCGACCAGCCCAGCTGCCGCAGCCGCGTCAGCAGGTAGCCGATCATGACGATCTCCTCGGCCCACGCGTTCGCCGCGGCCGACGCGAGCAGTACCGGGATGCGCCACCACGTGTCGGTGAGGGTCGTGGGCGCGATCGTCAGGCTCACCCCGACGGCGTGCGCGACGAGGTAGAGGCCGAGCCCGGGGATGCCGATGACGGCGGCGAGCCCGACGGTGGCGGCGGCGTCGCGGCCCGGGCGGCGGGCGTCGAGACCGATGTCGCGCATGGCGAAGCCCGCCCGCAGCAGCAGGTACGCCCCGACCGCGCCCCAGCCGACCAGCTGCAGGATGCGCGTGAGCTGCAGCGCCAGGTCGACGAGCGTCGCGGCCGCGGCGGGGGCGTTGAGCGCGACCTGCTGCTCGGACAGCGGCGTCGTCGCGAGCAGCGAGTCGATCAGCGACAGGGCCGACCGCAGCGCCGAGAGCCCGAGCGTCACCGCGAGCACGACGAGGATCTCGGTGACGACCAGCCGGCGTCGTGCGGGGTCGTCGATCACCTCGGCCGCGCGGCCGGTGGGCGGGGGTGGAGCGAGCCAGCTGCGGAGGCCGTCGGGCACGGACGTCGACGCTACCGGGCGCCCTCGCGCGGGAGCGCCGACACGTATCCTGGCCCTCGTGCTCCGTCTCGCGCTGACCCCTCGCTGGATGGCCTGGCACGTCCTGACCCTGGGCGCGATGGTCGCGTGCGGCTTCCTCTCGGCGTGGCAGTGGCACCGCGCGGGAGAGGCGATGGGATCGGCGCTCAACATCGGCTACGGCGTCCAGTGGCCGGTCTTCGCGGTCTTCTTCGGCGTCATGTGGTGGCGGTTCCTGCGGCTGGAGGCGCGCCGGCTCGCCGGGACCGACGTCGACGAGCACGCCCCGGTGCCGACCGAGTCGGGTCCGGTGCAGCAGGAGCGCACCCCCGCGCCCGCGGTGCCGGTCGTGAAGGACGAGGGACCGTCGCCCTTCGGTGTGCGGCGGACCGCGGTCCCCGAGCCCGACGACGAGGAGAACCCGCAGCTCGCGGCGTACAACCGGATGCTCGCGGAGCTCGCCGAGCGTGACGACGGTCGCTGAGCGGCCCTGGGCGTCGGCCCGGGCGCCGTCCGTACACTCGGCGGGGTGAGCGTGCCCGCCGAGACCAGCAAGCAGACGCCGATGAAGCCGGTGGGTCCGCGGCTGGTGATCTACCGGATCGCCGCATGGGTCACGGGTGTCGGTCTGCTCGCGCTGACGTTCGTCGCGTTGCCGCTCAAGTACATCTGGGACGTCCCGGGCCCGACCACGGTCATCGGCATCATCCACGGGTACCTGTACATGATCTACATCGTGTGCACGCTCGTGCTGGCCGAGCGGGTTCGCTGGCGCCCCGTCACGGCACTGCTGATCCTGCTGGCCGGGACGATCCCCGTCGCGTCCTTCGTCGCCGAGCGCAAGGTGACCAGGGAGGTCCGCGAGCGGGAGGCCGCCGCCGGCTGACCGTCCCGCGGGCGGGAGCCGTCAGCCCTGCTCGTCCCCGTGGGTCTGTACCGGGTCGAGCTCGTCGTGGCGCGCGTGCCGGCCGCCGTACCCGCACCCGACGAGCGCGGTGAGCCGGCTGCGCAGCTCGTGCACGGTCGTCGCCTCCGCGGGCCACGCGATCCGGACGTCGTGGTCACCGCCCGGCGTCTCGACCCGCAGCCGGATGCCGCAGCGGTCGACGCCGAGCGGGCGCACCCTGGCGCCCGAGGTGGCGCGCAGCGGCGCCGGCAGGTGCCGGGCCAGCGCGACGAACACCTCGGGGTGGGTGCTCTCCAGGTGGCCCAGCCAGCGGTCCTCGAGGATGCAGAACGGGTCGGGCCGGGCCGCCGCGAGGTCGACCGGCGACAGCGACGCCGTGCCCTCCGCGTCGGCGAGCACGACGGAGCCGGGCTCGAGCCGGACGAGCGTCGCCCCGTGGCCGAGGTCGAGCAGCCGGTGGTCGGGGCGGGCCTGCGCGGCGTGCACCGCGGCGCGGCGGGCCTCGGCGTCGTCGGGGACGCGCAGCCAGCCGGTGACCCACAGCAGGGCGCGCACCGGTTCCCGGAGGTCGACCGCCGCGTGGTCGGCGAGTTCCAGCATCACCGCGACCTCGCCGCGCGGGTCGAGCCGGGCCTGTTCGACGAGCGCGCAGTGGTCGTCGAGGAGCAGCACGGCCGATCCGTCGGCGAGCACGTGGTGGAACGCCGGGACGATCGGCTCGGGCCCACCGGTTCCGACGATCGCGGCGCGGCCGCCGCGCGTGGTGATGCTGCGTGCCCGCTCGGCGTCGGTGGGCGTCGGGGGGCGCCGCAACCGTGTCGTACCCACGTGACTCTCCCTTGTGTTAGGTGAGGCTAAGTTATCTATCGCATACCCTCATGTCCAGGCCCGGAGGGCGCGCCTCACCCGATGCGAGGAGATCGACACGCGGGGGTTAGCGTGTTCGTCCGTGACGACCGTGCCATCGGGTAGCTCCTCCGCACCCGGGTCGGTTCCCCCGCTGTTCGCAGCGTTCGTCGACGACACGAGCCTGTTGCTCGCGAACGGCGGAGCCGGGGTCGACGCCGTGGTGGAGGGCTACCTCGACGCCCGCGACGGTGACCACGGCGACCTGCTGGGCCGGCTCGCCTGCCCGGTGTCGCGACTGTCGCCGCTGGTCACCGAGCTCGCCCGGTCCGCCCCCGCGGAGCCGGTCGACCTGGCCCTCGTCGTCGACAGCGGCCTGGGCGCCGTGCCCAAGGCGCTGTCGACGGTGTTCTCCCGCGCGACCCTGCTGACCCCGCGGTCGGTCGAGACGTCCGCGCCGCTCGACCTCGACCCGGTGTGGCTCGAGCGCGTCGCCGAGTTCGTCCCGGACGACGTGGTCGCCGTCGTCGAGCCGCGCCGGCCCATCACGGGCGACCCCGAGGACGTGGCCGCCTGGCTCGACGCGGTGCGCCGCGTCGCCGAGCACGGCTGCGAGCCCAAGCTGCGCTGCGGCGGACCCCGGCCGTCCGACGTCCCGAGCGTCGACGAGCTGCGCCGCTTCCTCGCGATCGCCGCGGAGACCGGACGGGCCGCCGCGCTGGTCGGGCTCGGCCGGCTCGTGCGCTCGGCCGACGAGGCGGGCGTGGTCCAGCACGGCATCCTCAACGTGCTCGTCGCCGCGGCCCGCACCGCCGACGGTGCCGAGGGCGACGCCGTGGTGGCGGCGCTCGAGTCGACCGACGCGGCGGCGCTCGTCGCCGCGACCCGCGAGCTCGACGGTGCCCGGATGGCGGCCGTCCGCAAGGTGCTCTCGCGCTGCGGTGCCGGTCAGGACGAGGTGACCGCGCTGGGCGCGCTCGCGGCCTGACGCATTCCGCGGCCCCGACGGTGAGGCGGCCCCGCCCGACGGACCCCCTTCCTCCGTCGCGACGACGCCGCCTCGTGCTGTCCTACGAGCGTCCGGGTCGTCCGGTTCGCAAGTTGCGTCGAACGGCGGAGCGGCGCCCGCCGAACGGTCCGGCCGGTGCCCGGCGGACGCGAGGGACCGCCCCGCCGGGCGGGCGCCGGGCCCGCGGATAAGGTCGGGTCGTGCCCCGACTCGCGTTCCTGGGTCCGTTCGGGACCTTCACCGAGCAGGCGCTGCGCTCGCTCCCCGAGGCCGACGGTGCCGAGCTGCTGCCCTGCCCGGGCAACCCGGCGGTGCTGGCCGCCGTCCGCGACGGCCGGGCCGACATGGCGTGCGTCCCGATCGAGAACTCCGTCGAGGGTGCCGTCCCGCCGGTGCTCGACGGCCTCGTCGGCGACCCGCCGCTGGTCATCGTGCGCGAGGCCGTACTGGCGGTCCGGTTCGTGCTGCTGGTCAGGCCGGGGACGACCGTCGACGCCATCCGGACCGTCGCCTCGCACTCGCACGGAATCGCCCAGACGCGCGGCTGGATCGCCGAGCACCTGCCGTCCGCCGAGGTCCTGATCTCGACGTCGACGTCCGAGGCCGCGGCGCAGGTCGCCCGCGGTGAGATGGACGCTGCCGTCTCCGCGCCCGTCGCCGCCGCCCAGCACGGTCTCGAGGTGCTGGCCGACGACATCGCCGACAACGAGAACGCCGTCACCCGGTTCGTGCTGGTGGCGCCGCCGTCGGCGCCGCCCCCGCCGACGGGCAACGACCGCACCACCCTGGCCGCCACCACCGAGAACCGGCCGGGCTCGCTGTTGGGCCTGCTCACCGAGCTCGCCGTCCGTGGCATCGACCTCACACGCATCGAGTCCCGCCCGATCAAGCACCGGCACTCCGAGTACTGGTTCCACCTCGACTGCACGGGCCACATCGCCGAGCCCGCGATGGGCGAGGCGCTCGCGGCGCTGCACCGCCGGTGCGACGAGGTGCGCTATCTCGGCTCCTACCCGCGGGCGACGCCGCTCAACGGGGCCGGGTCGGGCGCCGGGGCGCCTGCCGTCCCGCTGAGCACGGCCGGGCATGCGGAGTTCGCCGCGGCGCAGCAGTGGCTCGCGGCGCTGCGCGCAGGAGGTCGACCGTGACGTCCGACGGCCGGCGGCTCCTCGACCACAGCCGCAGCGCCCCCGATCCCAGCGCCCCCGATCCCAGCGCCCCCGATCCCAGCGACCCCGACCACCTCGTCGCCGACGAGGCCGACCTGGAGCCCCCGGAGGTACCCGTGGACGGGCTGCGCCTCGTGCTCGTGCGGCACGGCCAGACCGACGCCAACGCCGGCAAGGTGCTCGACACCGCCCTGCCGGGCAGCCCGCTCAACGCGCTCGGGCACGAGCAGGCCCGCACGGTGGCCGACCTGCTCGCCGACTGGCCGGTCCGCGCCGTCTTCGCCTCCCGCGCCACCCGTGCGCAGGAGACGGCCGCGCCGATCGCCGACGCCCACGGGCTCTCGGTGACGGTGCTGGAGGGCGTGCACGAGATCTCCGTCGGCCACCTCGAGGGCGCCTCGGACGCACACTCGCGGCGCATCTTCGAGGACATCTACGACGGTTGGTGGGGCGGCGACCTGGCACGTCCGATGCCGGGCGGCGAGTCCGCGGCCGACGTCCGGGAGCGGGCGTTGCCCGTCGTCGACGAGATCGTGCGCGCCGCGGAGGAGCTGCCACCGGGCTCCGCAGTCGTGCTCGTGAGCCACGGGGCGACGATCCGCATCACCGCCGCGGCGCTGCTGGGCGACACCGTCGAGACGGCGTACGTGCCGAACACCGGGCGGGTCGTGCTCGCGCGCGACCCCGGCTCGGCGAGCGGCTGGACGCTGCAGCTGTGGGACAGCGGACCCGCGCTCGCGGGCGACGTGACCGCGGGCGCGACCGGCTGAGCCCGGCGCCCGCGGGTGCCGGGGTCAGCCCCAGCCCAGGCGGTGCAGGGTCTCCTCGTCGATGCCGAAGTGGTGCGCGATCTCGTGCACCACGGTGACCGTCACCTCGTGGACGACGTCGTCCTCGTCGTCGCAGATGTCGAGGATCGCGTCCTGGAACAGCGTGATCCGGTCGGGCAGGACGCCCGCGTACTCGGTGGTCCGCTCGGTCAGCGCGACGCCCTCGTAGAGCCCGAGCAGCGCCGGGTCCTCCTCGTGCCGGTCGGCGACCAGGACGACGACGTTGTCCATGGCCGCCGCGAGACCCGGCGGGACCTGGTCGAGGGCGTCGCCGACGAGCTCCTCGAAACGCCGGCGGCTCATCGGGACGGGCACGGCCGGCCGCCCGTCAGGTCTGGCCCCCGCCACCGCTCCCGCCGGCCGCGGGCAGCACCTGCGTCGGGATCGGGACGGGCGGTTCGCCGGAGGTCGGCGGGGGTGTGTCCTGGCCGTCGCCGGAGGAGCCGCTCGGCGGGGCCGACGTCGGCTCGCCGGGAGCGCCGGACGTGGTGGGCGGGGCCGGCGTCTCACCGACGCTGACCGAGCCCTTCACCGACCCGGTGACCGGGGCGAAGCCGCTGCGGTCGGCCAGCAGCGCGGCCAGGTTGCAGTTGACCTTGCGCGAGCCGACGTCCCACGACTCCTGGGAGATGTTGTCCCAGTAGACGGTCAGCTTCTTCTGGGCCACGGCGTCGGGACTGCCGGCGTAGGCCGCCGCGTCCTCGGTGCACTTGGTCTGCAGGTACTTGTCCTGGTCGTCGACGGAAGGGAACTTCCCGTCCGTGAACTGCTGGGACAGGTCGACGACGGACACCGTCTCGACGGCGTGCGGACCGGTGCACGGCACGGGGTCGCCGACGGTCTTGCCGTCGACGGCCAGGCAGGTCCCGGCGTCCTCGACCCGGGACTGGTCCTGGTCGGCGACCTTGCCCTTGATCGGCATGAAGCTGCCGGACTTCGTATTGCTCTGCAGGCCGCAGCGCATCTCGCGGTCGCCCTCGGCCCACTTCGCCTGCGACGGCTTGAGCCCGCCGACGCGGAACCTGCCGTTGGGGTCGAACCTGTTGTCGAGGTACTGCTGGACGATCGGGGTGCAGCGTTCGCTCACCAGCTGACGCCACGTCTGGTCGCTGGGGAGCGTGCCCTGGTCGGTGAGCTGCACCGAGCCGGCCTGCTCGAAGCGATGCGTCTGGTCGCACGGCACCGCGACGGTGTCGGCCGCGTCGGGCCGCGACCAGTTCAGGCACGTGCCCGCGGTGGCGGGGGGCGGCGGCAGGTCGGCCAGCCTGCGGGCCTCGGCGGCGGCCGGGTCGGGCAGCGTCGCGAGCGTGCTCAGCACCGGCACCGACGTGTCGGCGAAGCGGTCGAGCACCGAGACCGCGAGCATCGTCACCGCACCGATGAGCACGCCGATCACGATGCGGCGCACCGGGTGGACGGCACGCTTCGGCGCCCGACCGGCATCCCGCGGGCGGGAGGCCGGGGGCCGGGAGTCACCGGGGGAGCGACGGCGGGGGGCGGCGGGGGGCCGCCGGTCCGGCGCGGCGAGGTTGGCCATGTCGGCCGTCATCATGCCGTTACCTGGATCGGGTGACGGCAGGGGTGCCCGGATCGGGCGGTCATCGGTCGTCCGGATGCGGCGGACGTGCGCCTTTCCGCTGTGATCGGGAGGGCTGTACGGTGCGCGCGGGGGTGAGCGATGACGGAGGGAACGCCCGGCGACGAGCGGCCGGACGCGAGTGGCGAGCAGCCGGCGCAGCAGCCGCCGGAGTCGGAGGGACGCCTGGGTCCAGGGCCGGGCCCGGGTCCGGACGGGCCGACGCGCCGCGGCCGGATGAGCTTCCAGGACGAGTCCACCACGCCCCGTGAACCCACGCTCGCCGAGGCGCGCGCCCGTCAGCAGGCCGAACGCCGCCGTCGCGAGGAGGCGTCGGCCAAGTACGCCGCCGAGCAGGCGAAGAACAAGAAGCGCAAGCGGATCCTCATCGGCACCGGGGTCACGGTCGGCGTCGTCGCGGTGATCGCCATCGGCTACGCGATCTCGAACAGCAACGACGAGGTCGAGGCGCGCTGCGTCGACGCGAACAACGTCGTCGTCGACGACAGCAACTGCGTCACCCCCGCGTCGAACAACACCGGCTACCACGGCGGCGGCTTCTTCCCGATCTTCATCGGTGCCGGCGGCGGCCAGTACCACTACAACTACGGCGGCACCGGCAACGTCGGCCAGGTCGCGTCGGGCGGGACGACCGTCGTCCCCAAGGACTCGACGACGGTGAAGAGCGGCACCTCCGGCAAGACCATCTCGCGCGGCGGGTTGGGCGTCTCCAGCGGCAGCGGCAAGGGCTCGAGCGGCGGTTCGTCCGGCGGGAGCAGCGGGTCGTAGATGCGCAGGGAACGATCGACGCCGCGCCCGGGCTGGCAGCAGACCGTCGAGAGCCAGGGCATGGTCTACGGCACCCCGGGCCGTGGCGAGGGCGGCACCGCCCGCCCGTACTGGGACGAGTCGGTGCACTACGTCTTCGAGATGGACGAGATCCTCTCGCTCGAGGCCGACGTCGAGCTGCTCCACTCGATGTGCCTCGACGCGGTCGACCACGTCGTCACCACGGAGCGGTTCCGCGACTTCGCGCTGCCCGAGTGGTCGTGGCAGGCCGTCGCCGACTCGTGGAAGCGGCACGACCCGCACGTCTACGGGCGGTTCGACCTGCGCTACGACGGGTCCGGTCCCGCGAAGCTGCTGGAGTACAACGCCGACACCCCGACGACGCTGCTCGAGGCGTCGATCCTGCAGTGGTACTGGCTCAAGGACACCCACCCCGACGACGACCAGTGGAACTCCCTGCACGAGAAGCTCGTCGAGCGCTGGGGTGAGATCCGGTCGAGCCTGCCCACCTCGGAGGTGCACTTCACCTGGTCGGGCTCGGACACCACGGGCGAGGACCACGTCACCGTCGGGTACCTGCAGGAGACCGCGGCCGAGGCCGGCATCGACACCGTCGGGCTGGCGATCGAGGACATCGGCTGGGACGTGACGCTCGACAGGTTCGTCGACCTCGCCGAGGCGCCGATGAACGCCGTCTTCAAGCTCTATCCCTGGGAGTGGGCGCTCACCGACGAGTTCGGCAAGCACGTCGCCCGCAGCCTGCCGGACACGCTGTGGATCGAGCCGCTGTGGAAGTCGTTGCTGTCCAACAAGGCGCTGCTCGCGATCCTGTGGGAGATGTACCCCGGGCACCCGAACCTGCTGCCCGCCTACCTGCAGAACCCCGGCCTGCTCACCGAGTACGTCAAGAAGCCGCTGCTGGGCCGGGAAGGGGCGAACGTCTCGATCGTGTCACCCGGCAGCGAGGTGTCCACCGGTGGCGTGTACGGCGAGGAAGGATACGTCTACCAGCTTTTCGACCCGTTGCCGCAGTTCGACGGGTTCCGTCCCGCACTGGGCGCGTGGGTGGTCGGTGACACCTCGGCCGGGCTCGGGATTCGCGAGACCGTCGGGCTGGTGACCGACGACGGCGCGGCGTTCGTCCCGCACCGCATCCCCGAGTCCTGATCCCGCTCCCCGGAAGGAACACAATGACCGCCCTGTTGGCCCTCGAGCCGGGGTTCTTCTCGACCGTCGGCCGCGGCATCGGCGCGATCCTGCTGTACGCGCTCATCGGTCTGCTGCTGATGCTGCTCGGTTTCTGGGCGATCGACCTCACGACGCCCGGCAAGCTCAACCGGATGGTCCGCGACGGCCTGCCGAACGCGGTGATCGTCACCGCGGCGGGCATGGTGAGCATGGCGCTGATCGTCGTCACGGCGATCTGGAGCGTCTCCGGTGCGCTCGCCGAGGGCCTGCTGGCCTCGTTGATCTTCGGCCTCGTCGGGATCATCGCGCAGGTGCTCGCGGTCCGGCTGCTGGAGTGGGTGACGGGCATCGACATCGGCGCGGTCCTCGCGGCGCCCGACGTCCGGCCGCAGGCGTGGGTCGTCGCCGCCGCGCACATCGGGCTGGGTCTGGTCGTCGCGGTCGCGATCCTGTAGCCCGTCCCGGCGGCCCGGACCCCACGTACGCTGTCGGGGTGCAGGCACCCCGGCTCGTCGCGACCGACGTCGACGGGACCCTGCTCGACCCCGAGCTGCGGGTCACCCCGCGCACCGCGGTCGCGGTCCGCGACTACGTCGCGGGTGGCGGCGAGTTCGTGCTGGTCACGGGGCGGCCGCCGCGGTGGATCCCGCCCGTCGCCGCGCAGCTGACGGCGGTGCGCCTCGCGGTGTGTGCCAACGGCGCCGTGCTGTACGACGTGGTCGCCGACCGGGTGCTCGACGCCCACGAGATCGACCCGGCGACGCTCGGCTTCCTCGCCGAGGCCGTCGCGGAGACGTTGCCCGGCGCCGGAATCGCGGTCGAGCGCGTCGGCGTGGGCGGGCACGGCGACGAGGCCGGGGCCTTCCTCGCCGAGGCCGACTACCGGCACGCCTGGAAGGGCGACGACAGCGACCGCATCCCACGCGCCGAGCTGCTCTCCCGGCCGGCCGTGAAGCTGCTGGTCAGGGCGCACGGCATGACGAGCGAACAGATGGTCGCCGCGCTGACGCCCGTCGTGGGGGACGCCGTCGACCTGACGTTCTCGCACTCAGGTGGGCTGGTCGAGGCGTCGTCGCCGGGGATCACGAAGGCCACCGGGCTGGCGGAGGTCGCGGGGTCGGCGGGGATCGAGGCCGCGGGCATCGTCGCGTTCGGGGACATGCCCAACGACATCGAGATGCTGCGGTGGGCCGGGCACGGCGTCGCGATGGCCAACGCGCACCCGGACCTGCTGGCCGTCGCCGACGAGGTCACCGCCGCGAACACCGACGACGGCGTCGCCCAGGTGCTCGAACGCTGGGCGCCGTCGGGCGACACGGACCTCCCCGACAAGGCCGGGTAAAGGCGTCGCGCGTAGCATCGGCCGCCGGAACACACCCGCCGAGCAGCGCCGCCGACCCAGCCGTGGCGCACAGGAGGCCCCGAACCGTGGCCGAGCCCGTCGTCCGTCCGGGCGTCACCGAGCCCGCCCAGCCCGTCCCGTCGCAGCCCG
>Ga0182736_1002503_pt1 | contig 13926 bp, 12 predicted proteins | sample eDN5th30CKraftBY_FD_128882 | JGI IMG/M metagenome (GOLD analysis project Ga0182736, IMG submission 128882) | Enriched backyard soil microbial communities from Emeryville, California, USA - eDNA 5th pass 30_C Kraft BY (version 2) (version 2) | ecosystem: Environmental > Terrestrial > Soil >...
ATGGAGATCTGCGGCGGGCAGACCCACTCCATCGTCCGCTACGGCCTCGACCGCCTCCTGCCGGAGGCGATCGAGCTCGTCCACGGCCCGGGCTGCCCGGTCTGCGTCACCGCCCTCGAGACGATCGATCGGGCCCACGCCATCGCCTCCAGGCCCGAGGTGATCTTCACCTCCTTCGGCGACATGCTCCGCGTGCCGGGATCCCACGGCGATCTGCTCGCCCTGAAGGCCAAGGGCGCCGACGTCCGCGTGGTGTACTCGCCGATGGACTCGCTGCGCCTCGCCAAGGAGAACCCCGATCGCACGGTGGTCTTCTTCGGCATCGGCTTCGAGACCACCGCGCCGGCGAACGCCATGGCGCTCGTGCAGGCGAAGCGGGCGGGCGTGAAGAACTTCGCGATGCTCGCCTCGCACGTGCTGTGTCCGCCGTCGATCGCGTGGATCCTCCAGGCGCGCGAGAACCGGGTGCAGGCCTTCCTCGGCCCCGGGCACGTGTGCACGGTGACGGGCTTCCGGCCGTACGAGGCGCTGGTGGATCGGTACCGCGTCCCGATCGTGATCTCCGGCTTCGAGCCCCTCGATCTGTTGCAGGGGATCCTCCTCACCGTGCGCCAGCTCGAGGAGGGCCGCGCCGAGGTGGAGAACGAGTACAAGCGCCTCGTCACCCGCGACGGGAGCCCGGCGGCCCGCGCCGTGGTGAACGAGGTCTTCGAGACGGTGGATCGGAAGTGGCGCGGCGTCGGCTTCATCCCGAAGTCCGGCTACCGGATCCGCCACGAGTTCGCGGCCCACGACGCCGATCGGATCTTCTCGGTGGAGGACATCGCCACCCTCGAGCCGCCCGCCTGCATCAGCGGCCTCGTGCTGCGGGGGCTGAAGAAGCCCTCCGACTGCGCGGCGTTCGGAAAGACGTGCACGCCGCAGACGCCGCTGGGGGCCACGATGGTCTCCGGGGAGGGGGCGTGCGCCGCCTACTTCACCTACGGCCGGCACCTGCCGGAAGGAGCGCTCGCGTGATGAGGGAGTCCATCCTGCGCAAGGTCCGCGAGAGCACCGAGCTCGCGACCCGCTTCTTCGAGAGGAACGCCGCGGATCTGGAGCGCTGCGCCATCGCGCTGGCGGCGCGCTTCCGCGAGGGCGGTCGCCTCATCGCCATGGGCAACGGCGGCTCCGCGTGCGACGCGGCGCACGTGGTGGTCGAGTTCAACCACCCGATCCTGGAGAAGCGGCGCCCCATCCCGGCGCTGTCGCTCGTGTCCAACGTCGCGTGGATGACCGCCATCGGCAACGACACCGACTTCTCGCGCGTCTACCTGGAGCAGCTCGAGGCCCACGCGAGGCCGATGGACGTGCTGCTGGGGATCTCCACCTCCGGCGCCTCGACCAACGTGAACCACGCGCTGCGCAAGGGGCGCGAGCTGGGCCTCGTGAACGTCGGGTTCGCGGGTCGTGACGGCGGCGCGATGGTCGATCTGTGTGATTTCTGTTTCGTCGCCCCTTCCTGGTCGGTCCACCGCATCCAGGAGGCCCATACGATGCTCCTCCATCTGCTCTGGGATCACGTGCAGGTCGCGCTGGGAGAAGACGATGTCCTCTGACTCGCCGCTCGGATGTCCTGCTCCGATTACGCAAAGGGATCGGATCCTCATGGGGCACGGCAGCGGCGGGCGGCTGACCTCGAAGCTGGTCGAGGACCTGATCCTCCCCGCCTTCCGGAACCCCGCGCTGGAGACGCTGGACGATCAGGCGCAGCTCGCGTTCCCCGTCGGCGGCACCCTGGCCTTCACGACGGACTCCTACGTGGTGAGCCCGTACTTCTTCCCGGGCGGCGACATCGGGTCCCTCGCGGTGCACGGCACCGTGAACGATCTCGCGATGGGCGGCGCGAGGCCGCTGGCCCTCTCGCTCTCGTTGATCCTCGAGGAGGGGCTGCCGATCGACGACCTCGCCCGGGTGATCGAGTCGGCGCGGGCGGCGGCGGCGGCGGTGGGCGTGCCCGTCGTCACCGGCGACACGAAGGTGGTGGGGCGCGGCAGCGGCGACGGGATCTTCGTGAACACCTCGGGCGTCGGCGTGGTGCCCAGGGGGGTCGCGCTCGGATCCTCGCGCATCCGTGCGGGCGATCACATCCTCGTCTCCGGAACCATCGGAGATCACGGGATGGCGATCATGGCCCGGCGACAGCGCCTGGAGCTCGAGGGAGAGCTCGTCAGCGACTCGGCGCCGCTCCATGATCTCGCGGCGTCGCTGCTGGCGGCTTGCCCCGGCGTCCACGCCATGCGGGACCCCACCCGCGGGGGGCTGGCCGCGACCCTCGTAGAGATCGCCTCCCGCCGCCGCCTCGGGATCGAGGCCACGGAGACCGCGATCCCCGTGCGCGACACGGTGCGAGGCGCCTGCGAGATCCTGGGCCTCGATCCGCTCCATGTGGCGAACGAGGGGAAGCTGGTGGCCTTCGTCCCCGAGGAGGGCGTCACGGCGGCGCTGGCGGCGCTGCGGGCGCACCCGCTCGGCGGCGAGGCGGCCTGGATCGGCCGGGTGACCGTCGATCATCCGGGGATGGTGGTGCTGCGCACGCCCGTGGGGGGCAGACGGATCCTCGATCTGCCCTACGCGGAGGCGCTGCCGCGGATCTGCTGAAGAGCAAGGGAGGCGAAGAGATGTTCCAGAGCCAGGCGGAGCAGGTCGTCAACATCCTGTGGATCTCGGAGGGCATGAGCTGCGACGGCGACACGGTCTCCGTCACCGCCGGGATGAACCCCACGCTCGAGGACGTCGTCCGCGGGATGATCCCCGGCCTGCCCAAGGTGAACCTCTACAACAAGGTCCTCGCGTACGAGAACGGCGCCGAGTTCCTGGCTCCATTCGAGAAGGCGTGGCGGGGTGAGATGGACCCCTTCGTGCTGGTGATCGAGGGATCGATCCCCAACGAGAAGATCAACGGCGACGGATACTGGACGGCCCTCGGCTTCGACGAGGACGGCAACGCCATCACCCTCAACGACTGGATCGATCGACTCGCGCCCAAGGCTTGGGGCGTGGTGGCCGTGGGCACGTGCGCGACGTACGGGGGGATCCACGCCATGGCCGGTAACCCCACCGGCTGCATGGGCCTCGCCGACTATCTGGGTTGGGACTTCGTCTCGAAGGGCGGCCTGCCGATCGTGAACGTCCCCGGCTGCCCGGTCCAGCCGGACAACTTCATGGAGACGCTCACCTGGCTCCTCTTCCAGGCCGTGGGCAAGAACCCGCCGATTCCGCTCGATGACAAGCTGCGCCCGACCTGGCTCTTCGGGAAGACGGTGCACGAGGGCTGTGACAGAGCAGGTTACTACGAGCAAGGAGACTTCGCCCTCGACTACAACTCGCCCAAGTGCCAGGTGAAGGTCGGGTGCTGGGGCCCGGTGGTGAACTGCAACGTTCCCAAGCGCGGCTGGATGAACGGCATCGGCGGCTGCCCCAACGTGGGCGGCGTCTGCATCGGCTGCACGATGCCCGGCTTCCCGGACAAGTTCATGCCGTTCATGGACCAGCCTCCCGGCTCGATGGTGTCGGCCACGACGATCGGTGCCTACGGCCTGATGATCCGGCGACTGCGGGGCATGACCAACCGCACGCTGAACATGGAGCCCAAGTGGCACCACAACGAGCCGCGGCTCACCACGGGCTACGACCCCCGGTGGTCGCCTTCCTCCCACGGCTGATCAAGGAGACGAACGAGCCATGCAGACGACCGGACTCGGGAAGCAGCAGAACCTCGTCGAGATGGCCTGGGATCCGGTGACGCGGATCATCGGCAACCTCGGCATCTACACGAAGATCGACTTCGCGAACCGCGAGGTGGCGGAGTGCAAGAGCACCTCGTCGATCTTCCGCGGCTACAGCGTCTTCATGAAGGGCAAGGATCCGCGGGACGCCGGCTTCATCACCAGCCGCATCTGCGGGATCTGCGGCGACAACCACGCCACCTGCGCCAACTACGCGCAGAACATGGCCTTCGGGATCAAGAACCCGGCCCTCGCGGAGTGGATGATCAACCTCGGCGAGGCGGCCGAGTACATGTTCGACCACTCGATCTTCCAGGACAACATGGTTTTCGTCGACTTCTGCGAGCGGATGATCGCGGAGACGAACCCGAAGCTCCTCGCCCGGGCGGACTCGACGCCGGCGCCCCACGCCAAGGTGCACGGCTACGACACCATCGGGGAGATCATGCGGTCGTTCAACCCGTTCTCGGGGAAGACCTACCTCGACGCGCTGCAGATGAGCCGCCTCACCCGCGAGATGTTCTGCCTGATGGAGGGGCGGCACGTGCATCCGTCCACGGTGTACCCGGGCGGCGTGGGGTCGGTGGCCTCGCCGCAGGTCTTCACCGACTACCTGTCGCGGCTGGTGCGTTTCCTCGACTTCGCAAAGAGGGTCGTCCGGATGAACGACGACGTCTTCGACTTCTTCTACGAGGCGCTGCCTGGCTACGAGAAGGTGGGGCAGCGGCGCATCCTGCTCGGCTGCTGGGGCTCCTGGCAGAACCCCGACTACTGCGACTACCGCTACGAGAACATGACGAACTGGGGACGGCACATGTTCGTCACGCCGGGGATCGTGGTCGACGGCGAGCTCGTCACCACCGACCTCGTCGAGATCAACCTCGGGATGCGGATCCTGCTGGGGAACTCGTACTACGACGACTGGGCGGAGGAGGAGACCTTCGTCACCAAGGATCCGCTCGGGAACCCCGTGCACCAGCGGCACCCGTGGAACCAGACCACGATCCCCAAGCCGCAGAAGCGCAACATGGAGAAGGGCCCGTACAGCTGGGTGATGAGCCCCAGGTGGTACCACGAGAAGACGCGGGAGCACCTGGCGCTCGACACCGGCGGCGGCCCCCTCGCGCGGCTGTGGACCACGGCGCTGGCGGGCATGGTGAAGACGCCGTTCGTGCGCTCCACCGGGCACAGCGTGGTGATCGACCTGCCGCAGTCCACGACGCTGCCGGAGATGGAGCTGGAGTGGAAGGTGCCGAAGTGGGCCAACACCATCGAGCGGGATCGGGCGCGGGCCTACTTCATCGCCTACTCCGCGGCGATGGCGCTCTTCTTCGTGGAGAAGGCCCTCGAGCGGCTGCGCACCGGCGACGTGAAGACCTTCCAGGAGTTCGACGTCCCCGACGAGGGGATCGGCTGCGGGTTCCACGAGGCGGTTCGCGGTGTCCTCTCCCATCACCTGGTGATCAAGGACCGCAAGATCGCCAACTACCACCCGTACCCGCCCACCCCGTGGAACGCGAGCCCCCGCGACAGCTTCGGCACCCCCGGGCCCTACGAGGACGCAGTGCAGGGCTGCCCGATCTTCGAGGAGAACGGCCCGGAGAACTTCAAGGGCATCGACATCATGCGCACCGTGCGCAGCTTCGATCCCTGCCTGCCCTGCGGCGTGCACATGTACCTGGGCGAGGGGAAGGTGCTCCACGAAGTGCACTCGCCCATGGCAGGTCTCGGCGGGGCGTAGCGATCCGGCGCAGGGATGGAGATCGTCGACGGGAAGGCTGCGTGCGAGGAGGCAGGACGTGAAGAAGGACAATCTCGAGACCGACAAGGCCCACGCCCACGTGGTGTGGCCTTCACACGTGCCCGGCGTCCCGCAGGGCGGGCGGACCGGCCGTCTTGCCAAGACCGTCGGCCTCTACGCCGAGGGGGAGATGGCCAAGGGGACGGCACGGCGCTCCACCGGGATCCGGCCCTACGATCGCAACCCGATCGATCCGCGCAGCCCGAACTTCTCGCCTCCCTGATTTCCCGGGGGGCTGATTCTCCACACGCGCGCCGATCGACAGGCCGGTGCCGGTCTGCTTCGATCGGGCGATGGATTTCGACTTGCGGCGGCCCGCTCGATGAGCGACGCCGCCCGCCTCCTCTGGATCTGCCTCGCCGGCGCCGTCGGTACGGGGGCGCGCTACCTCATCGGCGTCTGGGCGGGCAACCGCCTGGGCGTCGCGTTCCCCTTCGGCACGCTGATCGTCAACCTGTCGGGGTCGTTCGTCATCGCCCTGATCACGTCGATCGCCCTCGCGACCGCGTCTTTCCCGCCGACCTTGCGCCTGGTGCTGACCACCGGTTTCCTCGGCGGCTACACCACCTACTCGACCTTCAACCTCGAGACCCTGCGACTCGTGGAGGAGGGCGCCGTCGCCTACGCGGCCCTGAACCTCGGGCTCACCGTCGTGGGTAGCTTGATCGCCGGGCTCGCCGGCCTGGCGCTGGGACGCGCGCTCGCCGGCTGATCGACTTTTGGAGGAGCGATGCGAGTCTTCGACGGGGAGCAGGTGCTGGTGCGGATCTCCATCGGCGAGGGAGACCGCTACCGGCACCACCCGCTGGCGCGCGTGCTGCTGGAGCGCCTGCGGGATGAGGGCTACCCAGGAGCCACCGTGCTGCGCGGCATGGCGGGCTACGGTTCGCGCAGCCGGCTGCACTCCGAGGATCTGGTCGATCTCGCTGCGGACCTTCCCGTCGTCATCGAGGTCGTGGACGACGAGGACGCTGCGGAGCGCCTGCTCGGCATCCTGGACGAGATGATGGAGGGCGCGGGCCTCGTCACCTTCGAGAGGGTCCGCGCCGTTCGCTACGCGAGGTAGCGATCAATCGCCCGCCGAGACCGGTTGGGTTCGGCGCAGCGAGACCTCGCGGACCAAGGTCTTCTCGCCCGGGAGGATCTCGACGTCGACGGTCCCGCCCGGCGCGTCGAACGTGAGGGGCGCCGGGCCCCTCGCCAACACCTGCTTGCCCCGCCGGACCTCGACCGTCGCGTCGTCGCCGTACGCGTCCACCGTCAGCGTCCACGCGCCGCGCGGGAGCTCGAGGGGGAGCAGCCCATGGGCGTCGCGCAGGAGCCGCCCCACGAGGCGCGACTCGGCGTCCACCCACACGGCGAGGCTCCCATCGGTCCCCGCGAACATCCATCCCGGGACGGTCACGCCGCCTCCATCGCGGCGGATGCCGATCGTCTCGCTCTCCTTGCGGACGAAGATCTTCGAGCGGACGATGAAGGGCTCCTTCCCTGGGATGGTCTTCTTCCCCTCGAACGTCACCATCCGGTAGTCGCGTCGGAACTCGGGGAGCGCGAGGAGCTCCCGGTCGCCGCGGAAGCAGCCGCGGTCGCTGCCCCACGGGCTGCAGAAGAGGACGAGATCCGGCTTGCGGGAGTAGACGTACTTGCCGTCACCGAACTCGTGGGCCAGGTGACCCGTTCCTGCGCCCGGCGGCGGGTGCATCGCGAGCCATCGATCGTTCAGGCCCAGCATGTCGAGGGACGGCAGCCTCGACCAGTAGGGGAGGCAGCCGGCGGGGTCGACCGCCATGAGCGGCTGCTTCTCCTCGAAGGCCTTTCGCAGCACGAGGCCGATCGGCTCGCCGCCCCACTCCCACCGCTCGTCCTTCGCGCGCTGGTTCTCCGGATCCTTCCCCTGCGCAAAGACGAGCACCCCGAGGCACGTGAGGCCGACGGCCCAACCACCGATCGCCCAGCCTCGCGAGCGCTCCGCCGCCCAGGCGAGCCCCTCCGCTGCGAGGAACGCGAGCAGCACCGCGATCGGGACGGCGTGTCGCCTGCCCGGGAAGATGTCGCCGCCGACGACGCTCACGTACGCCGACCACGCGACGAGCGGCAGCGCGATCACGAGGATCCGCCGGCGGCGGCGCGCATCGACCAGCGCGGCCAGCGAGAGGAGGCCGAGGATCGTCAGCCCCGAGAGCCAGAGGTACGCCCAGCCCACGTAGGTGGCGCCGCCGATCAGGCGAACCGAAGTGAACGCGACCTTCACTCGAGCTGGGTTGGGCACCCAATCGCCGTAATAGGCGAGGCGAAAGGCGAGCTGGCCCAGGTACGTCGCCGCAGGCAGCGCGCACAGGCGCAAGGCGCCGGCGATCGACCGGGTCGAGATCCCCCACGCGAGGACCAGCGCCGCGGCGACGACGGCCGTGAAGAGCGCGCCGTCCGGTCGGGCGAGGCACGCGAGGGCCAGCGGGATCGACGCCGGGAGCATCCGGCCGGGCCGTCCGCTCTCGGCCATCGGGAGCACGAGCGCGATCGCCCACGCGAGGAGGCCCGCGACGGCGGCCTGCTCCAGTCCCCCCACCACCCACACCGCGATGGGCCCCGAGGCCGCGATGCCCAGCGCGCCGATCGTCGCGGGGAGCGTCCAGCCCGCCGAGCGACCGCGAGGGCGGTGCGCCCAGACCAGCGCCGCGATCGCCGCGCCCATGCCCAGGCCCCCCAGCAACCGGGCGGCGAGGATCAGGTCGATCCCGACAACGCGAAGCGCCGCCGCCGCGAGGATCCAGAGCAGGTTCGAGTAGCCCTCGACCCGCTCGCCGTCGGTCCAGGTGAGGCCCTTCCCTTCCACCAGGCGCTCGGCGTAGCGCAGGGAGATCAGCGCGTCGTCGGCCAGGAAGGGAAGGATCCGGGACGCGTGCCAGATCAGGGCGCCGATCGCCGCGACTGCGACGGCGACGCAGAGCCATCGTTCGATGCGCCGGGCCTGGGGTGTGTCCATGGGGGCGAGACCCTATCATCCGCAGCGCCCGCGGTGACAAAGGGCGCATGTGTCATTCGATGCGACCCCGCAATCGTCCTTCCGACCAAGGGCCCGGTGGGGTAAGCGTCGCCGCGCAAGAGCCCGAAGGGGAGCACGATGCCGTCCCTCCATGTACGCCGGCCGCACCCGGGGATCGTCCGCGGCTCCATCCTGGTCGCGGGCCTCGTCATCATCGGCTGGATGTTCGTGACGCAGGCGTGGGTCGTCGACGACGCCTACATCACTCTCCGGACCGTCGACAACTTCGTCAACGGCAGGGGCCTCGGCTGGAACCCCGGCGAGCGGGTGCAGGCCTTCACCCACCCGCTGTGGATGTTCTGCCTGTCGGCGCTCTACTTCGTCACGCGGGAAGGCTTCCTCACCACCCTCGCCCTCTCCTTCGCGATGCTCCTCGCGCTGATCGCCGTCACCGCGTGGGAGCTGCGGCGGGAGCCGGCGTGGAAGCTTCCGCTCTTCCTGGGGATGCTCGTGGCGTCGAAGGCCTTCTTCGACTTCACCTCGAGCGGCCTCGAGAACCCGCTCACCGCGCTGCTGGTGGCGCTCTTCTACTCGAGGTGGCTACGGCCGGTGCAGGAGGACGCCAGGGCGACGCGTCTCCACACGCTCCTGCTGCTCGCCGCCCTCGCCTTCTTCAACCGCATCGACACCCTCGCGCTCTACCTCCCGGCACTCGTGTACGAGACGGTCGCGGTGGCGGCCCGCGTCCGCGCGAAGATCGTCGGCCCCTTCCTCGCGGGGACCGCGCCCGCCACGGGGTGGCTGGCGTTTTCGGTGATCTACTTCGGCGCGCCCTTCCCCAACACCGCGTACGCGAAGGCCTTCGACAACGGCGTCGGGGCGACCGCGTTCCTGAAGGCCGGCGGCGCGTACTTCCTGAACAGCCTCCAGTGGGATCCCGCCACGCTGTCCCTCATGGCGCTCGCCACGGTGGCGGCGGCGCTCTCCCGAAGGCGCGCGCCGATCCTCGCGGCTTGTGGCATGCTTCTCTACCTCTTGTACGTCGCCACGGTGGGTGCAGGAGGCACACACATGAGCGGCCGCTTCTTCACCGGGCCCTACGTGCTGGCGGCGCTGATCCTGCTGGCGACCCTGCCCGGCCCCAGGGCGGCCGCCGCCCTGGGCGTCGTCGTCGCTGCCCTCGCCGTGTTCGCGCCGGGCGCGCCCCTACGTTCGCCTGGCAGCCGGAACACGCTCCCGGATGGCGGCCACGGGCCCGCCGGGATCATCGACACCCGGTGGTTCGTCCATCGAGAGGGCGCAGCCCTCGCCAGGTGGCGCAGGGGGATCGAATGGCCCAACCACGGCTGGTACGACGAGGGGCGGCGTTTCCGTTCCTCGACGGAGAAGGTGAAGGTCGGCGGCGCCGGCCCGGGCGGCCTGCCGATCGGCTACTTCGCCTACGCCGCGGGGCCCGACAAGTTCATCGTGGACGTCCTCGGCCTCACCGATCCGCTGCTGGCGCGGCTGCCCATGCACCGGGGCTGGGGGTGGACCGGGGGGCACTTCCTCCGCGATGTCCCGGCCGGCTACGTGGAGTCCGTGCGCAACGACGACAACGAGATCGCCGACCCGGATCTGCGCGTGTTCTACGACCGGATCCGCCTGATCACCCGCGGGCCCATCTTCTCGGCGGCGCGCTTCCGGGCGATCTGGGAGCTGCACACCGGGAAGCTGGATCCGCTGGTCGCAGGCTACGCAGCCCGGAGCGCCAGGTGACGCCTCGCCTGTTTCGAGATCGCTACGCCGGCTGGTAAGGTCGCGGCCACGGAGGACTGCAGGTTGCGCCGCGACGATCTCTTCGACTTCCGCCGGGTCTTCCTCCTGCTCATCGCCACGGTCTGCGCGCCGTCGCTGGCGCTCTCCACCTTCGGCATCCTCGCCATCAAGGCGGAGCGGGCGGTGGTGGAGAAGCAACTCGAGGCGCTCTACGGCTCGCGCCTCGATCGCCTCGCGGAGGTCCTCGCCCGGCAGGTGGCGAGCCCCGACGGCGGCGGCGCGACAGGGCCGGAGGAGCTCGCCGAACAGGTGCGGCTCCTCGGCAAGCAGATGTTCCCCGGCGAGACGGCCCGCTTCGAGCTGGTGAGCCTGGGCGCGCCGGACGGCCGCGAGGACGTGGTGAAGGCGCTGCTGCGCTCGATCACCGGCTCGACCTCGGGGGAAGCAGGCGACGGCGAGTGGAGCCCGCCCGTCGTCGAGCGCCCGCTCTCCGGTGCGCTGGCGGGGAACGCGCTCATCGTTCGCCTGGCCGAGGGGCGCTCCGCCGCGCGCCTCGCGCTGGTCAACCGCGTCCTCTACGGCGCCCTCCTCTTCCTCCTCTACGGCGCGATCGCCGTCGGCGTGGTGCTCACCAGCCGCGCCGTGTACCGCGAGGCGCGCCTCTCCCGCCTGAAGAGCGACTTCGTCTCCCACGTGGGCCACGAGCTGCGTACGCCACTCACGTCGATCCGCATGTTCGTGGAGACGCTGCGCCTGGGGCGGGTGCGCACGGAAGAGGAGAAAGAGCAGTGCCTCGACATGCTCGACAAGGAGGCGGAGCGCCTGTCGGGGTTGGTCGATCGGATCCTCGACTGGGCGCGGATCGAGTCCGGGCGCAAGGTCTACCGGAAGATCGCCGTCGCCCCCGGCGAGATCGCGACGGAGGCGGTGGCGATCTTCGATAGGCAGCAGCTCTCGCCTCCCGGCCTCGTGCAGCTGGACGTGCCGGAGGGTCTCGCGCCGATCGAGGTGGACCGCGACGCGGTCGAGGTGGTGCTGTTCAACCTGCTGATGAACGCGCACAAGTACACGGGCAAGGAGAAGGAGATCCGCCTGCGGGTCAGGCAGGCGGGCAAGCGCATGCACTTCGAGGTGGAAGACAACGGCCCCGGGATCCCGAGCTCCGAGCGGAAGCGGATCTTCGAGCACTTCTATCGCGTGGACGACCTCCTCACGCGGCGCACCGAAGGCACCGGCCTGGGCCTCGCGATCTCCAAGCGGATCGCGGAGGACCACGGCGGCCGCATCGACGTCGCCGGCGAGGTCGGCAAGGGGAGCCGCTTCGACCTCGTGCTCCCGATCGCGGAAGGGAGCGCGGCGTGAGCGCGCCGAAGCTGCTGATCGTCGAGGACGATCCGTCGATCCTCCACGGCCTCCGCCACAACCTCTCCTACGAGGGCTACGAGGTGATGACCGCCCGCGACGGCGAGGAGGGCCTGCGCCTCGCCCTCGAGCACGCGCCCGACGTGGTGATCCTCGACGTGATGCTCCCCGGCATGAACGGCTTCGAGGTGCTCAAGGAGCTGCGGGCGCGATCGAACGTCGGCGTCGTGATGCTGTCTGCCAAGGGCGCGGAGCACGACAAGGTCCTGGGCCTCGACCTCGGCGCCGACGACTACGTGGCCAAGCCCTTCGGCCTGAAGGAGCTCTTCGCGCGGATCAAGGCGGTGCTGCGCCGCCGCTCGGGGGAGCAGAACGCGCGGGAGATCCGCTTCGGCGACATCACCATCTACACCGACTCCCAGACGGTGGAGCGGGACGGCAGGCCCGTGGAGCTGACGCCCCAGGAGTATCGGCTGCTCTCCTATCTCGTGGCCCGGGAGGGATCGGCCCTGAGCCGCAACACCATCCTCGACGGCGCGTGGGGCGTGGGCTACGAGGGCACCACCCGCACGGTGGACAACTTCGTGCGCAGCCTCCGCGTGAAGCTGGAGGCGGATCCCGAGGCGCCGCGGCACATCCTCACCGTCCGGGGCTTCGGCTACCGCTTCCAGCGCTGAGCCTCGCTTTTCCTCAACCGGACAGGCGGGAACCTCCCTTCGGGGGCGCGAGCCTGCTATCGTCCGCCGGATGTTCCCCCGCGTCTCCGAGATCGCCTCCGCCCCGCAGGCCTCCACACCCCAGGCCTCCACCCGGGGCCTCGCGCCGCTGCTCGCCCTGCTCATCGCCGCGGCGGCGTGCTCGAAGGCGCCGCAGGAGCCGGCCGCCCCCGCGGCGCCGCCCGAGCCCAAGGCGCCCCCTGCCCTCGTGCCCGAGCGCGCCTACGAGGTGCGATCCGATCGGATCCAGCCCAACGACACCATCGTCGCCGCTCTCGGCCGCGTGGGCGTGGACGTCGCCGTCTCGAACGATCTGGTGAAGGCCCTCGACGGGATCTTCGACTTCCGAAAGGCGAACGTCGGGGACGAGCTGCGGGTCACGGTGGAGAACGACGCCCTGCAGCTCTTCGAGTACCGCCGCGGGCCGGTGGAGGAGTACCGGGTCGAGCGCCAGGGCGATCGCTTCGTGGGCGCGGCGCGGCAGTTCGTGGTCGAGAAGGAGACCGTGAAGATCGAGGGGACCCTCGAGACCTCGCTCTGGGACGCCATCGCCGGCGCCGGCGGCGACCCGGTGGTGGCGGTGTCGCTGGCCGACGTGCTCGCGTGGGACGTCGACTTCTACCTCGACCCGCGCAAGGGCGACTCCTTCCGCTTCATCATCGAACGCTACGTGAACGAGGGCCGCACCGTGCGCTGGGGCGACGTCGTCGCCGCCGAGTACGACGGCCAGCTCGTGGGCAAGAAGCGCGTCTTCCGCTACCCGAACCCGACGACCGGCGCCCTCGAGTACTACGCGGAGAACGGCGGCGCGGCGAAGCGCGCCTTCCTCAAGTCGCCGCTCAAGTTCGCCTTCATCAGCTCCAAGTTCGGCAGCCGCTTCCACCCCGTCCTCAAGTACGTGAAGCAGCACGCCGGCGTGGACTACGCCGCCGGAACCGGCACGCCGGTGTGGGCCATCGCCGACGGCACCGTCACCCGCGCCGGCTGGGACGGGGCGTGCGGCAACATGGTCTCGATCCGGCACAACAACGGCCTCGACTCGGTCTACTGCCACTTCTCCAAGATCGCGTCGGGCGTGCGCACGGGCTCGCGGGTGTCGCAGAAGTCGGTCATCGGGTTCGTCGGGATGACGGGCCGCGCCACCGGCCCGCACCTCCACTTCGCGGTGAGGCGAGGCGGCCAGTTCATCAACCCGCTCAGCCTCAAGTTCCCCCCGTCCGATCCGCTCCCCTCCTCCGAGCTGCCGAAGTTCGCCGAGGCCATCGCTCCCATCATCGACGAGCTGGCAGACTCCAAGCTCGCGGCGGCGCCCCACGAGATCGGCACCGTCGGGCCCTGACGGGCGCTTCGGGTCTCAGGCCGAGGCGCCCCGGCTCCGCTCCGCCCACGCAGTCAGCGCAGCCACGAAGGGTTCGCGCACCTCCGGATCGCATCGCTCCATCACCAGCATCGCCTTGGTCGCGAGAGGGTTCGAGCCGCCGGGGTGGTTCTCGCCGGAGCCGCACCATTGCACCATGGGTGAGGATCCGTTCCACCGTC
>Ga0182736_1002504_pt1 | contig 13924 bp, 10 predicted proteins | sample eDN5th30CKraftBY_FD_128882 | JGI IMG/M metagenome (GOLD analysis project Ga0182736, IMG submission 128882) | Enriched backyard soil microbial communities from Emeryville, California, USA - eDNA 5th pass 30_C Kraft BY (version 2) (version 2) | ecosystem: Environmental > Terrestrial > Soil >...
AGGTGCACCGAGAAGCTGCCCACTACCACGGCGGGGGCGATGATGCCGACCACCAGCACCTGCCGGATACAGCCGATCACCAGATCGTCGGGCAGCGGATTGCCGTCTTCGTCCCGCGCCGCCATCAGGGCGCTGGTGGGATCCTGGGCCGGGTCGCGGGGGTTGGCCTTGCGGTCCTCCACCATCTGCCGGGCGATGGCGTAGAGGCGGTAGCTGGCGTCCTTCACCAACTCCTCCACATAGGCCTGGACCGCGAGGTTGTAGGCCCTGGCGATGGCCCGAAGCTCCTCGATCTTGTCCTCGGGCATGTTCATCCAGGCGGCGAACACCCGGATCGGCAGCAGACAGGAAAACTCCTCGCAGATGTCGCCGCGCCCCCGGTCGATCAGCGGCTGCAGCAGCTCGCCAGCCAGAGTGCGGGTCAGCGGCTCGAGCGCGTCCATCCGCTGCGGCGTAAACAGCGGGTTCAGCGCCCGCCGGAAGGGGGTGTGCTCGGGGGGATCGAGGTGCAGGGGCGGGCGGCGGCCGGTGAAGGCGACCTTGGGAACCACATTCTGCACCGAGGTCACGAAGGTGCGCCAATCGGTGGCGGCGGCCAACACATCATCATAGGCGAATAGGCCCCAGAAGCCGCCCCAGGCGTCGCTGTGCGCCACCGGGCAGCGGGCCCGCAGGTGAGCGTAGAGATCGAAGGGGCTGTCGAAGGTTTCCGGCGCGAGGGGATCGAAATCCGCCCCTGCCCCGTCCTCGGTCCGCGCCCCATCCGCCATCGTCCATCTCCCCACTCGACGACCGGGAACCTAGGAGCGCCACAGGCCTCATGCAAGCGATTACATCGAGCGCTTGCGAGACGCGTCCCGGCGTGATCTAGGTCGATAGCGTGAGGCGCCGTGTTTTCCTGTAAGCTGCCGCACCACCTGTTCCTTGACCCGAAGCTGCACGTCATCGTGAGACATCGCCGCCCCGCCGCCCTGCCCCACGCCGGCTCCCGCCCGCAGCCCACCTTGGCCGAAGTCGCCGATCTCGCAGGCGTCTCCTCCGCCACCGTCTCCCGCTACATCAACTCGCCAGAGCGGGTGGCCGGTCCCACCGCGGAGCGGGTGCGCGACGCCATCGCCCAGACCGGCTATGTGCCGAACCTGCTGGCAGGAGGCCTCGCCTCGAACCGCAGCCGCCTGGTGGCTGCCCTGGCGCCGAGCTTCTCCCAGTCGATCTTCTCCACCACCATCCAGGCGATGACCGACGAGCTTTCGGCCGCCGGCTACCACGTCTTCCTCGGCCTGATCGGCCTCCGCAACGAGCACATCGGCCCAGTGCTGGACTCGGTGCTCGGCCGACGGCCGGACGGATTGATCCTGACCGGCGCCGCCCTGACGCCGGAGCTGCGCCGCCGGTTGCTCACCTCCGGCCCGCCCGTGATCGAGACCTGGGATCTCCCGGCCGATCCTCTCGACATGGCCGTCGGCTTCTCTCACGAAGCCGTGGGCCGGGCGGTGGCGGCCTATGCGCTGGAGCGGGGCTACAAACGGCCCTTTCTGGTCTCCGCGGACGGCGTCCGCTCGGGGGCGCGGCGCAAGGGGTTCATCGACGCCTTCATGGAACACCGCCGACCGGCCCCGCCGTTCGCGGTGTTCGACGTTCCCATCACCTTCGGGCAGGGCCGTCAGGCTCTCGCCGAGTTCCTCGACGGCGGCGGGCAGGCGGACGTGGTGGTCTGCAGCTCGGACTGGACCGCGCACGGGGTCATCGCCGAGGCCCACGTCCGGGGCTTGCGCGTGCCCGAAGACCTCGCCGTGATCGGTTTCGGCGACCTCGAATTCGCCGCCGACCTGTCCCCCGCCCTCACCACCGTCCAAATCGACGGCTCCGCCATCGGCCGTCAGGCCGCGGCCTTCCTGCTGCAGCGGACGCAGGGCCTCATGCCCGAAGCACGGGTGGTGGACGTCGGCTTCAACCTGATCCGCCGCGCCAGCGCCTGAGGCTCCCCATGACCGTCCCCCTCACGCCGGCCATCGCGCGCCATGTGGCGACCGCCCGCTTCGAAGACCTCGACACCGCCACGGTGGAGATGACCAAGCGCTCGCTGCTGGACGCGCTGGGGGTGAGTCTGGCGGCCAGCGGCGCGGGCGAAGGCGTCGGCGCCTTTGTGGACCTCGCCCTGCACGGGGGCGGCCCGGCCCAATGCGCGGTGCTGGGGTTCGACGCCAAGGCGCCGCTGCTGGCGGCGGCCCTGGCCAACGGCGCCATGGCCCATGCGATGGACTATGAGGACGTCTACGACGGAGGCCCGATCCACCCGAACGCCCCCACCATCCCGGCGGCGCTGGCCGTGGCCGAAGCCTTCGGCGGGGTCTCGGGCAAGGATCTGATCGCCGCGCTCGCCGTGGGATGCGACCTCGTCTGCCGCATCGGCATGTCGTTGCAGGCGCGGATGGACGATTTCGGCTTCTATCCCCCGTCCATGCTCAGCGCCTTCGGGGCGACGGCGGCCGCGGGCCGGCTGTTGCGCCTGGACGAACGGCAGATGGTCGACGCCTTCTCCCTGACCCTCTGCCAGGCGGTGTGCAGCGGGGAGCTGAAGTACACGCCGGATTCCCAGGTGCGCGGGGTGCGGGACGCCTTCGCGGCCCAGGCCGGGGTGCTGTCAGCCCAGCTCGCCCAGCGCGGCGTGCGCGGGTTCGACATGCCGTTCGAGGGCAGATCCGGCCTCTTTCAGATGTATGTTCGCGGCGCCTACGACCCGGCGGTGGTGCTCGACGGGCTGGGGCGGGATTTCTACGGGAAACGCATCAGCCTGAAGCGCTGGCCCGCCTGCCGGGGGACCCACGCCTTCATCGAGGCGGCGCTGAAGCTGGTCGCCGAGCACGCCCTAACGCCGGATCTGATCGCCGGCATGACCATGACCGGCGGGGTCGCCCAGAAACAACTCCACGAACCGATGTCCCAGAAGGCCGCGCCCCAGACGGCCATCGACGCCAAGTTCAGCCTGCCTTTCACCGTCGCCACCGCCATCGTCCACGGCGCCGTCCGACTGGACCACTTCACCGCGGAGGCGCTGCAGAACCCGCGGGTGCAGGCGCTGGGCAGCCGTTCCGCCTTCGTCCTCGCCGAGAACGCCGATCCGGTGAAGGCGGTCACCTCCGGCCACCTCGAAATCCGCACCACCGACGGGCGCACCCTGGCGATGGGGATCGAATTTCCCTACGGCAACCCGGCCAACCCGATCCCGCACGCCGACCTCGCCGCCAAATTCTTCGAATGCGCCGGCTATGCCGCCAGGCCCTGGCCGCAAGCCCGGCTGGAGGCGCTGGTCGCGGCCGTCGACCGGCTGGAGATGGCGGACGACCTGCAATCTGGTCTATTCAGCCTGCTGAGTTGAGGAGCAGGGCCTATGCATAAGGTGGATCGTATGTGGCTGGCGGCGCGAGCCGCGAGCGTGACCGTGATCGGCATGACCGCCCTGCCCGCCCTCTCCCTGCCCGCCCTGGCCCAATCCACCGCAGAAGCCCCCGCTGTGGTGCAGTCGATCACCCAATGCCGGGAGATCGCCAACGAGGCCGACCGTTTCGCCTGCTACGACCGGGTCGCCGGCGCCATCGGCAAGGGCGAGGCCGCGGTCAACCAGGCGGCCAAGCCGCCCACCCCGGAGGCCCGGCGCGAGGTGGAACGCCGCGAGTTCGGCAAGCCGGCGACGCCCCCGCCGCTGGCCCGCCCCGCCCAAGTTCCCGCAAAGCGTGCAGAAGCTCAGAAGCCCGCCGACACCCGGGTGAAGCAGATCGTCGCCAAACTGGAGCACATCAGCCGCATCCCCGACGGACGCTTGCTGATCGTCACCGCCAACGACGGCGCCTGGGTGCAGACCGACCACGAGAAGTTCCAGAACCTGCCCCGCCGCGGCGCCGAAATCATGATTCGCCAAGGCGCCATGGGCAACTTCCTGTGCGACCTGGACCGCTGGCACGCGGCCCGCTGCAAGCGGCTGGATTAACGCTCGTTAGGCCCTGCCGCGCCCTGGACGGCGCCGCCCAAGGGGTCCCAAGCTGCTGTATCTATAAAATATTCTTTCCCATCGGCTCGCGCCGCCAAGCCGGGAAACGTCTTAACGCGCCGCCCCGCGCGACCGGGATGTTATTGCCACACCGCCGCGCAATTGCGAGCTGAACCGTGCCGGGGCGATTGACCCACGGCCAAGTATGTTGCTTTCAACCGATCTAATTTGAAAGCTATCTGCAATCTAAGCAGCTTGCAGCACCGCTTTCTTTTCCGCTGGCCCAAGGCTGGCGGCCGGGCCGCCTAGAGCCCCCATAACGAGAAGAGACCGGACGTAGGGCGGGAAAGACAGAGCGCATTTTTTTGAACTGTCGTGCAGCGCACCGCTTCAGCGGCGCGCGCGTACAACGTGTGAGGGAGCATTTCCTTGAGACTGTCCTACCGAGCCCAGATTCTCGCCGCGGCGAGCTTTGCGGCGTTGTCGCTGTCCATCAACACCGCCCACGCGCAGGAAGCGGGCGCCCCCGCCGCTGACGCCGCCGCCGCCGCGGAAGAGAATGTTGAAGCCGTCGTCGTCACCGGCTCGCGCATCGTGCGCCGCGACTACGCCGCCAACAGCCCGATCGTGACGGTCGGCGTCGAAGCGTTGCAGAACCAGTCCGGCGTCAGCATCGACACCAAGATCGCCCAACTGCCCCAGTTCACCCCCGGCGCCACCCGCTTCGCCGGCTCGGGCCAGTCGACCGCCAACCTGCGCGGCCTCGGCACCAGCAGGAACCTGGTGCTGGTGGACGGCCGCCGCCCGATGCCGTCCTCGGCCCAGATGGTCGTCGACCTCAACACCATCCCTACCGGCCTGATCGACAACGTCGAAGTGATCAGCGGCGGGGCTTCGGCGGTGTACGGCTCGGACGCCATCTCCGGCGTGCTGAACTTCAAGCTGAAGCGCAACTTCACCGGCTTGCAGATGGACGCGCAGTACAGCCGTTCGCAGCGTGGCGACGGTGAGGAAACCGAAGTCAATGTGCTGGCCGGCGGCAACTTCGCCGACGACCGCGGCAACGCCGTGATCGGCCTGAACTACGCCAACCGCGGCCGGGTCTATTCCCGCGACCGCGACTTCTACGCTCGCGCCATCGCGGCTGGCGCCACCAGCTTCGCCTCGGTGAACATGCCGTCGGGCCAGTTCGTCGCCGACCCGGCGAACGCCCCCTCCCTGGCGGCGCGCAACGCTCTATTCAACGCCTACGGCACGCCGGTCACGGCGGCGGTCCTGTCGACCAACTACGGCTTCAACAACGACGGCTCGCTGTTCACCATCAACGGCGCTCGCAACTTCCGCGGCATCCAGCCGGTGCGCGGCGGCTACTATCAGATCAACCCCGCGGGCAACGTGGTGTTCGAGAACCAGGACAACGTCCTGGCGGTGCCGCTGCAGCGCTATTCGGCCTTCGCCAAGGTCGACTACAAGGTCACCGACAGCATCCGCTTCTACGCCCAGGCGAACTTCACCCGCTACGACACCCAGACCCAGGGCACCGGCGCCTCGACCCAGGGCCCCTGGAACCTGGTCATGCCCGCGGACAACGCCTTCATTCCGGCGGACCTGCGCACCTTGCTGAACTCGCGTCCGAACGCGACCGCGCCCTTCACGATGATCAAGTACATCACCCAGACCGGCGCTCTGGTGAACGACTACAAGAACCAGATCTATCAGATCACCACGGGCTTCGCTGGCGACTTCGGCAAGACCGGCTGGACCTGGGACATCTACGGTTCGACCGGCCAGACCACCATCCTGCAGACGACCACCGGTGGCGGTCCGTCGATCCAGCGGATGGGCACGCTGATGAACTCGCGTTCCTACCTCGCCAACGGCGTGCTGGTGAACGTACCTGAGTTCCAGGTGGCCAACAACGGCACCTCGATGACCCCGAACCCGCTGTACTTCGCGGCGACGGGTCCGAACGGCGCAGCCATCACCAACGACGGCGGCCGCAGCATCGCGTCGCTGAACGGCGGCCCGAACCCCTGCCCGAACGGCCTGAACCTGTTCGGCGACAAGCCGCTTGACGCAAGCTGCATCGCCTACATCACCAAGAACCCGAAGCAGTTCACCTCGATGCGTCAGGACGTGGTGGAAGCCTCGGCCCAAGGCGCGGCCTTCTCGCTCCCGGCCGGCGAAGTGCGGCTCGCGGTGGGCGCCTCCTATCGGCGCAACACCTACAGCTTCAGCCCCGACACCAGCACCTTCGGCATCACCACCGGCGACGTCGTGAACGTCTTCCCGTCTAACCCGACGGCAGGCTTCATCGACACCAAAGAAGCCTATGTGGAAGCGCTGATCCCAGTCGTGAAGGATCTGCCCTTCATCGAGTCCTTCGAAGTCAGCCCGGCGTACCGCTACTCCTACTACAACAGCGCGGGTAGCGTTCACACCTACAAGGCCGACTTCAACTGGGGCGTGGTCCCCTCGCTCCGCTTCCGCGGCGGCTACGAGCGGGCGATCCGTGCGCCGAACGTGGGCGAACTGTTCCAAGGCTCCGCGCCCGGCGCGGGCGGCAACCTGCTGCGCGATCCGTGCGACTTCAACTCGCCGGAAAACCTGGCCAACCCGGCTCGGGTCGCGGCCATCTGCGCCGCCCAGGGGCTCGCGCCTGGCCTGGCCAGCACCTACCGCAACACCACCCTGACCCTCGCGTCGGTGGTGGTCGGCAACCCGAACCTGCGTCCGGAGAAGGCTGACACCTTCACCATCGGCGCGGTGTGGCGCTCGCAGTTCAGCAACCCGTGGGTGAGCCGTCTGTCGGCCTCGGTCGACTACTACAACATCAAGGTCACGCAGGCGATCGCCGCCATCAACGGCTCGATCGTGTTCCAGAAGTGCTTCAACGGCGACGGTTCCAACCCGAACCTCGACCCGACCAACCCGAGCTGCGCGGCCATCATCCGCCAGTCTTCGACGGGTCTGCCGCTGCAGGTGAACACGCCGTTCGATAACCTCGGCGCACTCAAGACCTCGGGCGTCGACTTCCAGGTCGACTGGGGTCTGGATCTGGCCGACGCCGGCATCGGCAAGGGCTCGCTGGCAGTCAACCTCTCGGGGACCTACCTGCGCGAGTTCAACATCAAGGCCGTGAGCACCGCGCCCTTCCTCGACTACTCCGGCACCATCGGCAACTCGACGGTGGGCGTCGGCACCTTCCCCCGTTGGAAGGCGACTATGACCACCAGCTACGCGCTCGGGCCGGCAAGCCTTGGCCTGCGCTGGTTCTACATCGACGGGATGGACGACTTCACCGCCATCTCCAACCCGACGGCGCGTCGTCCGGGCGTGCCGGGCTACAACCGGTTCGACCTGTTCGGCTCGTACGAGATCAACAAGATCGTCTCGCTGCGCGCAGGCGTGGACAATCTCGGCAACAAGGAGCCGCCGGTGTTCGGGGGCATCCTCGGCACCACCGAGCCCGGCACCTACGACCCCCTCGGCCGCCGCTTCTGGCTGGCTATCCGGGCCAAGATGTAAGGCTCTTTTACAGTACCAAGCGTAGCGACGGCGGGCCTCACGGCCCGCCGTTTTGCTTTTAGAGACTACGGTCGCCCCTCGCCCCGGCGCCAGGCGTAGTAGCCTTCCAGCACTTCCAGTTTGTCGAGGTGGGGGACCACGTCGAGTTCGGTCTGCGGTCCGCCGATCAGCAGAGTCGCCGGAGAGCTTTCCGCATAGTGGGGCCAGGCGGGCAGGCCGGCGCCGTTGGGGTCGCCGGTGGCGGCGAAGTTGACCCAATAGGCGCCCATCATGTCCGACACGTCCCTGTCTTCGGGGCGCCACTGCATCGGCGGGGCGAGATTGCCGAAGACATATTGGATCTCCACCCCATGGCTGGCGCCCCAGTCCTTGAACTGCGGCAGGGGCGGATAGGGCGGACGCTGGCGGAAGTAGTAGAGATAGGCCTTCGACTTGCCGGTCTTGGTCTGCAGCCGCGCCCAGGCCCAGGTGTGCCAGGCGAAGCCGGTGTCGCGGAACAGGTCGCGGGCCGAGCGTAGAGCCTGTTCGTCCGTGTTCCCCGGATAGGCTGCAAGGATCTTGTCGGCGTAGGCGCCGTAGCCCGTCTTCACCCCCGCCACATAGTCAGCGGCCTTGATGGAAGGCACGAACAGGGAGCCCTCGTCGGCGTTGGTGCCGATCAGCACCGGCACATCGTTGTACTTACCCGCCCGGTAGAGCTTGTACTGATCGTCGGGGAGGACATAGCCGTCCAGCACCGGCCAGAACCCGCCGAGGCCTGGCCCCTGCGCCTTGACCAGGGCCTCCGCGGAGAGCTTGCGCCCCTCGGCCAGGGAGTTGGCGCCCAGCCCCGCCAGGAAGCTCTTGCCCTGCGCCTCCGCCGCCTTCAGGGGGGGCACATTGACCCCGCCGATCCCGCCGGTCTGTGGCGGGCCGAACGAGCCGCCGCTCTCGGAGATGGCCCGGTGGAACAACCCCTTGGCCACCGGCGAAGCCGCCAGCATCGACACCGAGATGCCCCCTGCGGACTCGCCGAAGATGGTGACGCGGTTCGGGTCGCCCCCGAAGGCGGCGATATTGTCCCTCACCCACTTCAACCCGGCGATCTGGTCGAGCAGCCCGAAGTTGCCCGAGCCATGGCCCGACTCCGCGGACAGTTCGGGGTGGGCCATGAAGCCGAACGGCCCGACCCGGTAGGCCACGCTCACAACCACCGCCCCGCGCCGGGCGAGGTTGGCGCCGTCATAGGTCGGCATGGCGGTGGAGCCGAGGGCGAAGCCGCCGCCGTAGATCCATACCAGCACCGGCAGCTTTTCGCCCGGGGACTTCGCCGGGGTCCAGACGTTCAGATAGAGGCAGTCCTCGCTGGTCTGCACGATCGGGAAGCCCATCGCCGGGCTCATCGACTGGTCCTGTGGGCAGGACGGGCCGAAGGCCACGGTCTTGCGGACCCCTTCCCAGTTGGCCGCCGGCGCCGGGGCCTTCCAGCGCAGGTCGCCCACCGGCGGAGCGGCGAAGGGAATGCCCTTGTAGACGGTCAGCCCGTTTTCCGCAGCGCCCTCCACCAGCCCGGTCTGCACTCGCACGGGCTCGGCGCTGGCCATACCGGACCCGGCCACCGTCATCGCCGCAAACACGGCGGACAGCATCATCCTCATGGTTCCTCCCCATCGTCGCCATCCGGCGCGTCAACTTAACGTTGCTAATTTCCCCTCGTCCCCGCGATCGGCCAAGCGCTAAGATTGGGCTCGGCGCAGGAATAGACGCCCAATACAAAACCGCCCCCGGGAAGATCCCGAGGGCGGCTTTCTAAACCTGAATTTTCGCTGATCTTAGCTAGCGGTCGGGTTCAGCGGACCGTCGCGGCCGATCTTCTGGCCGGCGGCGGTGACGGCGCCTTCCAGGGTGCCGCCCTTGCTGCCGTCACGCATGGGACGGATGATCAGGGTGACCTTGTCGCCGGGCTTCAGCGAGCTCTTGCGCCAGCCCTGCTTGATCATGGTGTTGGGGCTGCCGGCTTCGATGTTCCACTGCTCGACCACGCCCTGGGCGTTGGCGACGTCGATGGCGACGTGAGCGTGCGGGTTGTTCCAGCCGAACTCTTTCACGGTGCCCTTCAGCTCGACGATCTTGCTGCGGTCGAACATCGCGCCCGAGTGGTGGGCCACGGCCGGACCGGCGGCGAGGCCGACAACCACGCCCGCCAGGATGAGCACTTTCTTATTCATAATCTTCTCCCAACTGCGATGCTCCCCGCGAGAGGGGGCGCCTTTTGCGCGGAAGATGAGCCCCGCGCCGGTTTCTGTCAATGTGGCCGTAACTTTAGCAGATTTGATCTGACTAGAGTTTCACCTTAGCAACATTGATCGGCGTCAGGTGGCCGCACCGTCTTGATATTGCCTTGCAAGATTATCTTGAAACCGGCGAATAACCTGCCTCAATCTTCACCCGAACGATCGTTCGGGGAGGAACGGCAATGACTCAGGACGCGGATGAAAGCGCTCCCTTCAGGAATTTCACTCTGGCGCGTCGCACCCTGCTGGGCGGGGGGGCCGGGCTGCTGATCGCCAGCGCAGCCGGCGCGCAGACCGCCACGGCCTCGCCCGTGGTCGAGACCACCGGCGGCAAGACCCGCGGGGTCGTGGTCGACCGGGTGCACATCTTTAAGGGCCTCCCCTACGGGGCGCCGACGGGGGGCGACAATCGCTTCATGCCCCCCAGGAAGCCGGCGCCCTGGGCGGGCGTGCGCGAAGCGACCGCCTATGGCGCCACCGCGCCGCAGCAGCGTCCCGGAACGACCGGCCGCGCGGACGGCCTCGATGCGGTGTTCGGCGCGCCGGCGGGCACGCCTGAGAATGAGGACTGTCTGGTCCTCAACGTCTTCACCCTGGGGGTCGGCGCGGAGCGCAAACGGCCGGTGATGGTGTGGCTGCACGGGGGCGGCTTCAGTTCGGGCTCGGCCTCGTCCCCCGTGGTGGATGGCTCCAGCCTGGCCCACGCTCACGATGTGGTGGTGGTCGGGATCAACCATCGGCTCAACGCCTTCGGCTTCACCCATCTCGCCGAGCTGGGTGGACCGGACTTCGCCCAGTCAGGCAATGTCGGGGCGCTGGACATGGTGGCCGCCCTGGAGTGGGTGCGGGACAATATCGCGGCCTTCGGGGGCGATCCCAAGCGGGTCACCATTTTCGGGGAATCCGGCGGCGGCCAGAAGGTGGCCGCCCTGATGGCCATGCCCTCGGCCAAGGGCCTGTTCCACCGGGCGATCATAGAGAGCGGCCCGGGCGTCTACATGGGCGACCCCGCCGTCGCCACCAAGGCGGCGGCGGCGCTGATGTCCCATGTCGGCCTCGCCGCCAATCAGGTGCGGGAGCTTCAGCAGCTGACCCAGCCGCAACTGCTCGCCGCCTACCATGCGGTCAATCCAAAGTTCCCGGTCCCGGCCCCGGGCTTCGTGAGCGCCTTCGTTCCGGTGGTGGACGGCAAGGCGCTGCCCCAGCATCCGTTCAGCCCCAAGGCGCCGGCCGTCTCCGCCGATGTGCCCTTGATGATCGGCTACAACCGCACCGAGGCCAGCTTCTTCAACCTCGCCAATCCCAAGCTGGATCTGGCGGAAGGCGAGATCGCCTCCCGCCTCAAGCCGCTACTGGGCGCGAACGCCGACGCCGTGGCGGCAAGCTACCGCAAGGCCAACCCCGCGCTCTCGCCCTGGGACGTCTACATGCTGGCGGCCACCGACTACCCCACCGCCGCCTTCTCCAAGGCGATCGCCCTGCGCCACGCGGCCCTCGGCAAGGCGCCCAGCTACCTCTATCGCTTCGACTGGGAGACCAAGATGCTGGGCGGGCGCCTCCGCTCGCCGCACACGGTGGAGATCCCCTTCGTGTTCAACAACATCAAGGCCGGATCGCTCCTGGTCGGCGACGACCCGGCCACATTCGACCTTGCGCGCAAGGTCAGCGCCGCCTGGGCCGCCTTCGCCGCGACGGGCAGCCCGAACGCGCCGGGCCTGCCGAATTGGCCCGCCTATACGGCGACGACCCGGGAGACGATGCTGTTGAACACCGCCAGCCAGGTCGTCAGGGATCCGGAGCCGGAGCAGCGGGCGCTGATGGACCGGCTCCTCAAGCTTTAGCCTTGGGAGCGGCGGCCGAGTTGTCGACCGAGACCACCTTCACCTTGCGGAGCCGGCCATCGGGCGCGGTCCACTGGAACACCTGGCCGACCGCAAGGCCGATGAGGGCCGCGCCGACGGGGGTGAGCACGGAGATACGGTTGTCGTCGATGCTGGCCTCCTTCGGCAGACCGATCTGCAGCGAGCGCACCTGGCCGCTGGCGACATCTTCGTAGGCCACCACGGAGCCGAGTCGAACGAGGGACGGCGAGGCGCGGCGATCGGTGACGATCTTGGCGCGCTGCAGTTCCTCGGCCAGGAGGGCCGCTCCCGGCATCGTCGCCGGCGCGGCGTCGACCAGGGCGGACAGGATCTCGAAATCCGATTCGGTGAGATGGATGGGCGCGCCGATCGGGGCGCGCGGCATTTGAGCTACCATTGACGACATCCTTTTGCAGGCTCGTGCGAATGCAGGCAGCCCGCTGAATTTCATGAGGTTTTCACCGAAACCCGCAGCGCCGCGCCCTTTCAGGACCGGCGGGTATGGATCAGGTCGGCGATATGGAAGGTCTCCCGGACCCGACGCCTAGGCGTTCTCCACGGGTCCGGGCTCAGACTCCTGCGATCAGGCGCCCGCCACGGTGAAGAATACGATCAAAGGCTGCGAACAGACGCATGATGGCGGCGACCTTATGCATCGCCGCCGGCAAGGTCAAATATTCCCTGCAGAATGACTTGGCGTCAGGCCAGCTTGCGCAACAGTTCGATGAGGGTCGCGTAGTCTTCCTGGCCGACCCGTTCGATGATCCGGCCGATGACCTCGTCGTCGATACGGTCAAGCTCGGCCAGGAACTCCACCCCAGCGTCGGTCAGGCGCAGGGTGTTGGCCCGTCGGTCGTCCGGATCGGGGGTGCGCAGGGCGAGGCCCCGACTGACCAGAGTGTCGATCTTCTCCACCAGGTTCGGCTGATGCACTCCGAGGGCGGCGCCCAGTTCGGCCTGCCGGCAGCCCGGATTCACCGACAGCAGGGTGAGGATGGAATAGAGCAGCGGCGAAACGCCATAGGCCTGAAAGCTGTCGCCGATCTCCCTGAAGATCCGCCGCTCGGCGAACCGGAGCCGAAATCCCAGCTTGTCGTCCAGGCCGCCCATGTCGAGCACGCCTTCTCCGAGAAGCTCCAACGAGGCAGGCTGACGCCGCCGGACCGAAGTAGTCGCCATCCTTTAGGACTCCACCTGCATTGGCTGAGCCGGCGACGAACCGTGATCCGCCCCCTGCACTCCCTCTCCTGTTCTTGCGGGACCCTGCGTTGATCCCTTCGGCGGGCGTGTTTTGTTGTTGGCCTCGCCGATCACGCCGTTCCGCCCCGCGCTAAAGCGCATCATCGGCGAAGCAGCGTGTATAGATACGATCGAGAAGTTCCGACAGGACCTCGAATTCCGCATCGGACAAAATGGCGCGCACCGGAGCCTCGGTCTCGCGGGCGATCACGCCGATCTCGTTGAGCACCCGCCGCCCCGGAACAGTGCTATGCAGAGAATGCCTCCGGCGGTCGGTGGTGGAGCGCTTGCGCACCGCCCACCCCTGGCGCTCCAGTTCGTCGATGATCGAGACCACCGACGCCTTGTCGGAACCGAGGTCCCGCGCGAGGTCGGTCTGGGACACCCCGGGATTGGCCGCAATCAACGCAAGGGCGCTGAAGGTTCCCGGCCTTACGCCGCGATCGGCCAGCCGTTCGGAGAAGGTGCGGGAAAGGTGGTTCTGGATTCGCCGCAGGCGAAAGCCGATCACGTCGTTCAGGACCCCGAGCTCCCCGCCATCTGGGGGGCTCGTCTGGGTGGCCGCAGCCTTCATCGCTTGGTTGCGGCCAGTCATGCTGAGATCGTTCTCCACCTGTTGGTGAACTATATCATTACACCGACCATCTAACTCCGCGAAACCTCTATCGCACGCTAGGCGAACGAACGCCGGCGACAGGCCCTCCCTTCCAGCAGCGGGGCGGAAAACGTGTTTGGAGGACACACGGCCGGGAGGAAACACGATAATGATGCCGACTAACGAGATTCGTCTTGCGTCGCGTATCGGGGCGGCTAAACGCGTGTACGGGTTTTAACAGGCGGACCAGAGACGCTTACGAGCTCCCGTCCGCCAATCGAGCAATCGCCTAGCTATCGGAGTGGATATGAGTTCGAAAGAGACCGTGCTTGTTGAGTTCGAGGATGGTGTGGCGTGGGTGACGCTGAACCGTCCTGAGAAGCGCAATGCGATGAGCCCGACGCTGAACCGGGAGATGCTGGAGACGCTGACGGAGCTG
>Ga0182736_1002507_pt1 | contig 13902 bp, 9 predicted proteins | sample eDN5th30CKraftBY_FD_128882 | JGI IMG/M metagenome (GOLD analysis project Ga0182736, IMG submission 128882) | Enriched backyard soil microbial communities from Emeryville, California, USA - eDNA 5th pass 30_C Kraft BY (version 2) (version 2) | ecosystem: Environmental > Terrestrial > Soil >...
AACTGCAGCTCGCGAGCTCGGGTCTGCAACTCGATGCGACCGCGCTGTGGAAAGCCGTCGCGGGCGTGCATCGCCGTGTGAAGGGCTCGTACGCGATCGTCTCGCTGATCGCAGGCTACGGTCTCGTCGCGTTCCGCGATCCGTTCGGCATTCGTCCGCTTGTGCTCGGCAAGCTCGAAACGTCGACGGGCGTCGAGTGGATGGTCGCGTCGGAATCGGTGGCGATCGAAGGCATCGGCTTCGAATTCGTGCGCGATGTCGAACCGGGCGAAGCGATTTTCATCGACGCGGAAGGCAATCTGCACAGCCACCAATGCGCCGAGAAGCCCGAGCTCAATCCGTGCATTTTCGAGCTCGTGTATCTCGCGCGTCCGGATTCGTGCCTCGACGGCGTGCCGGTCTACAACGCGCGTCTGCGCATGGGCGATTACCTCGCCGAGAAAATCAAGCGCGTGCTGCCGGATGTGCCGATCGACGTCGTCATGCCGATTCCCGACTCGTCGCGCCCCGCCGCGATGCAGGTCGCCGCGAAGCTCGGCGTGGAGTATCGCGAAGGCTTCTTCAAGAACCGCTACGTGGGCCGCACCTTCATCATGCCGGGTCAGGCGGTGCGCAAGAAATCGGTGCGTCAGAAGCTCAACGCGATGGGCATCGAGTTCAAGGGCAAGAACGTGCTGATCGTCGACGATTCCATCGTGCGCGGCACGACCTCGCATGAAATCGTGCAGATGGCCCGCGATGCCGGCGCGAACAAAGTGATCTTCGCGTCCGCCGCGCCGCCGGTGAAGTTCCCGAACGTGTACGGCATCGACATGCCGACGCGCGGCGAACTCGTTGCGCACGGCCGCAGCGATGAGGAAGTCGCACGCATGATCGGCGCGGATTATCTCGTCTATCAGGACGTGGAAGACCTGAAGAACGCGATCCGCGACATCAATCCGGCGTTGAAGGAATTCGAAGCGTCGTGCTTCGACGGCAACTACATCACTGGCGACGTGACGACCGATTATCTCGATCGCATCGAGTCCGCACGTCTTGCGCCGCAATCGCAGTCGGATCGCGATGCTGCGAGCGACGCGCAAGAGGGCGGCATGGCGCGCTCACAGTTGCATTTGCAACTATCGGTCGAGTAAGTTTTCGGCGCTTCGAACGAGCCCGCTTCGTCTGCAAGGACCAAGCGGGCTTTTTTGCGTCTCGAGCCTTCGAGCTTCTGCTTTTCGAGCGCGGCGGAAGCGGCCAAGCGCTTGCGTGGGTGCTGTTGAATGGCATGGAGACGCTCGTGTTGCGCGTCGAGAAGCAATCGGCGAATGCGCTCGAAATCGCGCGCTGTCACGCATCCGTCATACGCGCCGGTCTGTCGCGTGAATCGGATGAACCGCCGTTGCGCCATTGCCCCGGCGAGATGCCGAAGCGTTTCGAGAACGCATGCGTGAACGCGCTTTGATCGGCGAAACCGACATCGAGCGCGATATCGGTGAGCGACGCGCGCGAGTCGGCGAGCAACGTCAACGCGGTGTCGAGCCGCAGCCGATGCAGATAGCGATGCGGCGTCTCGCCGAACGCTTCGTTGAAGAGCTGATGAAAGCGCCGCATGCCGAAGCCGCAATGCGCGGCGAGATCGGCGATACGCAGCGGCGCCGATAGTTGCGAGCGCAACCATTGGTCGATGCGCGCGAAATCGAGGCCGCGCATCGCGTCGATGGAATCGTCGGTGTCGTGCATCAGCGCGCCGCACAGATGCGCAGCCGCTTGCCATGCGAAGCGGTCCGCGAGATGCGCATCCGCGAGATGCGCGCGACGGGCGACATCGGCGACGGCTTGCGTGATGCGCGGATCGATGACGATCGCGCGCGCCCGTTCGAAGTAGCGCTCGGGCACCGCGACGGACGTGGCGGGCAGATCGAGCACGAGCTGGCGATTGTCGCCCTCGGCCCAGTAATCGTGGCGCGCGCCCGCCGGGATGATCCACGCACCCCTGCAATCGATGCGTGCGCCGTTGCCGTCGACGGCCATCTCCATCGACCCGTCGAGGCCGAGCACGATCTGATGAAAGTCGTGCACGTCCGACGCCTGCGCCGCCTCATAGCGGCGCAACGACACGGCAGGACGATGAAGCGGCGCGCTCATGCGGAAAACGCTCAGACGTCGAGCAGTTCCACTTCGAACACGAGCGTGGCGTTGGGCGGAATCACGCCGCCCGCGCCGCGCGCGCCGTAGCCGAGTTGCGGCGGAATCGTGAGACGGCGCACGCCGCCCACTTTCATGCCCTGCACGCCTTCGTCCCAGCCCTTGATGACCATGCCGCCGCCCAGCACGAAGGCGAAGGGGTCGTTGCGGTCCTTGCTCGAATCGAACTTCTGGCCGTCCGTGAGCCAGCCCGTGTAATGCACGCTGACGGTCTTGCCGGCGACGGCTTCAGTGCCTTCGCCAACGGTGACGTCTTCGTATTTGAGACCGGAATCGGTCGTGACAGTCGACATGGTTGCTCCCTGGTTGCCCGGTCATCGGCGATGGATGAACCGGTGGTCGAAACCGACATTGTAGAACGTCGCAGGGAAGCGGGCGGCGCCCGGAAGCGCCGCGTCGATTACAGATGACGGCTGTGCGGCCCGAAGCGCGAACCGATGCGTGTGCCGATTTCCGGCCTTACGTGCCGGCCGATCGCGGTGCCGATCGACGCGCCGTCTTGCGAATCATGCATCGCGGCGGCGGCGGCCTGATCGCCGATCTGCTGCCTCGCGATCTTCAGCGCGCGCACGCGGACATAGGCCATCGCGACGAGCGTCCACGGCGCGAGATAGGCGAACTCGGGCACGGACACCATCATCATCGTCCAGGTCGCGGCGCAGCACTGGCGCAGCGCCATGCCGCGCGGATCCCAGTCGAGCTTGAACGCGGGGTACAGCATCAACGCGCTGATGAAGACCGTGCCGATGATGCCGGTATTGACGAGCAGCGTCGAGAAGAGATCGGTCGAGCGCACATAGCCGAAGCCGATGCCGAAGAGCTTATTGAGCGGCGCGAGATCGAGCCACAGTTGCATCGAGTGAAGGAACAGCAGACTGCGGTCGGAACCCGACTCGGTCTTCGCTTCGAGCTTGTCGGTCACCATCTGCTTGAAGAGCTCGGCGATGTAATCCTGCAGCAGATACCCGATCACGCACAGCACGAAAAGTCCGATCAGCGCCTTCACCGGGTTGATGCCGAGCTTGCGCACGCGGATCAGCGAATACACCGCATAGCCGATCAGCACCGTCGAAGAAGTGGTCATCAGAAGCGACAGTCCGATCACCCACACCGGCCAGCGAACGCGCGACGTCGCGTTGAAGTAGACCCAGAACGGGAAGATGGACATGGCGTACATCGACGGCTCGCCTGTCAGCGCTTTCAAGCGCTGGATCGGAAAGCCTTTGATGTCGATCTGCTGGAAAGAACTGCCGTTCACCGTGCCGTCCGAACGCACGATGCCCTTGCCGAACTGATCGCCGAATGCGCGGTTCGAGATGAAGTCGCCCGGCTGTCCCGTCGCGATGAAGTACGCCACTTCGTAAATGCCGTAAATCGCGAGCAGCGTGACGGCCGCGAGAATCCACTGGTCCCAGGTCGGCTTGTAGTAGTGGTACACATACGCCGCATAGAGCACGACCGCCGCCACGTAAAGCGACTGCGTGAACATGCTCTTGCGCATGATGAACGTGAGGGGATCGGTGTCGTCGACGAGCGAGATCTTGCTGAAGTCGGGATCGAAGGGCGCCATGACGTCCGCGAGCTGGGAGGTGCAGACCATCAGCAGCCAGACCGCGATCGCCGCGATCACGAAGTGCATCCAGTTCTTGCGCGCGCGCCCGCCGAACAGCAGCACGAGCGGCACGGACAGGAAGCACATCAGATAGCCGATCGTCGTGCCCTGAATCGATGGCATGACGAGAAACGACGTCACCGGCATCGCGAAGGCCCAGATTCGGTAGTAGAGGTCGGTCAGCGACGCTTTATCTTTCATCATCGAAGGGTAGGATGCGCCCGCTTCATGACGGGCTGTCGTTCGTTATCGGGAGCAAAACGCCTGCCGGATGGATCGTCGGCACGCTCACACTCTGGGCCGGAACGTCGCCAGGAGCGCGAGCAGGATCACGAGCGCGGAACGCAGCGACACGAGCGGCGCGCGCCGGATGACGACCGGTTCTTGCACGGGCGGCGGCAACTGCCGCTCGGGTCGCGCCTTTCGCACGCGATGAAAATCGCAATGCGGACACACGCTCAACGTCGCGCCCACTTGCCTGCGGCAACGCGGGCAGTGCACGAGCCGATGCCCGAATGAAAAATGTCCGCTCATATGCGTCTCTCTCATCGACCCGGTTGACGACGTGCTTACATCGGAAGTCCGTGCAGATTCCACCGTTACAACGTGAAGCGCCGCGTGACAGGCACGCGGCGCGATGCTTCATCCGCTGCGCTCGATTATGCGCCGCGGTTTAGGTCATCGACTTGAACGTGCTCGTATATGCCGCCGCGTAACCATAACTGCGGCGATTGCTCGGGCGTCGCGGAATCGCGTTGAAGACCGAGCCGACGAGCCTGCCGCCCGAACGCTGCACCTTCTTCACGGTTTCCTCGATCTCTTCCTCGCTCTGGATGCCGGAGCGCAGCACGAGCACGGTCGAACCTGCATCGCTCGCCACGATCGCCGCGTCGGTGACGACGAGGAACGGCGGCGTATCGACGATCACGAGGTCGAACTGATCGCTCATGCGCGCGAGCATGTTGCGGAAGCCCGGCATCATCAAAAGTTCGGAAGGATTCTCCGGATAGCCGCCGCACGACATGAACGACAGTCCCGGCACGCCGACATAACGGATCGCATCGCCGAGCGCGAGTTCGCCCTTCAGCACTTCCGAGAGACCGCCCGGATTCGACTGCTTGAAGAACGATGCGATGTGGCCGCGCCGCATGTCGCCGTCGATCAGCAGCACGCGCAGGCCGATTTCCGCGAGCAGCACCGAAAGATTCGCTGCGACGAAGCTCTTGCCCGCGGACGGAATCGGGCCCGTCAGCATCACGATATTGTTCGGCGCATTGGCGAGATCGCGATACAGCTCGGTACGCACCGCACGCAGCGCCTCGACGGCCGGATCGTGCGGGAAGCGCGTCGCCAGCACGCGGGCGTCGCGGTCCGTGTCGGCGACGTGCGGCATCGCGAACGCGTCGTGCTCTGGCAGATGAATATGCGGCAACGCCTTCGGCGCGCCGCCGTCCTGCGCGCCGGAGTAGGTGAGCGGCGCGTGCTCCACGGGCGATACGGCAATCTCGTGATCGAGCATCGCCTGCTGACGGCTATACAGCACTTCGCCCAGTACCGGCACCGAAAGACGGCGCTCGACGAACATCGGATCGGTCACACCGATCATCGCGTGGCGGCGCAGGAAGATGAAGAACGTGCCGATGAAAAAGCCGAGACCCGTGCCCGCGGCGATCACGAGCGCCTTGTTCGGTTTCACCGGACGATACGGACGCAGCGCGTTATCGACGATATGCGCGCCGCCGCTCGTGCTTGCGCGGCGCACGGACAGCTCTTGCGCCTTGTTCACCATCCCCATGTAGATGGTTTCGGCCACGCGCGCATCGCGCGTGAGCGTCGCGTTCTGGCGCTCGGACGAGGGCATGCTGTCGAAGCGCTGCTGAATCTGCTTGTTCGATGCTTCGAGCTCCGCGATCTGCTGATCGAGATTGACGACTTGCGGGCTGGTGGGCTGGAAACGCTGCAAGAGTTGCGTGCGTTGCAGCTTGAGCGTCGCGAGTTGCTGCATCGACGTGATGCTGCCTTGCAGATAGGCCTGCGCTTCGTTGAGCGGCGTCACCGATTGCGACTTCGAACGGAACGCGCTCAAGTTGCTTTCCGCGCGACGCAGATCGCTTTCGAGGCGCGGCAATTCTCCGCGAATGAATTCGAGCGTCTTCGTGTCGTTGGCCTGACGCGCGTGCACGGCTGCCGTCAGATACGCCTGGCCGAGCGCGTTCGCGACATCGGCGGTCAGCGCGGGATCGTCGGCGTTGAACGTGATCTGCACGACGCCCGTGTCTTTCGCGGACTCGGCGACCTTCATCGTCTTCTTCATCATCGCGATCGCGTCGAGCGTGTTGAGGCGCGTCACGTCGAAGTGCACGCCCGGATGACCGAGCGCGCTATTGACGAGAATGGACACGCCGTTCGCCGATGCCGGACGACCGATCGTGCCACGCACGAGCACCGCGCCGTCGGGGTCGCGGAGTTCGTACTGGTTGTTGTCGAGCAGAACGAAGTCGAGCTTCTGGTCTTCGAGCGAAGGCGGCACATCGAGGCGGCCGATCTGCAGCGACTCGCCGCCCCATCCGTACGAGTCCATGCCGAACCATGCCGGCGAGAGATGTCCCTTCTTCGCGAACAACGAAGCGATCTGACCGAGCACCGGGAACGTGTCCGGCTTGACCTTGATGTCGAAGTGGAACTGCTTCACGACCGGTTCGAGCACGGAGCGGCTCTGCATCACGGAGATTTCCGCGGGTGCGAGCTGCGTGGCCGTGGGTTGAGCCTGCTGCATCTGCGCCTGGTTTTGCGGCGCGATGCCGAGCGCGTTCGGATCAGGTGGATCGACCCGCACCACGACATCCGACGAATAGATGGGCGTGGCAAGAAACGCATAGGCGGTCGCGAGCGCGGCCGTGATCCCGATGAACAGGAACAGCATGCCAAGGTGATCGCGCAGGAGCCTGAGCATGTCGCCCGCGGTGAATTCGCCGTCGTCCTTGCCAGGGCGCGAGGATCCGGAGTTGACATAGAGGGTGTTCAATGGCGCGTCCTCAGTTCGATAAGTCGATAAGTTGAGCGTTGTTTCCCGGGCCGAGAAAAAACAGAAAGCCCGCGCGACATGTCCGCGGTACGTCTTACGTGTTATTTGATCCGGCGCAGGGCCGTCGGAACTTCCAGACAGACTAAAGACGCGAAAGGCTCTTAAAAGCGGGCGAAGCGCGCGATGCTTCGAGTTCGCGTGACGAAGCGCGTCGGCTCGTCGGAGTGCGATATTCCTTGGAAGCACACTCCGTGCCTCGGAACCGCGTCTCGGGATTCGGCGGATGAAACTCGCGAAGCCCTACGAATCGCTTGCTGTAAAACGATACGTTGAGTCCGGAAAAAACGGTGCTGAATCTATCTTCCGGACACAAACTGCATGCGTCTGTTATGTAGCGAACGTTGCGGGCGTCATAAGGGTGGGGTCCCCCGTTGCGCAAGCCCATTTTCACGCGATAATCGCAAGTTCCGCCCATACTTCATTCGTAACACGAATAGATTGCGGTTTCATGGCATCGGATTGGCCTTGATGAAGTCGCGCACCGTATTGAAGCGCGATTTGCGCGTTTTACCGTCATCGTGGATCACGCCGTAGTTGCCATCGCCGCCAAAGCGCTGATCGTCGTATAGCTCGTACAACGTCACGTTCTGGATGTTGTAGGTCTTCGCGAGCGACACGAATCCCTTCAATGCGTCCTTGCCGATGAGATAGCCCCCCGGGTCCGCGTGCGTGGGCCGCACGCCGTACTCGGTGATCCAGATCGGCTTGCCGTAACTGTCGCGCAGGCGTTCGAGCACGTTGACCTTCTTGTCGCCCGCCGCCGTGATCGAACCCATGTTCGAATACCAATGCCATGCAGTGATATCCCACTGCGGAATCGGATGGCCGCGCGAGCCGTCGGGCTGCGTGCCCGCATACAGCATGTCCGTGAAGCCGTAATGCAGCCAGCTGAACGATGTCAGCAGGATCTTCGCGTCGGGATTCGTCTCACGTATGCCTTTGATCAGACCGAGGATCGAGCCGCGCGCCTTCATGAACATCGCGTTGTCGTAGTCCTGCGGATGCTCGCCGCTGCGATCCGAGCCGAGTATCGACCAGTTGTCGTATTCGTTGCCGACCTGGTAGTACGTTACGAGTCCCTTCAGCACGCTTCCCGCCGTCTTGCCGAGCGCATAGCCGCGCTCGAAAGTTTCCTGCTCGTTCGCGCGCTTTTCCGGCTCGAAGGGCGTGACGAGCGCGAGTACGCCGATGCATTGCTTCGCCGCCGCGCGCGCGAAATCCGCCACCATATGCGCGCTTCGTTCACTCGATACATCCTGCGCATACATCGTGACGCCGAGATCGCGGAGCTGTGAAATCTGCAAGTCGTAATCGCTCGTGCCGTATGCGCCGTGATGTTCCAGATGTCCCGCGATGCCGTAGAACACACCCGTCGATCCGTTTCCGCACGCGATCCTGGGCGTCGCGCTGCTCGCGGCGTCCGCCTTGTGCGTTGCCGAGTGCTTGCTGGAATAGGCGTCGGACGTGCCGCTGCGCGCATAGATCAGAACGGATGCGCAGCACAGCGCACCGAAGAGCGAGACGGCAGCCACCAGAGTTCGCATCGACATTCGGCCCTCATGTAAGCGCGCGCCGTGCTTCGGCGGGCGCGTGGGAATGATGTGACGTCGTTGCCATCATGGCTTGTCGATGAACTGCATCAGCAAGCGGGCGCTTTCCGTCCACCGGAAGCGCTCGGCATGCGCGAGGCCGCGACGTCTAAGGTCTTCGCTCAGTTCAGGCGAATCCAGCAGCTCGCGCAACTTGTTCGAAATGTCTTCGACCGAGTACGGGTCGCAATAGATCGATGCATCGCCGCACGTTTCCGGCAATGCGGCCGCGCGTCCGACGAGTGTCGGGCAACCGTTGCGCATGGCTTCGAGCGGCGGAATGCCAAAGCCTTCGTAGATTGAAGGATAGAGGAAGCACGCCGCATTCTGGTAGAGCGCCCGCAGTTTTTCGTCGCTGACATAGCCCGCCTGCTTGATGTTCGGCGCGCTCGACAGATCGTGCGCCTTGCCGAAGATCGCGGCGTTCTTCATGCCGACGATCACGAGATCGATCGACGGATCGCTCAGACGCATGAACGCCTCGACGAGGCGCTTGAAGTTCTTCGTCGGATTCATGCTGCTCACGGCGAGCACGTAACGCCGCTTCGTGAGCTCGAGCTCGTCGATCACCGAAAGATCGGGCGTGATCTGATCGAGGTGATCGGCCGCGAGCGGCACCACGCCGATACGCTCCGCCGGCACGCCGACATGATGCGCGAGCCGGTCGCGCGAGAACTTCGAATTCGTCAGCACGCAGCTCGACGTGCGCGCGAGAATCCAGAACATCACGTGATACCAGGTGCGAAACTTCCACGAAAAATGCGCGGGCGTATCGAACACCGCGGCATCGTGCATGTAGATGATCTGGTTCGGGCGGAAGATGGAACCCGAGTTCGAAAGATTCACGATACGCGAGCGCCCCGCGAAGAGCGGCAGGACGATCTGCTCCCAGAAGACGCCCTTGCCGAAGCCGAGCTTGACGGTCTGAACGCCTTGCACGGGATCGAGTCCGTCCTGCGGCGGCACCGCGAGCGTCACATGCGAGCCTTGCGGCAACTTTCCTAGCGCGGCGACGAGTTCGCGCGCGACGCGTTGCACACCGGTGGTCTTCTGGCTCGTGAAGCGGCCGTTATAGACGAGCTTGTTCGTGGCGATTGTCGTATCCATGTGCAGGGCGTCAGAACTGTGAATCGGAGCTGGTTTCATACGATGCAACCTCGTTCGCGCCGAGCGGTTCGCGCGTGGGCTTGTCGGAGCCGAACTCGTACATCGAAAGCCATTGACGGAAGATCGCGTCCATCGAGAAGCGCTTGCTTGCGGATGCTCTCGCTGCGGCCCCCATGCGTGCGCGCAACGACGGGTCATCGCGCAACATCGCGATGTACTTCGCCATATCCTCCATGTTCGATGCAACGAAGCCGGTCACGCCGTGCTGCACGACATCGCGATTGCCGACCACATCGGTGACGACGGCGGGAATGCCCGCGACCTGCGCCTCGATGAGTGCGATAGGCATGCCTTCCCACCGGGACGTCTGCACATAGATATCGAGCCCAGCCGTGAGTTCGAGCGCCCGATCGCGCGTGACCCAGCCGCTGCACGCGACGGCATCCTTGGGCGTGCCGGCGGGCAATTCGGTTTCGTTGCCGCCGATCCACAGGAAGCGCACCGAAGGGTTGGACAACTCGCTCGCGAGCTTCACGAACGCTTCATGGTTCTTTTGAAACATCGCACGGCCGCTCATGCCGATGACGATGCCGCCCGCGTTCGTGTCGACGCGCGGCGGAATCTCCGGAACGTTCACGCCGTTTTCGATCATGCGGGCACGTCGCGCATGCATCTTCGTTTCGATCTCGGAGAGCTCGCTTTTCGAACACGCGACGATGGTGCCGCCGAGCTTCGCGGCGATGCGCTCGAAGCTCAGATAAGCAAACTGCTTCGCGGGCGACACGTCGCGGCGCAGGAACGCGAGACCGTGCGGCGAATAGAACACGCGTGCGCGCGGCGCGGCGATGCGCGCGGCCGCGCGTCCGAGAACGCCCGCCTTCGACGAATGCAGATGGATCACCGATGGATCGCACTCCTTCAACTTGCGGACGAGGCTCCAGAGACTCGTCAGGTCATTCTTCACGCTCACTTCGCGGAACATGCTGACGTAGGTTAGCTTTACTGCCGGATGGAAGAGCTTGGCGAAATTATTGGGTGTTTCTTGCCGGATCGAATGAAGGATCGTTACGCCGACGCCAGCGGCCGCCGCGCGATTGGAAAGCTGCGTCAGCATGGACAGTACACCGCCGCCGAAGGCTTCGGTGATATGGACGATCTCTTTCATATTCAACTCTTCGAATGGCGTTGCGCCGAGCGCCCGCGGCGATACGCAATGAGAAGGAATGGTCTAGTCGTTATGGAAAATGACGTGACACGTTCACGCAGGGCGAACGCATCCGAAGCGGCGGTTTATGGCCACTTCGAGGAACGCGTCAAAAAGCCGGGATATGCGTGGCGAGTACTAATCGCACGATTTGAATACGCGTCCGAAAAGCACACACGAGATCCGGCATAGCATTACTCGTTCCTTGCGCACGGGGATGCCAAGAGCCCCGTCAAGCCTGATGACAAGCCTGGATTTACCTGCCGCAAGCTCCCGGACCAATCAGCTTTGGTCGGATGGGCGCCCCGATGTCGGTCTTTTTTGGAAACATCGTGAAGTCAGCGAAATCGTGCTGACAAATACGGAAAATAAAGCTTATTTGGCGGCCGCAGCATTCTGCTGAGCTATCGCCGTCTCGCAAATCCGCAGAAGGATCTGCAGATCCTTGAGCGGTACCGCGACCGACTGCATGCGCAGGCTCTCGGCCTGATCGGCCAGCCTTTGTACATGCTCGACCGACATTTCTTCTGTTTCCATTCTGCAGGCTCTCTTAATTAAATGCTGCTCATACCATTAAGATAACGACTCGACCTGCATAGGTCGGTTCGTTGACTCACATACTTAAATGCAACTTTGGAGTGGAGCGCAAGTCGAAAGCATCCGCTGCGCTCTTCGGGTGCAAAACAAAGCTTTGTTAAAGCGCGTGATTCGATAAATGCGTTACCAATTAGAATCACTTGTTACTGTTTTTAACACGCCAGTTTCACATTTATGGAAAAGCGAATATGCAGCCTGGGAAAGCTTATTAGCTACGACGTATTTCCCCATAGGGTTCACGTCGTTTCAGACCCGGCACTTCCTCCCGCGATCGGGCGCTGACGCTTGAGCAACGGCACGCCTTGCAGATGCAGCGTGAAGGCCATGGCCGCAGCAACCAGCGTCTCGACGATCAGCACCGTAGCCGCCGCGCCTTGCTCGCCGAAGAGCTTCGCCAGCACGGCAAGCAAGCTGAAATTCAGTACCGCGGAGGCCATCAGCACGCGGCTGAACTGTGCCTTCATGCCGAGCGGCAGCATCGTCTGAACACCGAACAGATCCGTCAGGCCGACCATCAACGGCACGAATGCCATCCAGCGCAACACCTCTACGGTAGGCAAGAACTTCGGCCCATACAAGAGTTTTACTGCAAGCGGCGCGCCGAAGAAGATGCACACCGAGATCAGCGACACGATCAGGCCTTGCACGACGAACATCTTGCGCAGGAATGCAAACGCATCATCCTTTGCGTGATGCATGAGAAAGCTCACGCGCGGATAGGCTGCGGTCTTGAGCGGCTGAAGCATGTTCAACGCGGCACGGATCAGCTTGTCGGCCGCGGCGAAATAACCTGCTGCAACATTACCCGAAATAAATGTCAGGAGCACGATGTTGCTCGATGCATAGATGTCGACGATCGACGTCGCCATGAATACGCTCCATCCGTCCTTCAGACGAACGACGATGGTACGGAGCGACACGCGCACGAAGTCGAGCTCGCGCCGCAGATAAAGGTACGTGCAAATCGCGATGCCCGACAGCAGCGGCACCAGAGCATTGACGGCCATCGCTTTATGGACATCGTCATGCTCGCGCACGAAGAGATACATCGCAGGAATGCTGAGGGCACGTCCGATGAATACGAACAGGCTCAACATGCCGAGATCTTCGATGCCCTGAAAGTACCACGTCGGAATTAACATTGCACCGACTGCCTGACCATAGCCGATGAGAAGCAACTCGCGGTTCTCTTGCAGATAAGGTACGACCGACGTCAGCGCGATGACAACGAAGAAGCCAGCTAATGCAAGCGCGGCCTGCGTGACGATGGTTTCCCAGAACAGCTTCGAGCGCATTTCGCGGCTCTGACGATTGATCGAGATCTTCGGCGTCGCGGTCAGCGAAAAGCTGTAATTGGTGATTGAGATGAAGTATGCGGTGAAGGCGAGGCCGAACGAAAGGCGTCCGTATTCGCTGGGGCCGAGGACGCGTGCGAGCCATGGCAGCGTCAGCAACGGTGCGAGGTATGTGGATACCTGCAGCGTCATCAATATCGTGAAGTTCTTTCGAAATGAAGCCATTGAACGGTTTTTCCCCGGCTTTAGCGCAGCTTGATTTTATGACTATGACGCAGGGCTACGAACCCTGCATGCTCGCCCGTTACGGGCGGGCCATTGCGTGACAACGCATGAAGCGATTAGTTTCGCTCGTACGTATTGCCGTCAATGCGGCGCGGGCCAAAGAGGTCTGCGCACTTGTGCCTTGGCCTGGCATCAAGCGCGCTGAAGTTGAACGAAATGCGCCGGTTCCGGACCGTCGTACACTTCCGGAGAGTGCGCTGTCTGTGCGACAGAAGCTATTTAACAAGGAAAACCCGTATTTGTCAGTGGGTTTGCACACGTAACACGATGATCGGATGCGATCGTTCGATTGAAATTTTCGCGAAGTGCTGGTAAGCGAAAGGCGCGTGAACCACGTGGCCTTCCCTTCCGACACATGACGTGTCGCAATAGTTCGCCGATAGCATCTTGTGCGAGCGTCGAATGAAAACGCATGCGCATGATGCCGAATCGGTCGTGCACGCGAATTGCTGCGAGCGGCGCAGCGGAGCGCGTTGCGCACCGCTGCCGCAGGCGTGGTAGGCGCTCACATATAATGACTTGCAAGGTTTCTCGCGCGTCCTCGTTCGTCAGGCCAATACGCGCACTGCCACTACGCATCCAGCTTCCGCGACATCAACCGCAACACCGATACACCAAGGATCCACAACCGTGACAACGTCTTTTTCCAGTACGGTCGAACTCGAAGGCGACAAGTCCTTCGATGCGGCCGTCGCAGGAAACGACGGCGTGCTGGTGCTCGACGCCGCCCAGCGATGCCTCTCCGCCGACTCCGTTCTCGCTCATCTCTTCGATCTTGATCCCGCCGCGCTGAACGGCCGCGCACTCGCCGACACGCCGTTGCCACGGCCGCTCACTGCGGTGCTCGCCGAGGCTGCCGATGCCGCGCTCGCAGGCAACGGCACGCGTCGCGCGCATGTGAGCTTCGGCGAAGACGACGCGCGGCGCGCCTTCTCGATCAT
>Ga0182736_1002511_pt1 | contig 13851 bp, 14 predicted proteins | sample eDN5th30CKraftBY_FD_128882 | JGI IMG/M metagenome (GOLD analysis project Ga0182736, IMG submission 128882) | Enriched backyard soil microbial communities from Emeryville, California, USA - eDNA 5th pass 30_C Kraft BY (version 2) (version 2) | ecosystem: Environmental > Terrestrial > Soil >...
ATCGGCTCCTGCCTGGCCGAGCGCAGTGCGGGTCCGGGCACCACGGCCTACGCGCTCACCAAAGCCGCTCTGGTCGGCATGACCCGCGGGCTGGCGCATGACTTCGCGCCGCGTGGGATCACGGTCAATCTGGTCCATCCCGGGCCGACCGACACCGATATGAACCCGGCCGCCGGCGAACGAGCCGCCCGGCAAATCCAGAAGATCGCCCTCGGGCGATACGGTTCGTCCGACGAGGTCGCGAGTGCCGTGGCCTATCTGGCCAGCCCGGCCGCGAGCTTCATCACCGGTGCGGCCCTTGCGGTCGACGGCGGCTTCGCGGCCTGATCAGGCCGCCAAACTTCTTGGGACAATCCGGAGACGATCCTGCGGGGCTACTCCCTGGGCGTTCGAGCCGTTCGCACTCGCCGATGCGCCCGGGCACGGGAGAACCCCGCCTGAGGCGCCGTGTTCGCCATGAGGCTCGGTGTCTTCGGTCTGGCGACGGCGGAGTTCCTGGCCGCCAGTCTGCTGACGCCCAGGGCGGCAGATCTGGGGATCACCGAGGGGACAGCGGGCTAGGCCATGACCGCCACCGCCGTCATCGCGATCTGGTGGCCCTTGCGGCGGACCTGCGGTTCCTCCTTTTAGGACGCGTGCTTCTGGGGATTGCACTCGGCGGGTTCTGGCCCAGGTCGGCCGCGGTCACTATGCGGCTCGTGACGGAGGCGCAGGTGCCCCGGGCCATGTCGATGATCTTCAGCGGCAAGTCGGCCGCAAGCATCCTGGCCGCACCCCAGGTGGCCTCGTCGAGGGTGGCCAGGTAGTCGCGTACGACTCGTGGTGCTTCCTGCGTCTGGTCCAGCACTGTCCAGTCGGATCCTGCCAGCGGAAGCCCAAAATGAGCCACAGGTCAGGACTGCCTTCCAAATTGGAAGAGTGTGCGCCGTGTGGTGGTCCGATAATGCGTCGACACGGCCGTTACTCATATTTCTGCAGTGGGGCTTTCGTCCACTGGGGCGCCGCCGCGCGGGCAGCGAAGCGATTGTGAGTCGATCCCATCGTATCGTCGATACCTTCGTGCAATAGTCATGTAGCGCAGTATGGCAGAAGATGGCGAACTTACGCAGCCGTTTTCGACGATATTGATGACCTAAGCAAACGATGACTCTCGCAGATTGTCGTTTACCATCAGCTTCGTGCCAGAAGTCTGTTGCTGTCAGTGCAGCTACACCGACAGGTGGGCCACTCGTCTCTGCTCCGAGGGAATTCCGTGGAGTTCTGGCTTACCTTCCCAAAGGGACGCTCTCCGCCCTTCGTTAGCAGACCAGAGCTGAGATTAGAATTTCTCACACAGGGAGATAACCATGCATGACACCCATTTGTTGAGCAAATCGGCTTCTGTAACACCCTCCGGGAGTGCATTGGATATGAAGCTCGAGGTCGCTGTCATTCCAGTTTCGGATGTTGATCGTGCGAAGAATTTTTATGACCGTCTAGGGTGGAGGCTCGATCTTGACTTTGCTAAGGACGAACACTTTCGTGTCGTCCAGTTCACCCCACCCGGTTCCGGATGCTCAATAATCTTCGGTACGAATGTCACTGCAGCTTCACCGGGATCCGCCCAGGGTTTACACCTCATCGTCTCAGATATCGTGGCCACAAGTGACGAACTCCGCCGCCGCGGCGTCGAAATTAGTGAGCTTTTTCACGACGCAGGCGGCGTGTTTCACCACGCCAACGCGGAGTGCCGCCTCAGCGGCCCAAACCCGGACCGTCGAAGTTACGCCTCGTATGCCTCATTCGAAGATCCAGACGGAAATGGCTGGTTCCTCCAGGAGGTGACTGTGCGATTGCCAGGTAACCCTGAGACTTGGGATATCGACTTCAGCGCCCAGATTGCTGACGTGCTGCGTAAAGCGTCCAGCACCGCGAGTATGTGATACTGAACGAACCGTGCAGTCATTCTGGCCGCTAGAGACACGCGGACCTAAGTCTTGATCATGGCAGTGCCGTAATCACACGAGAAACAAAGTCTTCATGTGGCTTACCAGCCGGGTCGTGTCGTAAGGTCGAACCTCATGCGCGGACGGAGCAATTGTCTACTAGATGTACAAAGCTGGAACAACCTGGGCACCTTCGCCGACGCCAGCACAACAGCCGCGTGCGTCAGGAACCATAGCGCTCGGTCTTGATTATCGTTGCCGGCAGGCCCGCCGCCAGCGCGGCCTCTGCCGCCGAAGTGACAAAGGGATTGGAGCCACAGATGAAAACGTGCTTCGGCGGGCTGGGCAAGCGAGCAAGAACCTCGGCGACAACCGCGGCATTGATCCTGCGGGAGTAGTCGCCCTCCCGCCTAGGGAGATCACGCGTCAGCGTCAGCACAAGCACAAACCCATTGGCAAGCCGCTGCAGTTTTAGAAGCTCGTCTCGATAAAGGACATCGTCCCAGGTACGGGCCGAGAGCAACAGTAAGGACGGTACAGTCGATTCCACCTGCTGCCGGTGGCGCGCCATCGCCATCAATGGCACTAGGCCTGATCCGCCGCCGATCAGAAGCAGAGGTCCGCCGTCGGTTGCCGACCAGACGAAATGGCCGCCGAGAGGACCGCGCAACTCAATCTCGTCGCCTACGGCCACTACTTCGTGGAAGAACGGAGAGACCTCTCCATCCTCGAGACGCTCGATGGCGAGCTCGAGCTCTCCGCTATGGCTGAGAGCTGATGCAATCGAGTAGCTCCGGATGGCCTGATAACCGTCCGGTGCGGTCAGGCGCAGATCGACATGCTGGCCTGCACGATGGGTGAAGGGTTGCGGCAAGGCAAAGAAGAAGCTCTTGATCGTCTTCGTGCGAGGTATGATCCTGGTGATCGTCGCCGTCTGCCATTCGCCCCTCAGCTCCCACGGGGCCTGGTCAGTCATGGGTGTATCGCTGCTCGCGCCACGGATCGCCGTAGATGTGGTAGCCGCGCAGCTCCCAGAAGCCGGGCTCGTCCTTCTGGGTGAACTGCAGCCCATTGATCCACTTGGCCGATTTCCAGAAATAGAGATGCGGCACGAGCAGTCGCGCCGGCCCGCCATGATCAGGGGAGAGAGGTTTCCCGTCGTAACGAAGGGCGACCATGGCCTTCCCGACGGTCAGATCCTTGAGTGGCACGTTGGTCGAATAGCCATCGAAAGAATGCGCCAGCATGTACGGTGTGGGGGGCTCGCCGACCCCGGCGTCGGCCAGGATGTCATCGATCAGGATGCCCTCCCAAGCTGTGTTGAGCTTGGACCAGGCGGTCACACAATGGATGTCGCCCGTCATCTTCGTGTGGGGCAACGCGTTGAACTCGTTCCAGGTCCATTTCTTGATTGGCTTGGGACCGAGCTTCAGTGTGAAGGACCATTGCTCCGGCGTAATTTTCGGGGTTGGGCCCGCTGAGAGCACAGGAAAGTCGTCGACCAGATGCTGGCCCGGCGGAGTGCGGCCATCCTCTCCACCTGCCCGACCCTTGCCTGCGAAGCCTCGCGTCACCATCGACTTTCTCTTTGCGGGTGCATCGGTTTCACCCCAGCCCTGCGGACGTCAGTACCATTCAGTACAATGTAACGTCAGCGGAGGTGCAAGGGTGCCTGTCGTAGAGGCACCATCGGCCTTTGCCGGACGGCCACAGGTTGATCCTGCCCACCAGAGACAAAGAAGGCAATGGTACTGATGTATCGCTCGCGGGAGTACCTGCTGCTGAATATGAACTCCGCGGGGCTACGTTCACCAGCAACCGCGCCAGCTCCCCTCCGGAGTCATAGGATTGCTGGTTTTCTTAAGGGCTGACCTCATTCAGCGGCTACACCAGCACCGACACCAAAGTACAATCGACGCACTCCTTTCGATGGCGGGATAACAACTATGGGCCGCGAGGAGAGTGTCCAAATGAAGATCGACCTCGGCGGAACGACGGATGAGCCGCGTACCCTGGTTTGGACCACGCTGGACGATGGGCGCTGTGAATCTGTCGATACTCAATGGCAAAGCTATACCGGTCTCGGAATCGAGGAAGCTCGCGGCCAAAAATGGCAGACCACAATCCATCCGAATGATCTGCCATCGATTCTAGACGCGTGGGACACCATCTTACAGTCCGGAACCACCAGGGAAATAAAAGGGCGCTTGCGGCGTTCAGATGGAGAGTATCGCTGGTTCACCTTTCACCCATCAGCACTCTCAGGATTGTCGCACCATCAGCGCCAATGGTGCTGGCTCGGTCATTCTGCGGACGAAGCTGCAGGCTGTGACGATGATTGGGCGCCCGACGGTCGGTTGCTTCGTTTTCTGGACATGCTCCCAACGCAAGTCGTTTTCCTCGGCCCGGATGGCGTACCTGTGTTCTGGAACAGAGAGTTGCGCGAATACTATGGAATGTCGGCTGAACAGTTGCGACAGTGGTCGAGCAGTGGCGCCATCCATCCGGATGACCACCCTGAGGTGTATGATCATCTGAACCGCCTGCTGACGACAGGGGAATTCTATGATGCTCAGCACCGAATGTTGCGAAGCGACGGTATCTATCGATGGTTTCGCGCGCGCGCCGTGCCGTGGCGTAACAATGAAGGCACGATTACCTGCTATGTATCATGTCAAACCGACGTCCACGACCTGAAGCAGGCTGAGGACCTGCTCGCCGGAGAAGTGCGGATACTTGAGATGGTCGCGCGCGGGAGACCATTGCTCGAAGTCCTTGACGCTTTAAGCCGGCTGGTGGAGGAACTCTCAGCCGGTTGCTTCTGCAGCATCCTGATCGTGGCAAACGACCGAAAGCATTTTCGCGTTGGAGCTGGACCGAGCCTGCCGAGTGCCTACAACCAAATTCTAGATGGTAAGACCATCGACGGCGGTTATGGGCCCTGTTCACTGGCCGTGATCGAGAAGGCGCCGATTATCACTGCAGACCTTGCCAATGACTCAAGATGGGCAGGATCGGTGTGGCCGCCGCTGATGAAAGCATACGGCTATGCATCCTGTTGGTCGATGCCGATTATATCCAGTTCAGGCCAAGCGTCAGGCATATTCGCCATCTATCGGCGCGAAGCCTCAGCCCCAACTCACGATGAGAAAATGCTCATCGACCGTTTTACGAAGATCGCGGGTATCGCAATTGAGCGGGCCCAAGCCGATGAGGCGTTGCGGGACAGCGAGCGAGGGCTCCGCCACGCCCACGCTCAACTGGCGGAAGGCCAGAGGCTCAGCAAGACGGGTAGCTTTACCTCCGACCTACTGATGGATAAGCATGAATGGTCCGAGGAGTTCTATTCCATCTTCGAAGTCGATCGCGGAACAAGGCCAAGTGTTCAGGCAGTCCGGGACCGCGTGTATCCCGACGACCTTGATCTGTTCAATCGTGAGATGGCACGCGGGACCTCAGGCAGCGATGCTGACTTCAAGTTTCGAATAGAGACCCCAAGCGGCAAGTTGAAGTACCTGCGCGGCTTCGCCAGGTTAATTGAGCGTATCGACAACCGCCCGATATTTATGGGTTCGGTTCAGGACATTACCGAGTCGGAACTCACGGAGGCAGCGCTAACCGCCAGCGAAACCGAACTAAGACGAGCGAATCGCTATCTCACAATAGCGCAAAGACTCAGCAAGACCGGCAGTTTTACATGGGACTCAGGAACAGATCAGCGGCAGTGGTCAGATGAAATGAATCGAATTCTCGGTTTGAACCCTGAAAGTGCCAGCCTTAGCGTCACAGTTCGTGATCTCATCCATGCTGATGATCTTACGTCGGTCAACAGCCTGTTGGAGCGAGCCAGAGGCGGGCAAGATGTTGATGGAGAATTTCGGATCATAGTTCCCGGTGAGGGTACCAAGAACCTGCACGTTGTCGCACATCCTCTCGACGGCGCTTCAGACAGGCCCGTGTTCGTGGGGGCGGTTCAAGATGTGACGGAACTACGGCGTGGTGAAGAAGCACTCAGTGAAGTGCGCGCGGAGCTTGCTCATGTGGCTCGCGTCACAACGCTGAACGCTTTGACAGCGTCCATTACGCACGAGGTTAGCCAACCTCTGTCCGGCATTCTTAATAACACGAACACCTGCCTGCGGATGCTCACGGCGGATCCGCCGAATATCAAAGGCGCGGTCGAAGCGGCTCGCAGGACGCTCCGTGATACAAATCGCGCTACCGAGGTAATCAAGCGTCTGCGTGCACTGTTTGCTCGTAAGCCAACGGCATTCGAGCCGGTGGACCTCAACGAGGCTGCTCGGGAGATCCTGGCCTTGTGTTCCGCCGAGTTCCAGCGCGGCCGAACGGTCGTAACCATGGATCTGGCAGAGGATCTGCCTGCCGTTGCAGGCGATCGCATCCAACTGCAACAAGTGATCCTGAATCTTGTGTTGAATGCTGCGGAATCCATGACCGAGGTCTATGATAGACCCCGTTCGATCTTTATCCAAACACGACCTGATGGCCAAGCAAGCGTCCGTTTCTCCGTCAAGGATGTCGGCGTCGGTATCGACGAGCAGACAATCAAGAACTTGTTCGACACCTTCTACACGAGCAAAGCAGACGGATTGGGCGTAGGTTTGTCGGTCAGCCGCTCCATTGTCGAAAGTCACAAAGGCAAATTGTGGGCTACAGCCAATGATGGGCATGGCGTAACCTTTTCCTTTCTCATTCCATGCTTACCTCGCGCGGCGTCGGCGGCATAGGTTTAAATCAGCGCTTTGGTCATCTTGGTCCGGCAAACATTATCAAGAACTACCGACGCTAATGAGCGAGGATCAAGTGGTCGTCATCAACGACTCAGTGGCACAGCAGTTACCCTTCCGTCCGGCATCAAAGGCACGTCCGATCTGTCGAACCCGATCGCTCCAATAGTTCGCTTCACTGCCTTGGCTGTTTTGCCCCGAGCATCGTCTGGCCAAGACTCTAACGCAAGCGTTGGAGTGTACTACCCGTCCCATTGGCGGAACGGTACTCAGTGCGAAGATATGCACTCCGACGACACCAAAGTGCAATTGGTCGCCTTGCTTGCATCGCTTACTTTTCTCGAGCGATCTCACTCATTTTCGATCAGAAACAACGGAGGATAATCGATGCGGAAGATTGTCATTGCAGTCGGCTTCGCCCTCTGCACCTTGTTTGTAGGCCATGCGGCCGAAGGCCAACCCATTGGCGCTGCTGCAACAGGAGATCGCGGCGAAAGGCCAAGTGCTGATGAGCAGTTCAGGATCGCGCGGATCACGCCCGAATATTGGCGTGTAACCATTGATCACCCCCCCTTCAACATCTTTGGCCCAGACTCCATCCCGCAGCTGAACACCGTTATCGAGCAGATCGAGAGTGACCCCCTACTAAAGGTAGTCGTGTTTGACAGTGTCGTGCCCGGTTTCTTTCTGACTCATTATGACTTTACTGCGCCGCTCGACCTGACGATCAGAATGGCACCAGGCCCGACGGGGCTTCCGCCTTTGCCTGACATGCTGGTTCGATTGAGCCGCGTGCCGGTTGTGTCGATTGCGCAAATCCGCGGACGCGCAACGGGCGTTGGCAGCGAACTGGCGCTGGCCACCGACATGCGTTTCGCCAGTCTTGAGAAGGCTGTACTATCGCAATTCGAGGTTGGGGCCGGGTTTGTCCCGGGCGGTGGTCCTATGGCGCGGCTACCGAGGCTCGTCGGACGAGGTCGCGCGCTTGAGATACTGCTGAGTGGTAACGACATTCCTGCCGACCTGGCGGAGCGCTACGGGTATGTCAACCGAGCGGTTCCCGACGTAGAGCTAGATCATCTTGTTGATGCGCTGGCACGGCGCATATCGGCATTTGACAAGCAATCAATCGCTGAGATCAAGACGCTCGTCAATAATGCCAGTTTGCCGACAGACAGTGAACTCGTGGCGGAGTGGAGCGGATTCCTCGCATCGATTCAGCGGCCGGCGGCTCAGCAGAGAATTAAGATGCTGTTAGAAATCGGCTTGCAGAGGGATCCAGCTGTGGAGACGAACCTGGGCAAATATACCGGCGAGATCAGCAAGCAGATCGCCAAACAGTAGAATGGGGGCGGGGGCTCCCCAAGCTCCTCTGAAGATGAAGATGTCCAGAAGCCAAGCAAAGCAGACAGCCGTCCATTCTCGGGAATGGTGACACCTGACTGCGCATTTGGGTGACCTGAAAGGGAGACGGAATCGATGCACTCGTCTTTCCAAGCGCGGTTTGACTGTCCACGCAGGCGCAGAGCCGCAGGCAGGCCGAGAAGCGAAGTCGCACGAGAGTCTGTCATGGACCCGCTCTTGGATTGGCCATCGGCGATGACGATTAGGAAAGTGCACAAAGCCCTTGAATTCTCACGGTACCCCTGCTGGTCGTGCTTCGACGACACCAGGCAGTGGCTCCGGAAGTTGCCCTCCAGGCAATACGGGGATGACGAAGGAGAAGGTCGCTCCTGGACCGTCGTTGGCTTCGGCCCAGAGGCGCCCTCCATGGCTCTCTATGATAGTGCGACTGACCGAAAGGCCTATGCCCATGCCGTTGCTCTTGGTGGTATAGAAAGCCTCAAAAAGGCGATACGTGTCTTCCTGGCTCAGACCTCTGCCGCTGTCCCGCACGGATAGGCGAACAGCGGTTTCACCCTCGGGCTTTGTCGCGATGACCAGCCTCCTTGCGCGGTCGTCAATGTCGCTCATGGCGTCGGCTGCGTTCCGCAGCAGGTTCATGACAACCTGTTGGAGCTGGACGCGGTCACCGGGAAGGAGAGGGAGGCTGGAATCGAGCTCTGCGCGCAGGCGGACTCGCGCTTGCTGGAGATCGTTCCAGCACAACGAGATAACCTCCCGCACGGCGTCGTTCAAATCAACGTTCTCAACAGGTCTGACACTCGTGAACAGCGCGCGTAGGCGCGAGATCACGTCGGCTGCCCTGTTCCCATCGCGGATCGTGCGGCGTGCAGTCGCGCGAGCACCGTCTAGATTGGGTGGAGTTGCGGACAGCATACGCAAGCACGTGCCGGCGTTAGTGACGATACCCGAAAGGGGCTGGTTGACCTCGTGTGCGATCGAGGCAGCCATGACGCCAAGGCTTATGGTCCGACTGACTTGTGTAAGTGCGGATCGGGTATTCTCGAGCACTTCTTCCGATAGGCGGCGCTGCGTGATGTCGAGAACCGCCCCAAGGTACTCGCCTGGATTAGGCGCACCCTCGCTTCGGTGTGCGATCAGATGCAAGTGCTTGATCGTGTGATCGGGGAGCACGATGCGATACTGATACTCGAGATCGCCTTCGCCACGTTGGGCTCGCTCTAATAGGTCGACCATGAGTGGCATGTCTTCGGGATGGATCCGCCTCGCGATGAGATCAAGCGTCACGACGGTTTCGGGCTCAAATCCGAATATTCGGTAGAGGGGCTCCGACCAAACAAGATCCGCTGTTCCGACGGTCCAGGAAAAGTTACCCATTCGAGCAAGATGCTGACCTTCCTTTAGAAAGGCCTCGCTGCGTTTGAGCGCCTCTTCAGCGTGCTTCCGGTCATCGATATCTGTATTGAGACCGTACCATTTGATGATGTGACCATCGGAGTCTTGCAGAGGATGCACCCTGAAGAGAAACCATCGGTATTCACCGTTGGCGCGACGTAGACGTGCCTCAACTTCTCCACCTGTTCCGTGTGTGATGAGACCCTGCCAGGCGCTGAGGAGGGCTGCGGCGTCATCGGGGTGCACAGCTCCAGTCCAGCCCCAACCTTGGGCTTCGAGTGTGGTCATCCCAGTATAGTTGAGGTAGTGCTGGTTGAAGAACTCCGCCGCCCCATCGGGGTGTGCCGACCATATGAGAGCAGGAATCGTGTCAATAATGATCTGAAGGTTCTTCTCTTTCGCGCGAAGCGAATGCTCGGTTCGCTTCAAATCATCGACATCATTAACCCACACGCACCATTGACTGATCTCTCCATCGGCGGTTACCAACGGTCGATGGCGTCCGTGAAACCAGCGGTACACGCCATCGAAGCGGCGCATGCGATAGAGGATGTCAAACGGTTCGCCGGTTGTGATACCCTCCTTGAAGGTCGCACTGGCGACGGAAAGATCTTCCGGATGGACGAGGTCAGTTCCACCCCACGCCCTTAGCTCTGCTTCTGTCTTGCCGGTATAATCTAAGATCGTTCGGTTGATGAATTCGGGTCTGCCGTTTGCGTCCAGAAGCGAGACGAATGTTTCTATGTGGTCCAGGACCATCCGCGAGCGAAGCTCGAATTGCCGCTGTGACTCCTCAATTCGCTTTCGATCATCGATATCGACGAGCAGATTAAGCCAGGACAGGATGCGCCCCTCGCGATCGCGGAGCGGCAGGCCAACAAGATTGAACCATTGATAGACACCGTCGCCCCGCCGATGCCGGCTTTCGATACTGTAGGTCGTGCCGTTCCTGAGGGCATCAGCCTGCGTGGCGCTTGCCCTCGCGAGGTCATCGGGATGCAATACATCAGGATTGATCCAGCTCTTTGGCTCCCTGAGCGACTTGCCGAAATTGTCGAGGCCCACATGATTGAGGCGCGTTATTTCGCCTTTCGGCGTAGTCAGCAGAACCGGAATCGGAATGCTGTCAACGATGGCTCGGACGTCGAACCCCTGCTCATCCCGCACTGCCGCAGCGTGGCCGAAATCCTCCACGTCCATGCCGACGCTGCACCATCCTTCAAGCAGCCCAGCGTCGTCGAACATGGGGCTGCCCTGAATGCGGAAACGCCGATGCGAACCATCAAAACGTCGCACGCGCACGTCGATCTCCCACGGCGTTTCGGACGCGGAGACGGCCTGCCAGCGATCGATCCAGTCCGGCAGGTCGTCCGAGTGGACGACAGCCCACCACTCGCTACCGCGGGCTTCAGTCAAACGGAGACCGGTAAACTCCGTCCACTGCCGATTAGCAAAGGTGATGCGTCCGTCGGGCGATGTGACCCAAACCAGTCCGGGAAGCGTAGCGAGAACGCGACCAAGATCGATCCTCATTGCCGTCCTTTCGCGCTAACCGCGTGTAGGCCAGTTTGGGCCGAGCCGGAGGAAACGTCCATGGTGCCTTAGTGCCAGTTCCATCGATGGCTGCGGTCAATGCCCCAAGTTCTAGCAATGATCACCGAACCATACGATATTATATTCTTACCGCTGTTCATCCCTACTGGCGCTTCCCCGTAGGGATTGCAGTCCGTCGATCAGGCACGATCGACGTCGAGCACAGCGTGAGTGAAGGCCTGCGGTGCTTCTTGCGGCAGGTTGTGGCCAATCCCACCGGTGATCAAACGATGCTCATACTTCCCGGTGAACCTCTTGGCATAAGCCGCAGGATCCGGGTGGGGAGCGCCATTGGCATCTCCCTCGAGGGTAATCGTCGAGACCTGGATGGTCGGGAACTCGGCGAGTCGAGTTTCCAAAACATCGTACTTGGGCTCGCCTTCTGCCAGTCCGAGCCGCCAGCGGTAATTGTGAATCGTGATAGCCACGTGATCAGGGTTATTGAGTGCGGCGGCACTGCGATCGAAAATGGCGTCGTCGAATTTCCATTTCGGCGAGGCAAGCTCCCAGATCAGTCGAGCGAAGTCGCGGCGGTATTTCTCGTACCCCGCGCGGCCGCGGTCCGTCGCGAAATAGTATTGATACCACCACTGCAACTCCGCTTGGGGTGGCAAGGGCATCTCATTGACCTTAGGGCTGCCGATCAGGTAACCGCTCACGGAGACCATTGCTTTGCAGCGCTCTGGCCACAGTGCCGCGAGGATATTGGCGGTGCGTGCACCCCAATCGCAGCCCGCAATGATGGCTTTCTCGATTCTGAGAGAGGCCATCAGGTTGATGATGTCGACGGCAACTGCGGACTGCTGGCCATTCCGGGGGGTATCGGCTGACAGGAAGCGCGTTGTGCCGTACCCACGTAAATAGGGCACAACCACCCGATAGCCTCGGTCAGCGAGGAGTGGCGCGACATCCACATAGGTATGGATGTCATAGGGCCAGCCATGCAGAAGGATGACCGGCGCGCCGTCGGCCGGGCCGGCTTCCGCGTAGCCGACATTCAGGACCCCTGCGTTGATCTGCCTGAGGAGGGGAAATGACGTGTTCGCGCCCGGCGTAACCACTCCACCGCGGTTCGGGTCATGAAGACCCGATTGGGCATGTCCGGAACCCATCCAGCCGAGCTGGGCCGCAGCACCAGCCAAGGCAGCTGCTCCCACCAAGCGCCGTCGGCAATAGTTGATCTCTTCTATCATCGTTCTCTTCTCCGCCTGAATTGCGACAGTTGCAGGAAGCGATGTGCATGTATCTCTGCTGTGTGCGCTGCGGAAAGTTTTGAAACGTCGTGTAACGACCAGCCACGTAGACACACTGAAATACGGAGATAACCCTTCCGCATCAGCATGTCGGATCGTACTCGGTGGCGAGCGCGCGGAGGGCTGTTCCTGCGAACTAAAAGGTTTGTAGCTTTATGTATCCAGCGCGTTGAAAGCAACCTACGCATACAGTTCCGGCCCGACTGAAAACATTCCGGACACGTGGATTGGGCATCCGTGCCTCCGCTGACAATATGATGATCAGCGTTGAAGGAGCCGATCCCATGACAACGATCGAAAAGGTTCTCTATACTGGGAAGACGCACACATCGGGCGGACGCGATGGCGCATCCCGAAGCGACGATGGCCGTCTTGATATCAAGCTGTCCTCTCCGGGGAGCGCGGGAGGCGGTACCAACCCGGAGCAATTGTTTGCAGCGGGGTGGTCAGCCTGCTTCATCGGCGCAATCGGCCTTGCAGCCGCCAAAAGGAAAATCATTCTCCCCAAGGACCACGCAGTCGACGCGGAGGTTGACCTGGGAAAGGTGGACGATGCGTACTTTCTCCAGGCTCGTCTCAATGTGAGCCTGCCTGGCATTGACTCGGCAACGGCAAAATCGTTGGTCGACGAAGCCCACCAGACGTGCCCATACTCTAAGGCGACGCGGGGCAATATCAACGTCACGATCATGCTCGTCTAGGTCACACCGCGTTTGGGTACCACCCCGGACTGCGCCCAAACGCGGCTCCTTATTGCCAAGCAACAATCCCCGAAGAAGGGAAGCTCAATGCGCATTTTTGTTGCAACAGTAGTCGCGTTGGCGCTTGTCGTGGCGCCATGTGCCTGGGATACTAACCCGCGGGAATTGCCCGCGATTGTAGCTCTGTTCGCGAAGTAACCCTCTCTGGCTAGCGCTGGTTTTTGCTGAGCATTCGGACCGGCAAGTATTACCTGAACAAAGCCGGCTGTGCCTCTTCCAGGCCGCGTTTTGGTGTAAGAAGAGGAAGCTCGATCGATCCTTCGAACACAATGCCAAGGGGAAAATGCCTCGTAGAAGCGCTACCATTTCCAGTACAATGATTGGTTAGATGTATCTTTTCTGTTGGTCGTGAACTTGGGGAGCGCTTAACCGGGACCATCGTCGTAGAGGAGGTTGTCCCGATGTCGTTCCCAAAGCTGGCGCGTCTGGTCGCCGCTGCCCTGTCCTTCACAGCTCTGCCAGAATCACAAGCGTCCGCAGACAAGCCCGTGAAGGTTTTCATTGGCGCGATGTTCGAGATTGGTCAGAACACCGGCGACCGGGCCGGCGAGCTCCAGCACTGGTCCAGCGCTACTTCAGCCAGAGTAAGCCGATCGTCGTCTAGGGCGCTCTCAAGCCGGTCTACTGCACCGACGATGGTATTTGAGGATCGGTCCTTGGCATGGGAAAGGTTGCGTCGTCGTCGGTTCCGGCGATCATCCTGAACCCGCAGTTCGATACGTCAGATGTATATTTCGTGATCAGTGGCGCCGCCAGCATGCCGCCGGGGTAGGGAACCATTGCGGAGGTCGGCTGGGCAACCTGGCTGGTC
>Ga0182736_1002512_pt1 | contig 13849 bp, 14 predicted proteins | sample eDN5th30CKraftBY_FD_128882 | JGI IMG/M metagenome (GOLD analysis project Ga0182736, IMG submission 128882) | Enriched backyard soil microbial communities from Emeryville, California, USA - eDNA 5th pass 30_C Kraft BY (version 2) (version 2) | ecosystem: Environmental > Terrestrial > Soil >...
ATCGGCCGGCAGGGGCATGCGCTGAACCAGCAGGCTCAAGGCCGCGAAGGAGGCCGAATCATCCGCAAACTCATCGCGGATGAACTGGAACGACAGGTTGCTGCCCCCCGGAATCCCTGACACATGTGAGGGGCTTACTGGCAGGTGGCGGTGGGAACTGCTCCACGTGGGATTCTCCGTTACGCCCGAAGTAGATGGCACGGCGGCCGGTGATCTGAACGAAGTACCCCACGCAGCCTGCGACCATCGTTTTCCGAATAAAGTCCAGATAGGTGTGCTCGTTCCGCTGGCTCTGGCGTACGGCAGCTTCAACGGCCGACGCTGAAAATCCGGAAGCGGCTGCGTGAGAAGAATGTGGCGAGGCAACGACCAGGGAGTCTCCGTCTGGCAGGTAGTAGGTGATTTCCTGACGGCTATAGTCCGCGTGGTATCGTTCCACCCCGATTTGAGCAAGCTTGCCGACGATTTCGGGAAAGGTCATCTCTCCGGTCATTGCTCCCTGGGAGCACCTTTGAATCACCTCGATTTGTTCCGCGTTCATGAATTCTCCTTCGTGGTTCGTGAGTCAGAATTCAATCAACCGGTTGATCTTTCCATCCGTGCCGACGGACGATGCCCTGGAGCAAATTGACCAGACTGGCCTTCTCGTCAGGCTCCAAATGGCCAAAGAATTCGCGATCATTCTCGTCAGCAAGCTGAGCCAGGATCGGCACGAGCCGCTTTCCTGCTGTGGTCAGTTCGACTGTTTGATAGCGTCGATCGCCTTGCGACAACGAACGCACTGCCAGCTTCTTTCGGGAAAGCCGCTCGACAAGCTTGGAAACTGTCCCGCGTGTCATCCCCACGGACTCCGCGAGCTGGCTGGGGTTGGCCGTCCCCGCGTCCAGCATTTTCCGCAGGAGAACCCACTCTGCGACCGTGACCCCTTGCCCCTCGACCTTCCGCGAGAAAGCGTGCGAAACGTGGTTCGAGACGAACCGCAGCCAATAACCGACATGCTCTTCCAATTCACTGACGTTGGATTTTTTTGCCATGGGCTGATCTCAAAGTACTGCGAAGGGCTCAGGACAACCACCTGCCCGCCATCTGCCAGAAACCTCCGCTCGGCTTGCAATCGGCACGACAAGGAGATCGACTGCCGACAACTCGATCAGGGAACCGGCCTCTTTACAGTTTCCTAGGAAACTATATCGGCGGTTTGCCAGGATGTCAATCTGGGTGGTGTATTGCCGCTGGCAGCTTATCCTTTCCTGGTTCTCCTTGATGGGCGATTCAACACGCTCCAAAACTACCGTGGATTTTGTTGTCGATCGCATGCGTCCAGCGCATTTTCTACAATCGCGCCCCGATTGGCTTCCGTTGCATGACTTGAACATGTGCCATCGAGAGGACGCTTTCCATGAAAATCACCGCGCTCGCTGCCGTTTGCCTCAGTCTGGTTCTGATCTCCTCCTCGATTCGGGCGGCGGAAAGGCCGAACGTCCTGTTCCTGGTTGCCGACGATTTGAATTGCGACCTCCACTGTTACGGACATCCGCAGGTGCAATCACCGCACATCGACCGGCTGGCCGCCCGGGGGGTCCGGTTTGAACATGCTTATTGCCAGTATCCGTTATGCAGTCCCAGCCGGACGTCATTTCTGACCGGACGCCGTCCCAATGTGACGAGGATTTTCACTCTCCCCCGTGGGGGCCGATTCCCGACCGACTATGGGGATACTCCTCATTTCCGTGAATACATCCCCGAGACTGTGACACTGCCGCAATTATTCAAGGAAAATGGCTATCAGATTGCCAGGGTCGGAAAACTGTATCACTACGGAGTGCCGGGCCAGATCGGCACCAGCGGCCTGGACGATCCTCCTTCCTGGAATTTTGTGGTGAACCCCGCCGGACGGGACAAGGCGGAAGAGAACAAGGTCTTCACGCTCGTTCCCGGCAACTATGGAGGCACTCTCAGCTGGCTGGCGTCCAATGGGACCGACCTGGAAATGACGGACGGGCTCATTGCTACGGGAGCGATCAGCCTGCTGGAAGAGTACAAGGACAAACCGTTCTTCCTGGCCGTTGGTTTCTTCCGTCCTCATACCCCCTATGTTTCTCCACGGCATTATTTTGATCTGTATCCTACGCAAAACGTGACATTGCCTTCCCTCTCAGCCGAAGATCGGGAACGCATGCCCGCGGCGGCGTATTCCAGTGCGAAGAAGGAACAGGAAAATATGACCGATGATCTGCGCCGGGAAGCCATCCAGGCATACCGGGCCTCGACCTCCCATATGGATGCCCAGATCGGACGTGTGCTGGAGGCACTGGACAGACTCGACCTGGCGAAGAATACCGTCGTCGTCTTCACCAGCGATCACGGTTATCACATGTATGAACATGGCCTGTGGCAGAAGATGAGCCTGTTCGAGAACTCGGCCCGCGTTCCCCTGATCATCGCCGCTCCGGGAGCCGCAGGCAACGGGACACCGGCAGCGACAATGGCGGAGATGGTGGATATCTATCCCACGCTGACAGACCTCGCGGGGCTGAAAGCTCCTGATTACCTCGACGGCGTCAGCCTGCGAAAGGCACTCGAAGATCCTTCCCAACCGGTGAAAGACGCGGCCTTCACCCAGTTGCGCCGTGGCAATAATTTCCACGGTTACAGCATTCGCACCTCGGATTATCGCTATACATTATGGGACAACGGCAAGCAGGGGGAACAGCTCTACGACATGCGGACCGATCCGGGGGAACATCATAACCTTGCCAATGATCCCGCCCATGCGGACACGGTCAAAGCGCTCCGCAGACGCCTGGACGATTATGCGGACTGGAAAATCACGAAGCCGAATTGACCGGGCGAAGCCATTTCGGTTATTGAACCGTTATGTTAAAATCTGCTGGACGACATGCGATTCTTCCACTCCGGTTAATCGCATATCCAGCCCCTGGAATTTCACGGTCAGCCGACGGTGATCGATCCCCAGTAAGTGCAGCACGGTCGCGTGGAGATCGCGGATCTGGACGACGTCTTCCACGGCGCTATAGCCGAGTTCATCGGTGGCGCCATGCGTCATTCCGCGACGGATGCCTCCGCCGGCAAGCCACATGGAGAACCCCTTGATGTGATGGTCGCGTCCCGGCGACTGTGTTCCCTGAAACATCGGGGTTCTGCCGAACTCTCCCCCCCAGATGAGGAGGGTGTCATCCAGCAGGCCGCGCTGTTTCAGATCGGTCAACAGGGCATAGGTTGCCCGATCGGTGTCGCCGCAGCAGATGTTCATGAAGTGTCCCAGGTGGTCGTGATGGTCCCAGTCGCGATGATACAGTTGGATGAACCGTACTCCCCGCTCCGCCAGACGTCGGGCGAGAAGACAGTTGGACGCATACGACCCGTCTCCCGGAGTGGCACCGTACATTTCGAGCACGTGCCGCGGTTCTCCGGAAAGATCCGTCAGTTCCGGAACGGAAGTCTGCATCCGGAACGCCATTTCATAAGCAGCGATGCTGGTCCGGAGTTCTTCGTCCCGAGTCGTGGTGAAACGATGCTGATTGAGCTGATTGACCGTTTCGACAAGGCGCTGCTGCTGTTGAGGAGTGATCCCCTGGGGATGGCTGACGTAGTAGACTGGATCACCCATGGAGTTGAAGGGGACTCCTTGAAACCGGCTGGGGAGGAATCCGGCCCCCCATTGGCGCGACGAGATGGGTTGCGGAGTGCGCCCGTTTGAATCGCTGGTCAGGACGACGAACCCCGGCAGATCGTCGCATTCACTCCCAAGACCGTAATTGATCCACGCCCCCATCGACGGACGCCCGCCGATGATGGTTCCCGTATTCATCAATGTATGTGCCGGATCGTGATTGATCTGTTCGGTGACCATTGAGCGAACAATACAAATGTCGTCCGCCATCTTCTGATGCCAGGGAAGAAAATTGCTGATCTCCTGTCCGCTTTCGCCATGTTTCCCAAACGTGGCCTGCGGTCCGAGGCATTTCAGTTCCGTCCCTTGAAGCTGCGCGATCGGCTGTCCCTTGGTGAACGACTCCGGCATCGGCTTGTCATGCAACCGGGCCAGTTCGGGCTTGTAGTCGAACGTCTCCAGGTGCGATGGCCCTCCCGCCATGCACAGAAAAATCACCCGTTTCACCTTGGCCGGATGGTGCAGTCCACTGGCGGGAGCACCGGTTCCCACGTCTGCCGGCGTCCGACGGCCGAGCAACGAGGCCAATGCCATCACCCCCAGTCCGATGCCCGATTGTGAGAGAAACGTACGGCGGTTTCTCGCCATCACGTCAGTTGGCAGGGGGGAAGACAACTTCTGCATAATCCCGTTCACTCCACATCGTCAAGTGTTGCCAGACCAGTTTCAGTATTTCCCAGTTTTCCAGCGAAGAATGGCGAGGGGGGAGGGATCAGGATTCAGGGGGCAGAAAAGACGGGGAAAGTCCTGCATTTCCGATCCACTTTCATCCTCAGCGGGACAAACTGGGAAGTACTGAGTTTTGTTGATCATGTAGCCGCGAAGAACGTATTTCCCTCAATGACACATGGGGTTTCCACAAGCCAGTCCGTCACAGGAATGACGAAACCGCTCTAATGGCGTGTCAATGATTCATTCAGGTTCAACATCACTCGCGCGACCTGCGTCCACGCCGCCAGTTCCGTCCAACCCAGATCTTCCCGGACAGGAGAGTATCCCACGGAAACGAACCGCTGCGCTCCCGCCTCATCCTGTCCGTACTGCTGACGGCTTTCGGTGAGGATTCGCATCAGCAGCGAGCGTTCCCGGTCATCCGGCGTCCGTGAAAGAACCAGACGACAGACGAGATCCAGACGTTCCGCATCGGAATCTCCCCCTTCGGTCAGCAGACGAACCGCCAGACCACGGGCGGCTTCAAGGAACGTCGGATCGTTCAGCAGGACCAATGCGGACAGCGGCGTATTGGAACGGGGACGTTCCGCGGTACATTCCTCGCGACTGGGAGCGTCGAACGCTTTCAGCATCGGATGCAGGAACTGCCGCTGCCAGTGTATGTAAATGCCCCGCCGCCACTGCCCGGAATCCTTGTCGGCAACGTAGTCCCGACGGGGAAAGTTAAGATGCCGGTAATAGCCCTCCGGCTGGTACGGCCGCGCGGTCCCTCCGCCGATCTCCTTCACCAACAGGCCGCTGACCGACAGGGCATTGTCGCGAACCATCTCCGCAGGGAGCCGCAGAATGGATTGCCTCGCATAAAGTCGATTCAACGGATCGTGTTGCTGCAGATCCTCCCGGTTCAGGGACGACTGGCGGTACGTCTGACTGGTGACGATCAGCCTGATGAGATGCTTCACGTCCCATCCCGATTCATAAAACTCGATTGCCAGTTGATCAAGCAACTCGGGATGCGTGGGGGTGTCTCCCTGCCCCCCGAAGTCTTCCAGACTTTTCACCAATCCAGTGCCGAGCAGCAGATACCAGAACCGGTTCGCCATCACGCGGGCGGTCAACCCGCCGATTCCGTGTTGAGGATTGGTCAGCCAGTTGGCGAGGTCTAAGCGCGTCGCACGTTCCTGTTGCGGGGTGAGCTGGCCGAGAAATTCCGGGATGGCTGGAACGACGAGTTCTCCGCTCTCGTCCATCCAGTTTCCTCGCGGCAGCACGCGCATTGGACGCGGCTCAAGGGCCCGCGTGATCATCGTCCTGGGGGCATTGTCATGGAGGTCACCGATCCGCTCTTGCAGTCCTTTGATCCGCGCGGCTGTGTCGTCGTCGGCCGTGGAGACCTGCTCCCGTCCCGCGAGGGCCGTTTGCAGTTGCCGTTCAAGGTCGGCCAGTAGCGCCTGTTCTTCGGCGGTCAGGAATTCCAGTTCCGACAGGAGCGGCGTGCCCCGAGGAGAGAGAGCAGGATGCGTTTCATGGGCTTCAATATGCTTGTTTTCGTCGATGTCCGCAAAGAAAGCGGCCATCGCGTAGAAATCCTTGATCGTGTAAGGATCATATTTATGGCTGTGACACTGGCAGCAGCCCATCGTCCCCCCCATCCAGACCGCCGAAACATTCCGCACCCGGTCGGCGGCGTAGATCGCCTGATATTCTTTCGTCTGTACTCCTCCTTCATGAGAAGTCTGCAACAGACGGTTATAGCCGGTGGCGATCAGTTGTTCGGTGGTCGGTTGCGGAAGAAGATCCCCGGCCAGTTGCTCGCGGGTGAACTGGTCGAAGGGAAGATTTCTGTTGAAGGCGTCGATGACGTAATCCCGGTAAGGGGAGATAAAATGCGTCTGGTCGCCGTGATAGCCGACCGTGTCGGCGTATCTCACCAGATCCAGCCAGTAGACAGCCAGCCGCTCTCCAAAATGAGGAGATGCCAGCAGGCGGTCGACGAGTTGTTCATACGCATCCGGACGGGAGTCGTGAACAAACGTGTCCACTTCCTCCGGAGTGGGAGGAAGCCCGGTCAGATCGAAACTGAGCCGCCGGATCAATGTTCTGCGATCGGCGGAAGGTGACGGCTCGATCCCCTCGCCCTTCAGACGCGCGAGGATGAACCGATCGATCCAGTTCCGGGACCAGTTGTCGTCGTCGATATTCGCAACGATCTCTTCCGGATCGGACTTGCGGGGCGGGACATAGGCCCAGAACGGTTCATAGACCGCCCCTTCCGCGACCCAGCGGCGGAGAATCTCGATCTCATCAGATGAGAGCACCTTGCCGGAATCGGCAGGCGGCATTCTCAGATCGGGATCGTCGCTGCTGATACGGCGGAGGAACTCGCTTTCAGCGGGACGGTTTGCGCGGATCGCGGATTCCTTGGCGAACTCCTCGACATCCAGGCGGAGATCTCCTTCACGATGACTTTCATCAGGGCCATGGCAGGCAAAGCAACGGTCCGACAGCAACGGCCGTACGTCACGATTGTAGTTCAGCCGTTTTCCCGCCTGAGCGGAGGAACTCATCATCACTGTCATCAAGGCGACCGCACTCCATAAATGCATTCCCATTCTCGGACTCTCCGGCGACGTCAGAAATCGAGATGGATTTCTTTGGTCTCAAGGGTAATCTCAACTTCCAATGGCGACGTTTTCGCTTCCGCATACAACTCCGGGACGATCCAGTTTGTTTTGGCTCTGGGATTTTCCGGAGTCGGTCCTCCCTCTCGACAGTCCACAATCGCTCGATAACGTGCCGGAATCGCACCGTCGTTCAAATTGAATGTGGTCAGTCGGAAGGCCCCCTGGGAGATTTGCCCCATGGGAAGGCGACCCGCGTTTTGAATGCCGGCATCGACAGGATGCAAAACGATCATCCCGAAAGGAACCGGTTTGTTGTGATAGGTCACCGTTCCGCTGACCGGGACCGTTTTCGGAAGCTGATGCTGGGCAGGAGCGCAGCCCATCCGCAAGCCAACCGTCAGCAACAACAGCAACATCAGGCCGACCAAAACATGACGCGATTGCATGTTTCTTCCTGGAGGTTAAAGAACTCGTATTGTGTCATTCTTGGATTGAAGGATGAGAGACATATTGCAAGTCTTTCAGTTGTTTCAAGCAGCATGAATCGACATGGTCCGCCTTCTCTGAGTCGGCAGAAGATTTGAAATACAGAGACACAGAGGAACACAGAGCGTTTCGTTCTCTGCTTTCTCTGTGCTCCTCTGAGTCTGTTATGTGGAGTCGAATCAAGTGACTCTGTGTTTTGATCTGCTCCGTCCTGCCGAGGTCGAATCGGTTTAAAGTTCCCCGCTGACCAGGCCGTCGGCCCGGTCTCCATAGTTCGTCCAGATATTGTAGTTGATGTTTTCACTGACAAAGCGGACCGACCCATCCGTCAGCACCATGTGGACGCCGCCGACATGCTGTGACTGGAATCCCATGCCGGCCGCATAACATGCGGCAGCAGGGCGGGTCGTCAACGCCACTTCGCAGGCCGAGGCGGGTGGGAGTTTTTTAAGGACGTGATTGGGGTAGGGGTTCGTCGTCCCGACATTCAGATACGAGCAGAAGTAACCCGCGAACGAGGAATAAGCAGGCAGCAACTCTCCCATCAGGAAGGTGTTGGTCGTCCCGTCGGTGCAGTCCCGCAAACGAACCGCCTCCGCACTGACATTGAACATCCCCCGCCCGGCAGCCCCTCCCAAGTCCGAACGCAATCCCCCCCAAGATCCCAGGCAGTTCCCGAGGATAGTGCAGGCCCCGGTGTGCAACGGCCCTCCCGAGGGAGCATAGGACATCCCTAAAGAGGACGTTGCATTCGACTGTCCAGGGGAGTAATTCGGTTCGCGTGAGTTCGGGAACAATCCCGCATTGGGATCGGACGGACACATCAGAGTCGCTGCCTTAAACCCGTTCAAAGCGGCCGGATTCGGACCTTGATTCGACACCAGGGTGAAGTCGAGCCGGTTATAAAGGGGCGCCTGGTCGATAAACGGGAGCAACATTGTCAGCCAGGTATGACGAACATTATATCCAGCGGCGGCGCTGGGAACGGAGGAGCCATGATACGCCCCTATTGGAAAGATGGAATGCGTGTCGTGGTAGTTGTGCATCGCCAGTCCCAGTTGCTTGAGATTGTTCTTGCACTGGCTGCGACGGGCCGCTTCCCGGGCCTGCTGGACCGCGGGCAGGAGCAGGGCAATCAGTATCGCGATGATGGCAATCACCACCAGCAGTTCGATGAGGGTAAAACCCCGTAATCGGGCATGACGAGAATTCATGGCGAAAAACTCCTTCGGCTAAGACTAAGGTCAGGAAAATAAAATCACCAGGTTCGAAAGGAACTGTTAATTCGTCGGAGATTGGACAGCCGGGACGCCGGGACTTCTGGAAGGAACCGTGACAACAACTCCGTACACGGAAAGACCCAGGTTTTCGATAGGAACTTTCGGATCATCGGACGCTTCCGTGGGCGGAAGAAATTCGACAAGACTTCCGAGAATCACGTCTCCGGAAGCTTCACAGTGTCTGACCCAGATATCGAATGCCTGGTCGATGCTCTCCCCCGGACCGACCCCCAGTGTCTGGGAATTCGGGGTCGGAATGGTTCCCAGGATGCCCTGAGGATCATATTCATCAGCGCCGATCGTCATGGGTGTTTTCATGAAATCCCGCACCAGCCAGGTCGGGGGCGGGACCCGCTGGTCCAGCAGGACATAAACGTCGGCAGGCCGCCGCAAGCTGATTTTGATTTCCAGGTTCATCACGAACTTCAGGTCATTCATCAGGCGGAGATAATCGCCCCCCCGAAGCGGCTCCGGGAAGGGAATGCCGGGCAGACTGTTCCATTGGTGCGCGCGGTCCACATAACAGAGCGCGTCTTCATCGAATCCCATCGGTACCAGGCCGTAATAGATCGGCCGGCTGGAAGCGGGAAAATTGTCGCTGACACTGGAAATGAACTTCGATTCCGTCTCTCCAATTTTGGTCGACCATTCCTTCGAGGCCGTGGTGGAACGGACCACGGAGATGCGGTGGTACTGTCCATATCCTTCAATGTGTACGGCTTCCCCGGTTTTCAACCGCTCATATCGGGTCTGGGCCTCCTCCAGGTCACGATGCCGGTAATCGATGTCCACCCGCCCTTCGAAGACCACGACGTCCGCATTGCCGGACTCCTGAACGTGCACTCCGAACTTCGTCCCCTGATCGATGATGTCCGCGTGCGGGGTGGCGATGGTGAAACCAATTGCGGAGGGCTCAACGTCGGCGGTGAGCTGACCGCGGTGCAGGATCGCCCGTCCCGCGGCGGCGAACTCGAGATCGACGGGGCCGGTGAGGTCGACGTTCACCCCCAGCGTGAACCGCAGCGACAGCGTGCCGGTTTCGAACGTGATGCGGTCGTTCACGTAGAACGGCTGGCCGACCCGCAGCGGCTCCCTTCCCTCTGCCGTCACAGAGGTCGCAACCGCAATCGGGTCCGGCTTCGATGGGACCGCGGAGTCCGGTGCGGGATCGACGACGAGGGGGGAGGACGCGGTGCGGGAGGGATCGGCCGTTCGCCCGCCGGGGAGGACCAGTGCCATCAGTCCCAGCAGCAGAAGCAATGGGACGGCGATCAGGGCCGCCGTGCGGCGGCCGGGCTTTGGCCGGGGGGACGGAGACGCGAGCGGTTCGCCCGGGGAGGGAAGCCTGTCCTCTTCGAACGGGACCGGCTGAGTCAGGACGGCGACCCAACTGGCGTCGTTGGTGTAGTTCTCACGCATCAGGTAGTGGAACTGCACCTGAGTCGCGAAACGGCGCAGACATTCGTCCGAACCGAGAAGGGCGGCGTTCAGCGAGCGGGCCTGTTCGGGTGTGATGGTGCTGTCCAGGTAAGTGTCGACAAGCTCCTGAAAGCCGCTCATAGTTCGGCCCCTTCCGCGTCGATCTGCCGGTCGATGCACTGCCGCAGTTGATCGCGGATTCGATGCAGCAGGGCCCGCACCGCTCCGGCCGTTGCACCGACCCGCCGGGCGATCTCGTTGATGTGCAGACCGCTCTCGTAGCGCATGCGGCAGACGTACTGCGACCGGGGCGGGAGCTTTTCGCGACAGAGGTTCAACGCATCCCGCAACCGCTCTCGGCGGTCCGACAGTTCATCGAACACGTCCTCGAGACGCTCCATGACCTCGGGGTCGATGACGCAGTGGTGCCGGGCTGCGTGCCGGCGATGATGCAGAACGACGTTGCGGGCGATGCCGATCGCCCAGGGGAGGAACGGACGGCTTCCGTCGTAGCGGCCGGCGTGCTCGAACGCCTGGGCGGCCGTCTCCTGGAGGAGTTCTTCCGCTTCACGGAAATCGCAGGTGAGCGATCCGATATAGGCGAGAATGTTCTGCTGCGACTTCGCCCATTCCCGCGCGAAATTCACCGATGTAGTCTGGTCCGACATACCGCCCCACGCATTGGGAGATCATTCCTGTGCGAGGCTTCGAACGAAAGCCGTCTGCCAAGGGATACCCAGGAGAGTATTTCCCGCGAGGGCCATTTGTTACGCCGGAAAAGTCGAAATTCCATCAGCAAATGCTTTTGCAACATCGCAGATGTTGACTGTAAAAGCATTTGCGGAAACTATTTTTTATCCAGATGGTCGGTCGCGGGTTTCGCCTCTCGGAGGGCAAAACGGACTGCCTCATCCTCGACTTTGGGGGCAACGTCTGTCGGCACGGACCTGTTGATCAGATCGAGATCAATCCGTCGACTCTGTTTCCGTTCGACGAAATTGGGCGGTTGCTAAAGACGGTCGGAAATCCCGGTTCAAGTTCGCATTTGTACCAGATCGTCACGGTTCTGATGAAGCTGTTTTCGTCGTCGAATGCCGTCTTTCAGGGGGACGCTGACGCTGACGCCAAAAAGAACGTGAAGATCGACGATCCCAATGCCAACGTGTCTGGGACGACGGTTCCGCAGTCACTGTTCGAGAGCTTGACGCAAGAGTCGCTGACGGACCTCGACTGTCCTCCTGCTGGCACTCTGCGTTGGCCTGTCTGTGCAAATCCCCCGCGTTGCGGACCGGGTTCCCCGTCAAGAGTTGAACGGCTGCCCAACCGACAAACGCACCAGCACAGAGATCTCCCGCGAAGTGCGAAGCGGTTTCGATGCGATGCAGCCCCACCAGAATCGCCAGGCAGATAAACAGATAACATCCCTTGGGGTAGACTCGAGACAAGGCAAAACAGAAGGCCACTGCGGAAGCGGTATGCGCACTCGGGAAGCTCTGAATACTGGAGCTGATCGATTCTCCGGAGGCATCCCCCCAAAATGCAAAGTCATTGATCGGGGAAGTGAAATCGCAATACTTCGGACGGGTACGGCTGACGCACAGTTTCACCAGTCCACAGAACAGACCGGCAGACCAGGTCGCGAGCGCCAATCGGGGAATGACCAGACGGTTCGGGGCATCCAGCACGGCAATGAGGAGAAACGCAAGAACCTGTCCGTAGGGGGTTCCAAAGTGTTCTGCCATTCCCAGCAGTTTATGGAAGGTCCGGACGTCGGGGGTCGTACTGACCCAGGTCGCCAGCGGAATATCGATGAACCGGATGCAGAACAGGACAATCAGAACGGTCGCCCCAAACGCCAAAGCAAATCGCAGAATTGCAGAACGAAATGCGTTGGAAGCTGCAGGCTGAGAGGCTGATGTCATGGCTGAAAACGAATTCCGAGGTGGGGAGTTCACAGTCAAAACAGGATCTGGTGTGAGAGTCGAAGAGGTCTTCAAGGTCCGATTCATCCGATCTCATGCCGATCGCTTCGAGCATGCAAATCTCAATTCCTTCCTGGCAGAGGGAACGGTCCCGACAGGAATTTGGCGCGGACAATAACGATTCCGTCACAAAGCAGCTACAGCGGAACGTGAAGAATTGGGGAATGTCGTAACAAGTGTCTATTTCTATGGTTCCGGAGCAGGTTGCGAAGAATTTCGAGCTGCAGTTTCTACTGGACCCACCGCCCTGTCGGCGGAATTCGCCGGACCTCGTTCATGAAAGATCCCCCTCCACGCTCGTTTCCGTCGCCATTCAGATGGAAGCCGAGTTCCGGGACCGGAATTTTCTTGAGGCAATGGAAACTCTCATTGGTCGTCTGATGGCAACACATTCTGAACTGAATCAGGGGGAGATCGATGCAGCAACAGACCCTGTTCGGGGATACTCGATGCCGGATTTCTGCAACGCTTGGGAAAGTTCTTCCTGGTTGAACTGAGGAAACTTGCGTGAACTCGGAAACCGGCGGATGTCTGCAAGGGCAGCAATCTCGTGCTCTTTGAGCAAGTTGAGAAACTTGTCGAGTGGATGGTTAGAATGCCCGATAGTGAAGAGTTCCGTTGCCATCCGATGATTCTATCATCATTTCCCCAAGTAGCGGACAATTCCCATGATCACAGTGACCAGCAGGCTGAGAAGGATGCAGGTGGTCAGCGGAAAGTAAAACCGAAAATTCTCCCGTTCCACCATGACATCACCCGGCAGTCTTCCGGGCCAGGGAATCGACGGCGACAACAACCAGCCCAGACCGATCAGAGCAATCAACACTCCAGTGATGATCAGAAGCCATGCTGGATTTTGCATCGATTCATTTCTCAAGGGTTACGTGTTGACGAATCTCAACGATTCTTCCCGGCATCCTCGACTTGGTAATGCGAATTGACAGCTGGCTGCCCTGTATAGTTTGGACCTGCCTGATCATCGGCCCCGAGGTACTCGAAGGGAAAGTCGACAGTCCGTCGATTATCGCACTGAATCAGATGCCATCGGAAATCATATTCGAATCCCTGACTCACAACTGTCCGGCTATTAGTCGAACAGGGACAACTGGTTAGGAGAAGTGGAGTCGGAAACGTGTCCATTTTTCGTGGAAAGTGCCGTAAACAGCGGGGTTTTCTCGAACAGTGTGACGCTCAAAATTTGCAAAATTTCGGAGAGGCTGCGATCCAGCTTCAATTCCTTTTTCACGATCGCCGCCAGCACGTAGACGCTGATCGCGATCCACACCTGGGTCTTTACCGCATTGTCGGTGGTCCCGTAGAACGCTTTGATTCGCAGATGCTGTTTGATCCATTTGAAGAACAGTTCCACTTGCCGGCGACACCGGTACAACTGAGTAATCGTCAGCGCCGGCAGCGCGAGATTGTTCGTCAAGAACACGAAGCGGCGTTGCTTCTCGACGTCGAAAAACGCGATCCCTTCCGCACCACCACATGTGTCGCAGTACCCGGTGTCGGCAGATCGATGGTTTGGGAGCTGAACCGACTTCGACTATGCGGAATGGATCATAACTAATGGTTTTTCAGTATTGAATTTTAGGGTAGACGGACTTGAGTTTGTATCGGGCGTCGTCGATTTTCATTCGCCAGTCGACGCCGCGCTGGGTGTGATTGACGTCCGCTGACCATGCGGCG
>Ga0182736_1002514_pt1 | contig 13844 bp, 16 predicted proteins | sample eDN5th30CKraftBY_FD_128882 | JGI IMG/M metagenome (GOLD analysis project Ga0182736, IMG submission 128882) | Enriched backyard soil microbial communities from Emeryville, California, USA - eDNA 5th pass 30_C Kraft BY (version 2) (version 2) | ecosystem: Environmental > Terrestrial > Soil >...
CCGCCCACAAGGTCAAGTTGGCCGATATCGACAAGCAATTTGAGGATAAGGACGCGGGCAAGGGCCCGTCCGGTGCAGAGTCGGAAATTGCCCGGCTGCGCGCCCGGATCGCGGAAGAAAAGGCGCTCGCGGTCGAACTGGATCAGCGCGGCTTGCACACGAGCAAGCTGAACGAGTATGAGCGGCGTTCGGCCGAAATCGGCGAACTGCTCAAGGGGAACCTCAAATCCCAGGTGCGGGCCAGCCTGGAGCGTACCAAGGCGCTGGCGACCGAAGCCGGGGCGCTGATGCGGGCCAACGCTGAGACGAAGGCTTTCCAGGAATCCCGCGAGAAGTATTTCGCCAGCCTGGAGGATGGGGTATCCAAGATCGTCCAGGAAGCGCAAAGCGTTGAAGACCAGGTTGCCACCTATGGCATGAGCAAGGCCGCGCTGGAGCAACTGACCATTGCTCGCCTGGAGGAACGCAAGGCAGCGCTCCAGGGTTTCGACGGCTCCGAGCGCGAAGTCGAACTCATCGAGAAGGAAATCGACGCACGCAAGCGCCTGGGCGCCGCCATCCGTCAGAAGGACATCAAGGATGCTCAGAAAAAGGCGACCGAAGATATGGCGCGTGACTGGGAGCGAACCGTTGATAAGTATGGCGACGTGTTCCGCCAGGGCTTCGCCGACATGTTGAACAACGGTAAGGACGGTTGGAAGTCGTTCACGAAATCGCTCGTCACGACGTTCAAGACGACTGTGGCCGACCAGATCTATCGAATGTTCGCGCAGCCGTTCGTGGCAACTATCGTCGGCAATCTGGCCGGTGTCATGGGTGGCAATGCGGGGGGAAGTGTGTTGGGCGGCTCGGCCGGCGCCGGCGCTCAAGGCGCGGCCGGAGGCGGCTTGAGCTTGATGAACGCCTTGAGCGTGGCCCGCACTGCCTATAGCGCCCTGACCGGTGGCTTTACGGCAACGCTGGCTTCTGGCATCTCGTCCATCGGTAGCGCCATCGGGTCGTCGGCGGCGCAGCATTTCGCCCTGGGGATGACGGGCCAGGGGGCGAGCTTGGCCACGGGCCTTGCCGGCCCAACGACCGCTGGCAGTTCGGCCGCCGCCGCAGGGTCCATGATGGCGAGCGCAATCCCCGTGGCCGGCTGGATCGCCGCGGGAATGATGGTCAACCGCTCACTGTTCCGGGCAGGCTGGGACCCCGGCAATGGCACCATGGCGCCGATTGCCAAGTACAACCCCATCACCGGCCCGTCCCTGTGGACGGATAAGGCGCTGCGCGCGGTAGGGGTGAGCGGGGAGTGGGCCTCCATGCTCTCGGGCTCGGCGATCATCGCCCGCGCCTTCGGTCGCGGCCCGAAGCAGTACGGCGATACCACCATGGTGGGCGATTTCAACTCGCTCGGCTTCAACGGGTACACCAGCACGCCTTGGAAGCAGAAGGGGGGATGGTTCCGCAGCAACCGCAACGGGACGCAGATTGGCGCGCTGGACAACGACTTTCTCAGCGATGTTGGCGCTGCTTTCGAGCAGATGAAGACGAACGCTGCTGGCCTTGCGGAAGCGGTTGGGGTATCAGCTTCGTCCCTTGCCACCTACAGCGATCAATTCCGGATCAAGCTGACCAAAGATCAGGAGGAAAACCAGAAGCTTCTGGACGAGGCGCTGGCGAACATCGGCGAGAACATGGTTCGGTCGCTGGTGCCGAACATCGCCGACTTTTCCAAGGAGAACGAGACCGCCTCGGCCACGTTGCAGCGCCTGGGGGCAAACCTGGGGGCGGCCAATCGGGCGCTCAAGCTGTTGGACCTGAAGCTGTACGACGTGTCGGTGTCCGGCGCGGCCACGGCCTCCAAGCTGGTGGATGCTTTCGGCAGCATTGACGCGATGAGCCAGGCGACGGCCCAGTATTACCAGCTTTACTACTCGGAGGCAGAACGGGCGAAGTTGAGCCTGGCCGATATGGCTGATTCGCTGAAGGGCGTTAATCTGGCCCTGCCGAATACCATGGAGGAACTGCGCGGGATGGTGTCGGCGCTCGATCTGACGACCGACGCCGGCCGCAAAGCCTACGTGGCGCTTCTGGCTATCGCGCCGGAGTTCGCCGCGGTCATGGAGGCCACGACGCGCCGGGGCCAGGAAGCCGCCAGCAAGTTGCTGGAGGCATTCACGGGCCGTGGTGCGCTCGCGGGTGCCTTGGACGGAGCGGCGCTGAAGGCGCTGTTGCTCGCCGACTCGCTGACCCAGGTCGGCACGTCGACGGGGCAGATATCGCGCCTCTTCCTGGATCTGGATTCAGGCTTGCTCGATTTCAGCGCCTCGAACACCCGATTGGACGGCTCTCTTTCGGGGGCGCAGGAGGCCAGCTTGTCCCTGGTGGAGCAGATGGAAGTGCTGCGCAACACTGTCGGAGGCACGGTCATCGACTTTGCGGGGTTGGCCGGGGCGCTGGAAAAGGTGGACACCGATGTCTTCGTGGCGACCTTGACCGCTGCCTTTGAGCAGTTGGCCAACCGCATGCGGTCGCTGTTGGATAGCATCGCCAATGAGCGAATCGCGGTTCGCCAGGCAGCCCAGCAGGTGCTGGACCCTGGGGCCATGTCACCCGAGGCGATCCGCAAGGGTATCCAGGAAATCGCCACTGCCTTGCCCAGCAACGCTGGCCTGGTGGCCGCCGGCGCCCAGTTGAACTACGCCGATTCGGTGCTGGCCCAGAAACTGAGCGCCCGAAATTCGGCGGAGCAGTCTTACAACTCGGTCAAGGCGTCCCACGATACCGCGACGGGCAATCTTGACGCGGCCCAGCAGCGAGCCAGCGACGCCCAGGCGTGGCTGGACAAGCTGAACTGGGATATCTACGCGCCCAAGACGGTGCCGTACAAGAAAAAGAACTGGAAGGAACTGGACGAGGCGCGTTCGGTGGCCCAGGCGCAGCTACCAGCCGCCCAGCAGGCGCTTGCGCAGGCCCAGGCGGCGCTGGCAGCAGCCCAGGCCGCCGCGGCAGCGGCACCCAGCGCGGCAGAGGTGAGCCGGCTACAGGCCGCCTATGCCTCGGCTGTGACGGAGGCCGCCAGCGCGCAAGCCGTGGCGACAGAGGCGGCGCACAAGGCGCGCACCGAGCAGACGGTCTACGCGGATGCCTTGCAGAAGTTCGCCCTGGATGCCAGCAAGTCGGTGGGCAAGCTGGGAGAGCTTCGCGCGGAGACGCTGCGCTATTACGAGGCCCAGAAGGCGCTGGCGAACTTGCTCGCGGAGGGAGCCAAGGGCCTGCGCAAGACGGTGAAGGACTACCGCGTCAGCCAGCTGTCGCCGGAAGATCAGTTCGCCAACTTGCAAGCGGACTATGCCAAGGCGTATGCCAAGGCCATGGGCGCGGATGGGGAGGAACTTGCTGGCTATGCCGACGAGTTGAACAACCTGATGCTGCCCATGCTGGAGGCAGCGAAGGGAGCGTTTTCTTCGGATGAGCAGTATCAGGCGTTCATCGCCACGGCCTTGGCTCGCGCCGAGGCGGTGGCAGGACGCATGGATGCTGTGGCGCCGAAGGACTACCAGAAGCAAAGCCTGGACTTGCTGGCCGAGATCGACGCCAAGCTGCTGGAATTGGAAAAGTCGGCACTGTCGGGTGACCAGGTGCTGACTAACGCGATCAACGCCGCACGTGATGCGACGGTGAACGGTCTGCGGCAAGTGGTCAACGCCTTGACCGGCAGGGCGGTTGCTGCGTTTGCCAAAGGTGGTTTCCACACTGGCGGCTTGCGGTTGGTTGGCGAGAACGGTCCGGAGTTGGAGGTTACCGGGCCGTCTCGGATCTTCAACGCCGACCAGACGCGCGCCATCCTGGCGGGTGGTGACGACAGCCAGATGCTGGTGCTGCTGCGGGCGCTCCTGCAAGAGCAACAGCGCCTGCGGGAAGAGGTCGAGAACTTGCGCATCGAAGCGCGGGCGACGGCCAGCAATACCGGCAAAACGGCGCGGCAGCTGGACCGCATCGAGGCCGATGGCCTGGTTGTCCGGCCAGATGGTGTTGAGGCCCTACGTGTGGAGGTCACGAACGGATGAAAGTAATCAAGCCTGTTTCCATAGGCCGCGATCAGTTGGTTTCGTCCAGCGTCTCCGAAGACGAGTACGCCGCCTACAGCCCCACGACCGATTACACGATGGGGCAGCGGGTGGTGTACGAGTCCAAGGTGTATGAGTGCGTCCAGACGCCGAACAAAGGCAACACGCCGGGGGCGGCGCCGCTGTATTGGGCGCTGGCCGGGCCTACCAACCGATGGGCGATGTTCGATAGCGAGGTCAGCACGCAGACGATTGGTGACAGCCCGTTGCGTGTGGTGGTGCGGCCTGGTTTGGTCAACAGCCTGGCACTGCTGGAGCTCGTTGGGACGAGGGTTCATGTCGTCGGTCGCGACGGTTCGGATGGGCCAGTTCTCTACGACACCGAACGCGTACTGGAGGGGTCGATAGTGACCAACTGGTACGAGTACTTTTTCGAACCGTTCTCACCCCTGACGGAGCTTGTCCTTACCGACTTACCGGCCTATGGCAGCCTGCACCTGGACGTTTCCATCTTCGCACCGCAGGCGCAAGCCGGGTGTGGCGCCATGGTGTGCGGGACCGCCTATTTCATCGGCGAGGCGGAATACGGCGGCAGCGCGGGCATTGTCGACTACAGCCGAAAGGAAACGTCGGAAACCGGCGTGACCACGTTTCGCAAGCGCCGTTTCTCGCGCCGCATGTCGCAGCGCCTGTGGCTGGAGGGGGCGCGCTTTGCAGCAGTCTATCGACTGCTGTCCGGCCTTCGCGCTACTCCCTGCGTCTGGATCGGCACGGACGCCGAGGGCTACGGCCCGTTGACGGTCTACGGCTTTTATCGGGATTTTTCCATCGATATCGCATATCCGATGGTGAAGTTCTGCAACCTTGAAATCGAAGGACTTACTTGAGATGGCAATTACGAGTCTGCCTACCCCGCCCAGTCGAAGCGATCCGGAGAATTTCCCGGAGCGGGCGGACGCCTTTATGGCTGCGCTACCGCGCTTTGCCACCGAGGCCAACGCGCTGCAAGAGCATGTGAACGAGGCCGCGGCGACCGTCGATCAGGACGCCACCGCGGCAGCACTTAGCCGCGATGCGGCCGCCGAAAGCCGGAACCAAGCGGGGCAGTCCGCTCAAGCGGCCGAGGCGGCGCGGCAGACGGCCGCTCAGAAGGCCGGAGAGGCCGGCGCGAGCGCGCAACTGGCGCAGAAGTGGGCCGAGAAGATGGGGGCGCCCGTGGAAGGAGACGGCTTCTCGGCGAAGCACTGGGCCGAGATTGCGGCGATGGGGGCGGGTCTGCCTGTCTATATGTCCGGCAGTGTGCCGTCCCAGAACGTTGGCCCGATCTACATCGTCGGCCAGGGCAATGCGGAGTGGGACGCGACGACGGGACGCTATCGCGTTGGCTCCGATATTCCGGTGGGGGCTGTGGCTTGGTGGCCGCTGCGTGCCTCCATCCCGGCCGGCCGGATTCCCGCAGACGGTCAGACCATTTCGCGCGCCACTTTTCCCGACATTGCCGCCATGGTGGCGGCTGGCACGGTGCCGGTGGTGTCGGAGGCCGACTGGCTGGCCGATCCGCTCAAGCGGGGCTGCTACACGTTGGGCGATGGCTCCACGACCATTCGCGTGCCGGACTACAACGGTAAGTCAGCGGGGAGTTTGGGGGTGGTGTTCCCCTCTGGCGACGGTTTGGACTCTCCTGGTACGGCCGGCTTGATTCAACTTGACGCCTTCCAAGGCTTTCGGGTTGGGCTTACCGAAACTACCCCGCTTGGGCACTACGGCATCAACGCTTCCTCTCTAAACCCCGGAGGGCTGAGTGTTGCAGCACTACGTGCAGACATAACACTGGCTGCAACAGTCATTTCTGACGGGGTGAATGGTACGCCGCGAGTTAGCAATAAGACGCGCCCACAGAGTGTGACTGGCGTTTGGACCATCCAGGCTTTCGGCGCCATCACCAATCCGGGCAGCGCGGACGCCGCCCAACTAGCGAGCGACCTGGCGACGCTACAGGCGGCCTTCCAAAGTGAATTCGGCTTCGTGGTCATGTATCCCGGAGGGTCAGCGGCAACGCCGGGCATCATCCCCGCCAACACCCAGATGGTGGTCGACAACCCATTCGCGGGGTATGCGGTGCATGTCGAGGTGGAGCACAGGATTGATCAGCAGTGGTTTAACCCCGGCTGGTACTGCATGCTGGACCGTAGCGCCAGCAGCAGCGACCCATATTTCGCATGGGGAATTCGCGCGTCTCACAACATCCAGACCGACAAAATCGTCGTCTCCTCAGGTAAGACGGGGACCGCCACCATCAACCAAGCGCTGTCCGGCGGTTCATTCAGCGGCGCTATGCCGACCAACCAGACCAACGCCTATTTCCGCCTTAAGGTGTGGAAGCTCAAAGGAAAGCCATGACCGACGTATACGCAATTCCTGGTGACGGGCTGCAACGTTGGGGCGGCGACTGTCCTCCTGGTTGGATAACGATGGAGGGGCCGCGACCGGGGGAGGGATTTATCGCCTCCGAAAGCGGGGTGTGGGTCGAAGCGCCGCCGGCTACGCCCGCGCCGGTCTCGCGCTACCAAGGCCGCGAGGCGATGCGCCTCACTCCATATCCGAAGGAAGGGCGGCCGGACTGGACGCTGTTCGATGCCTTCGAAGAGCTGCTGAACGATCCGGCCACGCCGGCGTACTACCGTCGCGCCTGGGACGAGTTGCTGGCGTTCGAATGGGGCAGCGCCATGCTCCACGCAGCCGCTGACGTGCTGGGGCTGACGCAGGAACAGCGCCTGGACCTTTTCCGCCTGGCGGCCGCGATCAAGGCATAGTGCGAGACTTTCCCCCTTAGTGTTTGAGTGCCCGCTTCGGCGGGCTTTTTTCGTCCATACGGGAGAGGCAATCATGCACACCGTCAACAGGAGCAGGGAAATTATGGAACCGAGTTCCACGGGTTGGGGCGGCTTGGCAGCCCTGAAGGGCCTGGAAGGTCTGGGAGGGCTGGCGGCGGTGAAGGTCGCCATGGCTTACGGTGTGCCGGCGGCAATCGCGGCGATTCTGGGGCTTCTCATCATGCCGCCGCGTACTGGCCGCGAGTTCACGGTACGCACTATCTGCACGGTCGCATGTTCGTTCATGTTCGGCCCGGCGCTCGCCGGGGCGGTCATTGCCTGGAAGCCGGGGTTGATGGAGGCCATGACGTGGCTGGCGCAGCACGGCGCCGGCAGCGACGACGCACTGCTGGCTAAGTTTTATGTGCTGGGGCCGAGCATGTTGCTGGCGGGGTTGCCGGCCTGGTGGGTGCTGGGTGCCTACATGCGCTGGATGGCGAGCATGCGGCAAAAGGGGCCTTTGCAGTGGCTCGCCGAGGTACGGGCCAAGCTCCTGGGCCTGCGGTCGGGCGGGGAGGGCTGAGCCATGGATCTGAAGAAGATCATCGATACCGCCGTCAGCCCTGCGCTCGCGCTGCTGCCGACGCGCATGGACACGCCGGGGGCGCGCGTCATGCTGTTGGCGATTGGCCTGCAGGAAAGTCGATTCACGCACCGCCAGCAGATCGGCGGGCCGGCGCGGGGCTTCTGGCAGTTCGAGAAGGGCACCCGCGCGAGCCGTGGCGGCGTGTGGGGCGTGTTCCTGCACGCGGCGAGCAAGGGCCACTTGGCGGCCTTGTGCAAGGCCCGCAGTGTGGCTTGTGACCCGGACGCGATCTATGCCGCGCTGGAGTATGACGACGTGCTGGCGGCCGGAGTGGCGCGGCTGCTGCTGTGGACCGATCCCAAGGCGCTGCCGGCTATTGGCGACGCTGACGCCGGATGGGCGCTGTACCTGCGGACCTGGCGGCCGGGGCGCCCGCATCCGAAGACGTGGCCGGCGCTGTATGCCCAGGCCTTGGCTGCGGTGGAGGTCTGACCATGCCCGCATTCATGCAACGGATATGGGGCTATGTCGTCGCCGCGGCGGCGACGGTTGTCGCGGTCGTGTTGGTCTATCTGCGCGGGCGCAGCGCTGGCCGCGCGGATGAGCGTCAGGAGCGTAACGACCGAATCAACGAACAGGCGGCGAAAGCCCGCCAGGAGGTGCGCGATGTGGAGGATGAAGTGGCCCGTATGGACGATGACGCTGTTTCTGATCGGCTCAAGTCTGGCTGGGTGCGCGGCCCCGGCCAGGGTGGGCGTTGAGTATTGCGACCATGCGCGGCCGATCTACTTCGATTCGGCAGCTCAGGTTGAACGGACGCCTGCTCCTGTGAGGCGCCAGGTCTTAGAGGGCAACGAAGCTTGGAGGCGGCTCTGCGGCGTTTCATCCTGGCAGTGACCCACCCCAGCGTGCCGCGGCGAGGCTACGGCAGGAGAAGGTTGATGCACAGTGACACCCCGCCCACAATCGCGGCCACGGCTGATGTCCAGCCCACTTTGGCAGCCGCACGAAACCAGCCTATCCCGGGGTCTTTGTACGGGCGACTTTCCACCTGTACGTATTCCTCCCAAGACCCAACGTCCCGAACATTTTTGGCGCGCTCCTGGGATGCGCGGGCCCGCCTGTCATAGCCGTTGGCTACGAGCCAGAAATCCAGTACTGCGAACACCAGACCGGCCATAAATGCGACCAGCGATAAGCGCATGCCTGATTGGCTAAACATCGCAGCAGCGCCCGCAATGCCGGCGACGTTGATTATTGCCAAGTGCTTCACTGTCTCCATCGACCAGTTGCTCGCTGCCGCCCAGGAGTTCTCGGCGTGGACGTTCCATGCTCGATGAGCACCTTCCACACTCGAAGCGAAATGCTGTAGGTTGATGTGCAAGAATTCGACGCCTCCTGCACCCCCGTACGTTGAGAACCAGTGCTCGGCGACGCGCATCATGGCGGCAGGGTTTGCCTTGTTCTGTGCCGCCCAGCGATACGCCATAGATTTAGCATGATCGATAGACTGGATTGGCTCGCTCAATGGAGGCCTCCTGGGGTTATTGAGAGTGACGGGAACGATAGCGCGTTTTGAGCGCCTGTCAGGTTGTAATCCACTGCATCCACCATCCCTGGTAGTAGCGCACGCCGGCGATTTCCTCAAAGCCGACCACCATCATGCCGCGGTCTGACGCGAAGGTCAGGAGTTGGGGTTCCAGTAGATCGGGGATGGCGCTAGGAACTGTGGCGCCGAACTTCGCCAGCGCGTCCATAGTCATGCGCGGCACGTGCCGGTTCAGGCCTTTATGAAGCATGGAGTACATCCGGACCGTGCCCACGACGGGCTGGCCTGGATCGTTGTCGCGGCGGCGTTCGCCGAGGTGGTGGGTGCGTAGGACGCAGCACTGGAATTGCACGATCTTGCTCGAAAAATACTGTACATATATCCAGTATAATTCGCCCTCAAAGCGGTGCAATTAGGCCCCGATTTTGCCCGTTAGGGGACGGAACATGGCAGATGTGACGGACTGGCCGCAGAGGGATGAGTACTACTGGGCAGGGCCTGGCGGCTGGACCATCTGCCGGGTGTTCGCGCAGAACCGCTGGCAGTACGAGGTCTGGGCGGTGAACGGCACGCGCCACGGCATGGAGCCGTCCCTGGCTGCTGCGATCACTCTGTACGACAGGGTCAAGCCTGCGGCATAGGCGGCACAGGCTCAATGGCGTCGGGAAGTTGGTATTTTGAGTTTCCGACCTCTTGCCGCACAGGGTGCCAGGTAAAGGCCGTTTCCGGTAGGCCATGCTCCAGCAGCTGAACCGCCTGCGTGGTGGGAAATTCCGGGTCTAACCAGTGGATGGCCAAGTCGGCGGGTAGCGCTACTGGCCTGCGGTCGTGAACGTCGATTATGCCGCCAGCGGTGTCGTTGGTGACGATGGCGAAACCGTGGGCCTCGTCCTTGTCCGCGCCGGGGCGCCAGTTGCTCAGGGCCGCGAAGTAGAGGGGCGCGCCGTCGGCCGCGTGTATGAAATACGGTTGCTTGGGCGGCTTCGGCCCATCGGCCAGGGGCTTCCATTCGTACCAGCCATCTGCCGGCACCAGGATGCGGCCGCGCGCGGTGAGCATCTTCCAGGGCCAGGCGCCGGCGAGGATCTTGTCCAGCCGCGCGTTTGACATGAGGTACTTAGAATTGTGCGGACGCCAGCCCCAGGACAGCCGCTCCAGTTCGAACTCGCCGGCCAGCCGGTGCATTGCTATTGGGCGCGTGCCTGGTGGGATGTTGTAGCGGGGGCCGGCCGGGTCATCTAAGACGCGGCGAGGGTTGGGAAAGATGCGCTCGACGTAATCGAGCGGCCCGGACTTCTGGACGATGCGACCGCACATCATGCGCTCCTAACCAGGGGGAAGGGGGCAGTCCGTTACTCGGAGTCTATATCCCGGTCTTGAGGCGAGAAATGTAAAGCCACTCCCATGTGCCGAACGTAGACGGCTGACCCGGAACCTTCATGATTGTGTTGCGAGTGAAAGGCTTGGTCGGAACGCGGTGACGCGCATGGGGACGTGACGAGCGCAGGGCGTCGTGCCTGTAGTCGCTCTCTCCAATTGGCCATTACGCGAGCGCAATTCCCCTTCTTGACATATACGATGACACCGCCTCGATTGGCGTTAGCAGTTCCTGGCAAATACCGCGTGCACAGCTGCTGAAATCCCTTGTACAAAACCTTGTACGAAGAATGGATCTTCGCTTCACCAAACCAGCTGAAGCCCAAACGAGAAACGAGAATGTCGACGTGTCCGCCGACCTTCGATTCGTGAGTGACGGTGTAGGCCAACAGCTGTTTCAACTGTCCTACTATCTCTACGGTGAGGCGGTCTTCGCTATCCGATTGCCGGAGCTCACGGTTCGCTTCCAGGTACTCGAAACAAGCATCTAGATCTTCGTGGAGCACGTTGACAAAGCTATCGTAGGTATCAGCAGTCAGACGTACCAGCAGTCTGTTGCCTCCCGGCAGGAGTTTCAAACTCGATAGAGGAAGATTCTCAATGCTCATCGCGCCGCACCGATGAGTTGCTTGGCTTTGTCGGAGATAACAAAGTGGGTGTAAATATGATCGAGGGCATTCGGCACTACTTCACCTGTCCAAGGTGAATAGAAGTCGGCCCCAGCCATCACATTGCGAACTACCTCATTGGGAATAATCTCTTCCTCATCGTCGGCAATGTATGAGAATTGAGCTTCAAGAATCGGAAGCCTATCGCCGGTAAGGTATGTGATGACCGGTAAACTATCCTCGGCGCTTTCAAGTCCCGCCATTCTGCCGATAGCGGCGAAGCTGATCCTGCGCAGGTCGCACGCTTGAGCGTGGGTGATGCTACTCAAGATGGACAGGCAAGCGGAGAGGATCTCGACATTCGAGTCGAGATCCTCTCGTATTCTGGCCTCGGCATCGGCAGGGTTCATTACGTTTCGCGCAATCGCGCGACAGTTTGGTCGAAGTCGATTTTTCCCGAGCAGTTTCCAACGATGGCATAGTCGATCCGTGCGTCTATGTCGCCTGCCATCGAGAACTTGCCGGGAAGGGTGACGGAGGGGAACACTGAGCTTAGCTCGCCGCTCCATGTCTTTTCAATGGAGTATAGGTCTGTCGAATCGATAGCCGCTAGGCCCTTCCGATGGAACGGCTCTACTCGCAGATCATCCTTTCGGCTTCGCATCCGTTCCTGCTTTACAGAGTTGGTCCCGGTCGCGTGGCCCAAGTTTCGTACCTTCCCGTCATTGTCATCATAGAAGGCCTGCACTAGTCCGAATAGATTCAGAGGACGGTATAGGTGCTTTTGTTGGTTGGGAGGCGGGGGGAATGCCGTGTTCAGCACATCAATGTAGTACTTCATGAATTGGATAATGTCGCTTTCGGCGAGCGGCATCGGGCAACACATGTCGATATGGATCTCGATCCGACCGTTGGGTCGAATCACGACCGAATCATAGGCCTGCACGTAGCCAGACGTCACTCCGATCACCTCGTCATATGATCCGAGGGCTTGCGACGCGGCGGCTGTTAGCGACCCTACATCGATGGTCTTTCGTTCTCGATACGCCCGCTTGGAACACGCTATTAGGCGAACGCTATTGTCCTCGGTGTTTCGCACGAATTTGACGAATTCGGCGTTCCAACTACTCCGCTCAAGCGTGGAACGGTCAACTGGGAACGGAAAGGACGCTGCAAATACGCTTTGAGGGTTGACCAGCTTCTGGCACGTGCGAAGCATCACACTAGCTACGGAGTGCGGTACCTCAAAGATAGTCAGTGCTCGATTTCCATAAAGAATCGATGCTTTATGCGCTTCTTTAGCGCCGGCTAAAGCTGGTTGAAGATCTTTGTGGGTCGGTGATATTGCTTGGTAGCGCTGAATTAGGAGATCCCAACCTTGAGCGGTAGGGACACCGAACTTTTCATTCAAGATTGCGCGTACCGTGCCAAACGAAAACGAATTTTGCCTGGCTCGGGTTGCGTTGAGATACTTTATAAGATCAGCCTGATCCGCAAGCGACATATTCGAAGTCTCCTAATATATCGAGACTTTACTGTATGTCACCCTTATTCCGCTTGTGAGCGTAGATTTCAGCGTAGGTTTAACTTAGACCACCAGGCATGCCCTATGGAGAGTACCTATGCATCATGGGGGTGTGGCCCGCGTGGGCGTCGGCGGCGGTATTTTGCAGTGCAGAATTCATGCCCGTGATTGTATCGGGGCGGGCAAGTCCCCGCCGAGCCGTCGCGTGGCGATTTGGCGGCGGGTTGCGATTTTTCGCATGACGGGGCACATGGACGAATGATGTGCACACGAAATAGGCTGAATCGCCCCGAAACCGGCTGAAATCGCATTTGGAAATGGATGCGCAGTTGCTCGCGGAAAATGTCGCTATGGTGGTCGCCTGGCCGCACAACAACGCGGTGAGATGACATCGACCTCCACGCCATCGGGAACAAAATGAAAGTCAAATCCATGCTGTCTTTCGTCGTGCTTTCCTTGCTCGCCGCCGCGGGCGCGCAGGCAGACAGCTGCCGGGCCAATTACCAAGGCGGGGAAGATTGCCGGTACGACGATGGCACCACGTCGTCGAGCCGCTCCAACTACCAAGGCGGCTTCGATACGACCTACAGCGATGGCAGGACCTCCACCAGCCGGAAAAACTACACTGGCGGTTTTGACACCCGCTACAGCGATGGCAGCAACTCCACCAGCCGGTCAAACTACACCGGCGGCTACGATACGCGTTATAGCGACGGCTCTTCCTCTTCAAGCCGGAAAAACTACACGGGCGGTTACGACACCCGCTATAGCGATGGCTCCTCGTCTTCCAGCCGGAAAAACTACAACGGCGCGCTGGACACGAATTCCCGGCGCAGCAAGGACAGCAAGGCCGATACGCGCCGGCCGGCAGGCGCCCGCTGATTGATGTTGGTGTCTGACACCGGCGACGGCCACTCGGCCCTGCGGGAGCATGGGGCGTAGCGCGCATGGCTTCCAAGATTGCGTTCAGCGGCATCGCCGGCACATGCGTCATTTAGTAACGGTCGTATCTTTGTGGCTGCGAATGACCCATAGTGCGTGCAGGGAAACTTTTCCCTGGAAAATCTAGGACTTACATTGAAGATTGAAACTGGTATTGTGAAGTGGTTCAACAACGACAAAGGCTTCGGCTTCATCATGCCGGAGCTGGGCGGTAAAGACCTCTTCGCGCATTACTCTGAGATTCAGGGTAGTGGCCACAAGTCTCTTGAAGAGAACCAGCGTGTGTCGTTCGTCGCCGGCCAAGGACAGAAAGGTCCTCAGGCGACAATGATCAAACCGATTTAAGAACTGGCTGGCTTGCCTTAAGGCAAGCGGGCTGGCACCTAGCA